>Ga0265797_10000346_pt1 | contig 84716 bp, 84 predicted proteins | sample P2T30metagenome_FD_192433 | JGI IMG/M metagenome (GOLD analysis project Ga0265797, IMG submission 192433) | Plant litter microbial communities from East Loma Ridge, Irvine, California - P2 T30 | ecosystem: Environmental > Terrestrial > Plant litter > Unclassified | place: USA: California... | reverse complement strand
CCTAAGCTTTTCATTTCGGTATTCACAATGTAGGTCTCGGTGCCGCCCCAGCTCACCAGGAACGGGCGGAACTCATCCTTTTCCTTGAACCAGGCCTGGTCGTTCTTCGCCTCGCTCCAGCCGGTCACCTTGGTGTCGAAGGTGAACAGCTTGCCGTCGTTGACGATGAACGAGCCGCCGTCCTGGGACAGGCGCAGCTCTTTCACGCGGCCATCGATTTCGAGGGTGCCCTTGTGAGCGACCACGATCGGTACCCGTGCCAGCCACACGCCTGGCGATGTTTCGCGCAGGTATTGCTTGGGAACGGTTTTGCCGAGGTCGGCGAAGTTGACGTAGCCGTCGTCGATGAAGATGGCTTGCGGGATACCACGCTGCTTGCCTACCCAGGCCATCATCTTGTTGTCGCCGCCGATGAACGCTTTGAGCGGAAGCTCCTGCATCATACGGCGCATGCTCACCTTGCCCTTCTTGCTGCGGTCGACCTTGGCGTGCGCGGCCGCGGCGGTATAACCGCTCAGGTCGGGCAGCTTGGGCGGCGTCAGTTCCAACGGCTCGGTAGGCGCGCTGGCCACGCTGTAGTTCTGCGCGGCCTGCAGTTCCTTGGTGGTACCAGGCTTCACCACCGCCTGGGTCGCAGGCACGGTAGCGGCCAGGGCGGTGCCGCCGGCGACCAGCAGGGCTGCGGCCAGCACAGCGACTGGCCAGGCGCGATTACGCACCTGCGGCCGCACCTTGCTGTATGAATGCTTCATCTCATTGCACTCCCTTGGCGGTACCCATCAGAAACGCCAGATGACGTCGACGATGGCGCGATGCATGTAATTGTCCACGCCACCGGCATAGGCATCGCCGGGCTTGAACACACCAGCGCGCAAACGCACCAGCGCGGACGGTTCATCGAACGACTGGCTCAGGCTTGCGGGCAGCAGGCCTTGCTTGAAGTACTTGGTCACGACCAGGTCGACTTCCTGGCCCAGGTCTTTCTCGCCATCGTTGAGCGGCAAGGTGGACAGCGAAACGTCACCGCTGGTGGCGTCCGTGGATTCGTACGCCGCGTTGATGTTGCTGCCGCCGATCGGCGAGCTGCCGTCCACGCGCCAGAAGCGGTGGTAGATCAGGCTGGCGTCGTAGTCTTCCTGCATTTCCCAAGAGGCAAAGATCGAGGCGGTCTGCACGTTGGCCAGCTCAGCCTGGAAGGCTTCGCCGAAACGGCTGATGCGCGAGCGGGTACCGGTCCAGCTGGAGCGGTTGCTTTGCAGGCCGTTCTGCTCGTAATCCTTGCTGGCGCGGGCATAGGCGGCACCCACTTGCCATTCAGGGTCCAGGCGCAGGCGCACGCCCAGGTCGGTAGCCCAGCCGTTCACGTGCTCGCCATAGGTGTCGCCCGCGGTCACGATGCCGTTGGTATCGGTGCGGTTGAACGTATCGCGGTTGCCGGTGAGCCAGGTCAGGCTGCCCCAGTAGTTCAGCTGGTTGGTATTGCGATGGTTGTAGGCATCGCTGGTCGATTCCAGGCCGAACCAGGTCAGCTCGCCGTTGCTGGTCTTGTCCAGGTCGTCGATTTCTTCCCCGGCGTTGGCCAGGTCGCCATCGTCATGCACATGGTGGGCGCGCAGGCCAACCCACTGGCTAGGCGCCCACTGATAGGACACATCGCCCCATACATGGGTACGGTCCTTGTCGTTGGGCGACAGGCGCGAGTAGTCGGTGCGGTAGTCGCTGAAGCGTTGCCCTACCCCGACGTCGGCCTTGAGCAGCGTGGTGTCCAGGTTCCAGGTAAGCGACTCGATGTAGTTGTCGTGCCACTGGCCGTCGTCCTGGCGCAAGCGCTGGCGGCCGAACTTGGTCAGTTCACCCGGGTACGGCGTGAGCAGGCGGCTGTAGCCGACCCAGAACTCACGCAGGGCCAGGTAGCTGTCGTCCGCTTCGCGGTCCTTGCTGTAATAACGGCTGTTGCTGGTGCCATTGACGTTGTCGTCGGGCTGCAGCAGCGGGTCGGTCTGGATGGTATCCGAGGCAGCCACGGCCTGACCCATGACGTACGCGCTCCAGTTGCCCCATTCGCCATAAGCCCAGGGGCGCAGGTCGATACCGACACCGGCCACATCACCGCCGGAGCGGGTACCCAGGTCACGGTCATCTTCGGACTGGCCAGTAACTTTCACTTCCAGGCCGAAGTTGTTGGTGGCGGTCAGCGCCGCCAGGGTCGGGCAGGACCAAAGTGTCGCAAAGCCAAGGCCGATACCGGCCAGCATCCATTTATTGAGCATCATAGGGATTGGTCCTCACCGACTGCTGTTTCTGGCAGGGCATGCAGCGCTACGGCGGCATTGTCCTGGCCGGAGACCGCGCCACGGGCGGCGGTTTCCTGCTGCAGCAGTTGCTGGGCTTGAGCCCGCATTTGCGGTGGTAGTTGTTCTTCGATGGTTTTGGCCAGGTCCAGTACTTCCTGGCGTGGCTGCGGTTGAAGCACGGTCTGGTTCTTCGCCAGCTGGCTGAACACGTACGCGTTCACCGGGTTGGGTAGCGTGCCGCGGCCGTTGAAGTACAGCTGCGCCAGGGCGAAGTCAGCGCTCATCTGGCCACGGCGAGCGGCAACCAGGAGGTTGTCCACAGCCTTCTGTGGCTCAACCATGCCCAGGTAGCCACGGCGGTAGATCTGGCCCAGGTAGTAGTAGGCGCTGACCTGGTCCGGAAGCGCCTTTTTCAGGTGCTCCTCGGATTTGGCCGCATCTGGCAGTACCACCTTGCCTTCGTAGTAGATCTTGCCCAGCAACAATTCGGCACGGGCCGGGTCCGCGTCATGGCCCTTGTCGATGTAGCCCATCAGCTGATCCACGTCGCCCAGGTCGGGATAGTCGTATTGCAGCTGCGCCAGGCTGATGTAGGCGCCCGGGTAGGTGCCGGTAGCGCTTTCCAGCAGGGCCTGGGCGGTTTTCGCATCAGGCGTGCCCAGCTCCGGGTTGGCCAGGATGCGTGCCACTGCGTCTACCCGATTAGGCTGCACGCGGCCAGCGGCGAAGCTGTCCTGCAGGCGCTTGATCAGTGCGGCCTGGTCCTCGGTGCGGTTCTGCTTCTGGTAAACCGTCGCCAGTTCCACGTAGCACAGGTCGGTGGTGTCGAGCGCAGCCTTGCAGATGCGCTCTACCTCGGCCAGGTTCTGGTCGTAGGTGTTTTGCACGCGGTACAGAATGATCTGGGCCAGGCCCGCTTCTGGATAGCCTGCGGCTTTCCATTCGTTGATCTTCTGCTGCGCGTTCACCTTGGGGAAGCTCTGCGGGTACTGGATGTACAGCAAGGCCAGGGACATCAAGGTGCCGCCCTCGCCACTGGCGAAGGATTGCTTGAGCAGCCCCTCGGCCTCGTGACGCTCGGCCTCGGTGCTGTTGGGCTTGGCGGCCAGCAGCTTGCCCAGGCGCGCGGCGGCGCGCGGCGAGGTGGCCGCGGCGGCGCGATAGGTCGCCTCCGCCTTGGCCAGCTGGGCCGGGTCACCGCTTTCTACCCAGATGTCGGCCAGGCCGACCTGGGCATCGGCATAGCCCAAGTCTGCCAGCTGCTGGTAGTTCTGCTGCGCCAAGGCCACGTTGCCGTTTTTCATGGCTTCCTGGGCAAGGCGCTGATCCGGCAGGCCGGCACAGCCAGCCAGCGCGAAGGCCACGGCCAGGCCCAGTACGGCAGGCCGATGCAGGTGTCGTAGAGTGTCAGCCACGCTCATTCTCCTGGCGCTCACTTAGAAACCGTGGGCCATGGCTTTGTCGATCAGCCAATCGATCGAAGGGCCGTGGGTGCTGGAGACATCAACAGGGCGGCCGGCGTATTTAACGTCCAGCGGCTGGTCTGGCTTGATGGTCACGCGCATGTCGGTCGACAGGTCGTCGGTCTTCAGGTTGGTGGCGGACACTACCTGGCCCGAACGCAGCTGGTCATCGCCGGCTACACGGAAATCAACCTTGGTGCCCGGGCGTACATCGTCGATCTGGCGGTAGGTGTAGCGCGCTTCGATGTTGGCGCTGGCGTTACGCGGTACCAGATTGAAGATCACGTCGCCCTTGCTGGCGTACTGGCCGTTGGCAACCAGTTGCTGGGCCACGATGCAGTCGCACGGCGAGGTCAGGGTGCCGGTCATTTGCTTGCCGAACAGCTCGGTCACTTTCTGTGGGGTCAGGTCCTGTTCTTCCAGGTGGCCTTTGAGCACGTCCAGCATGCTGGTGCTGAAGCTTGCCAGCGGCGAGCCTTTCGGGGCCAGGCCGTTGGCGCCGACCAGGCTGGAAACGGTACCGTCGCGCGGCATGGTGATGTTCATGCCTGGCGCGGCCACTACGCCCGACTCGGCGTGGGTGACGAAGTACAGGTTGTAGACCGACTTGAAGATGTAACCAAAGGCCACCAGGCCGATGATGAAGATCCCCAGGCTGAAGGTCACGGCGCGCAGGCGGCCGAAGAACGACATGTCGTTACCAGCGGCCTTGCGCTTGCGGGCCTTGGTGAAGTTGTCGCGCTGCAGGGTGCCCAGGACGTCGCCCATGGTGACCAACTCGCCGCTCAGGTGAGAGGTGATCAGGTGACGCAGGGTAGCGATGTCGGCTTGTTCCAGGTTCTGGAACTGAGCGCCAACGCGGCCGTTGCCCTCTACCGAGCGAGCCTGGAATTCAACGTCCATGCCCAGGCCCAGGTTGTCGATGACGAACATCAGGCGGCCGCGGTAGATCTCACCCTCGACCAGCGGCTTTTTCGGCATGAAGGAGAAGCCGCCGGCGGACAGCTCCTCGACTTTCGCTTCCTGGGTTTCGCGGTTCGGCCCGATGAAACGGATCTTCGCTGGCAGGCGAACCCGTGCGAATTGGCGCTGGGCTTCGGACTCATGGACCACATTGGGGTTGACGGCTGTATTCATGGTTAATTTTCCTACTTAATCCATTGAGGGCTGGTCAGACGATCGCAAACAGGAACGCAACGAAGACGCTGCCTGCCGAGAACGTCATGGTCCGAGAAGACCAGGTGTTGAACCATTGTTGAAAACTGGCCAGATCGCGTTTCGTGGACGTCGGCTGGCGCGTCCAGGATTGGCGGTCGAGGCGGAAGAACACGTAGATCTTCATCAGCGCGCCGACGATCTGGTTGTAATAAAGAATGATCGGATAGGCCGGCCCCACCGAGTGCCCGCTCAGCGACAGCAGGATGGTGAGAATCAGGCGAGTGATACCGATCCACAGCAGGTACGCGAGCAGGAACGTGACGCTGTACTTGAACGTCGCGATCAAGGCCGCGGTCAGCCCCAGCAGGGAGGTCCACATGGACACGCGCTGGTCGAACAGCACCACCATGGTGAACAGCCCCAGACGACGGATACCCAGGCCCATGGCACGTGAGTTCTGGCGAAGGTTGTTGCCGTACCAGCGGTACATCAGCTTGCGGCTGGCCTTGACGAAGCTCTTCTCCGGCGGGTGCTCAACCGTATTGATGGTGGCGTCCGGCACGTAGAAGGTGTCATAACCCAGGCGCATCAGGCTGAACCAGCTCGACTTGTCGTCACCGGTCAGGAAGCGGAAGGTACCCAGGCGCCAGTGCTTGAGCGAATCGCTTTCAACGTCGGCGATGAACAGCGGATCGGTCACCACCGAGGCGCGGAACACGGACATCCGCCCGGTCATGGTCAGCACGCGCTTGGACAAAGCCATGGAGCACATGTTGATGTGGCGCTGAGCGAAGCGCAGCTTGTGCCACTCGCTCATGATGTAGCTGCCACGCACTTCGCAGAACTCGTTGGTGGTCAAGCCGCCCACGTTCGGCCACAGCGCGAACCAGGGCACGGTCTTGCGCACCACGCCTTCGTTGAGCACGGTGTCGCCGTCGATCACGGCCACTACGGCGTGCTCGTCGGGCATGTGCCGCGAGATCGCGCGGAAGCCATAAGCCAGGCCGTCCCGCTTGCCGGTACCGGCGATGCGTACGAAGTCCAGGCTCACCCGATCAGGCGGGTTCATCTTGGCCCACAGCGACTTCATCAGCAGCTCGTCCGACATTTCCACCAGCGACGCGACGATGGTGGTGGGGTAGCCGCTGTCGATTGCCTCGCGGATCACCGACTGGTACACGGCGGCGGTGGTGCTGGCGTCGATACGGAAGCTCGTGACCATGAGGAACACATGGGACGGGTCGGCATCGCTGCCCAACTTCATCACCTTGCGGCGCAGCAGCGGGTAGACGACATAAAGGAACAGCATGCCGCGCACGAAGTGCATGGCACCCATCGAATAGCGCCAGATACCCACGGCGCCAATCAGGAAAATGAAATCCTTGGAATCAGAATTGAACAGCGATGGGGGTAGCGCGAGCGCCAGGCCCATCAGCAGACACAAGTAAAACAGCCATCCAGCAGCCTGGAGCAGGCCGTGCTTTAGCCCTGACATATCCGCATCCGTCTCTTCATCGACCGCCCGGATCGGCGTTCGAAAGTGTTAAGGCAGGCGTAAAGAACCGCGGGGGGCCATGGGCCCACCGCGGTTACGGCTGTTACCAGCAGATACCTTCGTAGCTCGTGTTCGAGTCGGTCGCTTCTTTCTTCAGGAAGCCGACCAGGTCGAATACTTGCTTGCCAGCTGGCGGGTTCAACAGCAACTCGCCGAAGGCTTTGTCGCCGTTACCCAGGATCAGTACTTCAGCGTCGTTGACGACGGCGTTGAAGTCCGACTTGAGCAGGGACGATACGTGAGGGATCTTGGACTCGATGTATTCCTTGTTCGCGCCCAGGATGCGAGCGTGCTCTACGTTCTTGTCGTAGATGCTCAGCTCGAAGCCCTTGCCGATCAGGCGCTCGGCCAGCTCTACCAGCGGGCTTTCACGCAGGTCGTCGGTGCCGGACTTGAAGCTCAGGCCCAGCAGGGCAACCTTGCGCTTACCGTAGCCGTTGATCACGTTGAAGGCGTTTTGCACTTGCTGCTCGTTGCTGACCATCAGCGAGTTCAGCAGTGGCGCCTTCACGTCCAGCGAGCTGGCGCGGTAGGTAAGCGCGCGAACGTCCTTGGGCAGGCAGGAGCCGCCGAAGGCGAAGCCTGGGCGCATGTAGTAGGCGGACAGGTTCAGCACGTGGTCCTGGCAAACCACGTCCATCACTTCACGGCCGTCTACGCCGCACGCTTTGGCGATGTTGCCGATTTCGTTGGCGAAGGTAACCTTGGCCGCGTGCCATACGTTGCAGGTGTACTTGATCATCTCGGCCACTTCGACCGGCTTGCGGATGATCGGAGCGTCGAGCTCTTCGTACAGGCCTTGCAGCACATCGCCGGACTCTTTATCGAACTCGCCGATAACGGTCATTGGCGGGTGATCGTAGTCCTTGATGGCGGTACTTTCACGCAGGAACTCAGGGTTCACTGCTACACCGAAGTCCACGCCAGCTTTCTTGCCGGAATATTGTTCGAGGGTAGGAATTACCACGTTTTTCACAGTGCCTGGCAGCACGGTGCTGCGCACGACAACGGTGTGGCGCTCGGATTTCTCTTTCAACACTTCACCGATGCTTTTGCAAACGGCTTCGATGTAATTGAGTTCCAGGTCGCCGTTCTTCTTGCTCGGCGTAGGTACGCACAGCATCGAAACATTGGTCTCGCGGACCGCTTTAGCGAAGTCAGTGGTACCGCTCAACTTGCCTTTGCTCACTGCGCTGGCAAGGAGTTCTTCCAGGCCAGGCTCGACGATAGGGGACTTGCCGTCGTTGATCAGATCGATCTTGACTTGCGAAACGTCAACCCCAACCACGTCGTGACCACGAGCTGTCAAGCAACCCGCACATACCGCGCCAACATAGCCCAAACCAAAGATGCTGATACGCATCGCTTCACCTCATGTGTTTATCACGCCAGCTCACTCAGGAGCCAGACTGGGGGTTAATTAACCAGCAGTATTCGGGCACTCGGATGCGTGACAACTAATTGTGTCATTCCGACTGTCGCACAACCTAATGCAGGCATAATAAGTCCGAGTGCCCCAGAATGTGCACTCAACAAGGGCATTATTGAACCCTGTCTTTCAGGTTCGCCCTGGAATGTAGCCAGCCTTTATGACAAAACGGCTCACTTACTTTCGCTACTTGCCTTCGCGGGGTATTGTTATGCCTTGCGAATCAAGCATTAAGCCGCATGCATGAGTTTGCCAAACAAACTCGGGACTGGCCTTGCGCTGAGGGTAGTTATGGTGCGTTCTCTCCTGAGATTAACTTTCGGGCTGTCTGTACAGTTCCCTTCGAGTCACACGCCTGAATCACTACATCCAGGCGCTTCGATCTCCTGCCGTGTACGTCATCTCTCACACGCTGAGTGATTCAGTACGCGTCGTATGAGCTACAGATACCCCGGGAAGTTCCGGAGCGCTAGCACCGCTCATACAATTTTCCACTGGAATTTTCCTACGAAACGTAGTGGCACTAAGCCATAAAAACTGAGAAAAACCAATAAAAATCAGTGGCTTGGATAGGCAAAACACCAAAGCGCCAGTACCCAAAATTTTTTTGGCTTTTTTTGAGTTTTTTCAAGTCGCCGGACACTAGCGTCCGTTTGACTCCATTGATTCGACTACTCTTTGACGCCAGACTTCCGTCAAATTGCAGCTTGCACGAGCGGTAAGTCCGGAAAATGTCACTTAAAGGTGGGCAAACCCGCCCTGTGACTGCCATCACACTTTAGCTATCGCGCAGGAAAACCAGATTATTGGCACTCGAGCGGTCGGGCGCGTAGTAATAGCCGGCCTCGTCGAACCCTTTCAGTGCGTCTGGGTGCTTGAGCCGGTTACGGATCACGAAGCGCGCCATGAGGCCACGTGCCTTTTTGGCATGGAAGCTGATGATCTTGTACTCACCGTTCTTCAAATCACGGAATTCGCAATCGATCACCCGGGCATGGAGCGCCTGGCGCTTCACCGCAGAGAAATACTCCTTGGAAGCAAGGTTCACCAGCACCTCATCGCCCTGCTCTTCCAGCGCCGCGTTCAGCCATTCGCTGATCCGCTCCCCCCAGAACGCGTACAGGTCCTTGCCACGGCCGTTCTTGAATGCCGTGCCCATTTCCAGCCGGTAAGGCTGCATGAGGTCCAAGGGCCGCAACAGGCCATAAAGGCCGGAGAGCATTCGCAGGTGCTGCTGGGCGTAGTCGAAATCCGCTTCGGAAAAGTCCTCGGCCTGCAGCCCCGTATAAACGTCACCCTTGAAGGCCAATATGGCCGGGCGGGCGTTTTCAGGGGTGAAGTTGGAGGACCAACTGCCAAAGCGTGCCGCATTGAGGCCGGCGAGCTTGTCCGAAATACCCATCAGTTCGCTCAACTGGGCGGGCGACAGCTCGCGCAGGCCAGCTATCAGTTCTTCCGAGTGCTCGATGAAGGCGGGCTGGGTATGGCGATCGGTTGCCAGGGGGCTTTCGTAGTCCAGGGTTTTTGCGGGCGAGATCACCAACAACATAAAGGCGCTCCAGAAAAAAGGAGCGAGCTTGGCGTGTTAACGGCCGGGCTTCAACACCGTTATGGCTATACCTGTGATTGATTCGCCAGCGGGCAGGCGGCTGGCTATCATGCGCCCATACCGTTCACGGAGGACTCTCGTTGCGCTTGCTCCCATTGATGCTTGCCCTTGCCCTGCCGTTGGCGCCCCTCGTAGCACATGCCGCGCCCGCCGAAGTGGCCGTGATGGACCGTAGCCAATGGCCCGAAGCCCTGAGCACGCCCGCGTTATTCGACGTAGCCTCCCGCGCGCAGATCTTGAGTTTCTCCCGCGAGCTGCTGGCCAGCGAAAGCCTGGATGAACCCGCCCTGGCGGACCGCCTTGGGTTGCGCCAGATCAACATGGCGGCGATCAACGCGCTACGCGAGCGATGGTGGCAGCGCCTGTGGACGAACTTCGACCACGCCCAGCAAAGCTGCGCCGAGGACGCCTCCTTCTGTTATGCCGTGGATAACGTGGACGACCTCAAGGCCCAGGCCGGGCAATTCAGGGTCGAATCCGATTCCTTCTATGCACAATGGGCCGAACCCGGCCGGGTATTCAGCCGGGCGTATCTGGACGAGCAGCTGCGCATGGCGGCGCTGTTACCGGAAATCAGCAGCGAGGTGGTGAAGTTCTCCAAGGCCGAGCACAACGGTGATGAGCTGGAGGATCGGGTGTTCCTCCTGTCGTTCGACGGTGGGCCGAGCCCGGCCGAGGGCAATACCGACTGGATCGCCGACTACCTTCGCCGGCAAAAGATGAACGCGACCTTCTTCGTGCTCGGCAACAGCGTGCAGTTACGGCGGCAAAGCGCGCCGCCCGAAGAACTCGAGACGCTTTTTCAGGACCAGTGCGTGGGTGTGGAAGGATGGCAATACCGCTCCCATAGCCAATGGATCGACTGGCAGGATTCGGTGCTGCGCAGCGTGGCGCTGGTGCAAAGCCAGCTCCCAGACAGCTACGTTCCCCAGTTTCGGCCCCCTTACGGGCAGCGGCGCCCGGACAGCGGCGAATTTTTCGAAAGCCAGCAACTGGACGTGGTGCTGTGGGACATCGATTCCCAGGACAGCAATATACAGCTGAGCGCCGAAGACAGCGGCGACCGGGTATTGACCCTGATGCTGCTATGGCGCAAGGGGATCATCGTGTTCCACGACGCCCAGCTCAAGGCGCGTACGGCGGTGCCGGCGTTGCTGGCGGCCACGGCGCAGAGCGGGATTGCATGGGAGGACTGTCGGGATTACCCCTGAGCGGCAGCTGCAAGCTATGAGCTGCAAGCTGCAAGCCGTTCGGCGGCGTCTTGTAGCTTGAAGCTTGTCGCCTGAAGCTTGAAAGGCAGGGCGGGTTGACTTCGGACTGTAACGGTGTGGCTCCTGCCCGCCAAGCGCTATTCGTCACGCCGAAAAATAAACATGAAACATCGCTCAAAAGGCTTTGTTCGGTCACAGGTTTTGGAGTACTAAGAAACAGACCGCCGAACCCTGCCGACACAGGTGGCGTCCACACCCGACCCCGCTTTTTGTCGCCAGGTCTCCCATTGGAGTAACGGCGGCCGTTCGAGGCGCAGCACCGCATGGGTATTGCGTCGACTGGCTCCCACGAAAGGTGACCGAGTATGGATGAACAAGGACGCACTCTCTCCACCCACCAGCCCATCCTGTATGTGCTGGACACAAACGTCCTGATCCACGATCCCAACGCACTGCTCAACTTCCAGGAACACCACGTAGCCATCCCGATGACCGTTCTCGAAGAGCTGGACAAGCTCAAGGACGGCAAGCACTCCGTAGCCGCTGAATGCCGGCAGGCCATTCGCCTGATCGATAAGGTACTGGGCGAGGCTTCGCCACAGGATGTCGAGCAAGGTGTGCCGATCCAGCGCGGCAAAGGCGATCCGAAGGGTTATCTGTCCATTCTCATGAACAAGCGCGGCGCACTGGAGAGCCCGCTGCCCGACCACTTGAACGACAACGTCATCATCAACCAGTTGATCGACCTGCATGCCCGTCGCCCTCAGCTGGACGTTGTGCTGGTGACCAAAGACATTAACATGCGGCTCAAGGCGCGCGCTTGCGGTATCGCCGCCGAGGATTACAGCACCGATCAGCTGGTAGACGATGTTTCGCTGCTCTCACGCGGCTATCACACCGTGCCGGGTTCATTCTGGGACCGGGTACAGAAAGTGGATACGCGTCAGGACCACGGCCGTACCTGGCATCGGGTGCAACTGGCCGAAGTATTGCCGGCGGCGCATATCAATGAATTCATTATCGATGAACAAGGGTTCGTGGGCTGGATCAAGGGCGTTCGCCAGGACGAGCTGCTGATTCTGGACATGCATCAGGAGCCGCTGCTGCATCAGGAAGCCTGGGGGCTCAAACCTCGGGATATTCATCAGGCGCTGGCGCTGTTCGCCCTGCTCGACCCCGATATCCATCTGGTGAACCTGTCCGGCGCGGCGGGTTCGGGCAAGACCATTCTCGCTCTGGCAGCGGCAATCGAACAAACGATGGTGAGCAAGCGCTACCGGCGCATCATCGCCACCCGCAGCGTGCAGGGGCTGGACCAGGAGATCGGCTTCCTGCCGGGCACCGAGGCCGAGAAGATGGAGCCTTGGCTGGGGGCGATCACCGATAACCTCGAAGCCTTGCACATGGATGACGAAAACACCCACGGCAGCGTGGACTACATCCTCAGCAAAGTGCCGCTGCAGTTCAAATCCTTGAATTACATCCGCGGTCGCAGCTTCCAGCAGAGCCTGATCCTGATCGATGAATGCCAGAACCTCACCCCGCACCAGATGAAAACCATCATCACCCGTGCCGGCGCTGGGTCCAAGGTGGTGTGCCTGGGTAACCTCGCGCAAATCGATACACCGTACCTGTCCGCGACCAGCTCGGGCCTGACTTACCTCACCGAGCGCTTCAAGGACTTCCCCCACGGCGTTCATATCACCTTGCAAGGCGTGCCACGCTCCATCCTGGCCGAATACGCCGAGTCTCACCTGTAACCGCACCGCCTGGCGGTATCGCCAGGCCCCTTCCTTGGCTAGCATGGCCGCTTCCATTCACCGGAGGCGCCCATGCCTGTTTCTTTGATCACCGGCTGTTCCAGCGGCATCGGCCTGGCGCTGGCTCACGCCCTGCGCGCGGCCGGCCATCATGTATGGGCCACGGCTCGCCAGCCAGCGGACGTTGCCACGCTTGCCGCGGCAGGGTTTTCGGCACAGGTGCTGGACGTTACCGACGAGCAACAGTGCCAGGCACTCGCCGCGTTGGTGATGGCGGAGGGCAAGGGGCTGGATGTGCTGATCAATAATGCCGGCTATGGGGCCATGGGGCCGTTGCTCGATCAGAACGACGCGCTGCTGCGGCGCCAGTTCGAGACCAATGTGGTGAGCGTGATAGGCGTGACCCGGGCCCTGTTCCCCCTGCTTCGACAAAGCCGGGGCGTGGTGGTGAACATCGGCAGCGTGTCGGGCGTGATGGTCACGCCGTTCGCCGGCGCCTATTGCGCCTCCAAGGCGGCGGTACATGCGCTCAGCGAGGCGCTACGCATGGAGCTCGCGCCGTTCGGGGTGCGCGTGATGGAGGTACAGCCCGGGGCGATCGCTACCCGCTTCGCCGATAACGCGAGCGCGGCGGCCGAGGAAGTGATCGCGCAAGGCTCGGCCTGGTGGCCCATGCGCGACGGCATCCGTGGGCGGGCCCGGGCGTCTCAGAACCACCCCACCCCAGCCGCCGACGTGGCCACGCGCATCACCCAGGCGCTCGCCCGCCCTGCCCCACCGCGCCTGTTGAGGGTAGGCCGGGGTAGCCGGGCGCTGCCGCTGCTGGCGGCGCTGGTGCCAAGGGCGGTGCTGGAATGGGGATTAAAGCGGGCGTTCGGCTTGGCGAAGCGTAATCCGTTGTAAAAAGGCTTTTCACCTGTAGTGCCCCTGTAGGAGTGGGCAAAGCCCGCGAATGGACAGCGGGCACATACTGGCGAAGCCTGCGAACATTCCCTGGCTATCGCCAGGTCCCACGGTCCCACAGGGCTGAACCCGCCAAAGGCGGAGCTCCCGAATGGGAGATCAATGAATGAGCACAGTACAGGTAGTGCCAGCCGCCAGCAGCATGCCTTCGGGCACTTCATCCAGATGGATGCGTACGGGCACGCGCTGGGCCAGGCGCACCCAGTTGAAGGTGGGGTTCACGTCGGCAAGCAGCTCGCGGCTTTCGGGGTTGTCGCGGTCGTAGATGCCGCGGGCAATGCTCTCCACGTGGCCCTTCAGGGTTTCGCCGCTCATCATTTGCATCTCCGCGGCATCGCCGACATGCACGCGGGGCAGCTTGGTTTCTTCAAAGAAGCCATACACCCAGAATGAATGCTCATCCACCACGGCCATCTTGGCCTCGCCCGCTCGGGCGTAGTCACCGGCATGCACGTTCAAGTTGGTGACGTACCCATCCACTTGGGCCACCACCCGGGTGCGCGCCAAGTTCAGCTCGGCCGCCGCCAGCGCCGCCTGGGCCTGCTGGTATTGCGCCTGGGCAGCGTCGGCGATGCTGCCGGCGTCCTCTTGGTTTTCCTTGGAAATCACCATCGCATCAAGGTCGGCGCGGCGCCTGGCGTTGAGCTTGCGCATCTCCCAGGTTGCCTTGCGGGCGGCCACCAATGCCTTGGCCTGGTCCACCGCTACCTGATAATGCGCCGGGTCTACCTGGATCAGCAGGTCGCCCTTGCGCACGCGTTGGTTGTCCTTTACCGGCACCGCCACCACATAGCCGGATACATCGGCGGCCACGTTGATGATGTCCGCGCGCACGCGCCCGTCCCGGGTCCACGGGGTGTCCATGTAGTCGACCCACAGCAGTCGGCCAAGGAACACGGCCAAGCCGAATACCACCAAGGTGCCAACCAGGCTGAACAGCTTTTTCATCACGTCGATCTCAACGGTAAACGGTTAGCGCCAAGGCGCCGAAAATACAAAAGAACAGGCTCAGCCTCAGCAAGGCCGGATGCCAGAACCACCGGTACAGGTCCAGGCTGGCCAGCAGGCGGTCCAGCACCCAGGCCAGGCCCATGGCCACCAGTAGCAGCAAGGTCAAGATGGGCATGTACACGCCATGGAAAGCTATCTCACGCGGCATGGGTGGTTCCTGGAGAAGCTGGCAGCTCGGCCAGCGGTGAACGGGGATCGAGCAGGCTGCTACGGATGAAGTGCAGATAACTCTGCACGCGGCGCAGCACCGATGTATCGAAGTGCCGGGCAAAGGGTTCGTCGGCCTCGCGTACGCTGGCGATGGCCTGGTCCACCGCGGCCAGGGCTCGCTCCCGGTTCGCGGCCAGCGGCTGAATGAATAGCCTGATCAGCGCCCGCCCCATCACGCGGATCGCCTGCCGCCATGGCTGGCCCTGGGCGTAGGCCGGGTGCACGAACAGGTCGTCCTGCTCGCGACGGATCTCGATCACCGCATGGCCTACCTCAAGCACCAGCAGCATCCAGCGCATCAGGTCGCGCTGTACCTGCGGCTGCGCGGCGGCAAGCCCATAGGCATGGTGCACGATATCGCGGGCGCGGCTTTCGAAGCTGCTGGCCAGCCGCCGGGATTGACCGCTGACCGCGAACACCATCAGGCGCCGAAGCTCGGATTCGAGCCGGCGCCACATCCAGCCAGCGTTCGGCGGCAGTATGATTGCCCCCGCCGCGGCGCAGATGAGCATGCCGATCACCATCGCGATGTAGTCGTTGATAAAGCCGTAGGGGTTGTAGACGGTGAGATTGTCCGGCACCGAGCCAATCGAGAAGAAAATCAGCAGCCCCAGGCCATACCCCGCCAGCGGCGGCCGAGAGGCGAGGAACGCGCCGAATGCGAACACTGGGGCCAGTACCAGGCACAGCAATGGGAAGCCATCGATGTGTGGATAAATGAAGAAATGCTCGATAAACCCTGTGCAGGCGCCGAGCAGCGTGCCGCAGGCCATCTGGAAAGACATCCGCCGCGGGTTGGGCGTAGCCGCCGAAAGGCCCACGGTCGCCGCGGCCACCAGTGTCATGGTGCCGCCACTCGGCCAGGCAGTGGCGAGCCAGTAACCGCCTAGCCCCACCAGCACCAGCGCGCCGCGAAAACCCGCGGCCAGCGAGGCCAGCCAGGAGGTGTGCGTCGCGTAGGGTTGATCCCAGTGTTCGCGTTCATGGCGGTGGGAGGCCAGCGAGGCGTGAGTCAGAGCATAGCCTTGCAGCGTATCCACGAAACGGAACAGCAGCTCGAACGCGGTATGGAAATCCAGCAGGTCGGCCTCGCTGGGGTTGGTTTCCAGAAAACCGCCACGCAGTGTGCGTACCTGCTCGGCAAAGCCTGCCTGGTAGGCTTGCAAACCACTTGCCAGCCGGCTGGCGTCGTCCACGGTCAGTGGCCGGCCAGCGAACGGTGCCAGGCACGCCGTGAAGCGCTCCAGCCCCGGGGTGATAAAGTCACGCACCTGGCCGTTATCTCGGGTGCGGGCAAGCAGCTGGTGCAGCGCGTTGAAGCGCGTGGTGAGGGCCATGAACTCGCTGTTCAGCCGGCTCACGCGGCCACTGCGCCGGCGCATGTGAGGGTCCTCGAAGGCAGTGGCACTGCGCAGGCCCTCCAGCCCTACCGCTTCGGCGAGAAACCGCACGTTATTCGCTTCAAGGCTGGCGTCATTCCCCTGGCCACGCAAACCCTCCACCACCACCGTGGCGAACACCCCGAAGCGCTGGTACAACGCGTTGCGCATCGCCGCGCTCGCCGACTGCGGCAACACCGCGGCACTCACGCTGGTGGCGATCAACAGGCCCAGGCAGATCTCCAATACCCTCCAGATCGCCGAGAAGAAAGCGCCTTCGGGGTGTGACAGCACTGGCAGCCCGATCATCGCGGCGGTGTACCCGGCAAGCACAAAGCCATAGCCGCGGAAGTTACGCTGACGCATCGCACCCGCGGAGCACAGCCCTACCCATAGCGCCAGGCAGGGCAGGAACAGCTCGGTATTTTGCGGGAATACCGCGATCAGCAGCATGGTCACCACGGCGCCGGCCAGGGTGCCCAGCAGCCGGTAGAAGCTTTTGGCGAACACCTGCCCGCTCTGCGGCTGCATCACGATGAACACGGTGATCATGGCTGTTCGCGGTTGCGGAAACTCCAGGCGCATGGCCAGCCACAACGTGAGAAACGCCGCCAGCAGTACCTTGAAGATGAACACCCACGTCACGCCATCGCTACGTGCCCATTCCAGCCAACCACGGCGCAACTGTTCGCCCAGCGGCATGCGCGTTGTGGTCATGGCAGTGCCGCGCCACGGATCGCATCCAGCCGGCCAAGCGCGGCGGGTATCGCTGGCGCTGTCATCCGCTCTTCGGCGGGCGCATCCTGGCCCGCGTTCAGCCCACCACCCAAGGCGGTGATCAAGTCGGCCTGGGCAACCAGCCGCGAGGCCTGAACGTGTTGCTGGATGGTTTGCTGGCGCAACAACGCCGTTTGCGCCTGGAGCACATCGAGGTAACCGGTGAGCCCGCGCTGCCAGCCCACCCTGGCCAGGTCATAGGCGCGCTGGGCGCTGGCGACCGACTCATCGGCGAAGGCTGCCTGATGGGCCAGTGAATCACCGCGAATCAATTGATCGGACACGTCCCGCAGCGCATCGGCCAATACCTGGCGGTATTGCGCCACGGCAAGGTCGTAGCCCGCCGCCGCTTGCCCCAGCTCCGCGCGCAGGCGCCCGCCGTCGAAGATCGGCAAGCTGAACGCGGGCCCGGCGCTGTAGCCGAGCTTGTTACCCGTGAGAAACTCGAGCATGCCGCCACCGGTTGTCATATAGGCCAGGCTCGCGCTGAGGTTCACGTTGGGGTAGAAGCCTGCGTGAGCGACATCGATACCCCGGGCCTGGGCGGCCACCTGCCAGCGGCTGGCGACTACGTCTGGCCGCTGGCCCAGCAACTGCGCCGCGAGAGTGCTGGGTAAGCCAAGGGCGGCGCTCAGGCTCAAGCGAGGGCGTTGCAGCACCGCGCCGTCACCCGGGCCCTTTCCCGCCAGGGCCGCCAGTTGGTTGCGCGCCTGGGCGATCTGCTCGCTGAGTTCGTCCAGTTGGCGGTGGGTTTCAGGTAGCACGGTTTGCGCCTGGCTGACCTCCAGTTGGGTGCCGATGCCGGCCTTCAACCGCTTGTTGGCGAGGTCCAGCACCTGGGACTGCTGCTCCAGGGTGGCCTGCAAAATATCTTGCTTGGCATAACTCAGCGCCAGGCCGATGTACACGCGCACCACGTCGCGGGTCAGTAACAGCCGCGCTTGCTGTGCCTCGGCCGCCGCCTGATGGGCGAGGTCCAGCGCGCGTTCGCTGGCGTTGCGGTCACGGTGCCACAGGTCAAAGTCATAATTGAGGCTCAAGCCGGCGTTATTGTCCCAGGTGGTCTGGTTGGCCAGATCGCCCGGGCCGTAGAAGCCATCGGTTGGCCAGTTGCGCCGATGCAAGGCACCTTCGGCGCTCACTTGCGGTGCCTCACGCGCTTGCGCCAGCCCGGCGGCGGCCCGGGCCTGGCGTAGCCGCGCGGACGCCGCCGCGAGGTTGGGGCTGTCCTCCACCGCCAGAGTGACCCATCGATCCAACTGCGGATCGCCAAAGCCCTGCCACCACTGCCCGCTTGGCCAGTGGGCTTCTGCCGCCGCGGCGCGTATGGCGTCGTCCGTAGCCAGTTGATCAGGCGCGGGCAAGGTAGCTTCCGGGGTAATACCACCGGTGCCGACGCAGCCGCTCAAACAGGTTGAAAACGCACAGGCGAGTAGCGCTTCGAGCGCACGGGAAAAGCGACGCGGCACAGCGGCGGGTTCCGAAGAAAGGGATCGGCGGGGAAATAAGCGAGGCCATTCTAGGATGCGCATGAGCAAGCGATAAGCAGCACTTGCGGTGATTCTTTGTTACGCGGCCGGAGATAATCCAAGTTGCAAGCGGCCCTCAGCAGGACGCGGGCGCTAGCTCGCGAAAATGGGCTAAAAACCTTTCGCGAGCTGGGCCCGCTTTCCACGAGACAAGAAGCAAGATGGATGAAACCTTCTTTCGCTGAGCCCGGCGAGGGTTACGATTGTGTAACTTCATGCGACAATTCGCCGGTTCATTCAGAGAGCGAGCCATGGACACCCTGCAAAACATGCGCGCCTTTACCTGCGTGGCCGAAGCTGGCAGCTTCACCGCGGCGGCCGTACAGCTTGATACCACCACCGCTAATATCTCCCGCGCCATTTCCAATCTCGAAGCCCACCTGCAGACCCGGCTGCTTAACCGCACCACCCGGCGCATCGCGCTCACTGAAGCGGGCAAGCGTTATCTGCTGCGCTGCGAGCAGATCCTGGCCTTCGTGGAAGAAGCCGAAGCCGAGGCCAGCGACGCTCATGCGCGCCCGGCGGGCCAGCTCAAAGTGCACACCATGACCGGGATCGGGCAGCACTTCGTGATCGATGCCATTGCCCGGTACCGCAAGGTCCATCCGGACGTCACATTCGACCTTACCCTGGCCAATCGCGTACCGGACCTGCTCGATGAAGGCTATGACGTGTCGATCGTGCTGGCCAGCGAGCTGCCTGACTCGGGCTTTGTGTCCCAGCGGCTCGGGATCACCTACAGCATCGTTTGCGCTTCGCCCGAATACGTAAGAACCCACGGCGTGGCGCGCACGCCCAGCGACCTGCGCAACCACGCATGCTTGCGGCTGGTAAGCCCGGTGGTGCAACTGGAGCGCTGGTTCTTCGACGGCCCGGACGGCCAGGAAATGATCAATATCACCAATGCGCCCTTCCAGGTGAATTCCGCGGACGCCATGAAAACCGCGATTTCCAGCGGCATGGGCGTGGGTGTGCTGCCGATCTACGCAGCCATCGAAGGCCTGCGCAACGGCACCCTGGTGCGAATGATGCCCGAATACCGCCTGCAAGAGCTGAACCTGTACGCGATTTACCCGTCACGCCAATACCTGGACGCGAAGATCAAGACGTGGGTCGAATACCTGCGCGGTTCATTACCCGAGATACTCGCCGCCCAGGACGCCGACTTGCGCAGCCATGAACAAGTTTTGAGCGGCAAGTCGTAAGCTTCAAGCTTGCAGCTTGAGGCGTGCAACTTGTAGTTTCCACCTTCCAGACAACCGGAAACCGTGCCCGATGAGAAAGACCGTACTCGCTTTCAGCCGTATCACTCCACAGATGGTCGAACGCCTGGAACAGGACTTCGACGTGATCGTGCCTGACCCGAAACAGGGGGATATTTCGGCGCGGTTCAACGAGGCATTGCCCAAGGCCCACGGCCTGATCGGCGCGGGCCGGCCCTTGGGGGAAGCTCAGCTCAAGGGCGCCACACAATTGGAGGTGGTGTCCAGCGTGTCGGTGGGTTATGACAACTACGATGTGGCCTACCTCACCAGCCGCGGCATCCAGCTGACGAACACCCCTGACGTGCTCACCGAAAGTACGGCTGACCTGGGCTTTTCGCTGATCATGGCCAGTGCGCGGCGCACCGCGGAGCTGGATGCTTGGACCAAGGCCGGGCAATGGAAAGCGACCGTTGGCCCCGACCTGTTCGGCAGTGATGTGCATGGTAAAACCCTGGGCATCGTAGGCCTGGGGAACATTGGCGCGGCCATCGCTCGCCGGGGCCGCCTGGGCTTCAACATGCCTGTGCTGTACACCGGCAACAGCCGCAAGCCCGCGCTGGAAACCGAACTGGGCGCCACCTTCTGTGAGCTGGATGAGTTGCTGGCCAAGGCTGATTTCGTGTGCCTGGTAGTGCCGTTGAGCGAGAAAACCCGCCACTTGATCAGCCACCGCGAGCTGGGGCTGATGAAGAAATCGGCCTTTTTGATCAACATTGCCCGCGGCCCGGTAGTCGACGAGCCTGCGCTCATCGAAGCCCTGCAAAACGGCACCATTCGCGGCGCCGGGCTGGATGTGTACGAGCGCGAGCCGCTGCCGGAGTCGCCGCTGTTCGCCATGAACAACGTGGTCACGCTCCCGCATATCGGCTCGGCGACCAGCGAAACCCGCGCGGCCATGGCCGAGCGAGCCATGGCCAACCTGACCGCCGCGCTCAAGGGCCAGCGGCCTGTGGACCTGGTGAACCCGGCAGCCTTCAAGGGCTAGGTTGTGTACGCAAGGCGGGGGCGGCGCGCCTGGCCGCCCTCCCCTTGCGGAACACCAATACGTTCCCACCCAGCACCAGCACCAGCCCAGCCAACGCCGGGGCGCTCCACACATAGCCCTCGTACCCCGCCGATACATTCAACGCCACGATCGGAAACAACACGGTGCAGTACGCTGCGCGTTCCGCGCCCAGGCGGCCCACGAGCGTAAGGTACGCCGTGAATGCGATTACCGACCCCGGGATGGCCAGGTACAACAAGGCGCCTACGTAGGTAGGGCTTAAGTCGAAACTCAAGGGTGTACCGCTCAGCATGCACCATGCCGCGACCATCGACGCCCCATAGCCCATCCCCCAGGCATTGCTGGTCGCGGGCCGAACGCCGTTTTTCTGGTGAAGGGTCGACAGCAGGTTGCCCGCCGAAAAACAAAGGGTGCCCAGCAACGCCAGGCCAACACCCACCAATGTTTGCCGGCTTGCGCCGTGCCCGTTTAGTTCCGGCCAGAACAGCAAGCCAAGCCCTGCCAGCCCCATGGCGCCGCCGCTCATCACGCATGGGCTGATACGCTGGCCAAACCACAGCCGCGCGTTCAGGGCGTTCCAGACCGTTGAGGTGGAAAACACCACCGCCACCAGCCCGCTGGCGATGTACTGGCTGGCATGGAGAAAGCACACGAAGTTAAGGCAGAACAGGCATAACCCCTGCGCAATCGCCAACCCGTGGCCACGCCGGCCCATCGGTTGCAACCGGCGGCTGGCCAGCAGCACGGCGAACAACACCACGGCGGCCAGCGCGAAGCGGTAAGCGATCGATGCGGTGATCGGCACGCTGCCCAGTTGAAGTTTCAGGGCAATCCAGGTGGTGCCCCAGATCAGCACAGTCAGCAGATAAAGCACGGCAGTCATGGCAACCTCCGAAAACGAGACGCCAGTGTCCGCCGGGGGCGAAGGTCGCGCTTTCACATTCCTGCGCTTTTGATCCGTGCCGGGTGGTAAACGCCTCGCGTGGGCGTACGATTGGGGCACCGGGAAGGAGCACCAGATGAAAGCCCTGCATGAAATCGCCGTATTCGAAGCCTTGCGCCAATCGCCCCATGCGCGCCTGGAACAGCGGGCGGCGCTCGGCGATGGGCTGGTAGCGGCGGTGTGGAACAATCGCAACGATGCCTGCCATTACCAGGGGCCCGGGCACCATACGCTGTCCTGTTACCTGGCCGGCGGCACCGGCACTCATCGCCGGGAGCGGCCCCAGCGCAACGGCGCGCCGGGAAAACTGTGCGTACTGCCCGCCGGGCATGATTCGGCCTGGGTGATCAATGGCCCGATACGCCTGGCGCATTTGTATTTCAGCGAGGAGCAATTCTCCCTCGGCTGCATTGCCCTGTTCGATCGGGAGCCACGCGCCCTTGCGTTGAACGAACAAACCTTCCTGGACGACCCCGAGCAAACGCGCCGTTTCGCGCGGCTGGTCGCGCTGGACTGGCATGAACCGGCCGAGCGGTTGCTCACCAGCAGCCTGGCTCACGAAATGCTGGGCCATGCATTGCATACCCAGATTGCCCCACGCAAGGTATTCGAATTCAAAGGCGGCCTGGCGCCGGTGCAGCGCCGCCGGGTGCTCGACTACATCGAAGCCAACCTGTCGGCGCCGCTCAGCCTTGGTGAACTGGCCGCGGTGTGTTGTTTGTCCGAATTCCATTTCGCCCGAATGTTCCGCCTGAGCCTGGGCGTGCCACCGCACCGCTTCGTGCTCGCCCGCCGCATTGCCATGGCGCGGCATTTACTGGCGGACCGGGAGCGCTCACTCGCCGATATTGCCCTGGCATGCGGATTTGCCAGCCCCAGCCACTTCAGCAGCCGCTTCGGCCAGGCCACCGGCGCGGCGCCGGCAGCGTACCGGGCGGCACTGGGCGGGCCGGTTTTTCAGTAAACCCCCGCCACCAGCGCGGCGGGCACCGCGCCGGCGGCGAGCGCCAATGCCGCCCGTGGCCAATAGGGCAACAACGCCACCAGCACGCCTGCGCTGGCCATGGCTACGGCAAGCCCGCGTACCAGGCCCATCGCCCAGCCGGCCTTGGCAATCAGCAGGCCGAGCGCCAGGGCCAGCAGTACCCCGCCTACCCACCGCAATATCCATTGCCGCTGTCGGCCGGGCTTGGCGCCCAGCAGGTCCTGATGGTGGCGGTCCATGGCCAGGCACAGCGCGCTGAAGCCCGCGTAGCATAGCGAAGCTCCCAGCAGCATCATGGCATCACCCGCGCTGGCCGCAGAGCCGCCGCCTGAACCGTGGCCCTGCTGGCGACCTTGCGCGCCAGCCATGCCAGCAGCAACGCAACCAGCAGCGCGCAGAGGTCCACGCCAGCGGTCGCCCAGTCGCCTTCGGCAATCGCCCGCGGCAGGCCACGACCGGTAAACAACAGCCCAAGCACGGGCAATGCGGCATACTGCGCCGCCGCCAGGCTCAGCTGTTCCACCCAGCCCCGGCGCTGGCCCTGGCGAAGCGCGGCGTGGAGGAACGCCGCCAGCCAAGTGAAGAAGAATATCTGGACCTCCCAATCTTCCCGCCCCGCCAGTTCCAGTGGCAGCAACCGGTTTGCGCAGAAGAAACCAGCCACGGCCAACACCAGCCCCGCCATGCTGGCCAGATTGAGCGTCGCGACCCAACGCAGCCCAATCGGTGGCTTGGGGTCGCGCACGTACTTGAGCTGACGTTTGCTCAGCCACAACACCAGGCCGGTGCCGATCATTGCCGTGCCACCCAGCCCAAAGATGAAGTACAGCCAGCGTTCCGCGGTGTTGGCGAACTGCCCCATGTGCAAGCCATAAAATCCGCCCCCCACCAGCAATGCGCCTTCATCCACGCCGCTGCTGCCGAGCAACTGGCCGGTCACGCCGTCGAATGCCAGGCTAGCGCCAGGCAAGTAGGCAATCCGGTCGCCAGCGTGGCGGTAGAACACCACGCGCGCGGCGCGGTCACCCGGGTTCTGCACCTCCACCCGGGCAAAGCGGGCGCCGGGCCATTGCGCCATGGCCTGGTCATAAATCCGGGACAGCGGCGCCATCGGTGCTTGTTCACCCTTGGCTGGCGCCGGGAAAGCATTGGGGAACACGTCCTGATAGAACTTCGCGGGCGCACCTTTATAGACGGTGAACAGCGTGGCGGGCAGCAACATCGCCATGAAAATCACCAACCCGCTGTAAGTGATCATCAGATGGAACGGCAGCGCGAGCACGCCCACGGCGTTATGGCCATCGAGCCAGGAACGCTGCCCCTTGCCGGGGCGGAAGGTGAAGAACTCCTTGAAGATCTTCTTGTGAGTGATGATCCCGCTGATCATCGTGACCAGCATTGCCAGCGCGGCAAGGCTGGCGATCCAGCGGCCGAACGGGTAACTCAGCTCCAGCTCGTAATGGAACCGGTAGAAGAAGTCCCCGCCTTTGGTTTCCCTCACGAACAGTAGTTGCCCAGTGGCCGGGTCCAGCTGCTTGGAGATAAACGCCCGGCCCTGCTCCGACGGCGCCGGCCACATCACCTCCAACCCGGAGCGGCGCTCGTTGGGCGGCATGATGTACCAGCTCGAAGCGCCTGACGCCGCGCCCTGCATGAAGGCCTGCGCGTGCTCCAGCGCCGCTCGGGTATCCAATGCCCGCACAGGCACCTCCGGCTGCGCCCAGTGGGTGATTTCTTCCTTGAAATAGCTCAGCGTCCCGGTGAGGAACATGGCAAACAGCAGCCACCCAAAGGTGAGCCCCAGCCAGGTGTGCAGCCACGCCATCGCTTGCCGAAAGCTTTCCCTCATACCGCTGCCACCCGATACAGCGCCAGGTCGGCGAGCCCGAGCAACAGCGCGCAACCACCAATGCCCAGCCACGCCTTCGCCGCGCTGCGGCAGGCGAACACCCAGATGACCGCGGCGGCATAGATAACCAGGCCCAGCATCATGGCGGCCACGGCTGCCTGCGCTGGCGCGCCGGGCAGCAGCGACCCCAGCAATACACTGGCGGCGCTCGCAAGGGCGTAGCCGCCAAGGCTGGCAGCCAGGCATCTGGACAACACACCCAACCGATAGCGAGCAGGGACAGGGACAGGCTTTTTCATGATGAGCCAGGCAAGGCGAAGGTCGAGGCCTGAGATTCTATTGATAAACATTCTCATAGGCAAAGAATCCTCAACCACGCGCACCGCGGCAGTGCGGCACCGGGCGCGGTGCCTTGCAATATGCCGGTGTAAGCCAAGGGTTCAGATATTAAATAGCCATGCCGCTCAATGGCTTAGTGCCACATGCCCGCGTTTGGACCCGCCTACGGCGGCCTTTGCCCCAGAACTTCACAGCGACGCGCCACGGCCCGGCACGCCCCTTGCAGAGTACCTGTACAAGCCGGCCGCAGGGGCTTGAAGGATGATCGTAGGGCTGAACCGACGGTCAGGATCGCGAGAACTATCACTGGCCGCCCCAGTCAATAGGTGCAGTCTCGACCAGTCAGGTGACGTATGGACAACCCCTTTCAGATCATCAGCGATGCGTTTCAACCCGATTACCGCGTCAACCTGAGTATTCAGGGCCTCGACGGGACTATCATGCTCACGCTTTCCAACGAAACGGGGATGGTCGCCAAGCGGATGATCAGCCCCGCCCAGCGCAACGACCCCAAGCGCCTGCAGCGGCTGATCGAGAGCATCAAGTTCGGTATCGCCATCGAGCGTGGCGACAGCGCGATGGAAATGCTGGCGGCGATGACCGACGGCAACCGCCAGCCGTTGTTGCCTCAAGGCACGGGCACCGGCTGGCGTGGCGAGCCCACCGCGGCCGCGCGTGGGGCCGGGTTGTAACGGGCCCGCCGCGACCGCGCGGGCTCAGGTTTCTCCTTTTTCCAGTTCCACTACCTCTACTTTCCCCGCTCGCTTGCGCTGAGGCCCCTCGATCTTGATTGACGGGAAGCGCGACGAGGCATAGCGCACCACCAGAATCGCGAACGCCAGCAGCAGAATCGCGCCTGACAGGTACACCACGCCCAGGTCCGCTGGCGCGTGGTGAGAGACGTCGGAGATCAGCAGCCGCGTAAGCGCGGTAATCGCCACGTAGATCAGAAAGCGCACCGGCATATGGTTGGTCTTGAAATAGATCCCCACCATGGCGCCCAGCTCCAGGTAGATGAACAGCAACAGGATGTCATCCACGCTGATCGAGCCCTTTTCCAGCATTTGCAGGAAGGCCATTACCGCCGCCCAGGCGGTGACTCCGCCGATGGCGAACAGCGCCAGGTAGTGGAACCCCTCTACCAGCAGGTTACCGAGCGACTCCGCGCAATCATGCACTCGCCCTCGCAACGCGTCGGCCCAATTGATCTTCACTGTGATTCATCCTTCTGCGGTAATCCGGGCAGCGTGCCCGACCGGTGTTACAACAGAAGGCGCATGCAGAATCAAGGCCACAGGCTTGCCTGCGCGCCGATGACACTGTATAAATAACCAGCATATGCACACACGCGCTTGAGAGGCCCTCATGGCTGTTGAAGTCCTGTATCGAAGTACTCGTGACCTGGAGACCATATTCTTGGATAGGAAACTCGCAGACGCTCACGATCAAATGCTGGAATTGGCCGAAGTCGTTGGCCAGGTTCTGGAAAAGAACATCGCCGGCCTGAGCGAGAATCAGGCCGAAGAGATCGGTATCTTCCTGGCCAAAAACCGCGCCGCGTTCGCCGCCGCGTTCAAGAGCAATATCGAGGCATTGGCGGAGCTCAAATAGGGCGCTTTCAGTTCACGCGTTCGCGATGGGCACACCCGGTGCGCCGCGCCTGACCATGGAAATCAGCAGTGTCAACGCGCCAACCGTGAGCACGCCGCCAAAGGCCACCAGCCCCGTGGCTGGCGTCCAGCGGTCCGCTATGAGCCCGGTGAACACCACGGGCACGCTGAATCCGATGTAGGCCAACAGAAAGAATCCGGCGCTGGCTCGGGTTTTTTCCGTACCCGCTCGGGCAGCGATCGCGCCTAGCCCACCGAGGTAGATAAACCCATAGCAGGCACTGCTGGCCGCGACAGTACCCAGCAGCACCACGCTGAATTGGCCCTGCACCGCGCCCCAGGCAATCAAGGCATAACTCGCCGGCAGTATGGCCAGGCCAAGGGCGACGGCGCGAACCGGTTGCATCCGCCGCGCGAACGGCTGAAACAGCAGCCCGCAACTGATCACGCTGAACGTCGAGAAGCCGGCCCAACGCTCAAGCCCCTCGGCCTGTAGCACCGATGGCAGGATGGCGATCACCACGCCCACCGCGGCCCATGCCAGCAGGATGGCTACCCCATACGCGGCGCAGCCGGGCGCAAAGCACGGCAGGCGCACCATGGCGGCGCGGCGACGGGGCGCCGGGTCTGGCAGCCTGCATACCAGGGCCAGCGCGCACCCGGCCAGCGCCATCTGTAGCCAGAAGCTGCCCGGTGCCAGCCCTGGCGATCGCAACAGGCACAGGCTGGTCGCCACCGCTCCCAAGCCGAACCCCAACGAGGTACTGGCCGTCACCCAGCCAGCCGCGCAGGTGGCGTCGGCGCCCTCCGCTTCCAGCAATTCGGTCATGTAGGCAATGCCCGTCGCCGACGCCAGGCCCGTGCCCAGCCCCAGCAAGCAACGGGCTATTCCCAAGCTGTACAGCCCAGGCGCTACCAGCAGCACCAACGTGGCCAGCATCGAAAGCAGCAGCGCAATCGCGATCAGGGGTTTGCGGCCAACGCGGTCCGCCAACCCACCGAGCAGCAGCAACACCGGAAGCACGCCCACGACGTAGCCGGCGAACGCAACGGCCGTGGCGCCCGCGCCCGCGCCGGATAAGTGCGCGTACGCCGGGTACAACGGTGCCGGCAGGTTGACCGCCGCGGTGATCAGACAAAGGGATAACGACAATACTCCAGCGGGCCAACGGCTCATGAGATGCTCCAGGCAAGGGCTTGCAGGCTAACGCTGGGAGGGTTTTTCACAAGGCACACCCGGGCGTGATCGTGATTAACTGTTTGGGCCGAATAACCAAACAGTGGATGCCCTATGCGCCTTGGCCTGGATCGCGACGCCGATATGCCCCTTGTCGAGCAAATCGTACAAGGGCTGGCCCGCTGGCTCGCCGAGCGCAAGGTGCGGGCCGGGACACGCATGCCGTCCATCAGGCGGCTGGCCATCGACAATAACGTAAGCGCTTCCAGCGTTGTGGAGGCCTATGCCCGCCTGGTAGCCCAGGGGGTGTTGACACCTCGCCAAGGCAGCGGTTTTTTCGCCGCGCAACCACCGGCCGCGCCTGCTACCGGGCAAGAGCTTTATCTGGCCGACCCTCGCTGGGCGCAGTTCGACCCCTCCGCCGGGAAGCTTCGGCTGGGCTGTGGCTGGGTGCCGGATGAATGGCGAGCGACCGAAGCACTGGGGCACGCCATTCGGCGAGTTACCCGCGAAGACCCGAGCGCGGTGTTCAGCTACAACCAACCCCTGGGGCTGCCTGCATTGCGCGCTCAGCTACAACGGCGCCTGGCCAGTGTGCATATCCATGCTGGTATCGAGCAGATACTGACCACCCAAGGGGCCAGCCACGGGTTGGACTTGATCGCCCGCACGCTGCTACGCCCTGGCGACACCGTGATTGTCGAAGACCCGGGCTATTACAACCTGTTCAACCTGCTGGCCTTGCACCAAGCGCGGGTACTTACCGTCCCTCGGCGAAAAGATGGGCCCGACCCGGACGCGTTGGAAGCACTGCTACGCGAGCATCAGCCCCGGCTAATGTTCGTGAACAGCCTGTACCAGAACCCCACCGGTACCAGCCTTTCGCCTCGCGTGGCCCATCGGCTGCTCAGGCTGGCCGAGCAACATGACTTTCTGCTGGTTGAGGACGACATTTACGCCGATTTTCAGAACGCCCCCGGCACTCGCCTGGCCGCGCTGGACGGGCTGAATCGGGTGATCTATGTAGCCAGCTTTTCCAAAACGCTCAGCTGCTCGCTGCGTGTGGGCTATGTCACAGGCCCGTTGGCGGTGGTGCGCCAACTTGCCGAAGTCGCCCAATGCACGGGCCTGGGTACGCAACGCTTCGCTGAAAGCGTAGTGGCTACCCTGCTGGCCAGCGGGGCCTGGCGCAGCTCACTGGAGCGCTTGCGCCAACGCTTGGCGATCAATATGGCCCAAACCCTCAAAGGCCTGGCCGAGAACGGCTGGGAAGTATTCGATGAGCCTCAGGGGGGCATGTTCGTATGGGCAAGGTACCCCGGAGCCACGCCGGCGGTTTACGCTGAAAAAGCCGCAGCGCTTGGGGTACTGCTCACGCCTGGCGCGGCGTTTCGCCCATTCGACCGCCCTACCGACTGGCTACGGTTGAACGTTGCCTACTGCACCGATCCCCGGGCGCGGGCGTTTTTGCGCGAGGTAGCGGCTTGATGGGCATCGCGCAGGCTAGCCTTGGCCACCGTAGACCAGCCGTTCGGCGATTTCCTGCGCGACTCGAGCGGGCGAACGGTGTGACGCCTGCGCCTGGGAGAAGATATCGGTGAGCCGGGCGCCGATCCGGCTCAGGTGCGTGGTGATCTCGCTGGGCTGGGCATTTTGATACTGGAGGGCGACCTGAATCAGCCCACCCGCGTTGATCACATAGTCCGGGGCATACAGGATCCCCCGGCTTTCCAATTGGTCGGCGACATCCAGCGACGTAAGCTGCGCATTGGCGGAGCCCGCGACCGCCGCGCACCGTAGCTGGGCAACGGTCTTGGGGCTCAACAGCCCGCCGTTGGCACACGGCGCGAAGATGTCGCAGGGCGTGGTCGGCAGGGCATCGCCGGCGATTGGCCGAGCGTTGAACTGCTCGACCGCCAACTGCACCTTGCCTGCATCCGTGTCACATACCAACAGTTCCGCGCCGGCGGCGTGCAAGTGCGCCGCCAGGCTATAGCCCACATGGCCCAGCCCTTGGACCGCCACCCGCAGCCCTTCCAGGTTGTCACTGCCCAGCCTGGCCATGGCGGTGCTGCGGATGCCGGCGAACACGCCCAAGGCGGTATGAGCCGAGGGGTCGCCCGCCGCGGTGGTGCTGGTGACGTATCGGGTGGCCTGGGCCACGCAGTCCATGTCCTCGGTGCTGGTGCCGCTATCCACCGCAGTGATATAGCGCCCTTGCAGGCTGTCCACAAACCGCCCGAACGCCTCGAACAACCGGGCGCGGTCTTCCACATGGGGGCCGCGAAGGATCACCGCCTTGCCGCCATTGAACGGCAAGCCCGCCAGTGCCGCCTTGTACGTCATGGTTTCCGCCAGCCGGATGGCGTCCGCCAGCGCGCTCTCGTCGTCGGGGTAGGCCAGATACCGGCAGCCCCCCAACGCCGGGAGCTTGCGCCCCGCGTGCACGGCAATGATGGCCCGCAGGCCTGTGACCGGGTCGACTGTGAGGTGCACGGTTTCCACGCGGGTGCGTTGCATCAGCGCGAGCATGAGGGGTGCTTCCAAATGAGCGGTATCGCAAGAGTATAGGTGGCCCGCGACAGGTTGCCCGACCAGCGCGTACCACTGGACGAAACCGTCGCGCGGGGCTACAAAAGCTGGACCACTGTACGCTGGCGCCCGCTGGCCGTGCCGTTGGAGGAACGGAGCGTTCATCGATGAACCCACGCCAAGCCTGCCTGGAATGCATTGCCCGTCAACCCGCCGCGGCGTTCGAGGCCGCGCTTTGGGTTGCCGCCGAGCATGACCCCACCGTCGCACCCGCCAGGTTGCTTGATGCCTTGCACGCCCTGCAACTGACGGTCAGCGCGGGGTTGCCGATGCTTCCCGTTCGGGAGTTGGCCCAACCGTTGCTGCGTAAGCTCAACGCACTGGGGTTCGCTCAGGATGAATACCATCCGCTGCGGGCCGATGCCGCCTTGCTTCACAAGGTGCTCACTCGTAAACGCGGCCAACCACTGGCGCTGGGCCTGCTTTCGCTTGAACTGGCGCGGCGCTTGGACATTCCATTGGTGGGGGTGAACTTCCCGGGACACTTCCTGCTTCAGGTGCCCGGTGCCGATCATTTGCTTGATCCGTGCGGCGGGCGCCGGCTTTATCCCCAGGATTGCCGCGAAATGCTGGCGCGACAATTCGGCGCGGGGATGGAGCTACGCGCAGAGCACATGGCCCCGGCCACCGCGACCCAGATGTTGCAGCGCCTGTCGCGCAACTTGCGCCAGCTGCACAGCAGCCAGGATTTGTACATGGCGGCGCTGAAAGACGCCGAACGGGTATTCGAGCTTGGCCCGGCCACCGCGGCAGATTACCTGGCTCGCGCGGGGCTGTACCAACGCCTGGACTGCCCTCAGGCGGAGCGGTTCGACGTTGAGCATGCCTTGATGCTCACAGACGACCCCGTGCAGCGCCTGCACCTGGCGGAGCGGTTACAGCGCTTGCCGGGCGCGGCGCACCGGCTTCACTGAACGGCGGGCCATTGAGCATTGTTACGCTCACCGCAACGGTGATTGTCAAACAATCCGATTTATCCGGTGGGCTGGGATCCGTATCCTTATGACGGTCGAACATCGTTCAACTTAATATTGGCTTAAGCATTACAGGCCAATATGACTCCAGTGGTGTTCAACGTACCCCCGACGTTGTTTGGTAGCTCCTGAACCAACGTCTTGCTTGGCCGCTGTGTGCGCAGCGGCCTTTTTTTCGTCTATTACTTCAGTAATTGTACAAATTGCGCCAGCCACGGCTCGGCATCGGTTTCCGGTGTCACGCTTTCGCTCGCGTCCAGCCGCAGCATGGGTGCCACCTGCCGCACGCCCAGTTCCTCGAACAGCTCCGCCAGTAGTTCGCCGCCTCCGCAGAAGCTGTCGCTGTAGCTGGAGTCGCCCAGGCCGATGATTGCGCCGGGCAAACCCCGCAGCGGCGCGGGAAGCTGATCCCGAAGCTCGCCGTAGAGCGGTAGCAGGTTGTCCGGAAGCTCACCCATCCCTGTGGTAGAGGTGATGCCCAACAAGGCTTCGGGCTTTGAGGCGAGCAGCGCGGCGAGGTCCCCGCGCGGGTCGAAATAACAATGATGCCCAGCGGCTTTGAGCAGCTGCGCGGCGTGGCGGGCGACGTCTTCGGCCGCGCCGTAGACTGAACCGGAAATCAGGGCAACGTTCATGCCGGGCTCCTTGGAAAACGAGGTTGCCAGTTTACCAGCGGAACGAAAGCGCATGCCGCATGCCTGAGCCCATCGGGTAAGTTAAAATGCCATCTCACCGAGGCGGCTGGCCGGAGGACTCATGATTAGCCCAAACTTGTTGCAGCTGGTGGTCGATGCATCCAACGACGGCATCGTGATCGCCGAGCAGGAAGGCTCGGATAACATTCTGATTTACGTCAACCCGGCATTCGAGCGAATGACCGGCTATAGCGCCGAGGAAATCCTCTACCGCGACTGTCGTTTCCTGCAGAACGGCCAAGGTGAAGAAGACGTCAGGCGCAAGGTGCGCGCAGCCATCGAGGCAGGCGAGCCCTGCCGACAGGTCATGCGCAACTTCCGCAAGGATGGCACCGAATTCTGGAACGAGCTCTCGATCACGCCGGTTCGCAACGCAGGCGACGGGCGCCAGTATTTCATCGGAATCCAGAAAGACGTCACCGCGCAAATGGCGGGCCGGGAACGAATCATGCAACTGGAAGAGCAATTGGCCGCGGCGCGCCAGGAAATTGTCCGTCTCCAGTCAGCACAGTGAAAACGCAACGGCAACCGCGAGGGCCTTATGTTCACTTCCATGTCGATACGACGCTAATTGGGCAGCATCATGCAACCTGATTCCTTGCTTACCCAGGACGAACTCGATTTCATTCAGGGCATGCATCACAGCTTGGGGGCGGAGAGTTCCGACGCTACCACAGGCTTGATGGTGAACGGCGGCAGCCAGCTGCAGGAACTGCTTACTCGCCTGGTCGCTCACGAGCATGTGACCATCCAGGCGCAGTATGAGAACCAGCAGCTGAGCTTTCCGCTACGCCTGGAAGAAGATGAGTTCCACGCCCAGCACATCAAGCTCGGCGCGCCCACCATCTATGAAGACGGCCCGATGATCCGGCCGTGGCGGCTTGCGTTGGCTGAGGCCCTTCCCTTGCAGGACAAGCGTGGCAAGCCTGTCTCGCTGTGGGTAGTAGAGCTGTCCGTCAACGGGGTGGTGCTGCAAGTCCGCGATGGTATCGAAGCGCCGGATGTGTTTTCGCTGTGGTTCGCGCCTGAGGGTTATACGCCTATCGCCATTCGCGGCAGCCTGGAGCGCCAGATCGCCGACGGCCTCATGGCCTACCGGCTGATCCCGCACGATGCCCAGGAAGCCGAGCGCCTGCGCCACTATATTCTGGAGCAGCACCGCTTGGCGCACCCCGGGCTGCACGCCTGATCAGGTATCAAGATGGCCAGCGAGGTATTGCAACAGCCGACGCTGCATCAGGTGGCCACTGGCGCCCAAACACGCAACGGGCGAATTCACGACCTGATCCTGCACCAGTTCGCTCATTTCCCCGGCCAGTAACACGGGGCATTCCAGGTTCAGCGCCAGTTTGACGAAACGCTTGGCCGCGTCCCCGCCCGGGGCGTGGTTGGAAAACAGCACAACGGCGTGAGGTTGCACACGTTCCGTTACCAACCCCAGCTCTTCCAGAGGCTGCCCTTTACCCAAAGGCTGCACCCATATCCGGTCACTTCCCAACAGCAGCGCCGCAACCAGCAACTCCAGCTCGTGGCACTGGCCCGGCACGCCGCACAGCAACACATGGGCGTCCACGGCCTCACGTTGAACGAACTGAAGGCGCTTGAGCACCTGACCGCGCAGGAAATGGTCCAGGAAGGCCCATTCGCTGGCCAGCCCGAATCCCTCCTGGCGCAGCCGCGCCTCTTCCCAGGTGGGCATCAGGATCTGTTCGAACGCTACGGCCAGGGGGTAGGTTGAAAATACTTCGCCGTACAACCGGCTGAGGGTGAGTTCGTCGAAACGGTTGACGACGGCCGAGAGGCGCTCCCGCCACTGGCCATATTCGTCCAGCGCCAGGGCGGGTTCGGCGGCGGAAGGCCCCTGGGCGCCCTGACCGCGCGCCAGCAGCGTGCCTACCTTGCTCACCGCCACGCCCCGCTCCAGCCACCCCAGTACCGCACGCACCTCGGCGACGTCAGCCGCGGAATAGAGCCTGTGCCCGCTTTCGGTGCGCGTAGGCTGGATCAGCCCGTAGCGGCGCTCCCAGGCGCGGAGCGTAACCGGATTCACACCCGTCAGGCGCGACACTTCACGAATAGGGAACAACTCCTGTTCGCTGTAAGCGCGGCCAGCGGCCGCATAGTGTTCGTTGGCGCTCATACTCAGGAAAACCGGCTGTTTCAGGTCGTTGCACGATTGTACTGTGTGTTGGGACCTTGTGCGCGCGCGAACGTCCATCGCATGACGGGGATGCCCTGACGGGCGTAGCGTTTTGCCAGAGACGTTGGCCTTCGAATAGGGAATAATCCTTGCTTGGAATTGACCGCGCCCCACCACCCCGGGGCGCGATCGCAACGCCCTTACCCTGGGCGTTCGCTTGCAGCCGGGAGATACACGATGTCTACGCCACCTGTGACCATGCTGGTCGCTCGCCGTGCCGCCAAGGGGCGGTACCCTGAACTCATCGCCTGGCTTCAAGAGGGCGAACACCTCGCTACCGATTTTCCGGGCTACCTTGGCTCGGGCATTCTTGCGCCACCTGTGGGCGATAACGAATTTCAGATGATCTTCCGCTTCGCGGACCCCGCCACCCTGCACGCCTGGGAGTTTTCCGCGTCCCGGCAGGCCTGGCTGGCCCGTGGCAACGGGCTGTTCGCCCAGCCCTCGGAACGTCGCGTACAGGGGATGGATGGCTGGTTCGCCAGCGCCTCCAGTTCAGCTCAACCGCAGCGCCCACCTCGCTGGAAACAAGCCGTGGCCATCTGGCTGGCGTTCTTTCCGGTGTCGCTGCTGTTCAATTTCCTGTTCGGCCCGTGGCTGGGCGAATTGACGCTGGCGCCCCGTATCCTCGTCAGTACGCTGGCGCTCACCCCGCTGATGGTGTTTATCTTCATCCCGCTTTCAACCCGCCTGCTGGCGCCATGGTTGAACGCCACGCCGCCAGCCACTACGGTCGCAAAGCCGAGCCCACAGCCGAGGTAGACGGTTGGCGGCACGCACCGGGTGCGCTACTGTCGCTGCTCAGCCGCCGCTGCCTTGAACGCGGCGGCCACACACGGCGACCCGTACATGCCTGACCATTTTCCTGTTCTCATCACCGGCGCGGCGCAACGGCTCGGCCTGCACTGCGCGCTGCGGCTGCTCGATGACGGCATCCCGGTGATCGCGACCTACCGCCGCGAGCACCCCGGCCTCGAAGCGCTTCGCGCGGCAGGCGCCGTCACGTTACCGGCAAACTTCGCCGACGAAGCGGGTATCCGCACGTTCATCAGCGTGCTCAAGGGGCGAGCGAGCGGGCTCAGAGCTATCGTTCACAACGCCTCGGCGTGGCTGCCCGACAATGATGGCGCCAACCCGGATGCGTTTCTTGGCATGTTCAACGTGCACATGCTGGCCCCTTACCTGATCAATCTCGAATGCGAGGCGCTGCTGAAGGCAAGCCCGGTTGCGGATATCATTCATATCAGCGACGACGTGACACGCAAGGGTAGCGCCCGCCACATCGCCTATTGCGCGACCAAGGCAGGGCTGGACAGCCTGGTATTGTCGTTCGCGGCGCGCTTTGCCCCGGCCATAAAGGTAAACGGCATCGCACCGGCGCTCATCCAGTTCAACGAAGGGGATGACGACGCGTATCGGCGCAAGGCACTGGCCAAGTCCGCCATGGGCATCGAGCCTGGCGCGCAAGTGATTTACCAAAGCCTGCGCTACCTGATGGACAATGCCTACGTGACGGGCACCACCCTGACCGTGAACGGCGGTCGGCACCTGAAATAGCCCCTGGGAGTTTGCACCATGCCACATCTGGAGCCAGGAATGGCCCGCATCCGGGTGAAGGACCTTCGCCTGCGCACGTACATCGGCATCAACGAGGACGAGATCCTCAACAAGCAGGATGTACTCATCAATCTGACCATCCTGTACCGCGCCACCGATGCCGTACGCGATAATGACATCGATCATGCGCTCAATTACCGAACGATCACCAAGGCGATCATTCAGCATGTGGAAGGCAACCGCTTCGCGCTGCTGGAACGCCTCACCCAGGAAATCCTGGATCTGGTGATGAGCTACGACGCGGTGGATTACAGCGAAGTGGAAGTGGACAAGCCGCATGCGCTGCGTTTCGCCGAGTCGGTGTCAATCACCCTGGCCGGCCGCCGCTGACGCCGTGATTGCCCACGGCCAGCACGCCTTTTATCATCGCCGCCCTATTACCCGAGGAGCCCGAACATGAACGAGCAACAGCGCCTGGAGCTTGAGGCCGCAGCCTTTCGCCGCTTGGTTGAGCACTTGGGCAGCCGTACCGATGTGCAGAACATCGACCTGATGAACCTGGCCGGCTTCTGCCGCAACTGCCTGTCGAAATGGTACAAGGCCGCCGCGGACGAACGCGGGCTGGAGATCACCCAGGACGCCGCCCGCGAGGTGGTGTATGGCATGCCCTACGACGAGTGGAAACAGCGTTACCAGACAGAAGCCAGCCCGGCCCAGGCCGCTGCCTTCGCCCAAGGAAAACCCCATGACTGATTTGAATGCGTTCCGTGCCAGCCTGGAAACCGGCGAAAACCTGTTCGCCGACACCCTGAGCTTCGTGGCCGACCATTACCACTACACCCCACAAGCGTTTACCAACGGGGATGTCACCAACGCCGCTGGCCAGAACGAAGGTTCCTGCAAAACCCTGGGCATGGCCCAACTCGAGGGCTTCAGCGACCTGGAAGCGCTTCAGGCCTTTGGTGAGCACTACCGTGCCGTACTGGCGACGCCAGAGGGCAGCGATCATGCCAACATTCGTGCACTTATCGCCAATGGAATGAGCGGAGTGCGCTTCGACGCCCCGCCACTGGCGCGCAAGGTGCCGGTGGCCTGATCAGCCCCAAACGAAAACGCCCGGCATTCGCCGGGCGTCTGCTACCACATCGCGCTTATTCGAAAGTCGCGTTCTGCAAGCCATCCAGGTAACGCTCCACGTCCAGCGCGGCCATGCAGCCGGCGCCGGCGGACGTGATCGCCTGGCGGTATACGTGGTCGGCCACGTCGCCGGCGGCGAACACACCTTCGACATTGGTGGCGGTGGCATTGCCTTCACGGCCGCCCTTGACTACCAGGTAACCGTCCTTGAGTTGCAACTGCCCTTCGAACAGCGACGTGTTCGGGGTATGGCCGATCGCGATGAACACACCGTCCACGGTCAACTGCGAAGAGGTGCCGTCGTTGTTCTTCAGGCGGGCACCGGTCACGCCCATATTGTCGCCCAGCACCTCGTCCAGCACGGCATTGAGCTTGAGCTCGATCTTGCCCTCGGCTACGCGGGCATGCAGCTTGTCGATCAGGATCTTCTCGGCGCGGAAGGTTTCGCGGCGATGCACCAGGGTGACCTTCTTGGCGATGTTGGCCAGGTACAGCGCCTCTTCCACCGCGGTGTTGCCACCTCCCACAACGGCCACGTCGCGGTTACGGTAGAAGAACCCGTCACAGGTGGCGCAGGCGGAAACACCCTTGCCCATGAATGCTTCTTCGGACGGCAGGCCCAGGTAGCGCGCGCTGGCACCGGTGGCGATGATCAGCGCATCGCAGGTATAGGTGCCATTGTCACCAGTGAGGGTGAACGGCTTGGCGGCCAGGTCGACGGCGTTGATATGGTCGAACACGATTTCGGTTTCGAAACGCTCGGCATGCTCTTGCATGCGCTGCATCAGCGCCGGGCCAGTGAGGCCATGAGGGTCGCCCGGCCAGTTGTCGACTTCCGTGGTGGTGGTGAGCTGGCCACCCGCTTGCAATCCAGTGATCAGCAGCGGCTTGAGGTTGGCGCGGGCTGCGTATACGGCGGCGCTGTAACCGGCGGGGCCGGAGCCCAGGATGATCACTCGCGAATGACGAAGCTCAGACATGACACACTCCTGTCGACCGGCTAAAGGATGCCGCGTCGTTGTGCCGGCCGTGCCGGCTGAAAGGACAGGGCCGATCACGCGGCCCCTGGAAAAGGAAGTGTGTGAAGCTTAACGAGGACCGGCCCTATAGGGAAATACCCTTTGGCAATTCTGCTGATAGGGGGCCGCTATGCGCCGAAGCGCTTGGCGCGGACATGGTGTCATGATGTTGCCGCAGGGCAATTCAGGGTTTTACCGTAACGGCAAAGTCGGTACCGTGCGCCAACTTCCTTGTTCTGGAGAATTCATTCCATGCCACCACCCGCGTTATCCGGGCCAGCCTACCTGCGCCAGGGCCTCAAGCTGGTGCTCAGCCCTGGCCTGCGGCTTTTCGTGCTGTTGCCATTGAGCATCAACCTGGTGCTGTTCGTGGGCCTGATCTATTTCGCCGGTCACGAATTCAGCGTGTGGGTGAACCAGCTGATGCCCGAGCTGCCCAGCTGGCTGAGCTTTCTGAACTACATCCTGTGGCCACTGTTCGTGACACTGGTGGTGCTGATGGTGTTCTTCACTTTCACCATGGTCGCCAATATCATCGCCGCCCCTTTCAATGGGTTCCTTTCAGAAAAGGTGGAGGTGGTGGTGACGGGCAAGGATGAGTTTCCCGCCTTCAGCTGGGCCGAGCTGCTGGCGATGGTCCCGCGCACCTTGAGCCGTGAACTGCGCAAGCTGGCCTATTACCTGCCCCGGGCGATCGGCCTGCTCGTGCTGTCACTGATCCCGGGGGTAAACGTGATCGCCGCGCCCCTGTGGCTGATGTTTGGGGTGTGGATGATGGCCATCCAGTACATCGACTACCCCGCCGACAACCACAAGCTGAGCTGGCAGGACATGCTCGCCTGGCTGCGCCGCAAGCGCTGGGCCAGCCTGAGCTTCGGTGGCAGTGTGTACCTTGTGTTGCTGATACCTGTGTTGAACATCCTGATGATGCCCGCCGCCGTCGCCGCCGCCACGCTGTTCTGGGTACGTGAGCGCGGCGAAGGCCAACTCTCTGTGAAGTAAACACGCGGGGCGCTCAGGAAGAACGCCCACATCTTTCAGTTGAGCCGCCCCAGCGCTTCACGGCTGAACGGGAGAATGTCCTGTTCACGCCCGTCTCGCACCTTGGCGGCCCAGTCCGGATCCACCAGCAAGGCCCGCCCGACGGCCACTAGGTCGAACTCGTTCTGGGCCAGCCGCGCGACGAGTTCGTCCAGGCTGGCAGGCTTTGCGACCTCGTCGGTCTGCACCATGAACTTCAGGAATTCATCATCCAGCCCCACGCTGCCCACGGTGATCACCGGCTTGCCGCTGAGCTTGCGCGTCCAGCCCGCAAGGTTGAGCGTTGCGCCCTCGCCTTCAGCCTCGGGAAATTCCGGCTCCCAGAAGCGGCGGGTGGAGCAGTGGAAAATATCCACGCCCGCGTTTACCAATGGTTGCAGGAACGCCTCGAGCGCCTGGGGCGTGGTCCCCAGCCTAGCGGTGTAATCCTGCTGCTTCCACTGGGAGAATCTGAAGATGATCGGGAAATCCGGCCCTACCGCCTCGCGCACGGCCTGCACGAGTTCAATGGCGAAGCGGGAGCGGTTTTCGTCCGAGCCGCCGTAGGCATCTTCACGTTGGTTGCTGGACGCCCAGAAAAACTGATCGATCAAGTAACCGTGGGCGCCGTGAATTTCCACCGCATCCATGCCGATGTCTTTGGCGGCTGCGGCGGCGCGGGCGAACGCGGAGATCACCGCGTCGATATCGTCCTGGGTCATCCCGTGAATGACCACGCGGCCATCATTGCGCTTTTCCATCGGCCCGTAGCCCGGGACCGTGCCGTCAGGCTCGGTACCCAAGCGGCGAACATTGCCAACGTGCCACAGCTGCGGGGCGATCTTGCCGCCAGCTTGATGAACGGCCTCGACCACCTTGCGCCAGCCGGCCAAGGCGTCCTCACCGTAAAAGCGAGGCACATCAGGGTAGCCGTTGGCGGCCGGGTGATCGACCGTGGTGCCTTCGGTGATGATAAGCCCTACGCCGCCGGCAGCACGCCGCCGGTAGTATTCCACCACCTGATCGTTCGGTACGCCGCCGGGGGAAAACGAACGGGTCATGGGCGCCATGACAATACGTGACATCAGCGTAAGGGGGCCCGAAACGAAGGGTTGGAACAATGCCTGGACTGACATCTGCGCGTCTCCATGAAGTTCAGCGCCACAGCTTAGGCGCACCCCATAGATGGGCACAGCATTATTGACGGCCTTGATTGCCCCGGTCAGGGTTCAGGCGAGGGCCTGCTCGATGGCCTCGAGCACGGTGGGATCTTCCGGTGGCGTGCGCGGCGAGAAGCGCGCGAGTACCTGCCCGTCCTTGCCCATGAGGAATTTTTCGAAGTTCCAAGTGATGTCACCAGGATGCGCGGCCGCCTCACCCGCCAACAGCGTGTACAGGGGGTGGCGCTGGCCGCCATTGACCTCGACCTTGCTCGTGAGCGGAAAGCTTGCGTTGTACCGCGTGGCGCAAAACGCCTGGATCTCGGCTTCGGTGCCGGGCTCCTGCCCCGCGAACTGGTTGCAGGGCACACCTAGCACGGTAAAGCCACGAGGGCCGAAGCGCTGTTGCAAGCGCTCCAGGCCTTCGTATTGGGGGGTAAGGCCGCATTGCGAGGCAACATTCACCACCAATACCACCTGGCCGGCGAAGCGGCTCAGCGGCAGTGGTGCGCCACCGATAGCAGTAGCCTGTAGCTCATGAAACGCGCTCATTCGCTTGCCCCCAACGGTTGAATCAGTGGTGGTGACCGCCTTCGCCGTGAACGTGGCCGTGAGCGACTTCTTCCTCGCTCGCGTCACGCACATCCACAACCTTGACCTTGAAGTTCAGGCGCTGGCCAGCCAGCGGGTGGTTGCCGTCTACTGTCACGTCGTCGCCGTCCAGGTCGCGGATGGTCACGATCTGCATCTGGCCGTCCGGCGCGGAGGCGTGGAACTGCATGCCCACTTCCAGTTCGTCGACGCCTTCGAACATGCTGCGGCTGAGGGTACTGACCAGCTCGGCGGAGTATTCGCCGTAGGCGTCTTCCGGCTCGATGGTTACGTCGACTTCGTCCTGCGGCTGCTTGCCTTCCAGGGCCTTTTCCAGGCCCGGGATGATGTTGCCAGCGCCATGCAGGTATACCAGCGGCGCACCGCCGGCCGAGCTGTCGATGACCTCACCTGCATCGTTGGTGAGGGTATAGTCGATGGACACAGCCTTTTTGGCGGCAATGAGCATGGGGTAAGACCTTTGCACAAGAGATTGGAAGACCTCAGTGTAAACAAGCCCGGGGATGATTGCGAATGTGACGGGCCGCGCCCTGACGATCGCGTCATCACAGGCTTTGAGCAGGACGCCCACGGCGACTGGTTTGTGCGCCTGAGCTGCGGGCACACCCAGCACGTGCGGCACGCCCCGCCCTGGCAATCGCGGCCCTGGGTGCTGGATGCCGCTGAGCGCGAGCGGCGTATCGGCGAACGCTTCGCCTGCGGCTGGTGCGCGCGGCAGGGCTTTGGCGGTACCCTTGGCTGACCCGGCCAACGCGGCGAAGATACGCCGCCGCCTGTTTCGCTGACCGAGACATACCATGCAAACCTTTTTCATCGCGCCGACCGATTTCGGCGTAGGCCTGACCTCTATCAGCCTGGGGCTGATCCGCACGTTGGAACGCGCCGGCCTCAAGGTCGGCTTCTTCAAGCCCGTGGCGCAGCATCACCCGGGGGACACCGGGCCTGAACGCTCCAGCGAGCTGGTGGCCCGCACCCATGGGCTCAAACCGCCAGCGCCGCTTGCGCTGGGGCATGTGGAACGGATGCTGGGCGACGGCCAGCTCGATGAGCTGCTCGAGGAGATCATTACCCTCTTCCAAGCCGCCGGGGTGGGCAAGGATGTGTTGGTGGTCGAAGGCATGGTGCCCACGCGACAGGCCAGCTATGCGGCCAGGGTGAACCAGCACCTGGCCAGGAGCATGGACGCCGATGTGATACTGGTATCGGCGCCGGAAAACGAAGCACTGGCCGAGTTGTCCGGGCGCGTGGACTTGCAGGCGCGGCTGTTCGGCGGCGCCAGCGATCCGAAGCTTATCGGTGTGATCCTGAACAAGGTGCGCACGGAAGAAAGCATCGAACAGTTCGCCGGGCGCCTGGGTGAACATTCGCCGCTGTTCCGCGCAGGGGACTTCCGCCTGCTGGGCTGCATCCCCTACCAGCCTGAACTCAACGCGCCGCGCACCCGCGACGTGGCCGAGCTGCTGGGGGCACAGGTTCTCAATGCCGGCGATTACGAGCAGCGGCGGATGTCGCGCATCATCATTTGCGCCCGTACCGTGCTCAATACCTTGCAGCTGCTCAAGCCAGGTGTGCTGGTGGTCACCCCCGGCGACCGTGACGATATCCTGCTGGCCGCGGCGCTGGCGTCCCTCAACGGGGTTCCGCTGGCAGGCGTGCTGCTCACCAGCGATACCCGCCCCGACCCTCGTGTCATGGACCTCTGCCGAGGCGCGCTACAGGCTGGCCTGCCGGTATTGTCGGTAAGTACCGGTTCCTACGACACGGCCACGCGCCTCAACCAGTTGAACAATGAAATTCCCGTGGACGACCGCGAACGGGCGGAGCACATCACGGATTTCGTGGCCAGCCATCTGGACGCAAACTGGCTGCACCAGCGCTGCGGCACGCCGCGGGAATTGCGGCTGTCGCCCGCCGTGTTCCGCTATCAGCTGATTCAGCGGGCGCAGCACGCCAACAAGCGCATCGTGCTGCCTGAAGGCAGTGAACCGCTCGTGGTGCAGGCGGCCGCGATCTGCCAGGCCCGGGGAATCGCCCGTTGCGTATTGCTGGCGAGGCCGGCCGACGTGGAAGCGGTGGCGCGCGCGCAAGGCCTTGAATTGCCCTCGGGCCTTGAAATACTAGACCCGGACACCATTCGCTCGCGCTACGTGGCACCGATGGTAGACCTGCGAAACAGCAAGAACCTCAACGCGCCCATGGCCGAGCAGCAGCTCGAAGACCCGGTCGTGATCGGCACCATGATGCTGGCCCTGGACGAGGTAGACGGGCTGGTATCCGGGTTGGTGCATTCCACTGCCAATACCATTCGCCCGGCCCTGCAACTGATCAAGACCGCTCCAGGCTGGAGCCTCGTGTCATCGGTGTACTTCATGCTGTTCCCGGACCAGGTGGTGATGTATGGCGACTGCGTGATGAACCCCCACCCCGATGCCGCGGAACTGGCCGAAATCGCCCTGCAAAGCGCCGATTCCGCCCAGGCGCTCGGCATCTCGCCACGGGTGGCGATGCTGAGCTACTCCAGCGAGCAGTCCGCTACGGGCGAGGAAGTGGAAAAAGTACGAGAGGCGACCCTGCTGGCGCGGGAGCAGCAGCGTGATTTGCTCATCGATGGGCCATTGCAATACGACGCGGCGGCCAACGAGGCGGTGGCTCGGCAACTGGCGCCGAACAGCGACGTCGCCGGCCGCGCCACGGTGTTCGTGTTCCCAGACCTCAACAGCGGCAACACCACTCACAAGGCGGTGCAGCGCAGCGCCGATTGCGTAAGCCTGGGGCCGATGCTGCAAGGGCTGCGCAAGCCGGTGAATGACCTGCCACGGGGCGCGCAGGTGGATGATATCGTGTACACCATCGCCCTTACCGCCATCCAGGCCAGTCGCGGCCTGGAGGGCTAGGCGAAGGGCGGGCGGTTACTGCTGGGCCGGCTGCTGGTACTGCTGGCCCGGGATGGGCTTGAGGTTGACCTCCACGCGGCGGTTCTGGGCGCGGCCGTTGGCATCGGCATTGCTGGCGATGGGCTGGTCGGGGCCGGCGCCACGTACCGACAGGCGTGACGGGTCCACGCCTTGAGAGCTCAGGTAGGTGCTCACGGCCTGGGCCCGCTGGAGGGACAGGTCCATGTTGTGCTGGCGGCTGCCGGTACTGTCGGTAAAGCCGACGATTTCAATAGTGTTCTCGTTGAATTGCTTGAACGAGCCCGCCAGATTGTTCAGCGGGGCGTAGAAGCTTGGGGCGATCGCGGACGAATCCGTGCCGAAGGTGATGTTGCCTGGCATGATCAGCTTGATCTGGTCACCTTGGCGCTGCACCTCCACGCCTGTGTTGGCCATGCTTTCGCGCAACGCTTTTTCCTGGCGATCCGCGTAGTAGCCATAACCGGCGGACGCCGCGCCCACCACGGCCGCGCCAATCAACGCGCCCTTGCCGCGGTTGTTATGGTCGATGGCGGCCCCCGCCACCGCGCCGGCCAGCGCGCCAAGCCCGCCGTACTTGGCGGTATTGCTGACGCCCCCACCCTGGCTGCCCTGGCCCTGATCGGCATAAGGGTTTTGCCCCGCGCATCCGGACAACAGGGCGGCGGCGGTGGCGGCGATGATCAGGCGGCTGGGGGTGAGCATGGCGAACTCCTGGGATACAGATTCGAATAAGCAGGCAGCAAATACTGCGTAAGGGAGATTTGAGCGCGGCAGGCTACCTGAATTCCAATGATATTTGTTTCACGGTCTTTCTCAACCGCCGGAACGCCTGCCCCAGAGGGCCTAGACCGTACCGCTTGTCAGAATGCCATCAAGCCCGGCGGCACGGTGCCGTTAACAGCGAGGTAGCGCCACGGACGGCGGCATAGTGCTACGTATTGCCCGGCTGAACACCCTCCCGAGTGAGGCCCAGCCCCACCTGAGCTTCCCAAGCATGATCGACCTCACTCCCTGGAACCTCACCCTTCCAATTGAAACCCCCGCGCTGACCGTGGCCACCGCCGCGCTTCCGAACTTGCAGACGTCCTACTTCACCAATACGGGCGACAAGGTCGTGTTCTGGGCGCCGGTTACCGGCTCGCATTCGGGTACCAGCGACTATCCGCGCAGCGAGCTGCGTGAAACGTCGGCCGACGGCAAGGCGCGCAACTGGCTGTACAACAGCGGCCAGAACACCCTCAAGGGCACGTTGAGCGTGAACCAGGTGCCATCCACCGGCCGCGTGGTGGTTGCACAGATCCACGCCAAGAACGCCGCTGCGCCGCTGCTCAAGGTGGTGTACCGCTACGCCAACGGCACCGGCAACATCGACCTGGAATACCGCGTCAATCCCTCGGACGTGAAGAGCCCGGTGGCCTATACCGTGCCTAACGTGCCGTTGAACAAGGCGTTCGCTTACGCCATCCAGATGAACAAGCAAGGCAAGCTGACGGTGCTGATCAACAACGCTGGCCCACAGATCCAGCTGGCGCCGTCCTGGTATGGGTATGCGTTCTACTTCAAGGCGGGTGTGTACACGCTGGATAACGTGGGCTACGCCACCGAAGGTGGGAAAGTCACCTACACCCGGCTGGAAGTAAGCCACCTGTAAAGAAACAGGGAGCTGGCTGGATCCTCTTGTTCCAGCCCGCAGTCCATTCCCGGCTAGCGCCCGCTCTCACGGGGATCCTTGCCGGGCCCACAGCAGATACTCTGTGGGACCAGGCGATAGCCTGGGAATCGCTTATTCAGGCCATTCTCCGCCTGATGCCGGAGGCCGGCCCACAGGTTAAGAAAGCTCGCTCTCAACCAAACCGGCCAGTGATGTAGTCCTCGGTCTGGGTTTTGTTCGGCTTGGTGAAGATGGTATCGGTGTCGCCGTGCTCGATCAGCTCCCCCAGGAACATGAAGGCGGTGTAGTCAGAGCAGCGGGCGGCTTGTTGCATGTTGTGGGTCACGATGATCACGGTGAACTGTTCCTTCAGCTCGGTGATCAGTTGCTCGATCCGCCCGGTCGAGATCGGGTCCAGCGCTGAGGTGGGCTCGTCGAGCAACAGCACCTGTGGCTTCAGCGCGATGGTACGGGCGATGCACAGGCGTTGCTGCTGCCCGCCCGACAGGCTCTGCGCGCTTTGCTTGAGCTTGTCCTTCACCTCATCCCACAAGGCTGCGCCACGCAGCGCCTGCTCTACACGCTCTTCCATTTCCCGCCGGTTGAGCCGCTCATGGTGGCGTACCGCATAGGCAACGTTGTCAAAAATCGACATCGGGAAGGGTACGGGCTTCTGGAACACCATCCCCACATGGCTGCGCAGGCGGTTCATGGAATAGCCAGGCGCGAGGATGTTCTCGCCGTTGAGTAGCACTTCGCCCCGGGCTTCCTGCTTGGGGTACATCGAATAGATACGGTTGAAGACTCGCAGCAGGGTGGACTTGCCGCAGCCGGACGGGCCGATGATGGCCGTGACGTGTTTTTCCGGGATATCCATGTTGATGGATTTCAGCGAGCGATGGCTGTCGTAGAAGAACTCCAGGTCGCGCACCTGGATCTTGGTTCGTTTCGGGGCGAGGTTATTCATCAGTTGGACCTGTCGCGCAAAAGAATGAGGCGGGAGAGCAAGCTGAGCGTGAGTACGAACAGTGTCAGCACCAGGGCGCCTGCCCAGGCCAGTGCATGCCAGTCTTCGAACGGGCTCATCGCGAACTGGAAGATCACCACCGGCACGCTGGCCATGGGTTTGAGGATGTCGCTGCTCCAGAACTGGTTACCGAACGCGGTGAACAACAGCGGCGCGGTTTCCCCGGTAATGCGGGCCAAGGCCAGCAATACACCGGTCACCACGCCCGCGCGGGCGGCGCGCAGCACGATCTGCAGGGTGAGCTTCCATTGCGGCACGCCCAGGGCCAGCGCGGCTTCGCGCATCGTTGAAGGTTGCAGCTGAAGCATTTCGTCGGTGGTGCGCACCACCACCGGGATAACCAGCAACGCAAGGGTGAGCGCGCCGGCCAGCGCCGAGAACCCTACCTGATGATTGGTCATGGCGCTCACGGGAAGAATGAACGCCGTATAAACGAACAAGCCCAGCACGATGGACGGCGCCGACAGCAAAATGTCGTTGATGAAGCGTACCGCGGTACCCAGCTTGGTATGACGCGCAAACTCGGCCAGCCACACGCCGGCCATCAGGCCGATGGGCGTGCCAATGGCCAAGGCAATCAGCGACATCAGGGCGCTACCGTAGAATGCGTTGGCCAAGCCGCCGGGGCTTCCCGGCGACGGCGTCATCTGGGTAAACAGTGCGGTGCCCAACGCACTGAAGCCATTGATCAGGGTGGTGACGAGAATCCACACCAGCCACAACAAGCCAAACAGCGTGGCGCTGCAGCTCAATACCATCGCCAGCTTGTTCTTGAAGCTGCGCATCCGGTAGAGGTTTTCGTTGGCCGAACTCACAGGCCCTCCTTGCGCGACAGGCGCATCAGCATCAGGCGGGCACAGGCCAGCACGATGAAAGTGACGACGAACAACAAGAAGCCCAGGCCGATCAGCGACGAGCGATGCAGGTCGGTGTATGCCTCGCTGAACTCGTTGGCGATGACCGAGGCAATGGAACTGCTAGGCATCAACAACGACGCGGACAATTGATGGGCGTTACCCAGTACGAAGGTCACCGCCATGGTTTCGCCCAAGGCGCGGCCAAGGCCCAGGAATATGCCCCCCACTACCGCCGTTCGGGTATAGGGCAACACGATGTCCCACACCACTTCCCACGTGGTGCCGCCCAAGGCATAGGCTGACTCCTTGAGGGCGACCGGGACGGTACGGAACACTTCGTTCATCACCGAAGTAATGAAGGGAATGATCATGATCGCCAGCACGATACCGGCCGTGAGCGTACCGATGCCCAGGGGTGGGCCCTGGAACAACGCGCCAATCCCCGGGATGGCGCCCAGGTTGTCGTTGATCCAGGGGCTGAGGTGCTCGGCCATGAAGGGGGCGAACACGAACAGCCCCCACATGCCGTAGATGATCGAAGGGATCCCCGCCAACAGCTCGATGGCAGAAGCGATCGGCATGCGCAGCCACGGCGGCGCGACTTCGGTCAGAAAGATCGCGATGCCGAAGCTCACCGGTACGGCGATCAGCAGCGCGAGAAAAGAGGTCACCAGGGTTCCGTACACAGGCACCACGGCGCCGAATTTGCCGGCGACGGCGTCCCAATCAGTGGTGGTCAGGAAATCCAGGCCAAAGGTTCGGAAGGCTTCACTGCCGCCCCACAGGGTCGAGCCGGCGATACAGGCCAACAGGAACAGCACCAGCATGGCGGCAGCGCCCACGGCGCGACGGAACCATAGGTCGTGGCGTTGATCCCTTGCCGCGCGGGCTTCGCTTTCGCTTTGGCGGTCGGCGGCCATATCAGTCAGCACTTGAGAATTGTCGGTCATCGGTAGGGCCACTCATGGCAAATCCCCCAGCCTGCGCGATGCCGGCTGAGGGATGGCTTGGGGTTGCGGTTACTTGGCGAACTCGGACTGCCAGTAGCCTTCGATGCGTTTGACCAGCCCTTCAGGGAGCGCCACGTAGTCCAGGGCTTCAGCCTGCGCCTGGCCTTTTTCCATGCTCCACTTGAAGAAGTCGAAAGCGGCCTTGCTTTGCTCGGCGTTCTTCGGCTGCTTGTACATGATCACCCAGGTGGTAGCGGCGATCGGCCAAGCGTTGTCACCCGGTGCGTTGACCATCAGCAGGTTGAAGTCTTTGGCGTTGGCCCAATCGGCGGTATCAGCGGCGGCCTGGAAGGTTTTCATGTCCGGGGCCACGAACTTGCCCGCGGCGTTCTTCATTTGCGTGTGGGCCATCTTGTTGGTCTTGGCATAGGCGTATTCCACATAGCCGATGGACCCCTTGATCTGCTTCACGTAGGCAGCAACACCTTCGTTACCCTTGCCGCCCACACCCACCGGCCATTGCACGGTGCTGCCCGCGCCGGCTTTCCACTCAGGGCTGGCTTTCTGAAGGTAGTTGGTGAAGTTGAACGAGGTGCCCGAGCCGTCCGAACGATGTACCACGGTGATCTTGTCGCCTGGCAGCTTGACACCACTGTTCAGCGCGGCGATGGCGGGGTCGTTCCAGGTGGTGATGGTGCCCTGGAAGATCTTGCCAAGGGTTTCGCCGTCCAGCTTCAGCTGGCCAGGCTCGATGCCTTCGATGTTGACTACCGGCACGATGCCGCCGATGACCACCGGGAACTGGCCCAGGCCGCCCGCCTTCAGGTCGTCGCCGCTCATGGGTGCGTCCGAGGCGCCAAAGTCAACGGTTGCTGCCTTGATCTGCGCGATACCACCGCCCGAACCGATCGACTGATAGTTGATACGGTTGCCGCTGTCCTTGGAATATTCCTGGCTCCATTTGGAGAGTACGGGGAAAACGAAGCTCGAGCCCGCGCCGGTAACGTCGGTCGCATGGGCAACACCAGAAAGGCACAGCGAAGCCAGCAAAATCGATAGGCGATTTTTGGTCAGCAGTTTCACGGCAACACCTCAGTTGGGTCCGATGGATTCATTCCACCGGAAGTTGGCCGTGCTGATTTAATGCTTTGAATGTGACCTTTTGATGACAGTCTGTTTAAAACATGGCACTAGGACATTGCCCAGCCACGACAGCCGTGGCTGGGCAAAAGAGGCAGGATCAGCGGATGCCGTCCTGGCGCAGGGCGGCGGGGGTGTAGTCGGAAGAATTAGCGACATATTCGAAGTTGTAAGCGCGTTTTTCCTCGTTCTTCATACCCAACGCGAGGTAGCGGCCGCTCTGTAGGTCGTAGAGCGTTTCGAGCGTCGTCCATGGCACTTGATAGTTGTAGTAGGTTTGCGCATGGGCTTCGGCCACGCGCCACAACTGACCGCGGCCGTCGTAGTGGTCGATCACGGCAGCCTGCCAGGTGTCTTCGTCGAAGTAGAAGTCTCGCTTGGCATAGATATGCCGCTGCCCTTGCTTGAGCGTGGCTACCACATGCCACACCCTGCGCAGCTCGTAGCGGGTGAGGTCCTGGTTGATGTGGCCGGGCTTGATGATGTCGGCGTACTTCAGCGAGGGCGAGTCCAGCTTGTAGCTGTTCACCGGGATGTACATCTCCTGTTTGCCGATCAGTTTCCAGTCGTAGCGGTCCGGCGCACCGTTGTACATGTCCAGGTTGTCGGAGGTGCGCATGCCGTCAGCCGCGGTCCCCGGCCCGTCGTAGGCCACCTGGGGCGCCTTGCGCACGCGCCGCTGGCCGGCGTTGTAGATCCACGCCTCGCGCGGCTCCTTGATCTGGTCCAGCGGCTCATGCACCAGCAACACGGTGCCAGCGAGCCGCGCGGGCGCGGTTACGGCCTGTTTGAAATAGAACAGGATGTTGCCCGGATTGTTCGGGTCGTAATCCTTCATGCGGTCCCTGAACACGAAGGAATCCTGGAAGTACACCAGGCTGTAATCGCCGTTCTGTTGCGGTGTGGCTTGAGTGACACTGCGGCTCACGGCGCCGCCGCGGTAGCGGGTGATATGGTTCCACACCACTTCCAGGCCGCTTTGCGGTACCGGGAACGGAATGGCGGTCTTGAAGTTTTCCAGGCCATTGCCATCGCTCACCAGCTTGGTCTGGGTGGCGTTGTCCTTGATGGCGGCGAACACCGCGTCGGGCACGGTGGCATTGCGATGCCCGGGATACACCGGCAGGCGGTACGTATCCGGGTATCGCTTCATCATCGCCACCTGGCCCGGGGCGAGCTTGCTGGCGTATTTGTCCACGTTCTTGCTATCGATCACCAACAGCGGCTTTTCGCTGCCGTAAGGGTCGGCCAGGAAACCCTTGGCATCCACTGCGCCGGCATTCTTAGGCATGGCAGCCCAGGCCGGGATGGACCCGTCCGCGTTGCCGGCCTTTTCCGCCCCCATAGGCGTCAAGGTCGTGCCCAGTTTTGCCGCCTCGGCGGGCGACACGGCCGCCCAGCCATTGCCCGCCCCCAGCAGCAGCCCGATCGCCGACCCCCAAACCACGTTCTTGATGTTATTCATGTGTGTAGTGTCCCGGTCAGAAATTCACGCCGAAGCTCATGGCCACGAAGTCACGGTCATCCACGGTGGTGTACTTGCCGTCGAAGAAGTTGGTGTAGTACAGGCTGGCGGTATAGGTATTGAGGTAGTCCGCGTCCAGGCCGACGCTGATGGCCTTGCGCCCCTCCTCGAAGTTGCCGCCAGGGCCCGGTGAGTACCCGTCCACGTCGTGGGACCAGGCAATGCTCGGCTTGAGGTTGACCCCCGCGATGGCGTTGTTGAAGTCCCAGACGGCGCGCATCCGGTAGCCCCACGAATCGGTGGTGGTGAAGCCTTCGTGTTCGCAATAGCGGCTTACGTTGTTCTGAGCGGCGCCGGCCAGGGTGCTGGCATTGAGCGCTTGGCATTGCCCATTGGGCAGCGGCCCGGGCCCATAGCTGGGGTCCCGGCCATAGCGCAGCTTGGAGGTGCTTTCCAGGCCGCCGACGTGGGTCCAACCCACCTCCCCTATCACCGTGAGCCGGTCGGCCCACATCACCTGATCGAAGAAGTGCGTGAAGGTGGTCTGGAACTGGGTGATTTCCTTGCGCCGGTAGCCAGGCTGGTCGGTACCGGGCGAGCCCTGCAACTGCGAGACGCTGGGGTTGAGCGGGGACAGTCCCGAATAGAGGATATCCGTGGTGTTGATTTGCACCGGCGCGTTCGGCCGGTAGCTCAGCTCGCCGCTCCAGGTAGTACCGGTAGGCAAGGTGGTGGAAAAACTCAGGCCGTAGAGGTGGATGTCCTCGGGGTACTCCACGTAATAGCTGCCGTTGCCCGCCACCACCACCGGCAGCAGCGTGGAGGCTAGTGCCCGCGCCGTAGCGACCGGAATGCCGGAACTTGCCAAAGAGCCCACCAGGTTGGCGGCACTGTAGGCATTGGCCGATCCGCCGCGCCCGCTGAAGACCGGCAAGCGGCTGTGGTAATTCATGTAGTAGGCGCCGAATTCGGTATCCAGCGGTTCGAAGTTGTAATGCATCGCCAGGCCGAACTGGCCGCTGTCGCGGGCATCGCGGTCGGCGTCCCGGTTTACCACCACGCCCTCGTTGCTGAAGGTCACGCCCTGATTGCTCAAACTGTTCAGTACGGCGGAGCGAGCCGCTGCTGGCAGGCCCGCGCCGGCCAGGGCGCCGCTGAGCGCGCTGCTGGTACGCAGCACGGCCAGATTGTTGTTGCAGCCATCGGCGATCACATCGGGCTGCGAGAAAAAGGTGCCGCAGTTGTCGACGACGGTCTGATCCCATTCCAGCTGGTAGAAACCTTCGGCGGACAGATTGTCCGTGAGGTTCTGGGACAGGTAGAACATGTTGACCGGGATCAGCCCTTCCTTGATTTCGGAACCCGGCCGGCGGAAGGCGGACACATCCACCGGGTTGATGCTGTTGATGGAGTTGCCGATGAAGGTGCTCTCGCCCCAGTTAACGACCTGTTTGCCGAAGCGCACGCTGCCCGGCAGGTCGCCAATGCTGTAATTGTGATAGATGAATGCATCGAGCAGCTGGGCCCCGGAGGATTTTGCCCCCTCCTTGCGGCCCGAATCGCTGATGTCCTTGAAGCGCCGATCTTCATCTTTCAACTCGAAGTCATACCAGTACTTGCCCCGCAGAAACACGCCCGTATCCCCGTATTTCAGCTCCAGGTCATGAATACCCTTGAAGATCTTGGAGAAGGTTTCGCCGCGCTTGAAGTTGAGGTGGCCATCGTCCGAAGTCTGCGACAAGCCGCGGCCGCCGTTATTCACGCCAATGAGGTTCTTGTTCGGGCTGGCCGTGGACCAGCTCGAGCCAATGGATAGCGACGAATCGAACTGACCTTCGATTTCGCCAATGTTGAAACTCACCGCAAGCACCGGGGTGGCGAAGGTAGAGGCAAGGCTGACAGCCAGTGGCAGGCTGCCCCTTTGCCAGAGGAAACGGATGGGGTTCATCGACACTACTCCATATACATTCTTGTTATTGGGAGCGGCCAGACGCCGGGGCGCTGGCGGCCGTGCGAACAGCACACAGCCTCAAAGCCAGGCAACAGCGACCGGTTCATCGAATCGCGGGGGCGAGGCCCGAAGTCGACTATAGCCAGCCCTGCGTGGATGCTCTTGCAGTGATGTATCACAATATTTACCAGTGATGGCCAAATGGGACGCAACCGGCGCGCAACGCAGCGCGCGCCGGTGCGTCCAAGAATGGCGGAAACGGTGTAATACGCAAGCCCGCCGAAGCGCGAGAGCGCTCTGGGACGGGCACTGGAGAGGAAACGACTACAGCGGCACGATGGCCACGGCGCCGTTTTGTTGCCATTGCTTGATGTCGGCCCGGATACGCTTCTTGTCGAGTTTGCCGACGCTGGTCTTGGGGATGTCCGTAACCACGGCCAAATAGCCCGGTATTGCCCATTTGTTGATGTGGCCCTGGGTGACGAACGGCAGCAAATGGCCTTTGAGGTCAGCGGCCAGGCCCACTTCGGCTTGCGGGTATTCAGCCCTCGTCACGAGTAATGCAAAAGGCCGTTCGCCCCACTGCGCGTCCGGCACGCCCACCACCGCTACCTCGCGCACCGCGGGGTGCGAAGCGATCAAGGCTTCCAGCTCCAGGGACGAAATCCACTCGCCTCCGGTCTTGATCACATCCTTGATGCGGTCACGGATATCGATGATGCCGTGATGGTCGAGCGTGGCGACGTCACCGGTATGCAACCAGCCGCCTTCCCAAAGCTCCGCGCCGCGCTCGGGTTCGTTGAGGTAGCCCATGCTCAGCCAAGGCGCCCTCAGTACCAGCTCGCCCTGGGTTTCGCCGTCGGCGGGCAGGAAGCCGCCCTCGCTGTCCATCACCGCCGCCTCGACCAACGGCACCGGCACGCCGGCCTTGAGGCGGAAGTTGGCCCGCTCGTCCTCCTCGGCGGCCATCAGCTCCTGGTCGAAATAAGCACAGGAGATCATCGGACAGGTTTCTGACATGCCATAGGCGGCGGTCAATTGAATGCCTCTGGCCAGCGCCGCATCATACAGCGCGCGGTTCAACGCGCTACCGCCGATGATGATGCGCCAGCCGGCGAAGTCCGTCGCGCGGCCACGCTCGCAGTTGAGCAACATCTGCAGGATGGTGGGCACGCAGTGAGAGAAGGTGACTTTTTCCGTTTCCCAGAGCCGCACCAGCATGTCCGGCTCATACCGGCCGGGGTACACCTGCTTGATACCGAGCATGGTCGCCACGTAAGGAACGCCCCAGGCATGCACATGGAACATCGGCGTGATGGGCATGTACACGTCGTCGGTACCCATCAACCGCACGCAGTCCACGCTGCCCAGCAAGGTCGACATGGACAACGTATGCAACACCAGCTGGCGGTGAGTGAAGTACACGCCCTTGGGGTTGCCGGTGGTACCTGTGGTGTAGAAGGTGGTGGCGACCGAATTTTCGTCGAAGTCGGGAAAGTCGTACGTCGGGCTGGCGGCGGCCAGCAACGTTTCGTACTCACCGAGCGAGGCGGGAAGCTCCGGCTGCTGCTCCAGGTTGTCGGTAAGCAGCAGGGAGTGTTCGACGGTGGTCAACTGGCTTGCCAGGGCCTGGTACAACGGCGCGAAATCCGCGTTCACCAGCACATAGCGGTCCTGGGCGTGATTCATGGTGTAGAGGATCTGCTCGGGGGACAGCCGTACGTTGATGGTGTGAACCACCGCCCCGATCATCGGGATCGCGAACATGCATTCCAGGTAGCGGTGGCTGTCCCAGTCCATCACGGCCACGGTGTCACCGGGCTTGACCCCTGCGTTGGTGAGCACGTTGGCCAGCCGCGCGATGCGTTCGGTCAGGGTTTTATAGCTGTAACGCAGCTGATCGCGGTACACGATCTCTCGGGCTTGTTCGTAGCGGCTGCCCGACATCAACAAGCGCTTGATCAGCAAGGGGAACGCGTAGGCACCTGAAGCGGGGGGAATGATCCGGGTCTGCATTGTCGGGTTCCTTCTTGGCAAGCGGAGTGGCCAAGAAAGAGCCTAGCAGCAAGCTTGAGGGCCGCCGGTCCGCTTGGCGAACCGGCAGCCTCTGGCTCAATGAATTTCACTGAACGCGATTTTGATCCCCAGCGCGATCAGCACCGCGCCCATGGTGCGGTCGAACCAGTGACCGATCCGCGCGAACCCCGCCCGCACCCGATCATTGCTGAACAATCGGGCGACCAGGCAGAACCACAACGCGGTGGCCAGCGCCAGGTAAACCCCATAGCCCGCCTGCACAAGCAGAGGCGTGTGGGGATTGATCACCACGGTGAACAGCGACAGGAAGAACAGCGTAGCCTTCGGATTGAGGCCGTTGGTCATGAAACCGGCCACGTAGGCGTCCCGGGGTGACCGGGCGTCAGCATCGCCTCGAAGGTCCGCGGGGCGCTCGCTGTTTGGCCGGGCCCGCAACGCCTTGAAGCCGATATACAGCAGGTAGGCGGCCGCCAGCCATTTCAGGGCATTGAACAGCATGATCGACTGGGAAACGATCAAGCCGATACCCAGCAACGAATAACCCACGTGCAGGAATATGGCAGAGCCCACGCCCAGGGCGGTCCAGGTACCCGCGCGCCGCCCATGAGTGACGCTCTCGCGCACTACCACGGCAAAATCCGGCCCGGGGCTTGCCACCGCCAGCAGGTGAATGGCGGCCACCGCCAGAAATTCGCTCCAGTACATAGTCGACCTCAAAAGATGTAACAAACCGATGCAGCGGTTACCTTACCCCTTCGAAGGCAACCCTGACAGATACAGTTGATCTCGAACAAAAGAGGGCCACATGACCACATCTCGCCGTGCCGTATTTCTTGATTACAGCTCCCTGGACCTGGGCGACCTGGACGCCACACCGCTGCGCCAGGCCTTCGATAGCCTTGAGTTGCACGCCCGCACGGCCCCGGAGGACGTCGCGGCGCGGCTGGCCGATGCCCAGGTCGCAATCACTAACAAAGTAGTGATCGATGCCGGGGTGATGAGCCAATGCCCGGACCTGCAACTGATCCTGGTATCAGCCACTGGCACCAATAATGTGGACCTTGCGGCGGCGGCGGAACGCGGAATTACCGTATGCAACTGCCAGGGTTATGGCACTCCGTCGGTGGCGCAGCACACCTTGATGCTGTTGCTGGCCCTGGCCACACGCCTGCCCGATTACCAGCGGGCCGTGGCCGAAGGGCGCTGGCAGCGCTCGGCGCAGTTTTGCCTGCTGGATTACCCCATCATGGAACTGGAAGGCAAAACCCTGGGCCTGCTGGGCCATGGAGAGCTGGGCAGCGCCGTTGCGGGGCTCGCCGAGGCATTCGGCATGCGAGTGCTGATCGGGCAACTGCCCGGGCGCCCCGAGCAACCCGGCCGGCTGCCGCTTCAAACCCTGCTCCCGCAGGTAGATGCGCTCACGCTGCACTGCCCACTGACCGAGCACACCCGTAACCTGATCGGTGCCGCGGAACTTGCGTTGCTCAAGCCGGGCGCGCTGCTGGTCAATACCGCCCGCGGCGGCATCGTGAACGAAGAAGCATTGGCGCAGGCGCTGCGCAGCGGCCATCTGGGCGGCGCCGCCACCGATGTGCTCACCGTGGAGCCACCGACCCAGGGAAACCCCTTGCTCGCGCCCGACCTGCCCCGGTTGATCGTTACGCCGCACAGTGCGTGGGGCAGCCGTGAAGCACGGCAGCGGATCATCGCCCAGATGAGCGAAAACGCCCGTGGCTACTTTGTAGGCCAGCCACTGCGGGTGGTCGGCTGAGCGGGCAGGTCTGGTAAACTCGGCGTTTTTGCCAGGAGTTCGCCATGGACCCGCGCAGTGAAGTGCTGCTTCGCCAGGCCCATTTGTTCGAGGGCCGTCTATTGCTGGCAGGGTTGCCCGCCGACGGCTTGCTCGATCAGTTACCGGCCGCCCAGGGATGGACCTGGAACGCGGCCGACCATGCCACCCTGGCATCGCGTCACAGCGGGCGCATGCATTTCGGCGTAGCCCGGCCGGAAGGGGACTTCGACGCCGCGGTGCTGTTCCTGCCCAAGGCGCGGGAACTCGCCGCTTACCTGCTCGCGGTGCTGGCGAGCGGGCTCGATGGCCGCAGCCTGTTCCTGGTTGGGGAAAAACGCGGCGGCATCGAGGGCGCGGCGCGTCAACTGGGCGCCTTCGGGCGCGCGCGCAAGCTGGACAGCGCGCGCCATTGCCAGCTGTGGCAGGTCGATATCGAGCAGGCGCCCGCCACGCCCGACCTTCACAGCCTCGGCCAACGGTTCACGCTGGAGCTCGAAGGGGCAGCCCCCCTGGAAGTCGTCAGCTTGCCGGGCGTGTTCAGCCATGGCCGCCTTGACCGGGGCACCCGCCTGTTACTCGGCCACCTGGAAGGGCTCAAGCCAGCACATATTCTCGATTTCGGCTGCGGCGCGGGGGTGCTTGGCGCAGTGCTCAAGCGGCGTTACCCGCAGGCGGTGGTGACCTTGCTGGACGTGGACGCCTTCGCCATCGCCAGCGCACGCTTGACCCTGGCGGCGAATGGGCTCGAGGGCGAACTCATCTGCGCGGACGGTATCGACGCGGCGCCCCAAGGGCTGAGCGCGATCATCAGTAACCCACCCTTCCACACGGGGGTGCACACCGATTACCGCGCCAGCGAGGCCTTGCTGCAACGGGCAGCCCAGCACCTGGCCCCGAACGGCGAAATCCGGCTGGTTGCCAACAGTTTCCTGCGTTATCAGCCCCTGATCGAAGCGCATTTGCGCGATTGCAAGGTGTTGGCCGAAGGCGACGGATTCAAGGTTTACAAAGCAATACGGTAACGCTGCCCTTGCGCTCGCGGGCCAGGGTAGGCAGAATCCGCTCCGTCCTAGGGGAGTAGTCTCCGCGAGCTCAGCTCACAGGCATGCGTCAACATACTTGGCCCTCAGGCCATGGCGCTGCGACCCCCGTGCCCAATTGCGGCACCGGCCGGTTTGACAAGACCTATGACACGTTCACCTCACCCGGGGCGGGAAGGTAGTACGTGTCATAGCCGTGTTGACCCGCCCCTGTAGGAAGCCTGATGCTCGAATCCCTCCTTGTCCCTACCGGCGTAGTGGCACTCGCCGAAATTGGTGACAAGACGCAACTGCTGGCGCTCATTCTCGCCGCGCGTTTTCGCAAACCCTGGCCAATCATCGCCGGCATCGTTGCCGCCACGCTCGCCAACCACGCGGCCGCTGGCGCAGTCGGCGCGCTGGTCAGCCGATACCTTTCCGAAACCATGCTTCACTGGATTCTCGCGGCCAGCTTCACCGCCACGGCCTTGTGGACGCTGGTACCGGACAAAATCGATGACGACGAAACCCGCACCGGCAAGGCGCACGGGGCGTTCGTGACTACCTTGATCGCCTTCTTCGTGGCGGAGATCGGCGACAAGACCCAGGTAGCCACTGTGATGCTGGCCGCTCAGTACCCGCATTTGCTGCTGGTGATCATCGGGACCACCTTGGGCATGCTCGCCGCCAACGTACCGGTAGTGCTGGCCGGTAACTTCGCCGCCGACAAGCTGCCACTCACACTGATCCGCCGCCTGGCCGCGCTGTCCTTCTTCGTGCTGGCGGCCTTCGCGGTGTACGAAGCCATGAAAGTAAGTGGCTGGGTAGGTTGAACCACCCCGCCACCCTTCGGGGTCAGCTCTTCTTCGCGGCCTGGTAAAGCGGCTGTACCTTGGGAATAGCCGCTTCCAGTGCCGCGATACGATTGGCGCTGGAAGGGTGAGTACTGGTGAATTCCGGCGGCGCGCTGCCCGCCTCCGCCGCGGTCATCTTCTTCCACAGCGAGATGGCCGCATTCGGGTCGAAGCCCGCCCTGGCGGCGAGCTCCAACCCTAAAAGGTCAGCCTCGTTTTCGTTGGCGCGGCTGTTGGGCAGGGTCAGGCTGTATTGCACAACGGTGTCGGCCAGCGCCAGGCTGTCCTGGCCAAGCCCCAACAATGCGCCGGCGCCCGTGCGGGCCATCTCGATGCCGTAGGCCTTGGACATGGCTTCGCGGCCATGCTCGCGCAGCGCATGGGCGATTTCATGGCCCATCACCGCCGCCAACTCATCGTCGGTGAGCTTGAGCGTGTCAATGATACCGGTGTAAACGATGATCTTGCCGCCGGGCCCGCAGTTGGCGTTCAGCTCGTCGCTTTTGATTACGTTCACTTCCCAGCTCCACTGTGCCGAATCCGGCCGCAGCTTCGGCGCCTGAGCGATCAAGCGGTCGGCGATGGCCTGTACCCGCTTGGCTTCGGCGCTGCCTTTTTCCAGCACACCTTTGCTCGACGCTTCGCTCAGGGTTTGCTGGTACGACTGGGCGTACATCTGGTTGACCTGCGCGGTGGACAGCATGCTGAACATGTACTGCTTGCGCTCTACCCCCACGGCGTCGCCGCTGGTGGTATTGACGGCCTGGCAGGCGGTGAGCAACAGGCTGCTGCTCAGGGCCAAGGTGGCGAGTGGCTTGCCGCATGGCATGCCGAACGGATTGCGCATCGAAGGCTCCCTGTGGTTTTGCAGGCGAGCAATCCTAGCAGCTCTGTATCACCCCGGACACATTACGCCGGCGTAAGGCACTCCGGGGCGTTGAGCGCGGGATCGTTCACCAGGTTGGCCAGCGGGCGCTCCATCAGCGCCGCCGGCGGCTGGGCCAACAGCGAGTGAAGCAAGGGCATGGGTGTTTCCAGGCTGAGCCAGGCGGCCTGGCCGGCGGCATCGAGGATCAACGGGCGCCGCTGGTTGGCGGCCGCCTGGGTCACGATGGCCATGCTCAGCCACACCTGTTCCTGTACCGGAAAGGCTTCCCAGATCGCGGCGAAGTAGAGAAACGAGCCTTGTGACGGCGTAAGCCAGTAGGGCCGCTTGCGTACATCGCCGCGCCACTCGTAAAAGCCATTGGCGGGGATCAGGCAACGCCTGGCGGCGAAGGCATCGCGAAACATGGGCTGCTCGGCGAGCGTTTCCGCCCGGGCATGGTTAGGCGTGCGGGACATGTCCGTAAGCCAGGCGGGGGTAAGGCCCCACCGCGCTACTGCAAGCTCGCGGCCGGCCTCGCCCTGGCGTTCGATCACTACGCGCTGGCCCGGTGAAATGTTCCATTGCGCCCGGTGTTCCGCGGGAAAACCTGGCAACGCGGCGAACGCCGGCCCCCAACGAAACAACGCATAACGACCACACATGGATGACTCCGGCTCAGCACAGCAAACTACCCGGGTAACTGTCCGGCTCTTCGGCGGGCAGCACGAGGGCGGCATTGTACGCCCCGATGAGTGAGCGTGCCTGCTCGGCTTGCCGATCCTCGACCAGCAGCGCCAGCAACCCCAGCGCGGGGAGCTCGCCTACGCCGCCCACCAGGTGGCGGCCGCTGAGATAGGCGTCTATACCCTCGCTGGCGAGCATGCTCAGCAACATCTCGGCTTCCAGCAAGCTTTCGGGCTCGTAGATTCGGCGCATCATTCATTCTCGCCACGTACTTCAAGCGACCAGTCAACGCCGTCCGTGTAGACGCTGAAGTCAAGCGGCCGGCAGCATACCGGGCAGTCCTCGATGTAATGTTGGTCGCCCGCGGAGAGGTCGAGCACGGCTTCCACCGGCTCCCCGCAGCACGGGCATTGATAACGCTCGGTTTCCAGCATCGGGCCACCTCTGCAAGTTATGCGTATAATGCTGCGTCTGTTTATAACCCTAGCCGTTTCCAACAAGAGAGCATATGGGCGAATTCGATACCATCCGGCCCTACGATGATTCCGAGGTCAAGGCCGTTCTCAAACGCCTGCTGGCGGACCCGGCCTTTCTGGACATCCTCACCCGTTTTCGTTTCCCCCGTTTCGCGGGAACGCTCGGCTGGGCCCTGCGCCCGCTGATCGCGCGCAAGCTGCGCAACGAGTTCGCCGGTATCGAAAGCGTTGCCGCCCTGCAGGACAAGGTGGAGGTGTACGTAGACCACACCATCGAGCGGGCCACCGACGGCGTGACCTATACCGGGGTCGAGCAGCTCAAGCATGGCAGCGCCTACCTGTTGCTGGCCAATCACCGCGACATCGTGATGGACCCTGCCTTCGTCAACTATGCCGTGTACCACGCCGGGTTGCCCACGCCGCGCATCGCCATTGGCGATAACCTGCTGCAAAAACCGTTCGTGAGCGACCTGATGCGCCTGAACAAGAGCTTCATCGTGCACCGCTCCATCAGCGGCCGCCGGGAAAAGCTCGCGGCCTATCAGCTACTGTCCGCCTACATCAACCATTCCATCCGCGCCGATTGCCAGTCGGTATGGATCGCCCAGGCCGAGGGCCGAGCGAAGGATGGCGATGACCGCACGGATTCGGCCATCCTCAAGATGTTCCACATGAGCCGCAAGGACGAGCCGTTCGCCGAGGTGATCCGCTCGCTCAACCTTACGCCGGTGTCCATCAGCTATGAGTACGACCCGTGCGACCTGGCCAAGGCCCGTGAGCTGTACATCCGCGCGACCACGGGCGGTTATGTCAAGGCCCCGGGCGAAGATGACATCAGCATCGCCCTGGGGATCACCGGTTACAAGGGCCGGGTGCACATCAACTTCTCCGCGCCGATCACTGAACTGTTCGCCGACGCCCGCCAGCTGGCCAGCGAGATCGACCGGTGCGTGCTGGCCGGCTACCGCTTGTTCCCCGTGCATTACCTTGCCTACGCTCAGTGGGAGGGCGCCGACCCGGCCCTGGCGGTACCGACGGCGGCCCGCCTGTTCGGTGGCGACGAGCTGCAAAAGGCTCAAGCCGAGTGGCAACGCAGGCTCGAGGCTTGCCCGGCGGAGCACCGGCCTTGGCTGATCGCCCAGTACGCCTGCCCTGTGCGTAACCAATACCGCGTGAAGGCCGGCCTGCCCCTGGATGCCTGAGCTGTCATAACCCCGTCACACCGGTCCGTCAGGCTGTGCGCCCACATTCCCGCACAGCTCGACGGAGCCGCCATGCTGCACGCCAACAACCAGGATCGCCTCTACCTCATCACCCCGAGCGATGAACAGGAAGCCCTCATCGACGGGCTGGCCGTGAATGTCCAGGATCAGGGTTGGCTGGTGTATTGCGCGTTAGGCGGGCATCAGCATCCCAACTGGCCGGATATCGACCCGGCCACCGGGATCAGCTTGCTGGACTGGCACATCGAAGCGGCTTGAAGCCGTTATTCACGAGCTGCGCCCAACTTCCACGAGCGGTGGCGCGGGCACTTCAGGCTGTAGGAAGCGGGCGCCAGCTCGCGAAGGGAGGATGCTGCAGATTACTGCGACAGCTTCTGGCCGATGGTCGGATCCTTGAACAGGCGGGTCAAGGCATCGCTGAGCACGTCGCTCACCAGCTTGGTGTTGGTTTCCTGATTCGGCGCCATGCCGAAACGCTGGTTGAGGGAGGCACTATAGCGCCCGCTGTAACGGCCACTGGCGTTCTGTACATCGGCGCGGAAAGTGGCGCTGATGGTTGCCTCGGTCACGTACATGTTGTCCTTGGGGGACTGGTACTTGAGGTCCGCCAGTGTCACGGTCAACTGCGGCGCGTTGTAGGCGCTGGCATTAGGCGTAAAGCCCAGCAGGCGCACGGCGGCTTCGGCCTGGGCCTGGAGTTTGGGCAGTACATCGGCGCCATTCACCGACACCGCGCTAGTTTCCGGATACAGCCCGCCGCGGGTGCCCAGCGTGGGCGAAGGGCGGCCATCGACTACCCGCACCACTACCGCCTGCCCCTGCCCCACCGGCGCCAATTGCTCCGTGAGTTTAGGCTGTGGGTTGAGTTGCTGGGGGCTGTTGGCACAGCCGGCCAACGTCAGGGCGGACGCGGCGATCAAACCGAACAACAGGCGTGGCAACATGCGTGGTTCTCCAGAAATAAAGACGAAGCGCCAGTATAACGGAACGCTAATGGCTACTCACCCGGCATCCGGCGCGCCTGATTAAACACTTCATGAAAGCCACGCCGGGCGATGTTGTTCGGACATCGCGCAAGAATTGCCGGTTCCAGGCGCTTTTTTCCACGGGAGGCCGCTATAATCTGGCCCCGATTATAAGGACGTCTCCTGATCGGGCCCTGCTGCCTTGCCGACCTACCGTGTCGTGCCCTGGCCGCGCCGACGGAGAGGCCTCCACCAGGCCAGCGGCGCGGTGTGCCTGCACCTCTCCGCCCGGCTCCGGGGCTTCGCCAACTGGCTTCGCGGCGAACCTCGCTTTGAGGTTTACGACTCCAAAAGAGCGTGAAAAACAACGGTTTTCACAACTTCACGAGAGTGTGGCGAGCAAAAGAATGAATAACAGTGCGTCAGCAAGCAAAGCCTTAACGTTCCCGTTCCAGTCCTCGTCCCGGGGTAGTACCTACCGGTGATCCTCTCTCGCCCGCGCAACCTCGACCATTGGTCTATTGCCCCTGAGCCGCACCCGTGCGTTCATGGAGCTACCATCGTGGGCAGGTACGCGCCGGCGCGAGCGCAGAAAAATCGGCCATGGCGGCGCCTTCATGCCCTTGTTTTCGCCAATCGGCGGGGGGCAGCGGAGCAACTGGAGTGCCTGGCTGTCTATTTGATGCAGAAGATTTTGGAGATGCGTTAATGGCGCAGAACGAAGCAGTCGACGTGGTCCTGGTCGGGGCCGGCATCATGAGCGCTACCTTGGCGGTATTGCTCAAAGAGCTCGACCCCACGCTCCGGCTGGAAGTGGTCGAGGCAATGGATTCGGGCGCGGCGGAGAGTTCCAACCCCTGGAACAACGCCGGTACCGGCCACGCGGGGCTCTGCGAGCTCAATTACACCCCGCAGGCCGCGGACGGCTCGATCGATATCAAAAAAGCGGTGCAGATCAACACCCAGTTCGAGGTCTCCAAGCAATTCTGGGCGTACCTCACCGGCAAGGGCGCGATCAGTTCGCCCAGGGCCTTCATCAGCCCGATCCCGCACCTGAGCTATGTGGCCGAAAGCGGCATTCCATTCCTGAAGAAGCGCTTCGAGAGCCTGAAGCCGCACCACGCCTTCGCGGAAATGGAATACACCGAAGACCACACCAAGCTGGTGGAGTGGATGCCGTTGATGATGGACGGCCGCCCCACTACCGAGCGCCTCGCCGCCACCCGCGTGGCCAAGGGCACGGACGTCAACTTCGGCGCCCTGACAAACCTGCTGCTGGGCCATCTGGCAAACTCTGCCGACGCACAGGTCAAGTATTCCAAGAAGGTCACCAACCTGCACCGCCGCAATGGTGGCTGGACCGTGGACGTGAAGGATGTGCACAGCGGCCAGACCCGCCAGATCGACGCCCGCTTCGTGTTCCTGGGCGCGGGCGGCGCGGCCCTGCCGTTGCTGCAACTGTCGGGTATCGATGAAAGCAAAGGCTTTGGTGGCTTCCCGGTAAGCGGCCAGTGGCTACGCTGCGACAACCCGGAAATCGTCGACCGCCATCAGGCCAAGGTTTACAGCCAGGCGGCTGTAGGTTCTCCGCCCATGTCCGTTCCGCACCTGGATACCCGGGTGGTGGATGGCAAGAAGTCCCTGCTGTTCGGGCCGTACGCAGGCTTCACCACCAAGTTCCTCAAGCACGGCTCGTTGATGGACCTGCCCCTGTCCGTGCGCATGGGCAACATTGGCCCGATGCTGGCCGTCGCCCGCGACAACATGGACCTCACCCGCTACCTGGTGAGCGAAGTGATGCAGTCGATGGAACAGCGCCTGGAGTCCCTGCGCCGGTTCTATCCCGAGGCACGGGCCGAGGACTGGCGCCTGGAAGTGGCCGGGCAGCGGGTGCAGATCATCAAGAAGGACCCGAAAAAAGGCGGCGTGCTGCAGTTCGGAACCGAGCTGGTATCGGCCAAGGATGGTTCGCTCGCGGCCTTGCTGGGTGCTTCGCCCGGCGCTTCGGTCACAGTGTCGATCATGCTGGAGCTGATCGAGCGTTGCTTCCCCGAGCAGTACCGTTCCGAAGCCTGGACCACCAAGCTCAAGGAAATCTTCCCGGCTCGGGAAAAGGAACTGGCCGCCGACGCCGCGCTGTACCGGGAAGTGTTCGACCGCAACAACGCGCAGCTCGAACTGGCGCCTGCCAGTGAAGCGAGCGGCGAGCGCTACGCCTGATCCGCGCTTGGCCCGCCCGCGCCGCCCGGGGCTCAATGCCGGGCGGCGTGGGCATGGCCCCGCCTGTTCAGGCGCTGGCGGCTTTTTCAATGATTTCGATGTATTCCTGCGCGTTGCGCTGATCGGCGATCTGCGCAACGAAATCCTGGCCGCGTGAATCCTTGGCGCGCAGGTCGTAACCCGCCTCCACGAAGAACCCAACGAACCGCTCGAAATCGTCCACCCGCAAGCCACGGTAGGCCTTCACCAGCTTGTGGAGTGACGGCGGGGTATCGTCGGCGGGCTCGACGCCCAGGAACAGCTTGATCTGCTCATCGCCGATCTCGTCGCCGATGACCTGCTTCTTGTCTTTACGCATTCCTGCTCACCTTGTGGATAACCCGAGGGGCGGGAGTTTACTCCGGGGCGTTGCCACCACTCAACGCGCCTTCACGCTACCGGTGTGCAGATCCGCCCACACATGCCCGTTCGGGTAAGTGAGGAACTGCACGTACACCTGATCGTTACGCAGCATGTCCATCAGCACGCGATACTGATTGAGCGGGTAGGTAAGGGTGAGGGTGCTGTTTTCCTCATCGAACATCGGCCGCTTGAGGCTTTTGCTTTCAGCATCGAAGCTGATGATGACCTGACTGAGCGAGGCGCCCTTGATCAAGGGCTTGCCCTTGAGCCGCAGGGTGACCGGCGCGGTTACCGGGATGGGCTGCTGGTTGGACAGCCGTTGGTTGCCCGCGACCAGCGAATACTCGATCACCTGCAGCAGTTGCTGTTGTTCAGGCGCGCTGTCACGCAAGCCTTGCTCGTCGGGCGGCAGGTACTGGCTGTGCAGGGGGGCCGCGGCCAGCGGCAGCGAGCAGGCGAGCAATATCAGGGCTGGGAGGGCGAGGCGCATGGCAGGCTCCAGAACGGGCCTGCCACTGTAACACCATCACTTGCTGGCGGCTTGCCGCCGTCGCGCTTAGAGCCCTTTGACGGCGTAGATGCCGGCGGCGTTGCGCCAGTAGCCTTTGTAGTCCATGCCATAACCGAAGATGAAGCGGTCGATGCACGGCAGGCCCACGAAGTCGGCCTTGAGGTCGGGGCTGGCCTTGCGGTCGTGGTCCTTGTCGATCAGCACGGCGGTGTGTACCGCGGTGGCGCCGGCGTGACGGCAGAAATCAATGATCGCGCTCAGGGTGTGCCCTTCGTCGAGGATGTCGTCGATGATCAACACGTCCCGGTCGATGAAGGAAATTTCCGGCTTGGCCTTCCAGAACAGGTCGCCGCCACGGGTTTCGTTACGATAACGCGTGGCATGCAGGTAGCTGGCTTCCAGCGGGAAGTTGAGGTGCGTGAGTAGCTTGCCTGCGAAAATCAGGCCGCCATTCATCACGCAGAACACGACCGGATTGCGGTCGGCCAGCTGTGCACAGATCTGCTCGCCAACGCGGGCGATCGCAGCCTCCACCTCGGCTTCGGTGTACAGGCAATCGGCCTCGCGCATGACTTGACGGATGTGCTCGAGATCAGCGGACATGGCGCTCTCCAGGGGGGTGCGGGTAAAAGGCGGCAAAGGTACGCATCCGGGCGGAACGAATCAAGCGTTTCTGGACTAACGTCCAGACATCGCGCTGTGGATAGATTAATCTACCGCGCATTTTTTCTGTCTGCCTCCGGAGATGTTTTCCTATGCCCATCCGCGAAATCCGCCACCCGTTGATCCGCCATAAACTTGGCCTGATGCGCCGTGCCGATATCAGCACCAAGAACTTTCGCGAACTCGCACAGGAAGTAGGCGCGCTGCTCACCTACGAGGCGACGAAGGACCTGCCGCTGGAATCCTACGAAATCGAAGGCTGGTGCGGCCCGGTACAGGTCGAGAAGATTGCCGGCAAGAAAATCACCGTGGTTCCGATCCTGCGGGCTGGCATCGGCATGCTCGACGGCGTGCTCAGCCTGATACCCGGCGCCAAGGTGAGCGCGGTAGGTGTAGCGCGCAACGAAGAAACGCTGCAAGCCCATACCTACCTCGAAAAACTGGTTACCGGTATTGAATCGCGCCTGGCGATGATCATCGACCCGATGCTGGCCACTGGCGGCTCGATGGTCGCCACTATCGACCTGTTGAAAAAAGCCGGCTGCCGCGATATTCGCGCCATGGTGCTGGTGGCCGCGCCCGAAGGTATCGCCGCGGTAGAACAGGCGCACCCCGACGTGCAGATCTACACCGCCTCGATCGATCAGAAACTGAACGAGCACGGCTACATCATTCCTGGCCTGGGTGACGCTGGCGACAAGATCTTCGGCACCAAGCAGAAGGACGCTTGAACATGCAGGACGAGTTCAACGATCCGCTGTGGCGCCAGGTGTTGTCTGGCGCCCAGATGCTGTTCGTGGCCTTCGGCGCGCTGGTGCTGATGCCTCTGATCACAGGCCTGGACCCCAACGTGGCGCTGTTCACCGCCGGGCTGGGTACATTGCTGTTCCAGATCGTCACCAGGCGGCAGGTGCCTGTGTTTCTTGCCTCCAGCTTTGCGTTTATTACGCCGATCATTCTGGCCAAGGGGCAGTTCGGCCTCGCCGCCACCATGGGCGGGGTAATGGCCGCGGGTTTCGTGTACACCTTCCTGGGCCTGGCGGTGAAAATCAAAGGCACGGGTTTCATCGATCGCCTGCTTCCCCCTGTGGTCATCGGCCCAGTGATCATTGCAATCGGCCTTGCCATGGCGCCAATCGCGGCGAACATGGCGATGGGCAAAGCCGGAGACGGCACCGAACTGATCCCTTACGGCACCGCCATGTGGATTTCGATGCCCGCCCTGCTGACGACATTGATCGTGGCGGTATTCGGTAAAGGGATTTTCCGCCTCGTGCCCATCATCGCGGGCGTGCTGGTGGGCTTCGCGCTGGCCTTCTGGTTCGGTGTGGTGGATACCGCGCGGATCGCGGCCGCGCCCTGGTTCGGCCTGCCTCACTTCACCGCGCCTGAGTTCAACCTGCAGGCGATTCTGTTCATCGTACCGGTCGCCCTGGCGCCCGCGATCGAACATATTGGTGGCGTGATCGCCGTTGGCAGCGTGACCGGCCGCGATTACCTGCGCATGCCGGGCCTGCACCGCACCTTGCTGGGCGACGGTATCGCCACCACGGCGGCTGGCCTGTTTGGCGGGCCACCCAACACCACGTACGCCGAGGTGACCGGGGCGGTGATGCTGACCAAGAACTACAACCCCAAGATCATGACCTGGGCGGCGATCTTCGCGATCAGCCTGGCGTTCGTGGGTAAGTTCGGCGCACTGCTGGAAAGCATTCCTGTGCCGGTGATGGGCGGCATCCTGTGCCTGTTATTCGGATCTATCGCCGCGGTGGGCATGAATACCCTCATTCGCCACCAGGTCGATTTAAGCGAAGCGCGCAACCTGGTGATCGTGTCGGTTACCCTGGTATTCGGCATCGGTGGTGTATTGATCGGCACCGGCCCTGGCCCGAGCGACTTCGGCCTCAAAGGCATCGCCCTGTGCGCGTTGGTGGCCATCGCCTTGAATCTGCTGCTGCCCAAGCGGCAGTAAAGCCGCCTGCCACGGTTCTGTAGGCCGGGCAGCCGCAAGCGCTGCCCGGGACCAGCGTCACACCGCCAGGGTTTCACACAAGGCGGTCAGCGTATCAGCCCATTGAGGGTTGTCGTTGAGGCACGGCACCAGCACCAGCTCCTCCCCACCCGCCTCGCGGAACTGTTCGGCGCCACGGATGCCGATTTCCTCGAGCGTCTCGATGCAGTCGGCCACGAACGCAGGGCACATCACCAGCAAGCGCTTTACCCCCTTGGCCGCCAGAGCATCGAGCCGCGCTTCGGTGTACGGCTCGATCCATTTGTTCTTGCCCAGCCGGGACTGGAACGACACCGACCATTTGTCATCAGGCAGGCCCATTCGCGCGGCGAACGCCTGGGCGGTGCGGATGCACTGGCCCCGGTAACAAACCGCCCGCTCCGCCGCGGAGGCATTGCGGCAGCAGTCGGCATCGCGCAACGAGTGCTTGCTGCCCTTGGGCAACAGCTTGCGGATATGGCTTTCCGGCAGGCCATGGAAGCTCAGCAACAGGTGGTCGAAATCATGCTCCAGCCACGGCTGGGCGCTGGCCGCCAAGGCATCGATGTAGCTGGCCTGATCGTAGAATGGCGGCAATAGCTTGAGCTTCAGATTCAGCCCCTCCCCTTTCACCACTTCGCGGGCACGTTCCACGGCGGTGGTGATGGTGCTGTCGGCGAATTGAGGATAGAGCGGTGCCAGGGTCACGGTTTCGATGCCGCGACGTGCAAGGTCTCTGAGGGTGCCATCGATGGAGGGCTCCCCATAGCGCATGGCGATCTCTACCGGCCCATGCACCCATCGGGTGGCGACCTGGGCCTGCAGCCGGCGCGTCAGCTCAACCAGCGGCGAGCCCTGCTCCCACCAGATCGACCCATAGGCGTGAGCGGACTGCTCCGGCCGCTTGATCAGAATCAGCGATACCAGCAGCCGACGCAGCGGCCAGGGTATGTCGATCACGTAGGGGTCCATCAGGAACTGATTGAGGTAACGCCGCACCGCTTCGACATCCGGCGAAGCGGGCGAGCCCAGGTTGATAAGCAGCAAGGCGTGATTGGTCATGCAGTGTCCTGATTCAAGGGCGGTGGAGCAGATCGTCCAGTGCGCTTTGCAAGTCATGGAAGGTGAATGTAAAACCCGCTTCTTCCAGCTTCATGGGCCGAGCCCGCTGGCCGCCCAGCAGCAAGCCGGACAGCTCTCCCAGGCACGCCCGCAGCACCAGCGCTGGCACGGGCAGCACGGCAGGGCGGTGCAAGGCCTTGCCCAGGCGCCGGGCGAATTCGCGATTGCGCACCGGCCGGGGGGCGCAGGCATTATAGGGACCACGGGCCGTTTCGCTGTGCAACAAAAAATCAATAAGGGCAATTTGGTCCGCGATATGTATCCAGGGCATCCACTGACGCCCATTGCCTATCGGGCCGCCAAGGCCAAGTCGAAAAGGTTTGACCAGATGGCTGAGCATTCCACCCTGGCCGCTGAGCACCAGCCCGGTGCGCAACAACACCACCCTCAGGCCTAGCGCCTCGGCGCGTTGCGCGGTTTCTTCCCAGGCGATGCACAGCTGGCTGGCAAAATCTTCGCTCACCGGCGGAGCGTTTTCATCCAGCTGGCGCTCCCCCCCGTCGCCATACCAGCCCACGGCCGATCCGGAAATCAGCACACGTGGCCGCTGCGGTTGTACATCCAGCCACGCCAGCAGCTGCTCGGTCAGGGCGATCCGGCTGGCCCATAGCACCCCGCGCCTGTGCCGAGTCCACGGCTGCTGCGCGATAGAAGCCCCAGCAAGGTTTATCACCGCATCCACAGGCTCGCTGCGCAGTTCTTCGAGCGCGCCTATCCCCTTGACCCCTGCCCCACAGCGCAGGGGAACACGCTCTGGATGCCGGCTCCATACTGTGATGCGATGCCCCTGGCTGGACCAATAGCGACACAGGTGGGTACCGATCAACCCGGTACCGCCGGTCAGCAAGATATGCATGGCGCGTTTCTCCTTGTGGCCCACCCCAGCTGCAGCTGGTCTATTTTTGTTCAAGCAAGGCACTAATTACCCAACCTGATCTCAGAATAACCATAGGACGACCAGAGAGAAGACTACCGACTCGTACTTATACTCGTTTTGGCGATTGTACAGGCTTTGGATGCAAGGCTTGGCAACCGGAACCAGTACAGAGGGCATTATGACCGTACCAATTGCAATCATCGGCGCTGGCATCGCCGGGCTTTCCGCGGCCGGGGCACTGGTGGCGGCAGGACAGCGCGTTCACCTCTTCGAAAAAAGCAAAGGGCCCGGCGGACGCATGGCGAGCAAGCGCAGCGACGCCGGCTCGCTGGATATGGGCGCTCAATATTTCACCGCCCGCGACCGCCGCTTCGTTGCGCAACTTCAGCAGTGGCAAGCCCGGGGGGTGGTGGGTGAATGGGCGCCCATGCTGTATCAATCCCGCGGCGGCAAGTTGAGCCCCTCGCCGGATGAACAGACCCGCTGGGTTGGCGTGCCGCGGATGAGCGCGCTCACCCGGGGGATGATCGAGGATTTTCCGGCGGTTTACAGCTGCCGGGTAACCGAAGTGTTCCGCGGCAAGGATTACTGGCACCTGCTCGATGCCGAGGGCGCCAGCCACGGGCCGTTCAGCCACGTGGTATGCGCGGTGCCCGCCCCGCAAGCCGCGGCATTGCTGAGCGCGGCGCCAAAACTGGCGGCCGTTGCCGCTGGGGTGAAGATGGACCCTACCTGGGCCGTGGCGCTGGGCTTCGACAAGCCATTGGATACCCGCCTGCAAGGATGCTTCGTGCAGGACAGCCCCTTGGATTGGCTCGCCTGCGATCGTAGCAAGCCAGGCCGCGAGAGCGATCTTGATACCTGGGTGCTGCACGCCACCAGCGACTGGAGCCGGCAACACATCGACCTCAGCCGCGAAGCGGTAGTGGAGCACCTGCACGGTGCCTTCGCCGAAATGATCGGGTGCGCGGTACCCGCGCCGAGCTTTTCCATGGCGCACCGCTGGTTGTACGCCCGGCCCGCGAGCAATCATGAATGGGGCGCGCTCGCCGACGCCGACCTGGGGCTTTACGTGTGCGGTGACTGGTGCCTTTCGGGCCGCGTTGAAGGCGCTTGGCTCAGTGGCCAGGACGCCGCCAGGCGTTTGCTCGAACACCTTGAATAACCCCTTCGCGTCACTGCGTGAAAAGCAGCTTACGTTGACATCTTTCTCGGGGAACCTATGATCAGGCTACTGTACAAACTCAGTAGCCTGTACAACTTCTTTTGAGACTGCCATGCGGGATTTCGCCACCACCGACTTTCCAGACCTACCGCCCGGCTTGCGGCCCAAGCTGGGCATCAGCGCGTGCCTGCTCGGCGAAGAGGTTCGCTATAACGGCGGGCACAAGCTGTCGCGCTTCTGCACCAAGGTGCTTGGCGAATACGTGGATTTCGTGCCGGTCTGCCCCGAGGTTGCGGTAGGCCTGGGCGTCCCGCGCGAACCCATACGCCTGGTGGGCAGCGCGGTCGCGCCCAGGGCTGTGGGTACCGTTCACTCCTCGCTGGATGTAACCGAGCCCCTTATCCGCTATGGCGAGCAGATGGCGGACGCCCTTGGGGAAATCTCCGGCTATATCTTCATGCACAAATCTCCCTCATGCGGCCTGGAGCGCGTGAAGGTGTACGGTGATCACGGCGTACCGGTACCCGAAGGCGGCCGCGGCCTCTATGCCCAGGCCTTCTGCGCCAAGCGGCCCGACTTGCCCGTGGAGGAAGATGGGCGGCTGTGTGACCCGGTATTGCGCGAAAATTTCCTTGTGCGGGTGTATGCCTATGCCCACTGGCAGTACTTGGTTGCAGAGGGCCTGACCAAAGGCCGGCTGCTGGCATTCCATGCCCGCTACAAGTATCAGCTGATGGCCAACCACCCCCAGCAATACAAGGCGCTGGGCCAATTGCTTGGCGGCATGGGCCGCGCGGATGTGGAAGAAGTCGCGCCCCGCTACTTCAGCCAGCTGATGACAGCGCTCAAGCGCTGCGCGACCAGAGGCACCCACACCAACGTGCTTCAGCACATCGCCGGCTACTTGCGGGGTTCGCTGGATAGCGCCGGCCGCCAGGAAGTGCAGGCGCTGATCGATCAGTACCGGGAGGGGGTCGTGCCGCTGGTAGTGCCGCTTACCCTGCTCAAGCATTTGTTCCGGCTGCACCCCCACCCTTACATTGCCGAGCAGGTTTACCTGCAACCGCACCCTGAAAAGTTGAGCCTGCGTAATGCGATCTGACCCATGAACGCGCTTCCGGAACTGGACCCCGCTGACGATTCACTGCCAGAGAACGCAGCCGCTCAGGGTTGGCTGCCTATCCGCGAAGTAGCGCGTCGAACGGGCGTCAACCCAGTCACGCTGCGTGCCTGGGAGCGCCGCTATGGCTTGATCGTGCCGCAACGAACCCCCAAGGGGCATCGGCTGTATTCCCCGGAGCATCTGGAGCGCATCCAGAAAGTGATCACCTGGCTCAACCGCGGCGTGTCGGTCAGCCAGGTGAAGGCGCTGCTGGATGCGCCCGAGCAGCGCTTCCAGGCGCCGGCCCTCAGCGACTGGCTTCCGATCCGTGAAAGCCTGGCCCAGGCGATCGCCGAGCTGGCGGAGCGCCGCCTGGACGATCAGGTGAACCAGGCGATGGCACTCTATCCACCGACCACCGTCTGCGAGCGCCTGCTAATGCCATTGCTCGGCGATCTGCACGTGCGCTGGCAGCAGCAATTCGGCGCGCACCTGGAACGCGCGTTCTTCCATGGCTGGTTGCGCAGCAAGCTGGGCACCCGGCTGTACCACAACAACCGCCAGTTGCAGGGGCCTCCACTGGTGCTGGTCAAGCACAGTGACGTTCCTTTCGATCCGGAGTTGTGGCTTACCGCCTGGCTGGCGAGCACCGCGGACTGCCCGGTGGAGGTGCTCGACTGGCCCTTGCCAGCCAGCGAACTGCTGCTGGCCGTTGAGCGTTTTTCTGCCCGCGGCCTGGTGCTTTACGCAAGCCGGCCCGTGCACCTGGACGGGCTGGCCCGGCAGTTGGCCAATTGCCCGTGCCCGATGATGCTAGCCGGGCCCGCCGCGGTGATACACAGCGAAGCCTTGCAAGAGCGGACGGACCTGACTCGCCTGCTACGGGCGGCTAATCCGGTCGCCGCGCAATTGGCTCTGCGTCAGAACCGCCTGATCTAGCTCCTCGATTCAAGGATTTTCATGCCCCACGCCTCTTCGCGACAGCTCGTTTGGCTGCGCACCGACCTGCGGGTCGAAGACAATCCCGCGCTGCTTGCCGCCTGCGGCCAGGGGCCTACCCTGGCGGTGTACATCTGCAGCCCGGCGCAATGGGCCGAGCACGATGAAGCCGACTGCAAGGTGGACTTCTGGCTGCGCTCACTGCAGGCCCTGCAACCACAACTGGCCGAGCTCGGCATACCGCTGCTGGTACGTGAAATCCCTCGCTGGGCCGATGTTCCCGCAGCGCTTCGCGCGCTCTGCCAGGAGCATGGCATCGGTGCCGTCCACTGCAACGAGGAATATGGCCTCAACGAGCGTCGGCGCGACCAGGCCACGCGTGAGTGCCTGGAAGCCGGCGGCGTGATGTTTAACAGCCATCTGGATCAAAGCCTGTTCGCGCCTGGCACCGTGCTGACTCGCACGGGCGGCTACTACCAAGTGTTTGGCCAGTTCCGCCGTGCCTGCATGGAACAACTGCGCCTGGGCATGCCTACGCCTGGCGGCGTGCCACGGGCGCAGCCGCCGCTGGGAATCGAAGGCGATGCCATACCCACCCACGTCAAAGGCTTTGAGGCACCGTCCGAGGTGATCCGTCAGCAATGGCCAGCTGGCGCGGTCGAAGCGCGGCGCCGCCTCGAAATGTTCACGGACGAGGCCATTCACGACTACCACGTGGCCCGCGACCTCCCCTCCCGCCCCGGGACCAGCGAGCTCTCCGCCTACCTCAACGCGGGTGTGATTTCCGTTCGCCAATGCCTGCATGCGGCGCTGTTGAGCAATCACGCAGAGCTGGACAGCGGCAGCGTCGGGGCAACGACCTGGATCGGCGAATTGCTATGGCGAGAGTTTTACAGGCACATCCTGGCAGGGTATCCACGGGTTTCGCGGCACCGGGCGTTCCGCGAACATACCGAGGCGCTGCCGTGGCGCGACGCACCGGAGGATTTCACGGCATGGCAGGAAGGCCGTACCGGTATTCCGATCATCGACGCCGCGATGCGTCAGCTCAAGGCATTGGGCTGGATGCATAATCGCCTTCGGATGATCACCGCCATGTTCCTCAGCAAGAACTTGTTGATCGACTGGCGGCTGGGCGAACGCCATTTCATGCGTCATCTCATCGATGGCGAGCTGGCGGCCAATAATGGTGGCTGGCAATGGAGCGCATCGACCGGGACCGATTCGGTGCCCTATTTCCGGGTATTCAACCCGGTAAGCCAGTCTGCGCGCTTTGACGCTCAAGGCGTGTTTATCAAGCAGTGGGTGCCGGAGCTGGCACACCTGGGGCCAAAGGACATTCACAATCCCGCGCGTGGGCGGGACTTGTTCGGGAGCCTGGATTATCCACCGCCGCTGGTGGACCTGAGCGAAAGCCGCGCAAGGGCTTTGGCTGCTTTCAAAAATCTGCCGCGGCGGGAATAACGCCGCGCCTCAGATAGGCATGCGGTAGTTGAGCGAGTACGCCTCGATGCCGTCGTTGGGCTCTTTGATACCGGCGTTGGAGTAGTGAATGGCGCGAACGCTTACCTCATGACCACCGGCAAAGCGCACGCCCAGGCCCAGGCGGTCTTCGAAGTTGAAGGCCGAGCCCAACTTGTTGCCCTCGATCTGGGTCTGGGAGAAGACCGACACACCAATACCCGCTTCCACGAACGGCTTCACCGAGCCATTGCCGAATTCGTAAACGAATACCGTAGCGAACGACAGGCTGTTGTTGCCCGAATGCTCGTCGCCTTCCCAGTAGGTATAGGCACCATCCCAGTACCCGGTCAGGCGGCCTACGCTGCTTTGCAGCCAGCTCTTGTCCCAATCCGATTGCACACCCAGGCGATACACCATGGTGGACTCGCCAGTCTGGCCTACGGAAAACGAAACACCGGCCGCTTGAGCGGACAGGCTATGCCCCAGAACCACGGCTGCCACAGCGGCCAGACCCAACATTCTCTTCATGAGGACGTCCTTTGTTTTCATTAGTTGTGCGTTAGCGAAACGCTGGCGTTAGAAATCATGCGTGCATTGTAAGTTCAGGCTTACATACGCAATTTCACAACTTTTTCACGTTTCCAGCGAATGCACAACATCGGAAAGCATGCCAAAAGCTTGTAGGACGTTTCGGAAATGCTCAACCGGCCCCGACGTCCAGTACGCCACTTTTTCTCCAGGCTCATGGCCCAAAAGGTTGCCTTGACCCAGCAAGCGTTGCAGCTGCCGAGCCACCGCGGCGCCCGTGTCGACCAATGCCACGTGCACCGGCAGCAGTTCGGCAAGCAACGGTTTAAGGAACGGATAGTGGGTACAGCCCAGGATGAGCGTGTCACAACCCGCGTCGATCAGGGGCTGAAGGTAACCGGCCAGCAGTGCCCGCAACGCCGGGCTGTGCAGGTTGCCCTCTTCAATCAGCTCCACCAACCCCGGGCACGGTTGAGTGACTACCGTGACGTCGGCCGCGAACCGGTCGAGCAAGGCCGCGAAGCGAGCGCTTTGTAACGTACCGGTCGTGGCAAGCACGCCTACGGTGCCACTGCGGGTGGCCAGCGCCGCGGGTTTGACCGCGGGCTCCATGCCGATGATGGGCCAACCGGGATATCGCGCGCGAAGCTCGGCGGCCGCGGCGGCGGTGGCGGTGTTGCAGGCGATGACCAGCGCCTTGGCGCCCTTGTGGCGAAAGAATTCGGCGATGGCCACGCACCGCTCCCGAATGTACTGCGCGGATTTTTCTCCATACGGGGTATGGCCACAGTCGCCCACATACAGAAGATTCTCATGCGGCAGCAGCCGCTGTATCTCTGCCAGGACAGAAAGGCCGCCGACCCCCGAATCGAACACGCCCACCGGCGCGTTCGCCGGCTCACCCATGACGCACCTTGCACACCGGGCACCCTGGGTCACGCTTGAGCTTCAGCTCGCGGAAGCGTGTGGTCAGGGCATCGATCAACAACAGGCGGCCAACCAGCGGTTCGCCGAAACCCGCCAGCAACTTGAGTGCTTCCAGCGCTTGCAGGCTGCCCACCAGGCCCACCACCGGGCCCAGCACGCCGGCCTCGCTGCAGGTGAGCTCGGCGTCGCTGCCGTGCCCATACAAACAGTGGTAGCAAGGGCTGTTCTCACGCCGGGGATCGAACACCGACAACTGCCCCTCGAGCCGGATGGCGGCGCCGCTTACCAGTGGCTTGCCGTGAGCGAAGCAGGCTGCGTTCACCGCTTCGCGGGTGGTGAAGTTATCCGAACAGTCCAGCACAAGATCCACGGCGCCCACGGCGCTGGCGAGCGTATCGGCGTCCAGCGCCCGCGGATGGGTCACCAGCACGGCGGCGGGGTTGATGGCGCGCAGCCGCGCGGCGGCTGACTCAACCTTCAACTGGCCAACGCTGTGGGTATCATGGACCACCTGACGCTGGAGATTGGTGAGGTCGACCCGGTCGAAATCCGCCAGGTGCAGCTCCCCCACGCCAGCCGCCGCCAGGTACAAGGCCACCGGCGAACCGAGGCCACCGAGCCCTACGATCAGCACCCGGCTAGCCTTGAGCTTCAATTGCCCAGCCACGTCCACTTGCGCCAACAGCACCTGCCGGCTGTAACGCAGCAGCTCGTCGTCGGTCAGCACGCCAGCCGCCCCAGCGTGACCCGTTCATGGCCACCGAGATCCTCCCGGCTTTCGACCTGCTCCAAACCCTGTTGCGCCATCAGCTCACGCACCTGGGGCGCCTGGTCGTAGCCATGCTCGAGCAGCAACCAGCCTGCCGCCGCCAGGTGGGCAGGAGCATTGGCGATGATCTGGCGGATGTCGTCCAAGCCGTCGCTACCGGACACCAACGCGCTCGAAGGCTCGAATCGCACGTCGCCCGCGCTCAGGTGCGGATCCTGGGAACGGATGTAGGGCGGGTTGCTCACGATAACGTCGAAACGCTCGCCCTCGAGGGCGCTGAACCAGTGGCTGGCGCGCACGCTGACATTGCCCAGCCCTAGCCGCGAGCGGTTGCGCTCGGCGAGGGCCACGGCTTCGGCTACGCGGTCCACGGCCACGATCTCCCAACCGCCGCGTTCACGGCCCAGCGCCAGGGCGATGGCCCCGGTTCCGGTGCCAAGATCCAACGCCCGGGCGCGCTCGGCGGGCACGCAATGCAGCGCAAGCTCGACCAACAGTTCGGTTTCGGGCCTCGGGATGAGCGTGTGCGGGGCAACCTCCAGGTCCAGCGACCAGAAGCCTTGCTGGCCGAGGATATACGCCACCGGCTCGCCTTGTCGGCGACGCTCCAGGTAGCCGGCGAACACCTGCGCGGCTTCGGTGCCCACGATGCGTTCCGGCCAGGTGCGCAGATAGCTGCGGCTTTTACCTAGCGCGGCGGCCAACAGAAGCTCGATGTCCAGGCGCGCGGTGGGGGATTCGGGGAGCTGCGCTTCACGCAGCAGGCTGGCAATGATGGTCATTCATTCACCCAAGGCCGCGAGTTGATCGGCCTGGTATTCGGTGAGCAGCGGTTCGATCACGGCGTCGACCCCGCCCGCGAGGATTTCATCCAGCGAGTACAGCGTGAGGTTGACCCGATGGTCCGTCACCCTGCCCTGCGGGAAGTTATAGGTACGAATCCGCTCCGAACGATCGCCCGAACCCACCAACAGCTTGCGTTCGGTGGCGATCGCGTTCTGTGCGGCGCTGGTTTGTATGTCGTTGAGCTTGGCGGACAACCAGCTCATGGCCCGCGCGCGGTTCTTGTGCTGTGAACGCTCTTCCTGGCATTCGACCACGATACCGGTGGGCAAGTGGGTGATACGAATGGCCGAGTCGGTCTTGTTGATGTGCTGCCCGCCCGCGCCGGATGCCCGGTAGGTGTCTACCCGCAAGTCCGCCGGGTTGATTTCCACCGCCACCTGCTCGTCTGGCTCGGCCAGCACCGCCACGGTACACGCCGAGGTATGGATGCGGCCCTGGGATTCGGTCTCCGGAACGCGCTGTACCCGGTGGGCGCCGGACTCGAACTTGAGCTTGGCGTACACATTGTCGCCCTCGACCCGCGCGATGACTTCCTTGTAGCCGCCGTGCTCGCCTTCGTTTTCAGACAGCACTTCCACGCGCCAGCCACGCTTTTCGGCATAGCGCGAGTACATGCGGAACAGGTCGCCGGCAAAGATAGCCGCCTCGTCGCCGCCCGTGCCTGCCCGGATCTCGAGGAATACGTTGCGGCCGTCGTTGGGATCCTTCGGCAACAACATACGTTGGAGGCTCAGCTCGAGATCGGCCAGGCGCTGCTTGCCTTCCCGCACTTCCTCCATCGCCATCTCGCGCATGTCCGGGTCGCTGTCCTTGAGCAAGGCCTGAGCCCCTTCGAGGTCTTCGGTGACCTTGCGCCACTCGCGCAAGGCCGTTACCACTGGCTCCAGTTCGGCGTATTCGCGGGAAAAGGCACGGAAGCGGCCTTGATCGGAAATGATCTCGGCATCGCCAAGCAGCGCGGTCACTTCCTCGTAGCGCTCCTGGAGAGTGTCCAGTTTGTTCAGCAGAGACGCTTTCATTGCGGGGGTTTATCCGTGACGCCCTCGTCGAGGGCAAACAGTTCTTGAGCCATGGCCAGCGCATCGAGGCGGCCTTCGGCGGAGAGTTTCTTGAGCTGTACGCTGGGCGCGTGCAACAGCTTGTTAGTGAGGCCGCGCGCCAGCTGCATCAACACATCCTCGGCGTTGCCACCATTGGCCAGCATGCGCTGGGCCTTTTGCAGCTCCTCGTCGCGCAACCGCTCGCCTTGCTGGCGGTAGGCGCGCAGCACATCGACCGCCGCCAGCTCACGCAGCCTGGCCATGAAATCGTTGACGCCACCGGTGACCATTTCCTCGGCGGCCTGGGCCGCGCCCTGGCGGCTCTTGAGGTTTTCGGCGACCACTTCATGCAAATCGTCGACGGTATAGAGGTACACGTCGTCCAACTCGCCCACTTCGGGTTCGATATCCCGCGGCACCGCGATGTCCACCATGAAGATGGGCTTGTGCCGGCGCTGTTTCAAGGCGCTTTCGACCGCGCCCTTGCCGAGAATCGGCAACTGGCTGGCCGTGGAGCTGATGACGATATCGCTGTTGACCAGTTCTTGCGGGATATCGGCCAGCAACACCGCGTGGGCACCGAATTCCTCGGCCAGCACCTTGGCGCGCTCCAGGGTACGGTTGGCCACCACGATGCGCTTGACCCCTTGCTCATGAAGGTGGCGGGCGACCAGCGTGATGGTTTCTCCCGCGCCGATCAGCAGGGCCTGGCTGCGCTGCAGGTCGGAGAAGATCTGCCGCGCCAGGCTGACCGCGGCAAATGCCACGGATACCGGGTTCTCGCCAATGGCGGTGTCGGTGCGGACCTGCTTGGCGGCGCTGAACGTCGCCTGGAACAGCCGCCCCAGCAGAGGGCCAACGGTGCCGGCCTCACGGGCCACCGCGTAGGCGGACTTCATCTGCCCAAGAATCTGCGGCTCGCCGAGCACCAGCGAATCCAGCCCGGCGGCCACGCGCATCATGTGGCGCACCGCGTCGGCGTCCTCATGAACGTAGGCGCAGGCACGCAGGTCGGCGGCGCTCAGCTGATGATACTCGGCCAGCCATTCAAGCACCGCTTCGGCCTGCGCGCTCGACTGCTCTATATAGAGCTCGCTGCGGTTGCAAGTGGACAGGATCGCTGCCTCGCGGGTACCGGTACGCTGGCACAGCTGCTGTAACGCCTCGACCAGCTGCTCGGGCGTGAACGCCACGCGCTCGCGCACGTCTACCGAAGCGGTCTTGTGGTTGATACCGAGGGCGAGGAAGGCCATGCAATGTCGCTGAAGGAGATTCTGAGCCGGCAATTGTCCTACTTCATCAGGTTCAGAACAACCACCGGACTCTATTGTCCCAATAGACGGACGAGATAAAGCCGCCCAGGTGGGTTTTGCCGCCCGGCTTGTGTCATCATGCCCTTCACCGCAGGTTAGCCGCTCGATTTCTCCTTTATGAATAAATCCCCCGCGTTGCTTCTTGTCCTCGCCATGCTCGGAGGCTGTCAGAATTGGGCAGCAGCTCCCGAGGCCGCGGCTCCAGCCGCTAACGAGGCGCCCACGCCACCACCGGCGCCGCCTGTGGTGTACGGCTCGTTCACCGAGGACACGCTCTATAGCCTGCTCACCGCCGAGCTTGCCGGCCAGCGCAATCGGTTCGACATCGCACTGGATAACTACGTCAGCCAGGCGAACAAGACCCAAGACCCCGCCGTGGCCGAGCGTGCGTTCCGCATCGCCGAGTACATGGGCGCGGACCAGTCCGCCCTGCAAACCTCCCTGATCTGGGCCCGCAACGCCCCGGACGACCTCGACGCACAGCGCGCCGCGGCCATCGCGCTGGCACGCGGCGGGCGATACGACGAGTCCATGGCGTACATGGAGAAGGTGCTTCAGGGCAAGGGCGATACCCATTTCGATTTTCTCGCCCTGTCCGCCGCGGAAACCGACCCGGCTACCCGAGACGGCCTGCTCCATGGCTTCGAGCGCCTGCTGGCGAAGTACCCTGGCAACGGCCAGCTGATTTTCGGCAAGGCATTGCTGCTGCAACAGGATGGCAAGGCTGAAGAGGCCCTTACCCTGCTGGAAAAAAGCCCGGCGAAGGATGACGAGATAGCGCCTTTGCTGCTGCGGGCGCGCCTGCTGCAGAACCTGGACCGCGGCGACGAGGCCATCCCGCTGCTGGACAAGGCGGTGCGCAAGGCTCCGGAAGACAAACGCCTGCGCCTGGCGCTGGCGCGCACGCTGGTGGAGCAGAACCGCATCGATGATGCGAAGGTTCAGTTTCAGGTACTGCTGCAGCAAAACCCGGACGACGACGAATTGCGCTATTCCCTGGCCCTCGTGAGCCTGGAAGCCAAGGCCTGGGACGAGGCCGAAGGCTATCTCAATGATCTGGTGGAGCGCGGCGCCCACGTGGATTCCGCCCACTTGAACCTGGGCCGCGTGGCCGAGGAGCGCAACGATCCGCAACAGGCGCTCACCCAGTACGCACTGGTTGGCGCAGGCACCGATTACCTGCCCGCGCAGCTGCGCCAGGCGGACATCCTCATCGCCAACGGCCAGGCTGCCGAAGCCTCGCGGCGCCTGGCGGCGGCGCGAGCGGCCAATCCCGATTACGCCGCGCAGTTGTATCTGGTAGAAGCGGAAACCCTGGCCGACAACGGCAAGGTGGACCCAGCCTGGACGGTACTTGAGCGTGCGCTAAGCCAATACCCCGCTGACTCTAGCCTGCTGTATACCCGCGCCATGCTGGCTGAAAAGCGTGGCGACCTGGGCCAGCTGGAACGCGACCTGCGGACCATCCTTCAGCGCGAACCGGATAACGCCATGGCGCTCAACGCGCTCGGGTATACGTTATCCGACCGCACCGAGCGCTTCGCCGAAGCCAAGGCCCTGATCGAGAAAGCCCACCAGTTGAACCCTGACGACCCGGCGGTGCTCGATAGCCTGGGTTGGGTCAACTACCGCCTGGGCAACCTGGACGAGGCCGAGCGCCTGCTGCGCCAGGCCCTGGAGCGCTTCCCCGACCATGAAGTTGCCGCCCATCTGGGCGAAGTGCTCTGGGCGCGCGGCAAGCAACGCGAGGCGCGTCAGGTATGGGGCAACGCCCTGAAAGACCAGCCTGACAGCCCTATCCTGCGCAGCACATTGCTGCGCCTCACCGGTTCCGAGAAGCTTTGACCCATGTTGTTGCGCCACTGCCTTACGTTCGTTCTCCTCGCCCTCCTGGCTGGCTGCGCCGGCCTTGGCCCTAAAGAAGCCGTGCAGGGCGAAGGCAACGCCCAAACCTGGAAAGACCATAAAGCCCAGGTCGCTACCGTGGACGGCTGGGAAATCAACGGCAAGGTCGGCATACGCGCCCCAAGCGATTCGGGCAGCGGCACGCTGTATTGGCTACAGCGCAATGACTACTACGACATTCGCCTTTCCGGCCCGCTGGGCCGCGGCGCGGCGCGGTTGACCGGGCACCCCGGGGCGGTGAGCCTGGAAGTCGCGAACCAGGGCCGCTACCAGGCGGCTTCTCCGGAGGACCTGTTGCAGCAGCAGCTGGGGTGGCGCTTGCCGGTAGGAAATCTCGTGTACTGGGTGCGCGGGTTGCCCGCCCCCGAGGGCAAAAGCACCGTGGTGCTCGACGGTGACAGCCGCCTTGCCAGGCTTGAACAGGCGGGCTGGACGGTGGAATACACCCGCTACAGCCAGCAAGGGGCCTATTGGCTGCCTGAGCGGATGAAACTGCATGGGCAGGACCTGGACGTGACCCTGGTGATCAAGGACTGGCAACCTCGCCAGATGGGCCGCTGAGATGGATCGGCCACGCCTCACCCTTCCCTCGCCCGCCAAGCTCAACCTCATGTTGCATATCCTGGGCCGCCGCGCCGATGGCTACCATGAGCTGCAAACCTTGTTTCAATTCCTCGACCATGGCGACGAACTGGATTTCGCGCTGCGAGACGACGGCGTGATTCAGCTTCATGGCGAACTCAGCGGCGTCCCCCACGACAGCAACCTGATCGTGAAGGCGGCGCGGCGGCTGCAAGCAGAATCAGAAACGCGCCTGGGCGTGGACATCTGGTTGCGCAAGGTGCTTCCCATGGGGGGCGGCATCGGTGGCGGCAGCTCGAACGCCGCTACCACTCTGCTTGCGCTCGACCGCCTGTGGCAACTGCGCTGGGGAGAGGATCGCCTTGCCGCGCTGGGGCTGGGCCTGGGCGCGGACGTGCCGGTATTCGTGCGCGGCCGCGCCGCGTTTGCCGAGGGTGTAGGGGAAAAACTCACCCCCGTGGAACCCCCGGAACCATGGTATCTAGTGCTCGTTCCGCAAGTCTCTGTAAGTACAGCAGAAATTTTTTCAGATTCGTTGTTGACACGTGACTCTCCCGCCATTAAAGTGCGCTCCGTTCTCGAGGGAAACAGTCGAAATGACTGCCAACCGGTGGTCGAGAGGCGTTACCCAGATGTTCGTAACGCTTTGAGTTTGCTAAGTAAATTTACTCAGGCTAAACTCACCGGAACTGGAAGTTGTGTGTTTGGGGCCTTCCCAAACAAAGCTGAAGCTGATAAAGTTTTGGCCCTTCTGACAGATACCCTCACAGGGTTTGTAGCAAAGGGAAGCAACGTTTCGATGTTGCATCGCAAGCTAAAAATTCTGTTCTAAAGAAACGAGTGCTCGGCACTCGGTTGATCCGCCACAGGGGCGTCGCCAAGCGGTAAGGCAGCAGGTTTTGATCCTGCCATGCGTTGGTTCGAATCCAGCCGCCCCTGCCATTTTCTATACTCATCCAGGTATACCCCAGCCGGCAGGTACTGCGCGTGTCCAAGATGATGGTCTTTACGGGGAATGCTAACCCCGATCTGGCTCGGCGTGTCGTACGTCAGCTGCACATTCCACTGGGTGATGTTTCTGTCGGCAAGTTCTCCGACGGCGAAATCAGCGCTGAAATCAATGAAAACGTTCGCGGTAAAGACGTCTTCATCATTCAGCCCACCTGTGCTCCAACCAATGACAACCTGATGGAACTGGTCGTGATGGCAGATGCCTTCCGCCGTTCTTCCGCGTCGCGTATCACCGCGGTGATCCCCTACTTCGGCTATGCCCGCCAGGACCGTCGTCCTCGCTCGGCCCGAGTAGCGATCAGTGCCAAGGTGGTGGCCGACATGCTGACCGTGGTCGGGATCGACCGCGTTCTCACTGTCGATCTTCACGCCGACCAGATTCAGGGCTTCTTCGATATTCCCGTCGACAACATCTACGGCTCGCCCGTGCTGGTCGATGACATCGAGGATCAACGTTTTGAAAACCTGATGATCGTGTCCCCGGACATCGGCGGTGTCGTGCGTGCTCGCGCGGTCGCCAAGTCGCTGGGCGTGGATCTGGGCATCATCGACAAGCGTCGCGAGAAAGCCAACCACTCCGAGGTGATGCACATCATCGGTGACGTGGAAGGCCGTACCTGCATCCTGGTCGATGACATGGTCGATACCGCCGGCACCCTGTGCCACGCGGCAAAGGCCCTGAAAGACCACGGCGCCGCCATGGTCTATGCCTACAGCACCCACCCGGTACTGTCGGGCCGCGCCATCGAGAACATCGAGAACTCCGTGCTGGACGAACTGGTGGTGACCAACACCATCCCGCTGTCCGCCGCGGCACAAGCTTGCTCGCGTATCCGTCAACTGGATATCGCACCTGTCGTTGCCGAAGCGATGCGTCGCATCAGCAATGAGGAATCGATCAGCGCGATGTTCCGCTAAGGCTTCGGCCAGCGAATATCGAACTGACGAACATGCCCCGCTCCGGCACCTGTCGAAGCG
>Ga0265797_10000345_pt1 | contig 84743 bp, 75 predicted proteins | sample P2T30metagenome_FD_192433 | JGI IMG/M metagenome (GOLD analysis project Ga0265797, IMG submission 192433) | Plant litter microbial communities from East Loma Ridge, Irvine, California - P2 T30 | ecosystem: Environmental > Terrestrial > Plant litter > Unclassified | place: USA: California... | reverse complement strand
GGACTTCATGGTGGGTTTTGTTTTGGGAGTGGGCTGGATGTTTCGGAGATGATGTTGATGGCGGGTTGGTAATGTGTTTTGGCGAAGCTGGTTGTCGGATGCAGAAAGCAAGCATTCAAGGCCTCGAGTTGACGATCTTTATATACGATCGATGAGAAGTACCCCCGTCTTAAGGTCATTTTCAATCTATCGTGGTAGTGTCATGTAAGCCGAGTTACGGCGTTCGCTGCTGACGTTGGAAACAGTAAGATCAGCCCAACAACACGATGGGAGTTCGACTACGTGCGTTGAGTTGCCAAAAATTTCCAAATAAGGTTGCTAAGCATGCTAAGCTTACCCATCTGACGGACAAGCACTTTCCAGTCGTACAATCAGGCCGCCCGGTCTGACCGAGTTTGTCAGTACCTTTTCTGATCTCACGAACGGGAAGTAATGCCGTCTCTCTAAGCCTTTTACCAGCATCAACCATGGGGATTGGTTTGACTGTGCTGAGCTTACTTTACAAGAGGATCAGAAGCGATGGCTGCCAGGCCGCCTGAGATACCATGCCATCGAGAGCTGGAATTCCAAGACGTTGTCTTGGGCAAGCGGTCGCCAACCTCAATCAGTTGTTAAGCCCTGGTAGTCCGCCGACTCATCGGGTCAAACCACGTTTTCCCAAAGCATGGCATGAAGTGAGGCTTTCCCGTGAGTCCTTTGGATTGGAAGCTGACGTGATGATATTCGACTGTGGAGCAAATATCGTCGAAAACAACGCCACGGCTATGATATTGGTGTCGCAGACATTGTCCGCCATCACACGCAAAGGAACTAGGATCTCTAGCTAGATCACCATGAAACGGTACAAGGATAGAACGGGCACGAACAAACTCCAAGTTCATTTTATGCCTCACTCCATGCAATGCTATAAGCGCAATATAGACTCACTTTCCCACTCCATTAAAAGTGTGTCACACAAGTAGTCACTGGCATGTCTATGAGTTTGGGGCACTACTCTCCTAATGCATCCTCGTTTTGGATACCTCGGTTGTTTCGCATGTATCTCGCTGCAGTGTAGGCGTGGTCAAGATGGTGTGATGCCACCCCAGCATTCCACCACAAATGCGGAGTCAGTTATATTATCTGCAATTAATTCTGAAGGTCTAACAGACATACCTGTACATATGTATAACGCTATAGCCATTTGGACCGAGGTCATAAAGCCTACACTAGCTAGTCATGAGGACGATGGCGATCGACCGCAATCAAATAAATTCTTCGCACTCCGCTGTCAGCTCTTCAAAAGTTCAAACCGCAACAAAAAGCTTTGGATCGATGGTCCCACCATGTTGGTACCAAGTGCTCTCTTCATCGCTTCTGCTAGTCTCGTCACTTCTTCACCAACCTTAGAGCTCTTCAGCAAGCAAGCAATCAGTTGCCTCGAAGTAGGAGCTTCGGCGACAGCTCGATGGACCAACAGCGCCGGCCAAACGTGTACTTTCACGGGTGTCGTCGGAAGTAACTTCGGAGCCAATCCATCAGGAAGCGGAGAGTAGGTGAATCCAAGATCTCGTTATACTGCATCATCTGACTTTTCGTAGCTACTCCTGCAACGGACGATGCGGAGCCGGATGCTCCGGCGTTGCTTTAGGCAATGCCTACACGCAAGACTGTTTCTCACACGACATCTGTTCTTATTTTAACAGCGCAAGCGGTGGTGCAAGGTATGTTGTCTTTACTTCTATCCTCAACGATGCCGATGCTAAGGATGTCAGTGACCCTGACTGTGGTGCTGCTTACAACGATGCCGTCGACGACACTGCCTTCGGAGGCGTTAGCTGCGGAAGAACGAATCCCAATATCGGTATTTCCAAACCAAGTGGCCAGCCTACGTGTAGATAGAATGAGTCTAGGATCGATTAGGCTATGCTACCTCTGACAAAAGTATGAGTATTTGTCAAATCATGCTTTCGATATCCTGGGAATGTCTTGCCCTTGTACGAATAGATATGCTATACAGAGGTGCATGCTTGCGGAATGCGGTCGTTGTTTTCCGACAACGCATCGTATAATGATCTCATGGTGAGAAGTTGTTGGCCAAAAAGGAGCCTTCTTTTTTTTCCTTTTAAGAAGAAAGCCAGTGAGACTTTCTAGACACCAGAAGAGAAAGATTGTCAGTGTACTGCTCCGATACCATCTGAACGGTCTCCAAATATGTATACACAGGTCGAGAGAAGATGAGTACATACAAGCTTCGTCGACAAAGTCATCGTGAAAGTTCCTGGACTCCCTTGAGCTCGCATGTCCGTTCGATTGCACAAGCTGCTGAAGCTCACGGTGTCTGACTTCGCGCATGTAGCTCAGCTGCGGCGCGCCGATGATTGACGGAGACCCAAAGTGATGTCGCCAGAAGAGAGCGTGGATACTCCAGGCCATGGCCACAAGGAACGCCGCACTGACGGTGACTAAGACGACATAACCGAATAGAAGACCTCCCATTGTGAGAGTACGTTGGTGAGTAGAAAGCAAAAAGAAAGGTAGAGGGAAGAGCAGGAGGTTTCCGAACCTCTACAGAGCAGCTCTGACAGTAGGGAAGTCGTTGCTCTTATTAAAACAAAACACCGAACGCCATTATTGCGGGTGCTTGAATGTCTGGGTTTCCAACGGCTTGCAGCTTTACGATACCTGGAGATTCTATTCTATTTATGCGCATGCTAACGGAACATAGGGCTTCTAACCTAATGCTGATTGGACAGCCGCCGACCCAGCCTATCACGTTGCATCGCACCGCATCAGACTCCACACCAAAGCCCGAGTCCGATTTCCGATCTGCCTCCTTGCCTCCTCCATCCACCCTCAACTTCTCTCCGTGTGGTCGTTCCGTTGCAGCCAAGACAATGTTGATCCTGCAGAGGCATACAGTATGCATTACTGACTGTAATCACTGACCATGATCACATCTCAGCAACCATGGACGCACGGCGCGAGAAGCGAAATACCACCAAGTCCAAGCCCACAAGGAACGGCTGCAGGACCTGCAGGTGAGTCCACGCGTACCTGCGTGCGTGGAGATGATATACCGACGTTTCGCGACGAGAATTGACTTTCAGCAAGGATTCGGAAGGTCAAATGCGACGAAGGCAGGCCCGCGTGTCGTCGCTGTACGTCGACTGGCCGTACTTGCGACGGGGATATCGGAACCGCTACTTCTTCCAAGGATTCCTCGTCACGCCGTAGACCGATCGTGCCCTTTCCAGAACCTGTGCCTAGCAACACTTCTACGGCTCCAGTCCAAGGCTGTAGGGATACTTTGCAGACGTTTGCACAAGCCAAAACCACGTTGATACTACCATCTCCCCATAGCACCGTTTCTGCCTGGAGCGGTCTCAGTCCCGGGCTGTGCGATTATGAGCGTCACGGTTTCCGTCACTTCCAGACGTTGACGGCGCCGGCAATGCAATTAGTGCTGCCATCGTCGGACTGGATTCCACTGGCTTTGCAGATGAGCGTTCAGACCCCGGTACTCTTCCAGGCAATTACTGCAACGGGCACCATGGCAAGAGCGCTCACGGTGCTGATCCATCCCAGTTTCCCACGTCCTGTTCTCCGGGAGCTAGCAGACGAGGCTATGCGACAGCACTGCAAGGCTATTCGATCATTACGGGAGTACGTGGATCGAGCTTTGACGGCGTCCGTTGACATTGAGCCCGTTCTACTCGCCTGTCTATTGTGTGTATGCTTCGAGGCCTTTCGAGGTAAGAAGTCTGCAGCCATGGATCATGCCCGTCTTGGCTGGAATATTGTGAAAAACCATCATTCGACGAGCCTAGAGATGGAGCATAGCCCGAGCGTGAGGTTCTTGGATCTGATCATCCCAAGGTATGCAGGAGCATACGCACTTTTCGATGATAAAGAGCACCACGACCTGGATTGCTGTCCACAACTTTCGGACCTTTCAGCAATGGTGTTCGACTCCATAGAGATCGCTGCCAGCAGCCTTGATAGACTTGCAAAGCATTCAGAGCATTTCCGCACTCGACTCCTTCAACTTGCAAGGATACAACTATCAAAATCTACGCGCGGATTGACGGATGGTGTCATATTTTGCTTGTCAGCCTGTCTGAGCAGGACCATTCCCTTGTCCGATCTAGATCAATCACGACTCGCGCAGCTCCAGCTAGCGCACGCGCAATGGAAAGCTGCGTACACCAAAGTCGACGACAGACTTGCCGCAAACAACGTTGAAGCCAATTTAGCACTGCAGATCAGACATTTCTATTCTAGCCTCACAATTGCGACATGCCGCGACAGCGAAGAAACTCCCACTGACGCATCCATGAATGAGTTCGAAAACGTTCTGGGTCTGGTGGAACACTACCTCGTTGTGGCCAAGCGTCGAGAAACTCAAACGACAGAGCGCCCGCAGCAGCCGCAGCAGAGCATGTTCTACGGCACCAGCGTCCTTCCGACTGTACACCTCGTAGCGCTCAAGTGCCGCGATCCCCATCTGCGACGTCGCGCACTGCAAATTCTAGCAACTGCCCACAAACAAGAGGGCCTAGAGTATAGCGGGCATTTGAGCGTCTATGCCCAAGCCGCAGTGGAGATCGAGGAGTATCGCGCAGCTGTGTTGGCGCAGGAGAACACGGTCTTCGATCACGGATTCGCCACACCGTCTGTGCTACCTGAAAAGGCGAGAATCTCAGACTGCGTGACGATCGGACAGGGTGCCTCCGGGGTGTTGAAAGTGATATGTGCAAGATATGTCGAGGGAACCCCGACAGCCAAGCGGCAGATTGAGTTGATGCAATATGAATGCGGTTGCGTCCCTCTTCGTTTGATTGAGTGGTGGAAATTGGTTGTTTAGTGCAAAATTTGCTTTTCTGACTACATTAAAAGATTATCGATCATTAACTATCACTTGCGAGATGTCCTAACAATCTGCCACGCATCGCCGACTGCAGATCAAGCCTTTGTCTTCCGCGTCTTCGGCATTCTGCAAAGCCAATACAATGCACACGCCGCGCCAATGTTAAAGCAAATGTAGACCCACAAGAGCCCGAAATCTCTCCATCGATTGGCAAAGTCAATGTTGACCGAGCTCAAGAACTCCGTTGTATCTCTCACCGGGCAGTACTGGCAGACACCCGTAGCTGAAGGGTCCACAACATAGCCGCCCGCGGTGCTGATGTATGATGATAGATATTCCTCGCAACTCTGGGAGCCAGGCGCCTCCATAGCAAGAAGCTCGCTCGCGGCGCACTGCACCGGTGCCTCGCCGATGGCCGCGGAGAGGAAGCTAGAGCACAGGTAGGTGAAAGGGTTGACTCTGTACATGAAGATCCAGAATCTTGGCATGTCGCCTGGTTGGACCAGCACGCCGGCGAATGCATACATCTAGAGCTTGTCAGTGAGTTTCGTCTCCAGCGGGCTCGCGGTGATACTTACACATATGCCAAGGATGTTTCCAAGTGCAGAAGCGGCTTCTGAGGTAGGAGCTCCGGCGATGAGGGCATGGGCGAGACTGCTGCCAAACAGGAATGCCGACCAGATGTCCAAGAAGACGAGCGTGCTCCTGGAATTGACGGCGCCAGTCCATCTGGCGTTGCGGAAGAGGCCCATCGGGTAAAACCACACCAGGAAACAAATGACGGCGACTACAGTATTCCACACAAGCTCAGCCAGTACGTTGGAAAGAACGAAGGCGGCCCAGTGGTAAGTACGACATTTGCGTTCTCTGCATGCGGGAGTCAGCGGATCGATCATATTAACAGAACAAAGCACTTCTTACCTCGACTCGTAAAGCTCTCGCTGAATCACGAACATCGGAATGACCTGCAGGATCAAAGTGATGACCACAAAGAGGAAGACTAAGACGCCGAACATCTGGTTCTGGAGGCCCTGCTGGGTGTTGTTGGCCATGAAGAATGAGAATCCGATGAGGAGCGACTGAAACCCTTGTCAGCTTTTGGACTGGCCGTTATAGGCTGGGAGTACTTACGGCACCGATTGTCGAGAAGGCCTTGGAATTAATATAAGCGGGAGAACGCCAGTATTGCTGGAAAGTCCGCTTGGTGGCGTAATGGAGCTGATCGGTGAAGGGTGCAGCAAACTCGGCGTAGTCAGACTTGTCTACTGGGTTCTCTGAGCCCTGTGGATATTGCTCGAGTCGCTGTAACTCGGCTTGAACACCTTTGTATTCGTCGCTGGAGCGCCATACACTCGGCCAGTCAATGGTTGACTTCACTCCTGGTGCAGCGCCGATGGTCTCCAGCATCCATTCGGCAGGATTAGAGTCGGCGGGTGGGGGCGAGCCACCTTGTCGGACGAAGTAGTCGACGAGCGTTTTCGAGTTGGCGCCTATGTGCCCAAAATAGACTGTTCGACCGCCTGGAACATGATTAGCAAGTTACAGATCATCACGAACAGTCGACACTTACCTTTGGCCAGAAGTAAAAGCCGGTCAAAGCGCTGGAACAAGATTGCTGAAGGCTGGTGGATCGTGCAGAGTACTGCTTGGCCGCTCTTCGAGAGCTTGGTGAGTAGATTCACAATGCTCCACGAGGTTTGACTGTCAAGGCCACTAGTAGGCTCATCCAGAAACAGTAAAAGTGCTGGCCTAGCAACAAGTTCGACGCCGATGGTGAGGCGTTTGCGTTGTTCGACGTTGAGACCTTCGCCCGGAATGCCGACGACTGCATCCCTGTAAGATTGCATGTCGAGCATCTTGATGACCTCTTCGACGTACGCGAGCTTCTCTTCTTTCGAGTATCGACTTGGCTGTCTCAATAGTGCAGAAAAGGTCAATGTCTCGCGTACTGTGGCGGTTGGGAGGTGGAGGTCTTGTTGCTGGACGTAACCAGTCTTTCGTTGGAATGAATCATCGCCTGAAAAGTCGTCAGCACATCAGTGGGCAACATCGATGGAGCAGGTATCACCTACGAGGTGCGGCATCCACCAGCATGTCTCCGGTAACAACACCCATAGTGACACGGCTAGCAAGCACATCCAGTAAAGTGGTCTTGCCAGCCTGTAACAACATCAGCGAGCTTTCTTTGTCCACGTGCAAGAGATCGCTACTTACCCCACTGACACCCATGAGCGCTGTCAGAGTACCAGGTTTAACCCAACCATCGACATTGTCGAGGATCTTTCTGTCTTCGCCGCCCGATTTGACGGTGTACGAGACATTTTGCCAATGCAAAATCGAGGTTTGCTTTGCCACGTTGGCTTCGACTGGGGCGCTTTCCTTTTCCACAATCTTTTGCTGGCCGGGGCTTGCATGATTCTCCTCGTCGCCCACAAACTTGTGTTTCTGTTGTTGCTTGAGAGCTCCGCGCTTGAAGACAAGGACTTCGCCCTTTGAGCGTGCTGCTGCGACCAATTCACTAACCACGAGATGAGCCGCGCAAAGTCCGATAGTGAGAGCAACGAGGATGCCGAAGTTCCGCCATTTGTGGCTGTTCACATAGCCGAATGCTGCGCGAAGGTACTCTGCGCCGTCGACATAGTTCTCACCAGGTCGTGCGCCCGGAACGGCGCAAGTTGTGGCGCTTTCTGGGACATCTGCGTAGGCCGGTCCGATCGGAATAACTTGGTCGCAGGTGAATTGGCGACCAACGAACTCATTCAGCATGGCACTCTCGAATCCTGCAAAATGATTAGCTCGCAATAACCATCAGCTCAGAAGCTGTGGGACTCACCATAGAACGGGGGAGTTAGCCATCGAATCCAGGAAGCCCAACCGAGCATCTGTGTATCTGTCAATTTCAAGTCCATTGACGGGATATGTTGGTTGAAACTATACTCACGTAGTTAGTGGGAATGGCGAAGCCCGTGTATAGCGACATTGCGATCAAGACCACGCTAGCCGGAGCCAGCGCTTGCTCGAGGGTCTTGGTCATGGATGCGAACAGCCTGAAGAACATCGACATGCTGAGCGCGACGAAGAACGAATTGAGCAGGAAGAAGAAGAACCGGCCTGCGTCCTGGCGAAGGTTCACCATGAAGTAGTATAGGATGACTGTACACAAGCAGTTGATGAGCTTGTACGGCATGTCCATGATCATGGAAGCAATGGCTTCTGTGCTGGGGTGATACAGAGCGTAGCGCTTGTGTTTCTCCACGATGTTCCTCTTAGCGTACAGCCCCATAATTTCCAAGAGCGAGCCGAATGCGTTGATCAGAATGAGGATGAAGATGGCAGCTCCACGGCCATAGAAGCTGGAAGTCGTTTCGTCCAGGCCAAAGAAGATCGAAGCCACAAGGAGAGTCTCGATGAGGTTCATGCCCAGCATCACAATGGGCACACTTGGATCAGCTTTCAGCCGCTGCCAGTCCCGCCAGAGACACAATTGGATCTGACGCCACAGCGACATGTTGTACGGAGATCTCACACGTTGCTTCTGAGACTTTTCCAGTCGTCTTTGTTCGGCGAACTTTTGGTAGCTTTCAGCCATGGGAGGATGCTCAGCGTTGTAGTCTGAAATCTGACCAAGCAACTCTTTGCGTTCGGCCGATCCCACCCACGCTTTGACAAAGTCGTCCGGAGTGCGAGGAACACGGTCTTCGAAACCAGGCGAGGCGGTGCGTTGGCTGGCACTGGACATGGATGTCAAGAAGTCTGGGGTACTCTGGCCTTCCGGACAGATAAATCCAAGGCGTTCAAAATAGCCTTGAGCTTGTTTCGCAGGACCAAAGTAGATCTGACGACCTTCGTACAAGACGCAGACTTTGTCGAAGGTGTTGTAGGCTTGCTGCGGAGCTTGGTAGATAGCCACTAAGCTGGCCACTCCGAACACGGTGGCTTGCGTGCGTAGTGTCCGACAGAATTCGATGGCGTTCGCGCTGTCTAGACCTCTGGTGGAATTATCCCAGCACTGTAGGGGGGCGCCACTGAGAGTGGCTTCCGCAATCGTCACTCTCTTTCTTTCTCCGCCAGAAACACCTCTCACAAAGTCGTTGCCGACTCTCGTACTTCTGATGTGAGAGATTCCAAGCTGCGACATGACGACGTCGCGCATATGCGCAGCATACTGTTCCCGCGAGATTCCAGAAGGTAGCGAGTAGGGTGTCCTTGCTAGAGCGGCAAAGTACAGGGTTGTTTCAACGCTCAGCATAGGGTAGTGTACGTCGACCTCGGCGGTGTAAATTGCCTCTCCACGGAACATAGAACGTAAGGTATCTAGCAAGATGCCACTGTAGTTCAGCTTTGACTCTTCCCCAATGTTAAGACCGTGCGTCTCCCCGGCGATGGTCTTCAGCAAAGTAGAACATCCAGATCCGGGAGGTCCCAGGATGCAGACCATTTCGCCGGGCCTGATCAGTCCCTCGAAATCGCGGAGAATATCGACTTTTTGTTGTCGAGAGCCAAAAATACGATGGGCGAGCTCTGGAAGCTTGAATGCCAGATTTCCCACCGTATTCTGAAAGTCCGTGTCGCTGCCATAGCCAAACACGTGTAGGTTCTCGTACGCAACGCCCATCACACGAGCTGGGTCAGACGCATACAAGGTATTGTAGAAATGACTCGCCCATACTTTGGCATCAAACTTTTCGGAATTTGGGTCCAATGCACTTCCATCAGGAGCATCGAACGGGGACTCATGTCCGTGATGCCCCGATGCGGTGGACAGACTGCGTGCAAGATGGTGGATTTCGGACTCGGAGCGATCAGACGACTTGGGCGTATCAACGCCTTTCGATCTGTCCATGACAGCTGGTGTGTGTTGTTGTGTGCTCATGCTGCACCTCTCAGTTTTGGCCGCTGTTCGGCGTCGTGGTACTGTAATGCGTTCGAAGTCCTTCCGGTGCTGTTCGAGAAAGTTGCGCGAAACGTGTGATCGTAGGTGTTGCAAGGCAAAGCAATGATGCTTTTTCAAAAAGTAACAGCATGGTTGTATCACCGCTATTTACTTCTGGGATGTCACGATCTGTGACGGCTCGTGCGAGTGATTCGCTGTCCGCGGGTCCCTTGGTCGCGCGCGCGGATGCCGCGTGAAATTCGTTGCGATTCCCGCGGCCACCGAGAATCTGGGCGTAGTCATCGAAATCATCATTGCTATTTGGCAAGACTTGGCATTCGGGACCGCGGATTATATTGAAAGCAGTTGGATATTCCGGGCTGCCATGATTGCCTACCTTGGGGGCTGGTGGGCTACATATTGTGAGCTGGGAGGCAACATCAACAATGTGCCGCTATGCATCGACCCGATGATTGCCGCGCAGAGCCTCAAATTCATGCATCTCGCTGGGTGGAGCCGCAGGAGTGAGAAGGTGACTTATGAGTCTGGCGTCTAGATGGGCGAGGCGGAGTACTTGTGGGAAGTACTGGTGGTTTGCAACGGATGGTGGTTGACCTTCATGAACAGGTGTCACGCGTTTCAAGAGCCTGAACAATGGAGGGAAGCACGCGAAGCCATGCCAAGAACATCGGATCGAATTGGAAAACACTCCTTCTGTCTGTTCCCATCGACAGTAGTACCGTTCAGCCTCACTGCACAACACTATGTTTGTCAATCTCAATGATATGGACGTCTGAATCACGGTATCTGCCGTCTCACCTCTCGTCAATTCCCAGCATACAACTCATCCCTCTTCGTGATGGGATAACAACAAGCGTTGAGACCATTGCGTGCTCGCCCCCATGTATGGGGCTAGGGTTTTGTGTACACCACATACGCCAAAAGCACTACCATATCACCTTAGCAGTGGGGTTTGACGTGCTTGCAGGATCTTGACAACCGGTCAGCACCAGAAAAAATGAGGCTTGTATTTATCTTGGTAGACCTCTTGGGTATGCTTCTTCCGACAATTCGTCTTTACGCACGTCGGGATTTCGAAGCTCCATCATGGTTTCCCTAGACCAATTCGCAACTTTTTATCGGTCTACTCTCTTCCAGATCGTGGTTGTTGGCTTGGTCGCATTCTGTGAACCGGGTATCTGGACGGCACTCAACAATCTTGGAGCCGGAGGAAATGCAAAGGTGAGTCTGCCCGAGCGATGTGATCAACGCGGCAAGTTGCACAAGCCAACTCACACTTTGCTCAGCCATATTTGAACAATGCTGCCAATGCTCTTACCTACGGGCTAATGTCAGTCGGTTGCTTCGTCGCCGGAGGAGTCAGCAACAAGCTCACTGCAAAATGGACCTTATTCGTCGGCGCGGCTTTCTACACACCCTACGCGGCTGGCCTTTACTGCAACAACCGATATGGCAATGAATGGTTCCTGCTATTAGGGGCTGGGCTCTGTGGTATCGGAGCGTCCTTGTTGTGGGCAAGCGAGGCTGCCATTGCGGTCGGATACCCAGAAGCCGAGAAAAGAGGACGGTGAGTTGAAAACGAGATGATTCTGGACACTGTCGATCTCAACGCAGTCGCTAACTCGTTGCAGATACGTCGGTATCTGGATGGGCATTCGGCAGATGGGTCCCCTCGTCGGCGGCGCCATCTCGCTTGCGTTGAACGTGAAGACGTCGGAGAAGGGCAAGGTTACTTACACCACCTATCTCGGGCTCGTGGCCATCTCTTCTCTCGGCGCACCATTAGCAATTTTGCTATCCCAACCACAAAACGTGGTACGAAGCGACGGCACGCAGATACCGTACATGAAGAAGACCAATCTTTCCATCGAAGCCCGCGCCATCTGGAAGCAGCTGCGAAACAAATACATGCTGCTACTGATCCCTGTCTTCCTCGCTGGTCAATTCGGTGTGACATACCAGGGGAACTATCTTACCAGTATGTGTCTTGCCATTGTAAATCAACTATACATTGCCATGCTGATGCATCTCCAACAGCGTACTTCACCGTCCGCTCCCGAGCGCTAGCTTCATTTCTCACCGCCATCGTTGGAGCCCTGGCCAACATCGTCACAGGCCTAGTCTTGGACCTGAAAGCATTCCCGCGGCCAATGAAGAGCAAAGCCGTGTACATGTTCGTATTAGTCACGGTCACAGCATCCTGGACGTGGAATGCAATCGTCCAAGCACGACTCTCCCAGCAATCCGATCCGCCCTCCTTCGACCTCGGCGACGGCGCTTTCTTCAACTCCGCCTTCGCCGTCTACATCTGCTTCAAATTCTTCTACGAGGTCCTGCAGACCTACATCTACTGGCTAATGGCGGAGATCAAAGGCGCGCAGGCCGATGGCGATATTGCGAGGACTACAGGCATTCTCCGATCGTGGGAGTCGATCGGAAGCACGATTGCGTATGCCGTTGGAGCCACGCACTGGCCGAACCAGAACCAGATGGTCTTGGGCTTCTCGTTGTGGGCTTTCACGGTGCCGTTCACGCTGCTTGCTGTCTTTGGGGATTGGAATGTTGGTGGTGATGTTGAACTTGAGGCGAAGGATGAGGAGAGTGAACCCGAAACGCAGATTGTTGGGGCGGATGTGAGGAGGAAAGAGCTTTGAGTATGTCACCTTAGTACTGTATAACAATACCTCACACAGCGCATTTCTGTCGACAGCCACTACACACTTTTGCATCGTTTCGGAGATGCTTGGAGTACCTATGAGAAGCCGGAAGTGGGTGAGCAGATTGACCGTGCGAGAGGAAAGGCATACTCATCTTTGCCGCTGCCTCCAACAACGGCGACCTTGCCCCTGAGCTTGGAGTATATCCGGGTTCGCATTATCTGGTGTGTTGCATCTATCCGTGCGACAAACTCGAAGGCCGCTCGAGTTTCAAGCCAGGCTTCACCAACGACGCAGCCAAATTCAAGTTCCCCGGGGAAGATGTTGCCATTCTTGAATCCCACAACAGGACTGTAAAAGGTAGCATACGCTAGAACGGAACTTCCTTCGCTGCTCCAATCGCAACGGGAACCGCAGCAATGGTCCTAGACTTGGCCTGTCATGAATTGAAGGACTCGAAGGAGGTTGAGTGGCGGCTCAAGGATTATGCCGGCATGTCTGCTGTCTTTCAGGCAATGAGTGTAGTTGCTCAAGGTGGCGGATAATGCCACGTCAAGCCGTGGAAATTGCTCAGTGAGCGCAAGCCCATCGATTCGCTGCACAACCCGAACGTATCGCATCAGTGGTTGACTCTTGTGAATGTGCTCGGACATCTACAAAGATTTGGCCCATATCAGACGCCACTTTCATAAACCTGCATGGAGTATCTGCAGTGCAATTGCGATCAACTCTGGCGAATGGAAAGAATGTAGTAGGACTCACCACGAACGACACACGCATTCACTCAACAAGCTCTTTCCCTTCAAGCAAGTCCATCAAGGGTGTCCCAGAACCGCCTTTCCAGGTGACATCCCAACGCCCCTGCGCCCGTTTCTTATCAAGATACTCCAACGCTTCGCGCTCGACGACCTCCCATTCTCCCAAGTTAGTAGCAAGCGCTCCCTGCTTGCTCAGCTCACGCAAAACATCCCTGACCCACGTCCGACAAGTAAAAGTCTGAGCCTCAGCCTTGTCCAAGTCTTCCACTTGGTAGATGGGCACGCTTTCCAGGATCCGTTGCACATCATCTGAAGACTTTGCCACTTTGGCAATGATGATCCGAGCCAGAAGACGGGGTTCGGCTTCGACACTCGTGATAGTAGTCCGCTCGTAGCGCCAAGGCTGGATCGCGTCCCCGGAAGCGTCAATCTGTAGCGTGTTCTTGACGTGATGTTTTGTTACAGGTCCTTGGGAGTTCTTGGGGGCGACAAAGAAGGCATAATGGTAAGACCCTGGGTGCTTTGGACGGGCGTATAGAGCTAGCTGGAAACGGTTTTTGTTCCGGGGCATGTTCTCTGGATGAAAGTGCTCCCAGAAAGCAGTTCATTCGTATTTGGGATTTGTTTTCTTCGGCAAAATCGGATACTGCAGTCTTGCATGGTCTCTGAGCAATGGTATATCTTCGTGTGGTTGGCAAGAAAGGTGTCGTGTCACGTTCGCGTCACGCGTTCAGAGCCTGTCTCTTGGCCTGCGCACAAACGTTTGTGTCGGTCGATGTGTCCTCTCCGACACCAACATTTTCTCAAACATGAATACATGTAACGCTGACTATCTTCACAATGTACCTGGCTATGTACTACAAGCTGATTTGCTAGCAAGGCCAATGAGACTGGCAGTGCTCACACGTGCGTCTATGCCCAGCATGCCCAGCATCACGGTACAGTTGAGGGACCAATAAAAACTCATTGGCGACATTCTCACGGCGAGTACAAGCCATGTACATGTACAGTATGGACACAACGTGTCTGTCTGCGAGGTAGTATGAACCACACCCTTTCCATATTTCCAGGTTCTACCAACAAACTCACGTCCGATATCTTTCACCACTGTGGGCATAGGTAGAGGTACTGAACACAACTGGAAGGTCCCGCCGGAACTCACCCCAACCGACAAGATGCCGCACCCATCATTAACAAGATTGTTCGCCGCAATAAAGTCAGAACGCAACGCGCTCCTCCCGTCAGGCGATGCGATATCGAAAGTCGCAGTCATCGACATGCTGGCCCACAACTGGCACCTCGGTCTGACCTCCTTTGGCGGTCCAGCCGTGCACTTCCAACTTTTCCAACAACTCTTCATCGACAAGTACAAATGGATCGAGCCGACGACTTACCAAGAGATGTTCGCGCTTTGTCAAGCCCTGAGCGGACCGGGTAGCACCAAAATGATTTACGCAATCAACGTGCTGCGGTACGGATTCTGGACTGGATTGATGTCCTTCTTCCTATGGAGTTTGCCGATGGCGATCGCGTCGTTTGGACTCGCTCTCGGGGTGCGTGATATTGGTGACCAGCTACCGGGACCTGTATATGCACTTTTGAGCGGACTGAATTCGGCAACAGTGGGTATTATTGCATTGGCTGCTGTTCAGTTGAGCCAGAAGGCCATCACGGACAAGTTGACCTTGATCTTGGTATTTCTCGGTGCGACTGCGGGCATGCTTTACAACAGCTTGTGGTATTTTCCGATTCTTATGGTTGCTGGAGGGTTCGTGACGATCACTTGGGATTTGAAGGTGTTGCAGAAGCTCTGGAGGGCAACGCGAAGCACTCACTCCAACACAGATGTGGAGTCGCCACAGTTCGAAGAGAGCACTGAGATGCCGCGCTCGCAGCCCAACTCTGAAGTTTCCGGCCTGCACAACAGGGCAGCAGTTCATCCACTTTCAGGTGCAGGGGACTCGCCGCAAGCGACAGACGGCGAACAGCACCGCAGTCAGGAACAGTACCCGCAAGAACCACGCTTGACAAGATCATGGAAAACCGGCGCAACGATAGTTTTCGTGTTCTTCGCCTCGTTCATCATTGTCATGATCTGCCGTGGAATCTTCACAGGCGCCAACCGCGGCTTCGACCTCTTCGCAAACCTCTATCTAGCCGGTACGATCATTTTCGGCGGCGGCCCAGTCGTGATCCCCTTACTGCGCGAATACATCGTTGCCCCTGGCTGGGTCTCGCCGCGCGACTTCCTACTCGGCCTCGCCATCACGCAAGCATTCCCAGGCCCGAATTTCAACTTCGCTGTCTATCTCGGCGCTCTCACCGTTCAAGGGACGCCGTTGCCTCCGGCCGTAGGAGCTCTGATCGGGTATCTTGCGATTTTCACTCCCGGCCTGTGGCTGCATACCGGTTTCATGGGACTCTGGTCTACAGTTCGCAGCATACACGCGGTGAAAGCCGGCTTGAGAGGGATCCATGCGACGGCTGTGGGGCTTGTTTTTACCGCCGTGTACAGACTTTTCGAAATCGGATATCTCGATGGCGAGGTGCAGGATGGCGGCAGTTTAGGTCGGGATCCTTGGTGGGTTGTTATCATTGCTACGACGTATGTGGGTGGTATGCATTTCAAGGTTCCGCCTCCGCTGGCGATTGTTTTGGGTGCTGTCATGGGGTTGGTTTGGTATGGTCTTGTGAGAGCTTGACTGTGTGGTGGCGTCTTGAAGAGTGGTGACTGGGTGATTTACAGTCTTCTCCTGTCTATGGCTCTCTTTCCACTGCAACGTCAGTCGCCTCGCACTCAATACACTTGCAACCAGATCCAAGTGCAAAAGTCGCTTAATTTGTGTACTTTCACTACGTGAATAGTTATGCCTGACTTGACAGATGTGAGCTTTCGTCAATGCCCACTCCCTCACATTACACATACAGGCAAGCTCTAGGAAACCTCGCCAAATCACATAGGCTTCGGCACACCCCTCTTGACACCAGGCTCTCCCAAACCCGGAATAACAAGCGGCGCTCTCTTCTCCATCGGCGTGCGACCAATAGGGAAGAAACGTGTGATCGCATGCCCAGGTCCAAACGCCTCTTCAACCAGATAGACCGTCACCCTCCACCAAGCCAACAGAGCCGCGAGCATCCAGAAGTACGAAGCAGCTTTGATGCCCATCGTAACGCCGCCTGATTCTCCATCGCCGGATCCTGAAGTTGTGGATGATCCGCCGTTGTAAGAGAACAAGCAGCACGCGATTGTGCTCCCGATGGCCAGCGAGGTGAGGCAAGCCGTGAGGACTACATCTCGAGCGGAAGCGGCGAGCGCGCTGGACCAGGTAAAAACCGTGAGGACGACGAACCAGGACGCGAGTTCGGGGAAGTGCGTGTGGATTGCGTGCGGTTCCAGGGCGCCGGCGGCCTATAGCGAGAGGTTGTGTCAGTCAGGTGCCTCAATCGCTTAGAAGAGGAAGGTTAAGAAAGGGTTCGACACGCACCACGAAAGCGTACAAGATCCCGATCGCGATCCAGAAACTACCCCATAAAGTGTTGATGACCGTCACCAACGTGTCGCGAGCCTGGAAGCCGTACAGGCCCGCGATGAATTGCGCAAGACCGCCGAAGACTCCCACGAATGGAAAGAAGATCGTGGGAGACTCCGGACCGCCCCACCAGTTCGCGATATAGCTGCTGGTGATGAACGTCGAGCCCGCAAAGCCCGCCAGTCCAAGAGCAGCCGGAGGCGCAATGGGTTTGAGAAAGATCTGGACATGTGGCGTTGATTCCAGGATGTCCTGTCGTTTACTGTCGTGGGTGTTGCCGGTCTCGACGGACATGATGGGTGGTTAATCAAATAGAAATTAATAGGAAGAGTCAGAGAGGATTAGACGTTTGGTGTAAATGCGTGCTGGACTCTGCGATTTTCCATCGAAGAAAACAATGCGACTGAAGTAAGGAAAAGTCCGAGCCCATCATCTCTTAAGTTGGTGATCGACTCATGATTGAAAACCATGACATCAAACGTGAGAACGGATCTGACGGATGTTGACGATAACAGCGCGTGATTAACATTGCTTTGAGTATTGTGGTTCGCGGTTGTCCATAACTCAATGGTTAAAGTGGAACTGGATGACGGAACGGTGACTTTATGATCGACTTTGTCTTTTAAGCTTCGGGGGAGCGGAGCTGTGCCCGACGCGATGAATCCACCGGGCAAGAGGAAATGACCTTCAAACAAGCTTTGATCCTGGAATCTTCTTTTTCGTAAGGAAAACATAAGGAGCGTCCAATTCATGAGCTATTTACATCTATTAATATGGTCAATTGTATTGTTGTTACTGTGAGAATGGTCCCAGTCTAATCATCCTCCCACCTCAAACTTAGTAGAGGTAGACGGGCTGTGGGCCGACGTGATCAACCTGGAAGCTGCCGAATGGGTTGCCAGCGGTGACCTCCTCTCCGTTAACATCGGGGACACCGAAGTAAGCCTTGGCTTTCTCCTGGGTGTTGACAACGGTCATGACAGCGAAAGCGTTGTCGACACCGAACTGAGCGCTGTAGCCCCAAGACACGTTGATGGGAGAGCCGCGAGTGCAGGGGATGTCGAACCAAGACTCGGTGGGAGCATCCTTGACATCAAGTCTGACCACAGTGCAAGACTGAACAGGGCGGTTGTCGCTCGCAGTGAGGTTGAAGTTGTAGTCGCAGCCAGACTTGTCCTCGGCACAGTAGCGGCTCAAGTTCTCGACGGTCCAGGTCAGGCCGTCGGCAACGGTCTCGCCGCTGGTCGCGGCAGCGGTGGCTACGGCGGAGACAGCGCTGGAAGCAGCCTTGGAGGCAGAAGCAGAGGGAGCAAGAGTGAGGGCACCGTTGGTAGAGATGCAAGCACCGTTCGGGTAGGAGTGTGCAGGGTTGCAGGCGTAGGTGGTGGCGGCCGAAGGTGCAGGGGTCACAAGAGTGAGAGCGCCGTTGGTAGAGATGCACGACTGGCCTCCAGGGTAAGAGTGTGCAGGGTTGCAGGCGTAGGTGGTGGCAGCAGACGGCGCAGGAGTGACGAGAGTGAGAGCGCCGTTGGTAGAAATGCATGACTGGCCTCCAGGGTAGGAGTGGGCGGGATTACAGGCGTAGGTGGTAGCGGCCGAAGGCGTAGGTGTCGCAAGAGTAAGGGCACCGTTAGTAGAGATGCATGAAACGCCGCCAGGGTAAGAGTGCGCAGGATTGCAAGCATAAGTGGTGGCGGCCGAAGGTGCAGGGGTCGCAAGAGTGAGGGCACCGTTGGTAGAGATGCATGAAACGCCGCCGGGGTAGGAGTGAGCTATGAAACTGTTAGCCAGAGCAATTGAGATGGCCTTTACACCAACGACGTACCTGGATTGCAAGCATAAGTGGTGGCGGCAGCAGTCGGGGTGACCAATGTCAAAGAGCCAGCAGTCGAGATGCAAGATGCACCATTAGGGTAAGAATGGGCTAGAAGTGGTCAGCCAGGGCAATGCGTATGACCTTCACATCAACACAACGTACCTGGGTTGCAGGCGTAGGTCGTAGCAGCTGGTGTCACGAGCGAGAGAGTGCCGTCAGTCACGGTGCATGTAGCGCCATTGGGGTAGGAATGCGCTTTGAAAGCGGTCAGCCAGAGCAATTGGTATAGCCTTCACATCAGGACGACATACCTGGATTGCAAGCGTAGGTGGTGGCTGCTGAAGGCGCTGGGGTGACGAGAGAAAGTGCGCCATCGGTGGAGACACATTTTTGGCCGTTGGGATAAGAGTGTGCCGGGTTGCAGGCATATCCCGTGCTGGATGGAGCCGCTGTCACAAGGGATAGAGCGCCGTTCGTAGAAACACACTTCTGGCCCTCGGGGTACTGGTGGGCAGGGTTGCAGGCATACTGCGTGGTAGATGCCTCACGTCTCAACGGACCGGCGAGTGCACCAGTGGCAGCCGTGGCCAGCGAGAAGAGAAGGGAGCGGTGCATGTTGGACTTTGTTGAAGTTTAGAGGTAGTCTGAGAGAGATCTTTGGGATAACTGAGAGGAGTGTTGGCTTTGTTGTTACTGGAAGATGAGAATGGATGAGGAGTGAGTGAAGGATTGTTGTATTCGGGGTTCGTGTCCTCGATATATATGTGATGACCTGGAAGTGATAGACCATGGCCGTGCTGTATTTGCTTGGGCCACCGACCAGCATCCGGGTAAATGATTGAGCCATAGTTAGAAGCATGTCGTCAAGATGGTTAACTTTCGATTATCTGTAATGGTCAGTGCAACATAGCTCAAGGTAAGGTAGCAATGGTAGCAACGATACGAGTACGGGAGTCTGTTCTGTGGCACTTGCAGACAACTAGAAGGTGGAGGTAGGAAAGCTAGCGACCAGACCGCTCTGGAGCCGTGTGCGCGCCGCCGTCAAGCTACGGGGCCACACATGGTAGGGCAGTAGGGCAAGTAAATCCAGAGGGCCTTCGGTATGATTTACGCTCGGAGCCGAGTGAAAGAAAGTGTAAGTCGTAAAGAGTAGACGCGGTTGTAGTGAGTAGCGTCGGGCTAAGTCGATGGATTTGACAAGCCTTTCTAGAAGCCTGCTATTTTTGTACCTATTTTTGGTGTCATTACATCACTAGCGCCATCTAGCCCTATACTGTAGCAAGAGGAGAAAAAGGTTATCGGGCACAAGCATCGCAAACTACCGTGGATGCGGCCTGTCCACCGCGTTTATTCTTGTCTCTCTAGCGGTGGCGACCCTGTCCGAGAGACTCGACTAAAACATTTCGAGCTCTTCGTCCGTTTTGACATGCCTTGGATGCAAAGACGAAGCATGCGGACAAGCCCGGCACGACAGTGGACGGAGGAGACGTGCTCATGACCACGTGAGTCTGCCCTTAACTCTGACGACCACTCGCATCTCTGGGCAATGCAAGTGACGATCTTGACAAGACGCCGACTCGACCTCGCAGCCATCTCGTATCGAAGACTCGATCAACCCAGCAAGAACACAAATCATCTCTTGTCCTCTTTCGCCGTCAAGTCGCCCCTCTCCAACTTCTTGTCAATCGCAGTATGCCTGCGTGACCTAAACGCCTTCTTCAGAACGTTACTCTCCCCCTTCAGCGCCTTATTCCGCCAGCGGCCGAAGGAGTAGTTGACAGGACTCTCCCCGCCCTTGAAGATGCAGAGATCGTACATCAACGCGCCTAGCAGACCTCCAAGAATGGGAGCCACCCAGCCGCCCCAGATCCACCAAGACTGCCGAGCAGAGAAGCTGGATGTTGGGTAGCCGACAGCAAGAGCAGCGAGGCGTGGACCGAGGTCACGAGCTGGGTTGAAGCAGCCGCGGGTGGGCCAGGAGAGGGCCATGCTTGTCGCTGTCACGACGAGGCCGATGATAAAGGCGTGCATACCAGCTCCTGGGGGCGAATTGCCGGAGTCGCCCAGCGCCATGATGGTGCAGGTGATGACTCCGCTTCCCAGCACTTCGCAGAAGAAGGCTGTCGAGTTGCGGACCCAGTCTCGGGGCTGTGTATACAAGCTGACTCCCGTTGAGTTGGACAGTAGAGAGCCGTCAAGGTAAATAATCGAGTCGTAGTAGACTGCAAATGCGAGCAGAGCTCCGCAGAAAGCGCCGAGAACCTGGACTAGTAAGTACAGTGGCACTCGGCGCCATGGAAAGCCGCGGAAGATCGTGAGCGTGATTATCAACACTGGATTGAGGAACCCGCCAGAGCTGCCACCCGATACGTAGACACCTGTTGCAGCAAGGTAAGCGATGTTGCATGGATTGGATTAGGATGCTTTCAGCTCTTCGAGCAGATCAGAACTTTAATCGCACTTACCGATCATAGTAGCCAGACCCCAAGCCCAATACTGCGTCGTCAGAGTCCCAGCTTCATTCGAAGACGTAACAGCAGCCAAATTGGCACCAATGCCAATGAACGTGTAAATGGTGGTACCCAACCACTCTCCGAGCGGTCGTTGCGCCTTCATCCTGGATAGAATTAGCCAAAGCGAAAAGTCGTACTATCAGCGCCAGTTGTAAAAGTACCTTGCAACAGCCCATATATTGAAAGGCTTGTCGGGATTCTTCTCCTGTTCCGTCGGACCAGGCTCTTTTCGCGAAGACACAGACAAATTGGTGCGCTGCCTGGCAAATCCCGGATGATTCTGCCGCCGAAGTCGTCGCAAGTGTTTTCTCTCCTCGGCCTCCTCCAAGGTAGGAGCGTCTTCAACAGAGTCTTCGAATCGCGTTAGCAGGCCAAGACACCAATTGCCACCGCAAGTCAAACATACCTCGATCCTCACCCTCCTCAACTTCAGACCCCATCTCTTCCGCAGCCTCAACCTGCGGCGCCGCCTCCTGCTCTCCCTTCTCATCAGCCCTCACACCATCCTTGTCCTTCTTGCCACCCCAGCGTACAGTTCTCGGAAAATTATTCGCAAGAGTGAAATTCGGCCCGTCATCCTCCTGCTTCATCCAAGGATTCATCCCCAGATACCCCGGCTCAAAATACGCCTGATGTTGGTCGAACCGCGGAGGTGGCGCGGGAGGGCCCGCGAGCGAGTAGTAGAGGTAGTCATCTTGTCGCGTGCGTTCGCGGCGAGGGCGTATGTCTTCTAGGTATCCGGCGTCTTGGGGTGGGATGTTGTCGAGGGCGTCGCGTTCCGATGTGGTGTTTTGTCTGTGGCGACCGCGGCGGTTGCGAAGATTGCTGGAGTTGGTGGACTTGGTGCTGGACTGGGTTGATCTGGACATGTTGCGTTTCTCTCCGGTTCTTGTGGATTGTGAATATCGCTCACTTACTGCGAAACCTCGAGAAATTGGGTAAAATCAGCGGTATGAAGGACAGGTAGTGAACAATCGTTCCAGGACGCTTCAGGCGTTCTTCTCAATTTCTTGTTGAGTCCCTTCTGCAGCGTATGACGAAAGACTCACGTCGGCGATGAGCTTGGTATTACCGCATTATGCGCCGCCGATGGGGTAAGACAAGAGATTGCTTCATCATCACCAAGATACTATGGTTGGGACGTGAGGGATTCAGGGTGAGTGCTGATCTGTGGCAGCTACTGTTATACATGTATGCTTGAATTGTGTTGGACGTAAGGGAAGCATCATATCTCGTCATCGCGATGAAAGATTGTTTCCTTTTGGTTGTTATTGGAGTAGGGAGTATCTATCTGTGAGCCTGCCACTCGCCTGCTATCGAGTCTCGCGACTGTTGTTTTGCGAATCGTCGGATTTCTTGTTTGTGTCATGTCCCTCTCCATCTTCTCTCGATATTGGATCACAAATCTTAGTCCTCGAGCTTGCATCCGGTCATGGTTCTGTTAATTTGTCGCTGCTCTATAGAATGTGTTTCCAGAGTCTAGTCATCGGTTCTATAGTGTAGAGGTATCACTGTCGCTTGTGGCTTATCTGTCCTTCAGACCCGCAAGTATTCGCGACCAACCCGTGTTCGATTCACGGTGGGACCAATCGTTTGTCCTTTTGCACGTCTCGAACACACACCGGCCAACACACACCGGCCAACATCGCCGGAGCGTTTCTTTTTAGTAGCACTTTCCATCCTTGCTTGCTAAGGCGATTTGGATGGCTACAAACTATGGTCTACGCGATGACTCGGTAAGGTGACCCGGGTTATTGTCACGACTTACACCTAATGACTGGTCCTCTTACGCGTATTGATGGTCGCAGGCGCCACGCGACTTCACTTGAAGACTACCAAGCACTTTCCATCTCCCACTCTGGATCGTTCAGCACACATTGAGCTTCAAGGTACCTTGCGTATTCTCAATGAACTGGTCTCCAGTACATTCGCCGAGGTCGGCAAGTCATCGGCCTTCGGCGCCGACAGGAGATGAGTTCTCCAGGGTGGAGTCTCCATGGAAATGGGAGAAGCTTTGGAGAAGTGGAGCATGACCATGACCATGACCGCGACCACGCGACTGACCCGATGCTAAAGACGCGAAAAGACATACCGACAGGGATCCTGTGACGCTACGGCAATTGTAAATCGAGAATTTGCAGGCAGATTCACCCAATGCACAGATTTGAAGGCCTCGCAGTTTCCCCGAGGAGGGGCTTCATGTGCTGCATTTGCCGATCTACTACATAGGTAGGACATGCCGCCGCCGAGATCTTTTCTGACCACAGGTCCCGATACTCGGATTCAGAGACAAAGACGAAGATGCATGCACTCACGCCGTTCGGTTTCGGTTTGCCGCTTGCTGCAGCTTTGGTCGCGCCACGCGAGGATGTCGCCTGCACCACTTTTGCAAAACATCTGCCCATTAACGAGAACAACGCTACATTCCTGAATGCCACCTACTACCCGGCCAAGTCCCTCAACGTCTCAAACACTGTCAACAAGATCTCTTTCTGCGAGATTTACACTTCCACCTCGTACGGGAATGGCAACAACACCCTGATCGCCGCAACCTGGCTGCCCGACCGATTGCAGTACAATGACCGCTTCATAGCGGTTGGCAACGGAGGAATGGCTGGGACTATCGACTATGCTGGCATGATGACGCAGCTCAACTCGGGACTAGGCTTTGCAGTATCAGGCGGCAATTCGGGCCATCGAGCGTCAGAGAACAACAATGGTGGTGGAGAGCCCGGCGTGTACTTGCCGTATCTTCACGATCAAGAGCAAGTCATCGCGTGGATTCGCGATGCCATAAGTCTCTTCACGCCTGCGTCCAAAGCCTTGACGGCGGCATACTATGGGAAAGAGGCAAGCTACTCTTTCTACTCCGGATGCTCCACCGGAGGAGCACAGGGAATGGCGCTCGCTCAATATCATCCGGAGCTTTTCGATGGCATTGTGGCTGGATGCCCGGGCAACTGGTACTCGCATCTTGCCTTGAGCTTCTTGTGGAACGCCCAGCACACTGCGACCAACGCTAGCAAGCTGTCTCAAGGCAAACTCAACCTCACCACCAATGCGGTCCTTGATGCCTGCGATCTGGATGACGGTGTGGCTGACCGCGTGCTCGAGAACCCTCTGTCGTGCACATTTGATGTCACTTCACTTGCCTGTGATTCCGAGGACACCGATACTTCGGGCTGTCTTACCGAACCCGAGCTCACAGCCGCCAAATTCATCTACAGTGGCCCTCGTCACTCCACTACCAACGAGTCTCTCTACCCGGGTTTCACGTTCGGCTCGGAGATTGAGTGGGCACTGCAGCAAGGCGACCTCTCTACAGCTTTCAGCATCCCCATTCTTCAAAATCTGGTCTACAACAACTTGAACTACAACGCCTCAACGTTCGACTGGGCCTCCAACGTCGACGACCTTGATGCCCAAGCCGGCTCCTTGATCGATGCGATCGATCCCAACCTCAGCTCTTTTAGAGACCACGGCGGCAAACTGCTCATCTCGCAAGGCTGGGCCGATCCTTTCAACGCCGCGACATGGCCGATTGAACACTGGGAAGCGATCAAATCTGCCACGGCCACAAGCGGCGATGGCGGCGATGGCGGCGATGTCAGCGACTGGCTCAACCTCTTCATGGTGCCTGGTGGTGGACACTGCGGTGCGGCAGCACACTACCCGCAAGTCCCTGCTACGTACCACAACGTGGCGAAAATGGTGCAATGGGTGGAGAGAGGAGAGAAACCTGATGAAGTCTTAAGCTCTGGTGCGCCTGACGGGAGTGGAAGGACTAGGAAGCTCTGCGCTTGGCCTGCGACGGCGAGGTTCGTTGGTGGAGACGTGGATGATTGGGGAAGTTATGTTTGCGAGTAAACGAATCGGGTCGGTAGGACTACGCCTGGTCGAAGGCACCTTTCAACGTTAGCTCAAGTCGCGAATACTATGCCGTCTCCTGCTTGGCTATCGACGGTTGCAACTCACCCCCTCAGGACAACAGTCTGGACCCGCCACAAAGGCACACATTCGTGTCCCGTAAGTACAGCTCGTCCACTGACAGCTTCAGCCTTGCAAGCCTCGCTGTTCTCTACGACAGTGAAGAATCATGCACGCCAACGCAGAATCTGCTTGGCTTGCCTGAGGTGTGCCGCGTTATTGGCCACTACGTTGGCGCTACTTAAAACGTGAGGCTTGTTCTGTATAAACCGCAAACGTCTGAAGCCGTTTTAAACACGTAATCATCAGGCCGCTATCGCTTTCCACTTCGCATCACCATGTCACTAAGTTCTATCACTAAGCTTTTCAATCCTCGAGAATTCGAGTTGTTGCGATGGCAATACTCAATTTTCCCCAGCCAAGAAAGCGTTTATTACTGCGTAAAGTACCCACCAGCCGACTTTGGTGCCAACATTCCTTTTTTGACTCAATGCAACTGAATGACTACATCATGTACAAGCCGTTATATCTTTGGTTTGCTGGCATGCATCCAGCCAGCCACCTCCGACGCCACCATTCTCAAGTCAAAGCTGAGACAATCCCGCATATGAAGAAATCACCATGCTATAATTCAGTCAGGGGCGGCAATGTCCTACTTAATGATTTAGAAAGAAACAACTTACTATTCATCCTGGTCCTCAAAAACCAGTAGTCGGATTTGCAGCAGTTCTGCGGTTGTATCAATTATGGCCGCCCTCCCAGACTTGACTCCGACCAATGGACCCGCCTTGGTGCAAAATGGACAGCGATCAGACACTTCTACGAACTGCTATGCCTTGAATGCACGACACTCGAACTCGAATTCGCAGAGCTTTGCAACAACCTACAGCAAAGCCAAGCAGCTACTTTTGCAATCTGGTGAGCAAATGATAATCCGCCTAACATGCAGGCATATACTAATGAGCTCAGGTGTAAAGACTGAGGACGTAACAACGCTGAGTGATCGTTTCTGGGACTTACACATGCAAGGTCTGTTTGACTTGGCCATTCGGCTGCCAACATCTCCCAAGTCCCTACGCTGAACCGTGGTCAACTAGGTCCATGTGCCGTCGACACTGCTGCGTGCACAGCTGTCAGCATCCACACCAATCTCTGCATGGGAACTATCGCGCCCCATGCCGAGAAACAACCAAATCTCAAGCCGCTGCTCAAGCAGCTTGAGGAATTTGAGCTTTGCGGCGAATACATGCTTACAGAAGTTGGGCACGGGCTTGATGCGCGGAGCATAGAGACCACAGCAACGCTGTCAGAGGACGGACGGTCGTTCGACTTGCACACCCCATCGTCTGCAGCGGCGAAGTCAATGCCTCCTACGACGCCTCTGGGTGACGTCTCCAAACTGGCCGTTGTTTTTGCCCAGCTGATCGTCGACCACGAAACGCACGGCGTCAGGGCATTTGTCGTGCGTCTCACGGAAGGCGGCAGTATGTGCCGTGGCATCTCTACCAAGCTCCTCCCTCAACGACCAGGAGGCCGACCTCTCGATCACGCCTTGACCTGGTTCTCCCATGTTCGATTGGACCGCGACTGTTTGCTGGGCACGATCGATAAGCCTGAAGACGTGCGACGCGATTTCTTCGAACAAACCCACCGAGTCACCGTGGGAGGTCTGGCACTGAGTCTGGTCAACATACCTGCTCTCAAGGCCGGTGCGTACTTGACCTATGTCTTCAGCCAGAAGCGTATGGTGAACAACCCAAGTACCAACCTGCCTGTCTCAATCCTGTCGTTTCCAACACAGTACGGGCCTATTATCTCCGCAGCCGCACATGCGGCTGTGATGGAGGCTGCTGGACGGTCAGCGATCAGTTTGTTCAAGACTCCAGGCGTACCTGAGCTCTTGCGCCACGCCATAGTCTGCGTATACAAGGCGACGGCAACATTCGCCACCCAGAGACATCTGAGCGAGCTGACTGAAAGGTGTGGCTGGAGAGGCATGTTCACTTTCAACAAGATCAGCGAACTGCAACTTGCCTTGAAAGGAAACTCGATAGCCGAGGGCGACGTGACTGTTTTGTGCATTAGTAAGTTTCAGCCAGCGGCTTGTGAGGTCCTTCCCAATTGATTCGCGCTGACTGCTTACAATACCCCCTCCCAGGACTCGCTTCCGAACTGCTACAAGGCAGATCCTCGTTCCCGCCATCAGCCAATCCGGACTCGCTGCTCGCTAGACACGAACAAGGCCTCCTCGAACAACTGAAACGCTACCTCACAACAACCCAAACAGGCACCGCAAACCACCGCTCGAAATCCTTCGCACAGCACGTCACACCTCGCGCCAGAGACTTAGTCCAAGCCATCGGCCACCGCTTCGCCTACGACAGCGTGCTCAGCTCCGACCTCGTGTCTTCCGAGCTGCTCGAAGTGTGGGAGTCCGACTGCATGCTCGAGGACGCGGCGTGGTACGTCGAGCACGCCGGCATGTCCAGCGAAAGTCTCCACCAGAAGCGTGTATTGGCGATCGAGAGGGTGCGGCCGCAGCTGCAGTCCATCATCGACGCTTTCGGGATGGAGGAGCATTTTGGCGATACGCCGTTGGTTTCGGAGCAGGCGTGGGATGGATTCGTGCGCGGTTTGCCTGCGTTTGGGGATGGGATGGAGAGGTGTCGGTTGTAGAAGTGTGTGGGCGGCGGTGGAGTGATGGATCTGATGCTGTTCTTTGCAAGAGGGAACATGCATCATCGCTGCCGCGGATTCCTCATGCTTCTTCCTTCATGAAGCATGAACGCACGCGAGACTGGCCCTGGGTACGGAATCGGACGAGGGCTGTAGTGAGGCCTTGAGCTCTGGGCTGAGTTCGAGAGATGTTTACGTCGTCTGAATCTCGACACTCTGTTTTCGCTTTTCGAAGTGTCCTGCAGTCAAGCTTCTAGAGATCCTTGAGGATTTGGGATCATGCAGAGACCGAAGCGAAGTATGTGACAAGGGTGTCCGAGGAAAGCCAAGCAGACCCACTGTACGTAAGCGAGCCAATTACTCTTTGCTTTGTGTCGGACAAATTGACCGGAAGTACAATGAGCCATATTAGCTGCACGACACGATCGGCATACCAGCCCAATTCTTATCGCGTATTTTCTCTTGACGTATATTATCCAGCCACTGTTCTGCGGTGCGAATCTCGCTTCCCTACTGTGCCTCACCTTCTGCATGCGCACATGCAATCTTGTAGCACCCCAACGCAAATACGCGCACCGGAGCAGCATTGGAAGGCGGAATTTGGAAACAACGGAATGGCCTCCTCGCCTCGCCGCCTGTGTTTTTTGCCGGGCTCGTCTCGTCTTGTCTCGTCTCCTTTTCCTTCGCAATTCGTCGGCTTGCAGTGTCCCAATTCAATTGAGCAGGAATGTCATCGTCAACCACTCCGGAGAGCACGGTTGATCAACAAGAACAAATTCACCTCGAGAAAACATCTGAAGTGTCACAAATTCGTGGAGACGGTGACGACCCCACGAGCGACGAACATGGAGACTTCCGAGTCGTCGCAGATGCAGGCACAACGGGCGTCAAATTCGCCAACGATGGCACAACCGTGCTGATCCCGCAGCCGTCCGACGACCCGGATGATGTCTTGAACTGGAAAGCTGGGAAGAAGTACAGAGTCCTCCTGTCTTTGGTTGTTGCATCGCTGGTATGGAGAAAGCTTCGGTGAAGATACGAACGTCTGCTCACTATTGACAGCTGACCGATTTCGGTATAACGTGGGGATCGGTACGAAACTCTTGGAGGTCCACGTAACAAGACCGAGGACGATGCTAACGGTTCGGTGCATTCGCAGGTCTTGTTCGAAGCACAAGCACCGACTTTCCAGATGAGCGTACCTGCGGTCGCAAACTCTTTGTCGGGCGGCCTCTTCATGCAAGGCATTGGTGGGCTGGTGGCCGTCCCATTGGTTCAACGACTCGGTCGTCTACCGGTCTTGTTCTGGTCGCAACTCTTGTCAGCAATCGTTGTGACCGGCGCAGCAGTTTCACCAAATTATGCATCATTTACAGCCTTTCGCACACTGCAAGGCTTTGTCAATACACCGCCACAAGTTATCGGACTGAGTATAGTCAACGATCTGTAAGCCAGGAGCAACTCCGATTGCAAGTGGCGACTTCTGCTGACTTTCGATAGCTTTTTCTTTCACGAGCGCGTCCGATTTACTAACCTCTGGGTGTTCTGCTTGTTGGGTGGCCCATTTCTTGGACCATTCCTCGCTGCCTGGTTGATTCAAACGATCTCCTGGCGAGCTGACTATGGCGTACTGGCCGGCCTTCACGTTCTGTCAACACTACTGGTGGTAATCTTTGGTGATGAGACGTTGTACAACCGCAGCAGTAGTAATCCGCAGAAAAGGCAGACTGGCCTTTCAGCACGGGTGAAGCTCCTCGTTGGAATTGCCGGATATAAAGCTCAAGGCCGGCCTGCTGTGATCAATGTTGTCAAGAACCTCCTGATCATTCAGATCAAACCGCAGATCTTGTTCATCACGGTCTTGTACGTGATGGTCCTCGTGGCATGGGTAATTGGGGTTAATACTACGATTTCCCAACTAGTACTTCCGCCGCCTTATTCCTTCAGTCCCGCTGCCTTAGCAACAAGCTGGCTGGCACCGATCATCGGAGCTGTGGTTGGAGGACTTTGGGGCGACTGGTTCAACAATTGGCTCCAATCAGGGTACATCCGCACACACGCCGGCGTGTATGTTGTTGAAAACCGGCTGTGGGGAGCTTATGCTCCGACACTTCTCGGGTTCACGGGCTTGATACTGTACGGTCAGACACTGCAACACTCCATGCACTGGATGGGACTGTTAGTGGCTTGGGCCTTCATCGCCTTTTCGATGGTCTCGGCGACCACTGCTGTCTCGGCGTACTGCCTTGACAGCTTCCCAAATCATGCTTCGCTCGTTGCGGCTATCATCAACATGTGGCGGTAAGGAGATACAAACACCTGTGGACTCGAAGGATAGTATACTGACTCGACATCTGCAGTACAACCGGCGGATTCTGTGTGGTCTACTTTCAGCTCAAGTGGATCGCTACCACAGGCCCCGGCGTGAGCTTTGGCTGTCAGGCGATGGTGCTGGCAGTGGCATTCATTGCTGGCGTAGTGACAACGCAGTTTTGGGGAAGGAAATGGCGACTGGCTTATCCGGCACCGGCGACAGCAGAGAACTAAGTGTTCTTCGGTGCGAACGCTTCGTTTCTTGTGCGCGGTTCGGTGGATCACTGTCACTCGAGAAGAGTCGACGGCATGCCCGCAGCATAGTCCTATCGTCGCTTGTATGTTTCATTGCCACTGTGTACGTTCCGCAACATTGAGAGCGCTGTTTTGCGGTAGGTCACTGGGACCATCACATCTAGGAGCTTTTCATCGCGGCGTCCTATGTCATCGTAGCTCGATTGTGAAGTTCATCGGGTTGGGTCGTCGCGCGACATTCGCTTGGTTGAGGAGTCGTAGGAAGTTCTTATCGATGGCGGACGATTCACTCGCGATGAGGCTCTAGACTCATAAGAGCCGTTGATGTCGATGTGAAGGTGACGGAAGAAGGTTCGGACAGTTTACGCGTATGAACGCGCGCGTTCAACACGACGACGTTGCGGCGACCAGGCGCTTATTGGTCTGGAAGGCTCACTGAGTGTAGGGTTAGGGTCAAGGTCCAACACGTTTTCCTTGTTCTTACACATACATGCCCTTATCGAACCTGCAATGTACACTTCGTCGACTAACGCTCATAAGATAAATTTTCCACCGTCGAATGCGATCAGCAACGACGGTTTTGGAGCCAGTTCGTTCAAGAGTATAAGATCAAATAACAATACATGATATATTATTAACCCACCCAATCATCATACAGGAATTCCTAACATCGTGTACGTCAGAAGACAAAAGAAACTGGTATCTCAAATCATCGCACCGAAAGAGAAAACACCCCCACCCGACCACATAAGAAAACCGCAGCCATTACTCTTCAACCAAATGCCTCAACCGACTGAGCGCATCTCGAACCTCAGCGGTCCCTGAGCTACCCTCAAGCAAGATCTGGAGTTCCTCCCGCATGCCTCGCTCTTGCATCATATCAAGTACAGTCCTACCGTTCTCGTCTTGTGCGCCCAAGTCCGGGTTGCCGGACTCGGCGAGAAGTTTGAAGACCTCAGTCTCGCCGTTCTCCAATGCTTGCAACACGGCGTTCCAGCCACGGTACATGAGGTTCATGTCCGCGCCACGTTCGAGCAGGTGCCTGATGTAGTACAAGTCGTCTGCGCGATGTCTGCGGATAGCTTTGATGATTGGCAAGTGCTCGCCAGGTGAGTTTGGGTCGGCGCCGGCCTCGTCTAGGAGGTAGGTGAAGATGGCTTTGCGATCCTCGCGGATGGATGTAGTCAGAGCGCTGAAGACTCCGCCGTTGCGATCTTCGACGTCGACGCCCTTGGCCAGAAGCATCTTGACGCTTTCGAGCTGGTCGGCCATTACGGCTCTTTCGAGTGCTCCCTTGTTAATGCTCTTGGTGTTCATGTGGCTCAACAACATGGCAAGGATCTCAGGGTTGGCGACAGCCAAGTTGATAGGCCACTCTTGACCGCGTACGGCTGGGTTGCCACCGTTTTGAAGGAGAATCTCGATCATAGCTTGGTCGCCGTGCTTGATAGCAGTGGTGAGTGCGGTGTTGCCCGAAGCACCACGCTCGTTCACGTCTGCGCCGTGCTTGAGCAAAATCTTCAAACACTCTGCTTCGTTGCTCTCAACGCAAGCCTCGACCAATCCCTTCGGGTTCTTGGGATCCGCTCCAGCGCTCAAAATCTTGTGCAGAAGGTGAGGTCGATGGTACGATACACATTTCCCGGTCGGGAAATCAAGCGCAGCCAGATTGGGGTCCGCTTTGGCCTGGAGGAGCAGGTCGACCAGAACTTCTCGGTCATCTCGGATCGCCGAGCAAAGAGGCGTGTAGATGCCATCCTTCTTAGTGTCGGGGTTCGCACCATGCTGGAGCAGAAGCGTTACTGCCTCGACGCTGTTGATGGAGGTAGCAAGCTCGAGTATACCCGGTGCCAGCTTCAGATTAGCGCCATTTACCAGCAAGGCTTCAAGGATGTCCAACTTGTGTACCGCGGGCCAAAGCATGTGTTTGGGACCAGGCAGATTGGGGTTGGCATTGTGTGCCAGCAAGGCGGTGACATAGTCCAGGCGATCAGCGTTGATTGCTTTGAAAAGCGCCGTCTCGCCGTGCGTGTTCTTGCGGTTGGCATCGGCACCTTTGTTGAGCATCAGCTCTACCACGGCGCTATCAGTCGCTGTCTGTATCGCCTGAGTAAGGGGTGTGTTTCCATTTGCCAGCGTGGTGTCGATGTGAGCACCATTGTCAATATACAAGAGTGCAAAGTAATCTTTGCCCTCTGTGAGGGAGGCAGCGAATGGCGTTTCGCCGTGAGCTCCTACGCTCAGATTCGGGTCCGCGCCATACTGTAGTAGTACTTGTGCACCAGCCAGGAACGACGCCTGGGTGGCGCTGTAAAGGGGAGTAAGACCAGCACGATCTGGTGCATCCGCGTGAGCACCGAATCGAAGGAGAAGTCGCAGAGTGTCAATATCGCCGTTGGACAACGCGATGTGGAGCACGTGGTGCTCAGGTTCGCCGTCTGGGGCTGTTCCCGACTCCAGAAGCTGTTGGATGACTCTGTGGTCTCTGGCACGTACAGCACGAACTAGGGTAGCCTTCTGTGTATGCGACATTCCATTTGAGAGGTTCCTTGGCGGTCCGCGAATCGGAATGGTGCTGTAGTCCGACTTTTGCCTGGTGGAGTTCGAGAGGACGCTGTCGTGTGTTCCTGTGCTTGCTGTTTCTGCAGAAGGCGATGCCATGCTCTTGAACCTAAATGCAGACAACGTGATGTCGTCAGCCATCTCCGAGTGGGACATTCGTACACTGGGTTCCGGTGACATCGGGCTGTACTTGGCAAGATCCGAGAATGCAACGCTTGCTGTGTCGCTCTCGAACATCGGTGGTGTTCGTTGATGTGACTCGATTTTGCCGAAAGACGGAGCTACGGGTTTCGCCGCAGGGACATCTCGACTTGTGAGAGCCGCAGTCACCACCGCAACATGGCTTTGACTCTTCTTCTTCAGTCGGGCCTCGAATATGGTCAGAAGATCGGTGTAGCCACTTCCCGGATCCGCAATAACGAGATCGTTTGTCGGGAACATCGTGCTTATCGTCATCTGCAGCTTTATCCGGCCTTGCTCCAAAGCCTTCTGTAATTTTTCGATCTCAGCATTGACACCACGTGAGCGGCCGAACAAGCTGAAGCTTTGCTTGTGTTCATCCATCGATCTCTTCAAAAGAAACCTGTCCAGGTCGGTGAATGTAGAAGACAGAAGACGTAGGTCGTCGTGCAAGCGATCTGAACTTCCTGAAGGGGTTCCATGTCTGGTCGATCCGGCAATGATGGCGTCGATGCCACTTCTGGTGCGTAGAAGAGCGCAGCTGGCTTCGAGGAAGCCTAGAGCGAGGTTTTCGATGCGAATGTTGCTGTGAGGCTTTCCAATGCCAGGGCAGTCGAGAAAGCGTAGAGCGATTGTGTTGCCGAGATCGACATCACTCATACACAGGCTGGAGTACAGATTGTACTTGCTGTCGATCGCCATTCTGAAAGTACAGACAGCGCAGGTCGTAGCACGCAAGAGGTGAAGTGATGGAGCCGAAGGTTGTGTCAAGAGCTTCAGGACCCTCACCTGTTTATGTACGCAGACACATGGCAACCCACCCGGCACGAGACACTAGAGCTTTGGGCTCCAAGGCCAAGTTGAACATCAGCCACACGCGGCTCGGATGCGAACTGATCGAAAAGTCAGCCTTCCAATGGCTTGCTTCGCAATGCGATCTAGACGACGAAGCCCTGGGTCCCCGCGAAGGATGGAGTTCGTTCACCAGTAGGAAACCTGACAGCCCTTCATCTGTGGTCTTGACTCGAGCAGCGCGTTTCGGGGCTTCCGGCGATCTCGACTCCACCGTGCCGTCTCGGCTGACAGGTTGAGTATGGTAATTAGACGGAGGCGCCCTCTTGCCGTACCAAGGATTTGACCATGGCTCCTCATGGCTCGAAGGATTCCCCGTCTGTGAGCAGTTGTTTGACGTCCAGGAACTAAAGGGCGGGGATTAGATAGAATCCAGTCGGAGAAGAACCTAGGAAGAGTGCAACATCTCTATCGAGTAAGTCGACAGCAACACATGGAGATCCACATCGCTCTGTGTCCAGGTTCGATATCTGGATCCTCTACCACAGTACCATGATAGTGGAGTTGCCGCCACGTGCGGGACATAATCTTCATACCCGCAGCACATCCTTTTGGTGGCAGGATATAGAAGAGTGATGAGCCGAACGACAAGGACTGCCATTCCGCGTACCGGGCTATCGAATCCGCACAGACTCGGTGCAGATTTTCTGGGGCGGCATTCACCGCCGGCCGTACCATGGAGCTCGTTCATTGGATGACACGCGAACCTTGCCCTGAAGCCAAGAACGCCGTGTCCATGAGGAGATGGAGCATCAAACACTTGTCCAGCAGGGCTGGCCGCGTAGCCTACCGTCAAACTCGATGCCACGACTGAACCTTCCACAATAATTTCCGTCTCCGAAACACCTATGTAAGCGAAAAGGTAAAATTGCAAACGTTCAAGATCTAGGCACACTTGCTGGTGGCGTAGTGCATGGAGATTTCCATTGGTGGGGAGCATCGGATTTTCTGAGCGCCCGTCCCTTGGATGCATGCGATTTCAATTCGGCAATACTCGCTGTTTCGGTTGCTTCGACAATGGTATGGATGGAATCATTGTTTGTTGTGTTAAACGTACCACAACCGCCTGGAGATCATTGGACTCTCGCAGCGCACACGGTATTGTTGCGACTTGCATGGCTAACTCTACTCAGTCGACCCTTTTAACGTACATGACCGGCCCGGCGTATTTGGCCTTACCCCATACATGATAATACCCGATAGCCCAGATCACAATAACGAGGAAGACCAAAGTAGTCCAGTTGAAGTCGGGCGCTGTAGGATTTGGTGCAACGGGGAAGAACATGAAGACGAACAACGGAGCCTGGAAAGAAAGGGCGCTGAAGTGGGAGGAAGCAGAAGTCAGCAAACGTAATCTGAGCTGAGGCAGTACTCAGTATTGATGATTGAGAAGAGATTCGGCGAACTCACGCCAAGTTGCAAAACAGGCCAAAGTTGCCCAGGTTGAAACGCGAAGGAGGCATCGGCTCGCCGGAAAAACGGCGCGAGATCATACAACCAATGCATATCATGTAGCTGGCGTAAAGGGCAGAGTTGCAAAGCGAACCAAGAGTGAAGAAGGCCACTGGCGATCCGAGAATGATCATGCTGAGGATGACTGTGAAGATCAGATCGACTGGATCAGCCTACGACACGGTGTGAACAGACTTACTTGAGAAAGTCAATGTAACCACTACTGCATTAAGAGGCACATCCCAACCTTCATCATCGTCAGCAAAAACCGATCCTCGGTAGGGACGAGTGTAAGACCGCGGTCTACACAGATTTTACACATACCTCGGTGGACATGACTCAACCAAGGGCTCCATGGCAATCCTCCGTCGCGAGCAAATGACCATAGCTGCCTCGAAGTGGTAGTGACCTGATTGATAATGCCAAACATCAAAAGGACAAAGATAAGCGCCGTTAGTGCGGTACTCGCGGATGTGCTCTGCGTCACAGTATAGAACTGCAAGCGACAACTGGTCAGCTTCCTGGATCTTCTCGCAGTGGGCGCTTGAGCATACGATTTGAACGTAGGGTTGAACATAGGGTGTCGTTATGAGTTGCTCTACATCGCCGCCTTTGATGATCATGAGAGCTACAAGAAACATGTGTCAGCTTACGTAGCAACTGTTCGAGCCTGGCAGGCATATGCTTACTGATGACCATGATAAACGTGAGTGTGTAGTTCACGAATGCACAAGCGCACATGCTTCTCGGAAGCACCCAAGACGCATCGACTAGCTCTTCCCCAAGATGTACTGAGCGTATGTGTTAGCTTTGTCTCGGCTACCCAGAGGGATCAACGCACCAGCGCTGTCACTGCCAAGTAGAGAACCGGTGGCCGACAACGATCCGACGAATGTTGCGACGCCATACTGCAAGCGTTCATGTCAGTGGCAGATATGATCAGGCCATTGAAAAGATCATACCGATCCCCAGCCCTGAGGGTCTGACCATCCCGTGAAGACTTCGGACGCCGGCGCTCTGTCTCCCATCACCCACAGCACGGTGAAGATAGCGATGAAGGCAAAGACGTGGATAACTAGCATACCACCTTCAAGAGAAGGAAGCTTGCGAAGCAGGACGGTATTGAAGACGATGGTAAGCAACACCGCACCGACTGTCAACACCACGCCATGCCAGGAAGGCACAGCATAGCCTGTGATGTTGAGTGCAATCATTCCCTGGACAGCGAGAGCTGCGCTATATGCTGTTGAAACAAGCGCTGTCTGCCATCCAAGCACTGAGAGCCAGCCAGTGATGTACGACAAGAATTGTTGGTGTTTCTTTGGGGCAAACTCGCTGACCCAATGATACTGTCCACCACTGTAGGATATCCTTGTGTCAACGATCGGTCGTAAAGAGCGGCAATCGGAATTCAACTTACGCTGTAGGCGCAATGCTTGCCATCTCGGCGATGGACAGCATGCTGAAAGTCATACCAACAATGACGACCAGGTACATCCATATCGCACCTGCCGTTCCACCATTGGAGAGCGGGGCTACCATTCCAATGGTCGAAAGAACCCATCCGTTCCCTAGCAGCAGCGAATACTCGAAGATTGAAAGGAACTTGAAGTTTCTCTAAACTAGGTGCTTAGTTGTGCCCAGATTGTGACGGATGTTTATGCTGCACCTCACCTTCAATTCTTGCGTCTTGCCCAGTCGATCCATATCATGTCGATCATTCGCAGTTGCGCCCTTGTAGCTGCTTTCGTTCTCCTCGCCAACAATCACTTCGCCAGTGCCTTTTCCTCCACGGAGCTCCATCTCGTAGGCATCGCCAGGTGCACAGGACGATTTGCCGTCCTGGAATGCAAATCTAGGAGACATTGCAAGAGCCCAGGCACTTGTGACTGCGAGATAAAGGAAGACGAGGATGTGCAAGAAACGAGAACTCAAAAGAAAATTGTCGGGATGCCTTTTACGTGGCAGCCATGGCGGTATCCAACCTCGGCGTGCTCGGGTGCAACGTGAAGAAAGCTGGCTAGCGAGCTGCAGGATCTTACCAGGGAGAGTAAATGCCAGTCGTCACAGCTGCGTTGAGAACTCGGTTAACTGTATGGACGCAGCTAAAGTCCAAGGTGGCATGGATCAGTATGAAGCGATGAATGTGTCAAGAGACCCTCTGGAGAAGTCACTGAGACTCACGAGCCTAGTCGACGGCCGCTGGACCTCAGCACGTTCACGTGCACCATAAGATTGAGCGCGCATGCAGAACGAAACGGTCGTGTTGTATGGAAGATTGAATCCGGCCATCAACCGAAGAGCCTCCCAAAAGGAAGTGGGCCCTTCCTCCAGGACTCGCGCCGTCCCGCCCCTGTCGCCGAGCGATCCTCCCTGCGGCTAAAGACCCTTCCCCGTCTGGGCAATCCACTCATATTCGATCTTTATTCCTGGCAGGATCCACTACATTACGCGTGCGGCGTATGTACTGGTTGACTGGGCAGTTTGCGTCTGTCGTAGGCAGTCCGTCGAATGGTCTTCACTCCGGTACGTCTGGCTGATTCTGACTATGCTGTCTACAGTAGACTGGCATTCGCCTATGTAGATAGCATTGATTACTACGACACGCCCCTGCGTGCTCGCGAGCCATGGTGGATTTTCAGAAGCCCTGCAATCGAGAATGCTGCATGGTAGCTTCCTGACATCTGCCTCGTCTAGAGCCCTTTGATGGCTACAATCCTCGTCGGGTTCATCGTTTAGTCCAAACATGCCTTGAGAGACTGGGCGCCACATCCAACATTCAAACAAGATGACAGAAGCGACAGTACTTGGCAGATCGTCTGTCGCTTCGATCCAGCTCACTTCAAGTATCTCCGATCATCTTTGAGACCACAGTCTGAGGTTTCGAATAGCCGTTGACTCGACCACTCTTTTCGCGAAAACACCTTGTCTAATATGGTCCGCTTTGCTTTGTCCGACCCCCAAGACCAGAGTGCGGCGGTATGGATTGTGACATTCATGTTGCTGTCTTACACCACCTTGACCACTTTGGTCCGTGGGCTTGTCAAACTCAAGGCGATGGGTCCTGACGATGGTGCCGCGGGTCTAGCGCAGCTGATCGCTTTCGGTCATGTGGCCTGCATGATATACGCCCTTGTTCATGGGTTTGCAAAATTGCAGACACGACCCGCCGAAGACGTTGTCGAGCTTGATTACGGCAAGGTGAGTTGCGCATGGGACACATCCAGGACCCTCTGTTGCAGCGATAAGCACTGACAAGACCAGGCATTGCAAGCAAGCATCGTATTATACATACTCACACTGGCAGCAGCTAAGATTGCTGTTGTTTTGTTTTTAAGAAGAGCGTTCCGACGAACAAATCACACACACGCCATGACGCTGTGCAATATCTCACTCTCGGCTGTCAGCCTTTGGGGCATTGGAGCTTCTTTCGCCGTGTCTGTTGGTTGCGGTCCGGAGCATATCTGGCGGGCACCTGAATCGACCACGTGCGACGGCGACGTAAGTGTTTTCGTTCCGTGGATGACTGAAGCTAAATTTCGGCGCAGATAAGATGGCTCGTCGTCACAGTCCTTGACGGTGCAACTGAAATAGGCATCCTGGCTGTCACGATATGGCTTGTCCGCCAGCTGCACATGAAATGGATCCAGCAAACCAAGGTTGTCGCCGCCTTTGCGTGGAGGCTGCCGTGAGTATCGGAACCTGCATAAAAGGTGCACGCGTGCTGATCTTTGGGTAGTCTTGTCGTCCTGACCGCCTGCCATTATCGTTCTTATTACCGCACTTCTCGATCACCCGACGCGGACATTGCAATCTCAAGGATTGTGATCTGGGAGCAGGTCAGCATGGTCTACTCGCTCCTGTCGATTACATGGCCGTTCAGCAAGTCCTTCATCAACAGCTTCGACACAGCACCACTTGAAGCGATTAGTACCCATGGCAGCGGCGCTTTGGCATCGGGAATAAGTGGGAAAGATGGCAACGTAGGTTCCACGGCCAACATCAGCCCTTGGGATACGACCGGTGCTCATTCGATGGTGACATGCACCCGATCGACAACGTTAAAAGGAGACAATGAGAGCTTCGGCTCAGAGGGGGGTCTAATCGTTCGGGAACACCATGAGGTTGCTGTGACATGGGATGATGACGATGAAGCTGTATCACAGGGCCCCAGCGGTCCACAGAACCAAATCCTTCAGAAGTCCTTCTAGCCAATTGAATGTGTTTTTCAAACGGGCCATGTAGCTGATTTCTGGCAGTGGAGAATGTCTGAGCTACACGTCAATATTAAGAGCCTCTCGAACCGATTCAATCTCATTCTCACATGATTTTGATCGTTGCTCGGCCAATTCGTCCTCTTCCGTATTGCAAGTATATCTCAACTTGACACTTGATTACCTATCAACACCCATTGAGATGGCGAAGCTCCCGGCAGGCTACATGGACCGTTCGTCAGGACCCAGGTACAAGATAGAAGGCCATTGCTTCGGTAAGAATTATTTTTAAGGCGGATTTGGGCAAGTTCATGCAATATAGAAGAACTTAAAAGCCAAGTATGCAGTAGCCATCAAATGAATGACTCTGACAATTCCTTGTCACATACGCGTAAAGCCAGAGGTTGACTAGAAGTATCGCGACTTTTGCTTGGTGTAAGTTGTAATGTGAACGAACCTGTTCACATCTATAAAGGGCGTACAGGGTGGGACCTCTATCTCGCCTTTATCTCGGATGAAAAAATCCAGGGCAGTCGGCATTGCAAGACCACATGGCTGTTGATCAACCATGGAGCAAAGCCCATCAAATCTTGCGTCGTAAGCGAGCAGCAACAGCAGACGACAGAAAAGTACCGAGACGTGGTTTTCCGAAAGACAGAGCGTTCCATGAAGGAGATTTTGGCGAGGGCGTTCGGCGAACAGGAAGCCGAAAACATATGCGAACGAATTGCGAAGAACGAGGCGGGTAGAAGCTGGTGGTTTTGGCCCACTGCCTGGAGAAACATCGCTCAATGAGATGAAAGGATGAAGATGTCATGCAGTCGTAAAATTCCATTTCAATTCGGAGATCCCTCATTCCGAACCACCAGCCTCGATATCATAAAGCACATCCGTGCGAATAACATACTTAGCAGTCGGGACGCCCTCTTTCTTGACTCCAGTGCCTTCATGCAGCAGACTACCCTCAGTCTCTCCGTGCGGGAACATCGCCACACTGCCTTGCACAGGTTTGACAGAGTAAGCATTCATGCTACCCTCCTTCGCGCTGGGTAAGAAGAAAGTCGTTTCGCCCGCCTCGAACTCGTCGTTCAGGTAGACCAGGAAAGTGAACAGTGACGACTGCTTTGCCGTGGGTGGCGAAGAGTCATAGACGTATTTCCCTTCCTCGGTGATGCCGGATGGCGGCCACGCGCCGTCGATGTGGGCGCGGTACTCGGCGCCGGGGACGTAGCGGTAGACTCGGAATCGCCTGTTCAGGCCGCGGACTTTCTTGCTTGCAACTTCTGTGGGAACGAAAGGCGCGACACGAGACCAGAGTTTTGCGGTGAAAGCTGGGTCGGTGATCCAGTAAAAGTTATGCGCGAGAATGCTGGATTCTTCGCCTTCTTCCGTGATCGGGGCGTCTGGCTTGAAGCCGAGGCTCTCGCCAGCTGCAATGATGGCCTCGCATTCGGAGGGCGAAAGAACGTCTTTCAGCAGGTGGAGATTGGGTACGACCGGGTGCTGGTGGTGAGTTGTGTTCGGTGGGGTTGCTGCTAGTGGGATGGCATCGTCTTGTGAGGTGTACAGAATAGCTGGGTGAAGGTTCGGAGGCTTGCGCTGGGCGCCAGGTGTAGTCTCCAAGACCTTGAAGCCAGATGTTGTGACAGGAGTAGAGCTGAAGAGTGTCCGGTCTAGTACGCTGTTGTAGACCTTCCTTCGAGGAGTGTCGTCTCTGAGGTTCCAGTTTTCCCGTGGTATGATTGGCATCGAATGCGACATGGACATTGGCTTGGCCATTTCCACAATCGCATGATCTGTAGGTCCAGTAAGACGCAACACAGCGTCCAGCACCATGAGCGCTTCCTCCTCACGCTCTGTCCTCGCTCTTCCATCTTCGTCCAACTGCTCCGCGAGCCCGCTCACAACGTCCAGATCCCGGACCCAGCGACATAGCGCACCCAATTTCGGCTTTTGTCGTCTGATTCCCATCTCTGCCAACAGTATCCTGGCTTCGGTGTATTTGCCATCAGCCAAAACACCACTGATCTTCGCCGTAAGATTCGTGTCGTCGGAAGTCGCATTGAGACCTGTCGTGCATGCTTTGCTGAACTCGTACACAGCAGTGCGCAAGTCTTTACAAGCTTTTGTCTTGATTACCGCCGGGTTTGCTTTGAGGGTGTTGAGGGTGTCGATTGCAAGCTCGATGTCCTCCTCGCAAAGGCCAATGCTGGCAATGGTTTTGGCGTGGTTGTCTGGAGGAGGCGTGATGAGTTCCTGCCCTGCTTTCTGGCGCTTGGGCGCTGTGGCGGCAGGCACATCAGTCTGCTTGCGCTTGTTCTTTGATTTGGCCATTATGTTGATTCTTGCAATCAGAGTCCAAGGTCGGATTCGATTCTGAGATGGAGAGCTTCTTCGCCAGACTGGAATTTGGTGACGAGTGGCGATAAGATAAGGTGTCAGGCCGGAACGTTCTGCAACAGGGTCCATCTATGAGCTAATTTCATTAGATTCCATCAAATTTGACGAGTTGATCATGTGGGTTATTGATCAGACTCCATCAAATTTGAGAGGCCATCACGAAGTCAGAGGCGGCTTCGATGAGCTCAAGTTGTGGTAGGTCGATAATCTTGTAGTACTAGACTATCTACACATCGTCATTCAACAGTTCAATTTCTGCGATCCGACATCAGAAGTAAATAACAACGTCCGTGCACGCGCTGAACGACAAAAACACTAGCAACCTAACAACGCCTTGAAAGACTCTCGATACACAGAACATCAAACGTCCACCGCCCACAACAAATCAGCCCTACCTCAAACTAACACTCATCTGCCTCTGCATGACCCCCCACTCCCAAACCCTCCCGTCCTCATCGCCCGTGTAAACGGACCCAGCCATAGGCAGCAGCGCCGTGATCCCGGCCGCAATATTCCCACCATCCTCCCTCGAAGAATCAGCATGGTTGAGCCTGTTGACAAGCTGCAAATGCCAAGCGCCGTCGGAAAGTGAAGTGAGAGCCCAGACGTTGACGACACCGTGCGGATGGCCGGTGAACAGCAACTCGCGCTCGACCCATTCGTTCGCGGCGCCGTTGTAAAAGGCGCAGCACATGATTTGTTCGTCAGGGTTCTCGCTGCTGATTTTTTGTTCGACGAGGAGGTGGCCGTTTAGTGTGAAGAGCAGGACATGGCTGCCGCGGCAAAGGACGATGTGGCCGCTTGTGTTGCTGATTTGGGCTGCTTGGACCGTCTTTTGAGTGGCTGGGAGGAGCGAGCGGATGCAGTCGTGGCGGTTGAGGTCCCAGAGAAGGACTTGGCCGTCGGCAGAGACTGACAGCAAAGTGCTGAAAACACGGCTGGCGGCTAGGATGGTTATGGCTGCACGGTGGCCGAAGAGGTACGTTTTCCAGTCTATCTCGATGGCATCGCGGGTCTTGTTCACAGTCCATATGGCCAATGTGCAATCTGCACCTGCGGTTATCAAGGTCTTGCTGTCGGCGAAGGCGGCTGCTTTGACGGGTCCTATGTGGGTGTTTTCATACAGTCCGAGAAGTCGTTTGGTATTCGACGAGAAGAAGCGTAGACTGTGGTCAGCGTATCCCCATTGCACGTAGCGGTCACAATTCGGTAACATGTTGAGCATGCATGGTCCAGCGGGGATGAGGCGATCTTGTGTGGGCGAGAAGATCAGATGGGCGACTTTGTGATTCATCTCGAAGAGTGGCGCAGGCAGTCTAGTCAGGGATTCGGCCATGGTGTCCAGCCTGGCTGTATTGAACTTCTCTGTCTCTCGGCCTGGATGAGGGCGCGGGAATACCTGGTAAGGGGTCTGGCCGAAAGAGTGAATGATACCGATAGTGGCAAGTCGCTCCAACGGATCATCAATGTTGTCCAGATCTTTTGCGCCGCCATAGGACAAGTGTTGGAAAACGTTGGTTGCCTCGATGGCAGCCTCGCCTCGCTGCTTGAAGCCAAAGATGAGATCCACCCATTGATGCAAGCGCTCACTCACATAAGGGCTCTCCAACGCCTCACGATGCTTCGCAATGAAGATTTGGGGATCGCCTTTGGCCCAAGGGGGTAGTTTTACGTCGCCAACAAGCTCATCGCTGCCCTGTTTGGACCCAAAGTCGTACCCGTTAATGTTGGTGAGAAATTCGGGTAGGTAGTAGAACTCTGGCGTGAGTTCACGAACATCTGTCATGTTCTCGCGGGACGACGACAACCATGCTCTCTCAATCGAATCAAACAGCCTGTCAGCGTGATCGAATTTGCCGCCTTGCAACAGCAGGTAAGACTGCACGAATGGCTGCATGCGAATGAGATAGGATGTGACGATCATGGCCGAAGAGTAGTGGGTTCCGTAGTGGAACGGCGGGGCGTTCTCGTCACCCATCTCGGCGAATTGCTTGTATCTGTCTTTGTATTCTGCCTCCCGAAGCGGTGTCTGACATCCCATCGGTTTGGAGAAATCTCGGAACGACTTTGGATTCGTAAGATCAAGTTCCTCGCTGCTGTAGTCAGCCAGGACCCACGGGAAGACGGGATACTGTGTCAAGTCGTTGAATGATCGTCCAGCCATGGTATTGATCAGCATCAGATACTGGAAGTTGGACATGTCGCCTTTGATCCACTTCTTCGTTGTCGCGGGAGCCGTGCCACCTTTGATGACATTTGCAAACCGGGATCCAAGGGATTGAGGCGCCTCTTCAGGGTTGCGCAGATTGTCAAGACGCCACGCATCTTCGCTTGCCACGGTGGTAGTACTGTGCACATGAGGTGCTCGGGTGACTATGGCGCTGTAAAGCTCATCTCTCTTCTGTGTCCCGATGCATGTCAACAAATAGCTTCTGCCATCAGTGAAGAAGACTTCCAGAGAGACGTCGCGGAACAGAAAGCGTCGTTTTGAGATACTAAGCACTTCGGTCCACGTCCAGTTGCGGCTGGCCTGCTCACCAATGCTGTTGTTGTTGCGCTGCGATCCAATGTCTTTGCCCGAGATGAGCTGCACGTATGGGTCCTTTTCGTCTTCGGGTGCTTGCGCAACGCTGACAATCTCGCCATCAGACCTTTGGAAGAAATTGTCCTGAAGATACAGGCACTTCTTGCCAATGACCAGCAACCCTTCGCATGCCTCAAGACCGATAATACGCGATATGTTGTACAGCTGTTGTACCATGTCGCCCCTCTGCAGACTCGTCATGACTTTGCGATTCTTATCTTCGACAACGCCATCCTCGCCTTCTTGTGGGTCATCTACCATCTCAAAACCACCTTCCAGTAGCTGAGAGTTGGAAATAGAGTCGCCTCTTGAACGACCCTCGATCGGCTGCTCTGATGAGCCATCCGTAGCATCTGCAGATGGAGTGTTCGGTGTGGCCGATAATATGTTGTCCCTGAGCGGACGCGTGACTTGAGTGTTGACCGCGAGCTTGCCATGGTTACTGCGCTCCGAGTACTTCCTTTTGGACTGATAGATTTCCTTGTTGGGTGTCGGATCAGGTAAGGTGCGCATGCGCATACGATTTGCACCCTCAGTTTCGTCCAGCTGCCATTTCGTGGTCTCTTCGGGGGCGTTGAGGCCGCATGGCTGGCGCATCAGATGATCCAATCGAGCAAAGATGGTGAAGATGAGATGCACATGCTCTTGATGGTCCTGCATCGATCGTTGAAGTTTCAACTTCTCTTGTGCATGTACGTTGGCGCGCCAATGGCTAGTTGACACTTCGTATCGCTGGAGGAAGTCGTCGACGCTTGATTCCTCGGTCTGCCACTGGCGTAATTTCTCTTTCCTTTTGCTTAGTCGAGCTTTGGCAGATTCTTCGTTGCGGTGATTCTCTTCTTTGACGAAGTCGTCCCAGGGCTTGGCGAGTGCATCTACAAAAATGATGTCAAGACTCTTGCGATTCTCATCGACCCAGCTCACGAACTCTTCGTCGTCAAGCGATACCAGTTTCATGAAGCCTGTGGATAGATGTCTCTGCTCCGAACCCATGGCAAATGTGAGGAGCGTAGCTGTCTCGGTGGGTTTCTGCATCAGCATCGTGCGCCACAAGCGAGCCGCAGCGAATCGGACTGAACGAACTGTTGTGGTAAGCTTCATGTACAACAGGTAACATATAAGGCGAATGAACGGGGTCTCTTGGTTTTCCGTGGAGAACAAAATGGTTTGCCAGTAGTTCATCTGATCCAGGAACCCAATAGCTTCCAACTCATCAACTGACTCGTCGAGCTCTGAAAGTCGCAGTAGCATGACCCGGAGGAAGACGATCCGCATGGTATTTGTAGCCTGAGCGCAAAGGCGCACGCTCTTGATCGCCGCAACATCTGGTTGCTGTAGATAGTCCAGGACTTTCCCAACAAAATCGATGACTGGCTGAGCGCCATTAATGAACCAGCCCTCGAAGACAGCTTCAGTGATGTGCTGGCAAAATCTCCCGAGATTCGTCAGTACCCTTGTCTCCTGTAACAAGGCTTGGTCTAGTTGCAGATGATTCCAAAGGTGCGACAGCGTGTGTACCAAGACATAAGACTCAAAGTATGCTTGGTGTTCACGGAAGCCTGGTGGAACCTTGAGGAACAAGCCAAGTCCGTTGAACTCCTTCTTGTTGCAGATCATGTCTAAGAAGAGGTTCACGCAAACCTCAAGCAGGGACTCGACGAGCGTATTGCCGACATTCAATCTCACAGGCTCCAAGCTCTTCGGGGCCATTGCCTGATTAAAACGCGCAGCTGGGGCGCTTGGCTTACGGGCGCCATCATTGACAAGTACGAACGAAGAAAGGCGCCTAGGAGCGGTGATGCGCTTGTTCGGCGATGGCGGACGCTTCTCGCCTTCCATCTGCAGGCTTCTAACAGAAGGCGGCCGTTCACCGATCGAGTTTGAGTGTGTGCGCATGACCACCGCTTCGCCTTTGAACGACAGTGAATCTTTGTCCGCCTCGTACTCCATGCCTGCAGAAAGCCGATCCGACCCTACGATGACCGGATATAAGACAAACAGCATCTCCTGAACGTAGCGCGAAGTCAATGCAAACTCCCGGAAATGCGCACTGCGGGCGTACAATTCGCTGAGAAACTGCATGATGCACTTCACAATCTTTGCATCGGGTTCTGCAGGCTCGTCTGTTTTCACAACTTCTCTCAAAGCAGCTTCAAGCATGTTCATGATCGGTTGGAGCATCTCTGGGTGGGGCACGCGAAGACCGTCGTTGACTTGAAGCGCCTCGACCATGCCGAAGACCGACATGCCCTGTTGTAAGGCATTTGCCGGAACGTCTCGCCCGAAAAGCATGGCGAAAGCCAGCAGCCAGAGCGAGGGACTTCTCCAGAATATCTTCAAACGAGCTTTCAAAATCACGAACCCGCCATTCTTGTCGACAAATGGAGTTTTGAAGTCAGACCCCATCACAATTAGACATCTACATATGATGCGGACTGCAAGCTCCACGACGCGGATGTCGATTTCAGACAACATGTGCGACAGCCAACGCGGTGGAACAGCCTTGACGAAGCGCTTGGTCGCTATAGGGCTGCGATCATCAGAGAGTACATCAGCCAGTAGCTCCAAGATATGAACGGCTAGCTCGTGTCGAGTGACAAATGATCTTGATGACATCGGGGGGGCTCCCGGGGTAGTTGGCCTCGATGAGCCTCTACGGGCCCAGGAAGCTGCTCTTTGTCGAATTTTCACTGCGCTCGCAATGTTCTTGATCGGTCTATTCTGTTGTGCCCGTTCATCATGCAGGCCGAACGCGATGTACATGGCAAGGTCCTTGTATGAGCTTTGCGCAGACCCAATATCGACAAGGCCTCTCAGTGCTGCCAGCAATGGACTTACACAGTCCTGCGGAACATCTTCGAATTTGAGTGCTTCCAATAGCCTCTTGAGGACTCGCATTCTCGCAAGTCTCTTTTGGTTGAAGCCGTGGTGCTTGTTTCGGCCAATGAAGTGGATGAATTGCTCATAGTATACCTTTTGCGTCTCTGCGTCGCAGCGCCTCCAGGTGTCAAAATCGACTAGAAGTACGCGATAGCCCATCGGGTTCACTATCATGGAGTTCTCGGGCGACTGTTTGTCGTATCCGACGAATCTCAGTATCAAGTGCAATAGGTCCAGTGGAAGCGCTTGTCGATCCTCGAGGTTCAACACGGCTGAAGGTTTCCTTGAGGTTACGTGATTCGCAGAGGCGCCAGACTCGAGACCGAGCTTCTCGCGAATGATCAAGGCTAGGATGCCGAAGCCGTTCCCTTTCTCCATGGCTTCGCTGATCCGCCAGCTGTCTTTGACACACTCAAACACAACCTCCGTTGCTTGCAAGAATGCGGTTCTTGACGTTGCCGACTCGACAAGTTTGAGGAGCAAAGGAAGACAGCCGGATAGGCACCAGGCCATGTCATCGAGAGATTTGGGTAGCACTACTACAGGGCCGCCCTTGAGGATTGCGGTGCCATATGATCTTCCAAGAGCGTCACTGATCGTGGGGATAGCAGTATTGATTGCGATGCACTCTCCGGCTTTGACAAGATCCTCGTATCGTTTCCTCGCTGTTTTGTCAAGCCCATATTGAGCCGCCAGACTCTGCACGTTAGAGGCGTCGGGGTTGAGTACGGCCATGGGTGAAATGCTTAGCAGCAGTCTGGACTCAGGCATGACGTCGCTTCCCCGATTCTCAGTCGCTGTCACGATATCTGACTTCTCCGACTTGTCAGGATGCAAGAGCTCGTTGTAGCGGTTTAGTTCTGCCGAAGCTTGATATGTGAGCAACGGGCCTAGACAGTCTTGCATGTTTCCATAGTATCTAGGACCGAGCTTGTGATGAACCGCCACGAGCTCGTCCGTAAGTGGGATCTGATACAGGTGAGCATTAGCCATTGACCACCGCTCGGTAATCTGGTTGCGCCCAAGACGAAACGCCAAATCTGCTGGGGTTCCGAAAAAGGCCTGGACGGCTCGAGCTTGTCTTTGGCTCTTCATGGGCAAGTCGCGTGAGTGAGGCTCGTCCAGCAATGGTGTCTCGGGGTATCCGACCTTAACCTGCTCGGCGAATTCGCCGTCCACGAAGAGCATGACTGGGCTATGTCTTGGGTCTGCAGACGATCGTCGATGCACAACGGCAACGTGATACCACTTTCCAGGTGTAAATTTGGTAGACTTGAAACGCACACTGGGTTTCTGGGCGCGGATGGAGGTTTGCAATATCAGAGATCGACTATCTCGTTCGAGGTAAGCCAGCAGAAAACAGGTCTGTGTCTCGTCGAATGCGCCAAACAGCGTAGTATGGGTTCGTGGGTCAAATTCGTCAAAGCGAAACCAGGCAGCCAAAGAGTAGCCTGTGGTAGGTGGAAAGGGTCGAGGCAAGCTTTTGAGTTCGACCGAGGAATGTCCAGATTGCGACAGGTCGAACTGAATCACGGCTGGTGACTTGGACGCTTGCAGTATACTCAAGAGCATCGCCCGCGCATCGTCGCTTTCGCACGCGCGCTGGAAGACGAGCGCTGCATCGTCCAGATCGCTTAAGCCAAACCCTTTGAGCAGTTCGATGAAGCTACGGGCGATTGCACGGCACTCTTCTGTTGCGTTGCGATCGAGCCAGGTAAGAATGAGATGCGACATAATCCCTGTCTCCCAAAGTGCAAATCGATTGCGCAGGCATGAACCGGTGGTCGCAAGTATCAGGGGGAGTACACTTCTGGAGAATACCAACAGCAAGTTGCCCTGGTCCGCGGATTGGGTGTTGAAGACACGCAGCAGCATCCTTAGAGACAATGCGCACGACTGTGGTTGAAGGACAGTCTCGTGCCCTTGGACGGTTTCTTGAGCTCGTTGCCCGTCAATGCTGCCAGATGACTTGACCTCGTCACGTCGTGACTCGACAGCTGAAGCGAAGCGGTCGCCATCGGTATCGCCAAAGGTAAGCTGCAACACTCCAGCGAGGATGATGCTAAACAGTTCGAGCTGTTGTTCATGATCGGACTTGTTCAACGCAGCAGCCAGAAAAGTCAACAGACTGTCCTGCAGCACAGACCAGCCGTTCAGACGAATGGTGAAATATCGTTCGTTTCCGCGATGCTCACTGAGTGCCGTGGCAAGAATCGGTAGCAGACTTGCCACTGCTTTTGCCGAAGGTTGGGCGGCAGGACTGCCTTCATGGTCGCCAGGCTGACAAAGCTCGCTAATGACTTCGAGGACACTGCCTATACCGCCAGCACGCCGGAAGACATCTTTACTCGTAGGATTGGCTGCAAGCGCTTGTCTCAGATTGCCAGCAACCACGACAGCCTCTTCGCAATCGTGGTCGCGTAGGAAGGGTGATACTGAGGTGAGCTGCCGGCACAGCTCCGCAACACTGGTGGACTGCTCATTCGCATTCAAGCCTTGGGATGCCGCGGTGGACGACCTGGGCCGACGGATCTGACCAGCGGTCAAGGCCATGTCGTCGGGCAGGTGGTCTGCTTGATTCAGGCGAACGAGTCCTGCTCAATCATGCTGCTCAGAAGCAAAGCATATTCCAGGCTAGCATCAAGCACTACAGTATACTCAGGTGCTCAGGTGCTCAGGTGTTCAGCTTGTCAGCTACTCAATGCAGCGGGAGAGGCGGACGCTTGGCAGTAGTACGCTAATAAGATGGAGCAGAGTGAAAGTGCAGTCGACGGTTGCCTGATTTGGCGTGTGGCGCAGTTTTGCAGTGCTGGATTGTATACTGTATGGTCCGGATGAAGTTTGGTGCACGAATGTGATGGTGTGTGTCTCTGTCAACCTGTACCATCGACTGTGTGTGGCAGTGCAGATGTCCGCCGCGCGTGTGAAACACTGGAGGTGGCAGCAATCGGCTTGGGACGAGATGTTCGACCACCGAGGGTTGCAAATGCCTCAGGTTGCGCAGGGAGAGACTTTGGGCCTTCCATTCGCCGCAGCGAGCCGCATGACCCATCTTGACATCCAACCAACCAGCCTGCACACCACCACTATCTTTGTCCGCGATTAAGCAACATCTGCCACGAGCGAGCTTAAGCACCTTAATTGCATGTATCTCCATGTCTATATTGCCGACATTCCATACCGCTTCACGTGATAAGGCGCCATCTTGGACATGTATGATGTCGTGACGGACAAACGGCCACGACTTGTTGCACTGGTCCCGTTCACAAAGGAGCCTAGTACCATATTCCGTCTCTTATCGCACGGTTTCTCCGTATCGACAGATGGTATCTTCCAGCATGGAGCAAGCCGATGCAACGATGGCCTTGATTCGAGTGCCTTGACTACAAAATCGTTATGAGACTGGCAGCCTCGTCTTCTCTCCCCTCGAGCAACCTTTCATCCTCTACATTCCTCCAACTCTGGCTGAAGTTCCATGACTTTTGTGAGTCAATACCTAGTGATAGCGCCGGGATCGCCGCGATAACCGACGTACCGTTCACGTGCATGAGACCTCGATGGCGAAGGTTTGAGGCGTTTTCTAGGACTCGACGTGGCCTGCCTATGAACTATTCAAGCTCACTGGTATAGAGAGCAAGTTACCAGTGTGTACAACCGATAAATCGCATGCACTTTCACAAATTTGATCCGATGGAATAGCATGTTGTTCCATCAACAGACACGGTCGACACAGTCGCCGAACCGCCCAAGCTCAACCTCTCCCCGGAAACGGCGCGCGTCATGGGTCAGGTACTGTACCTTGGCTGCAGGTGCTATCATCATCGCGTGACTGCCTGGCTTCCTGCCACTCGAGCTCTTATCTTAACCTCCAGAGCTTCTTCCTGTCTTCTCTTCCCATCATCAACACCTCCCTCCGCCCATCCATCTCATCGCACTCCTCCCCAAACACTGTTCATCCCTTCCACATACACCCATCACATCGCCCATCATGCGCGGCGCCCTGGCTGGCATCTCGCTGGCAACACTCGCGACTGCGTCGCCCGTGCTTGTCTCCAGCATCCACAATGAGGCTGCTCCCATCCTCTCTTCGTCGAGCGCGAAGGAGATTGCGGACAACTACATGATCAAGTTCAAGGACCATGTCACCCAGAACCTGGCTGCTGAGCACCACGGCTGGGTACAGAACCTCCACGAGCAGGCTCAGGTTGCAAAGACCGAGCTCCGCAAGCGCTCGCAGACCCCGATGGTCGATGACATCTTCAGCGGCCTCAAGCACACATACAACATTGGCGGAAGCCTAATGGGCTACTCTGGCCACTTCGATGAGGATGTCATCGAGCAGATCCGCAGACACCCCGATGTAAGCTAGCTCATCCGAGAGCCTCGGCAACTCAGCAACGCAAGCTAATCCATCACCGCAGGTCGAGCTCGTCGAGAGAGATCAGGAAGTTCACGCCTTGGGCCACGACGAGTCCGAGGTCGAGAAGAACGCTCCCTGGGGTCTCGCCCGTATCTCCCACCGTGACAGCCTGAGCTTCGGCACCTTCAACAAGTACCTCTACACTGAGGACGGTGGCGAGGGTGTAGACGTCTACGTTGTTGACACCGGCACCAACGTCGACCACGTCGACTTCGAGGGTCGTGCATCTTGGGGCAAGACCATCCCTGCGGGTGATGCCGATGAGGATGGCAACGGACACGGAACACACTGCTCTGGCACTGTTGCCGGCAAGAAGTACGGTGTCGCCAAGAAGGCCCACGTCAAGGCCGTCAAGGTTCTGCGCTCCAACGGCTCCGGCTCCATGTCCGACGTCGTCAAGGGTGTCGAGTACGCCGCCGAGTCTCACGCCGAGCAGGTTAGCATCGCGAAGAAGGGCAAGAGAAAGGGCTTCAAGGGTTCCACTGCCAACATGAGCTTGGGTGGCGGCAAGTCGCCTCTCCTTGACCAGGCTGTCAACGCTGCCGTCGATGCTGGTATTCACTTCGCCGTCGCCGCCGGCAACGACAACGCCGACTCTTGCAACTACTCTCCCGCTGCTGCCGAGAAGGCCGTCACTGTCGGTGCCAGCACTCTCGCCGACGAGCGTGCCTACTTCTCCAACTACGGCAAGTGCAACGACATCTTCGCCCCGGGTCTTAACATCCAGTCCACCTGGATCGGCAGCAAGTACGCCGTCAACACCATCTCCGGTACCTCGATGGCTTCTCCTCACATTGCTGGCCTTCTCGCCTACCTGCTCTCCCTCCAGCCGTCCAAGGACTCTGCCTTTGCTGTCGCGGATATCAGCCCGAAGAAGCTCAAGGCTGACCTCATCTCTATCGCCACTGAGGGTGCTCTTACCGATGTCCCCAGCAACACTGCCAACATCCTCGCCTGGAACGGCGGCGGAGTTTCCAACTACACCGCCATCATCGAGAAGGGTGGCTACGAGGCCTCCCACCGCCCGACCATGCTCGAGGAGATCGAGTCTGAGGCCAAGGTCGCCGGCAGCAAGATCCACTCTGAGGGTGAGGAGCTTGCGAAGAAGGTTGCTGAGCTTACCGACAAGGTCGAGGACCTCCTCTCCGGTGAGCTTAAGGAGATGTTCCGCGAGCTCAAGCGCGAGTAAGTGTCAATTGAGGTGGAAGTGACGCCCCAATCTAAGGGCTTCGTTAGAGAGAAGCCCAGCCGCAGTACAGGCTTTGGTGGTGTACACGTGCAGCATGTTATACTTGCATAGACTGGATGCTGCAGACGGCGAGGCAGATTATCTCTTTGGATGGAATGTTTCCATGGTTCGACGGTTTAGTTTCCTCGCATACCACCTGTATACATTTGAGTAAAGTGCAGATGATTGTCCATTGGATGTGTTGTTAAATGGATATTGGCAATCTGCAATTATCGCACAAATAACCATCGTACTCGGCGGCGCCACCTAGTTTTAATGATGTATCTAGGAGTCCGTACAGGTGTCTGTGCGATGAACGAGAGTACCTAAGTTCCCCTCTCGCCCTCTGACGATACCTGACAATGTATGAAGACCTGTTCTCGGGCCTTCTCACGTTGAATACATCAAGGTACCATCTTGGTCTACATGAAGTACATGTAGAGCCTGTCTGTCATTAATCACAATGTTGTCATTGATACGGTTACACAATCAATCGACGTGCTCCTCTTAATCTCGCCGTCGCCGCCAAGCGAAAGTGGAAGCTTCCAGCCCCTCTTCGCAAGCGCAACAGCTGGCCGCCCGGGGATCTTTACATGCAACGTGGAATTTGAGCTCAAAGTCGACCTTCACCAGACCGCACCGACATCATGGCCGATCTTCTCAAAGGCCTCTTCGGAGGCGCTTCTTCCGTTTCGTCTGCTGTTCCCAGCGATGCCGGTAATACTTGCCTCAACACCACCAAATGACCGACCGCAACCGCAGTACTGACTAGACCATATAGACTTCGCCGACTTCGCGACAGCAGCGTCGCCGTTAGCACCCTCCCATGCCGCCTCTTCTGTTTCCTCTGGTGCTGCCGCTGCCACCAGCAGTGCGACCGCCTTCGTCAACGAGAACCGCCCCTACACTGCCTGGTACCGCGTCTGGGAGCGCACCACTCTCGCCGACTTCTACCAGGAGCTCGTGGTCATCCCGGTGATCTTGGTCATTGTGATCGTCAACATCATTGGCACGCGCGCAAACCGCACGCGCGCGAAGCAATGGGCGTCCACTTACCTACCCATGCTCGACAGCGAGTATGCCAGCATCGGCTTCGATGGCCGCAAGACTGCTCGCGTCTCCGACGTCAAGTCAGAGGGTCTGTCCGAAGTGCTGGCTGGTAGCACTGAGGTCCCGGAGAACATGCTCAAGGAGAAGAGCAAGAGCGAGTACATCGCTTACTGCACCGGAAGGCAGAACGTCGCGTGGCTGGACATCAGGATCTCTCTGTACAAGCGCTACAACCCGCTCGCGTGGTTCGGTGAAACTGCCACGGCCTTCTTCGCCGACAGCTTTCCCGCGCCGGCTGAGAGAGTCGAGGCCACCGCCTACTGCTTCGATGGCAAGGAGAAGACTCTCCTGCCGACCGCTCCTGCTAGCAAGGACTCGACGTACGACGGCTTCGTCTTTGCCATTGTCCACAAGGACAAGATGAGGGCTCTCCGTGAAGAGCGCTACGACATCTCTCTGACCACGACCAAGGACCACGCCAAGCTCCCGGACTGGGCCACTGTCATGAGCGAGAGCGCCGAGGTCACCGAGGCCATGCTCACTCCCGATCTCATCAAGGCTGTCACGGATGCCGGCGAAGATCTCGAGGCCCTGATCATCACTGACCAGCCCATTGATGCCCCTAAGAAGTAAGACGAACATGCTTTGCTTTGAAATACCATTGCTGACAATATTCCCAGACTTGACGACCTGGTTCCCCGCAAGCGCGTCTACCTCTCCATGCGTCTCAACCCCAAGCCAGCCTCGACCTCGCTCTTCGCCGCCTTCCTTCGCATGCCGGACCATCTCGTCAGCACCGCCCACTTCCGCCCTGAAGCTCTTCGCAAGGTCCGCGCCACTCGTGACGACGAGGCTCGCAAGCTGCGCAAGCTCGACGACGAGGAGAAGGCCGAGGAGCGTCGCGTTCAAGCCGAGAAGCTCAAGAAGGAGGAGCGCGACCGCAGACTGGGCAAAATGAACGCCGACGAGCAGAAGAAGTTCTTGCGAAAGGAGAAGGAGGCCGAGCAGCGCAAGATGTCAAAGAAGCAGACTACTAGGGCTTAACTTCCCTCGTTGCGGGTTTTACACATTGCAGTGCTGCCTCTTTATTTGGGTGTACATAATGTTTTTCGTCGGGAATATGCCCTGGAGATATGGCTGGCGATTCCTTGTCTCTATAGTCATGTGGGAAGGCTGCTGTTTTCGAAGTGCATTATCTTACTCGGAGTTGTGTTAACAAACCCGGCGGCTAGTGTGTGTCGAGATGCAGATAGCTTCGGGCTGCTCGACATCGGTGAATGATGGGAGTCTTTTCCAGCAATTTGTACAGCTACTCTATCCATGCCGCTTCCAATGATTCCAAATACACCCTACGTGGTCGTCTTGACGTTTGATCAGGGGTCTTCGCCATCTTCTAACATGGAGTCCGTTATATCTTGAATAGCGTGACTCCTAACCGTGATCTTCCTTCTCTTCCTTCACCTTATATACCAAATGAGATGCAGGGTCGGTTCAAGCGTCAATTCTGCATATCCACCGATACCATGTTTATTCGCGACTTCCCACCACTCGTTCATGGCTTGAAGGAGAGAGTAAGTGGACGGCGAATTGTGACTTTTAGGTGATGTACCCACCCACTTCAAGATCCCGGGCCGGTTCGCTATCGCTGACAGCTTGTTTTTGTGTGATCCAATGTCCTACGTCGAGTACGGGTTGTCTTGTTATTGACACTGGGATTGAGTGGACGATTCACGTAGCTTTCGATCGAAAGCCAACTTCAATACAAAAAGACCATAGCCGTTGTTTATCACTTCAGCTTCAAGTTCAGGATCGACTTTTGATGAATCAGTCGTATCGAATATACGTCTTAAGGAACGTGGATGGGCGATTACGTCTGCTCTGAATATACAATAGGCGATGATGCTGAACATAATAACCCCAACCCTAACCCTTCGCACTACACATTCACAGCTCTCGATAAGATTACATATATTCAACGGCCGTTTCAAGAACTGTCAGCAATCGCATTTGGGTAGCCACGTGCCAGGAGCTCTTATCTGTGGGCTGTAACGCAGACCACGAAACACGTCTCGCTTTTCGAAACCACGTAGGCTCGTAGCGCAGTGTAGTAGTAGTACTACTACCTACTTCTGCTTCACTACTCTAGCGCTAGCAATTGCAAATGCCGCACCTCTCAAGTAGCAGCATGCACCGGGCTTCATGCGCATCATCTCTCGCATCACATTCACCGTGCCAACTCCAACAATCTCCACGCCGCACCGGTCTTTCGTGGTCGGGTGCGGTGGAAGTTCTAGTAGCAGCGTTGCGTGATCGATGCGAACCGACTCTCGGTCAAGCGGAGGGATTTATGGTATTGATTTGGATCAGACCAGTGATCACCAACACTCGTTCAAACGGAGATTCGTACGCTTGCGGTCGGTCGATGCTGCTTCTGATCAACTCCGTTTATACTGGCTGTCAAAGCCCTAGATAACGACGCCGACGAATACAGAGTGGGAGTAACCCACCACGTTATTGTCTACCCAAGGTTCAGCCAGACCTTGATGGTGTAGTCGTTTTCTGGAATGGACGATGTAATGTTATGATCGGCTGGAAATCCATATGGCGTGTAAACGTGATCAGATTGCGAATCAGTAACCTTGACTTGAGTAATTGGAGAATCGGCACTTGATGTTCCATGCATGGAACGAATGGATGATTGACAAGGGTGTCAGAGGCTGGCTATTCAGTTGGCATGATCATCTGCAAGCATGTTCATCAGCCTCATCTTCGTGTGATGACAAAAGGGGAACAGCTTGGGCGACTGGTAGAAGCTGCCCTGGCTCTGTGCAGTACTGCACGCTCTCACATGTCAACAACAACGATAATGGCAATAATGTGAAGAACAATGATTCAGTACATGCCTCGGCGATCGTCGCGTGGTGTGAATCCTGCGAGAACGTCGGCAGATTCACCCGTCCGCACGCGCTCCGCTCTGATCAGCAGTTTACAGTAGAAGATCGACGCGCAGAGACGCGTTCGCAGTCCAAGTGCCTTTGTGATATTCCATCCCCAAACGTGTGTGAAAACATCCGAGGCTGGCTGATATTGTATAGCGTGATAGGGCGTAGAAGACAGTAGGAGTCGCCCATCAACTTGGATGCATAGACCCTACATTGACCTAGAGACAATCGAGAGAGGTCCGAGAAGTTTCAGGCGAGAGGCAGTAGTTTGCAGGTTCTATGTATGGTTCGGGCGTCGTTCGGGTCTAGACTTTGGAATCGTCGCTTTTGCAGAGGCTGGAGCTTGTTGAAAGTGCGTGGAGGGTGTATCCCTGTTTGGGGGGTATATGTGTGCAGACATATGAAATAATGCCTGGCTCTGAAGGATCCGTGAAGATGGGCTATGAGGGTGAGCTCGTCCAAGACAATAGTCTAGGTAGCCAATGCAAAAGAAACAGTCCTCCGTGGGCGCTTGGAAGGGGGCCTAAGCGAGAGGACAACTGCGTCCCAATAATGTCAAGGCATGCTGATACTGTCATGGTATACCTGAGTCGTGTCAATTTCAACGTGACGTTGTGAAAGATCATTATGTTCTGTATAGATAATGAGAGAACAAGATAGAGGGAGAACTCCAAGGACCCGGTGGCAGGCAAGCACGGCAGCGGCAACTGTGCACAGCCGAGGACGTGCCGATTCATGTCCTTCACACGGTCCTTAGGGCACGCGTGTCCTTTTACTTGCTTCGTTACCTCGCTCTTACGGACACTTGACATCAGGCGCCCCCGCGTGCCGCCATTAGACTCCATATCGGTCGTTTGTTGTTGCCCTCCTAGGCACCCTGGAAGGCAGTAACTTCCGTAGGGCAGTATCTACTCTGGTAACAATGTTATCAAATCATCACAGATATGCAGCTGTGAAGCCCTACGAGTGAAACATCGCTACTGGCCCGCTGAACTACTGGATAGTCTGGATTAACAGTGCGGAAAAGCCCTGGAATGGAACGGGACCAAGAGTTGCATATGCCTACTGCGGAATCTCGCCTGACTTTACTACTACTGTGCCTCGGAGCGGGTGGGCGTGTACTGTGTACGACTGGAGAAGGGCATCCACCTGTCGTCCGAGGACCCGAATAGATTGGCTAACGCGGTATACACTACCCTCTCGACTCGCGGTGCCTAGTCTCAACAGTCTAGCTGACAGGAGCATCAAGCATCAAACGTAGTCTCACCCTCTTTGCCTCCTCGTACCTAACGTACAACGACGGAGATCATTGAGCAGCCCATTGGCTGGAATCAAAGATCGTCATCTCCCGGGCCGCCTCCACTTGCCATGTGGTGTCGCCAGCCTTCTCTGATGATGGGAAATGCAGGAACCTAAAGAAGTTTTCTACGAATCGCCCACGGTTCGGTACTACTGTCTTTCTCGAGTCTCGACAAGTATCTGCAAAAACACTCTCGGTACCTCCTGTCGGCACGACGCAGCGCTCATGTCGGCCTTCAAGCGAAGCCACCCTTTGAAACCAAGACACAGGTGGGGATTCCGTGCCGTGATTTTGATATGCCACGGCTCAATAGTAGCTCGCCTCCTTGAAAGGGTACGATCTAAAGCTGCGAAGGAGCGCCTGTGGCGCTTCATAAGCGATGGCGACAAGAGTCTGGAGACCACGATTAGACGTTCCGCAGTAGTGGGCTGTCAGGGCCCTGTCGCCTCGTGCGGACGCCTACCCACTACTTTGCTACACTTCCCGATCCACGAAAGTTTGACCGCGTAACCGCACAGGCCTGTTGAACGACGCAAAAGCGCTTGGACCGACTGTCAGGTCTCACTTCACAGTTCACACCGAGCCCTAGGTGACTGCAAGTATCGCAAGAGTCACGAGCTCACACCGAGCCCGTTGCGCCATTGTTTTTGAACCATGGCGCTGCGCTATCGCAATTGCGGTCTGAAGCAGACAGGAGTTGCAAAGAAGAACTCGGAGTCTAAAGCCGGCTACCTCGCCACGTACCTGGTTCTCGGCAGTCGAATCATGCCAACATACGCCTCTTAACCTCCTGCCGTCTCGTCTTCCCCAGATGTACAAGGGTAACCCTTGTGCCTGACTTTAGATCGCCCAGCCTACGGTCCCTTGGTTTTCATACATCTGCAATCGAATCCTGCTAGCTGCCGCCACGAGGCGTGGTCCCCTCCGTTACCACAACACACTCTTTACCATGTCGGAGCAACTGCTGGGCGTGGAAGCCATTGGGAATGTGATCGTTCCACCACCAGAGGTTCTGCTTGCCTGGCAGACGGATGCATACCCTCACGGCGAACGACGACGATGGATGCCAGCATACTGCATCCCTATGATTGTTGTCAGCACACTCCTTGTCATACTACGATTGTCACTACGCCTGAGAAAACGAGGAGGTGGCTTCGGGTTGGACGATGTAAGTTGAACATGATTTCACTCAGGACGAAGCACGAGTTGACATGGTTTAGGCTTTTCTTGTTCCTTCTTGGATGCTGCTGGTAGCATTCACGGCCGTCATCTGCTGGTCTTCGGAGAACGGAACGCTTGATCGCCATATGTGGGACATCAGTCCTCTGAAATATCAAACCGTTGCTCTGGTAAGTCTACACAGTCATACGAGTCGATGCGTCGTACTGACCAAACACAGAGTGCTTGGCTGGGCCAGCTCATCTTTCTCTCCGGGACATGCCTAATCAGGATATCCATCCTACTTTTCTTCCGTCGCATGGTGAAGGGAACATTCCGGAAACGCTGGACGTGGTCAGTCTGGGCAGCCATTGGCTTCACTGTAGCATGGACGCTTGCCTTCGTCATCATGCTGTTAGTAACCTGCAACCCAACCGAAGCGAACTGGAAAGTGTTCGATCCCTATTACGAGAAGCAATGGACCTGCGCGGACACACGCGCGTCGAGCTATGCCGCCGGCGTCCTGGCTGTCTTGAGTGATTGCTACTCGTTGGTTTTGCCTTGGGCTATGACCTGGCCTTTGGAGATGCCTAGACGCCAAAAGATTGCCCTCAACATGGTCTTCTCAGTCGGTGTCATCGTTGTGATCGCGGCCTGCTTTCGCACCAAGCATGCGGTCGCTCTGGGCTCAGATTACGATTCAACTTGGTATGTACCAACGTGGAAAGTGTAACACGACTATCTTTATTAATGTCAGACAGGGTTGGTTTCTGGGTCTACTTCTGGACACTGCTCGAGTGGAACCTTGCCATCATCTGCAACTGCGCACCCTCTCTACGAGCTTTCTTCCGCGCATACCTCAAGGACACAGTCGACAAAGCGCTTAACAGTCTCTCGAGCCGAAGCAAGTACAGGGAAACCAACAAGGACACGACAGCCTCCGCACACAACATCGAGCTGAAGCGCACATACACTATCCACTCGGAAAAATCGCTCAACAACGCCGAGTCACATCGCGGAGACGCATCTTCGACAAACAGCGACCGATCAAACTACCCCGCCGAAGTCCCGGAAGCGCACACAAGAAAGTCCAATCGAACTACATTTTTGGACATGGATCCGTCGCCGCCGCCTCACTTCGCACCCAACGAATCTCCGTGGGCGAGGTCTCAAATTGACATCACGATTACTGGGCCGAACAGTCCAACGAGGCCGTACGCTGAAGTCTAGGTCTGGAGCCTGGATGCGGACTATGTACAGTAGATGACATCGGGCACAGAACGAGATAATGAAATCGACACAATAGTACTTTAATACAGTTCGAATAATGCATTGTACACCTGCCAGCAATCTTGGACCCATCGACCTTGCTCACCTCGCTCGCGACAATTACTATTCTCGCCGGTGACAGAATGACAGACACCTGAGTTCATTCGCAACTTCTGAAGAAAGACGCAGTCTCGCAGTAACCTTTGCCATCGCCGTTGGAGGCAGCTATGGCTACCACATGGGATGCAATCCGGCCTGTCTCTCTGGCGGGCACCCGCAATACTGACCGTCGCCAGTGTTGATCAGCTGCACACACCCCCAACAGAATTCAGAGCGGCACTGGGTACCTGTAGAAAGCCACATTAGCTCTGACCGTTGCCCAAACTCTCCCATGCCCATGTTTGCGGGTAGTCATACAATACATGTGATTGCATCCGCCGGACTTCTCGATATTCTTGGAGCAATTTGGGCATCGCTTTGTCTTGCTCTGAATGAGTGAAAGAGTCGCATCTTCCTCTTCGATGCGGTCTTGAATACGGCTTCGGTACTGCTCGCAAGTCTCGTGTGCGTGCCATGGACGGTCACACGGCACGCAGGCTTTGGCACCGCATGCGTTGCATGTGCAGATGTCTGCTTGACGTGGAGAAGGCTTGTGCTGGAGGTCTCGCTGCTTCTGCCGCTCTTGCCGCTTCTGGAGTTTTTCCTGCTCCTTCTGGATCTTTTCCTGCTCCTTCTGCTCTCGCTGCTGTTCCCGCTGCTCAATCTGCTGCTGGATCTCTTCTAGCGACCAAGTGTTTGTTGCCCAATCTGCGCCATCCTGGGACCAGCTGCCACCGACATGATGCTCAACTTCATCCTCACTTTCGTCGGCTAGCTCTGATGACCCTGGACCTCCATCATCGTGATCCTCGACCTCCACCATGGCGCTGACATGAACTTGGCCAGCGCCACATCCAGGAGCAAGACACCAGCGCCACCCAGGAGTGTTCTCAGCAGTGTAAACCCTCTCCAGCTCGACATACCTGCAAACACGCATACGTCAGCAGCAAACACTTGATACCGGAACAAATACTTCAACAAACCTCGCGAATAGCCTTTGCGTAACCGCCACCTCGACGTCCTCCCTCCCCATCTTCTGATCGCACTCCGGGCACAGGATGTGCGGCGTGAAAACGTTGGCTTCGATCTGTGACTCTACCCATTCCTTCAGACAGCGCTTGCACGTGTTGATTAGGTGCTCGCACGAGGACGTCGGGTTGACGTCGGGGAACTGCGAGGAGATGCGGGCGACTAGGCATGTGTGGCACTCGTAGCGCTGAGGTTGCGTTTTGCGACGTTTGGCGGATGCGGGTGCCATGATCTGGGTTCCGAGTGAGGTTTGGCTCGTGGCTGCGGTTGTGGTTGTGTGGTGGAAGGTTGGTGGTCAGTGAGCTTGCGGTTGGAGAGAGGTGCCTAGAAAGCCCACCGCGTGAGGAAAAACGCAGGGGAGCACGTGAAAGTCGCTCATTGGAAGACATGTGATCACGGCGGGGTATTTTCGCATGGATGAAGTGAATGTCGAAACGGGCCTCAGGGAGTCCGTTTGTCTGCCAGGCTGCCATTTGCGGTTTTGAGACTTTGGTAGGCGATTGGGGAGCGGTCACACAAGCATCACTTTTTCTATTTGTACTACGATGAGAGACACGCAGGTCACTTTCTTGATGATATCAGTACCTAAGAAGATCTCGTCCAGTGCAATGTAGTACTTGGTGATTCGTGCTCTGCTAGTATCTCACTGGTAGAAGAAGGATCCTAATGTACCAAAGCCGCTGATACTACCACATACGAAAGCTTCATACAGTGAAAACCAACAATCGATGCTCTTCTAGGATCTCACCGGTACAAGAAAGATACCAATGTGCCAAAGCGGCTGATACCACCACCTGCAAAGGCTCCATCCAGTGACATAAAGTGATACATGATCTCCTACAGTCTCACCGGTATTGAAAAGGTTCTGATGTACTAGAGCGGGTGATACCACCACCTGTCAAGGCTTCATATGGTGAGTTATACCTAGCAATCTTACTGGCCATCGCCATTTCCTGTGTTCGTATCAGCGGCCTTGTTATACTGAGAATATACTACTGCCAACGAGAGAGGGCGAGTGAGATGCTGGTATCTCATTGGCTACAGCATTTTCTTGTGGTCGTATCAGCGGCTTTGTTATATCAAGAAAGTACTGTTGCCAACGAGAGAGACGCATCGAGATGTCAGTATCTCACGGGGAAAGTGCTTACTTTTGAGCTCGTATCATCGGCTTCCTTCTACTAAGAAAGTGTTGTTGCCAATGAGAGAGGGGAATTGAAATAACAGTATCTTACGGGGAAGCGTGGTGTTTTACGGTGGTACCATCGGCTTTGGTATATCAAGAAGATCCTGTTACCAACGAGAGAGGGCAATGGAGATGCTGGCATCTCACGGGCAAGAGTGTCATTCGGCGGTGGTACCATCAGCTTTAGTATATAGGGAAGGTACTGTCGCCAACGAGAGAGGGACATGGAAATGCTGTTATCTCACAGGCAAAGGTGTTCTTCTGCGGTGGTACCATCGGCTTTGTTATACTAACCAGATGCTGTTGCCAACGAGAGAGAGGGATCGAAGTTCACGATCTGTGACAATATATTGACACGAGACTCTTGATTCGTTGGTTATGTAAATAGGTAATTGCCTTGGCATGGCATGTTCGTCGTCAGAAAACAAAGAGAGGATCATCAATCACGCCTACTTTGGTGCAAGACGAGTGCAGTTTCCAGTTGGCTGCTGGGATCTCGTCGTGCTCACGTGATCACAACTCACTCCTCCACACGACAAACTTCTATCCTAGAGCGAAAGCTAACTATCGTCCAATCGAGCTCATATCCTACCAAACCAACCAATGTTTGCTCGTAGGCCGAGGCCCACAAGAACCCAAGAACCGAAGACCGAGAAAATGAGCGACTTTGCTGTTTCTCAGGTGTCCCAATCCCGCCGTCGTCTCATTATCAACAAGTGCTGTCTCTCGCCCACTCAGTCGCAAGCTTTTCGCTAGTACGTCCCCCCCGAAAGAATTCTTCGTGTCGCTGTAGTCAAGAGCTTTCCACACGTCCATCCGATCATCTTATCGTCTCTGTCCGCGAACCACGTAGCAGGACATAAAATGAGTCTTGGATGATCTGTGACATGGCAGCTCACTTCCTTGCAAGCAGCGATGTTGGAAGCTAGGAACTCTCTTGCCTCATTGAGTAGTTCGCTAGGGTCGCTTCGATTCAGATCTTTGAGAACGTGCTTTCCGCTGGCAAGAAGAGGGAAGGTAGCGATGGACAGTCTCGTTGCGTCCTCAAGCTTGCTGAAGAAATGATGTATGCGTACCTCGTCGGTTGCGCTGTCGAGCAGGCCTGCCAAGGACTTTGCGGTCAACTCTAACCACTTGCCTGACGTGCGCAAGCGGAGGAATTGCTGCTGTATGTCGACCCAACAGCGCAGGGATGTCTGTGAAGCCCAGACTGGGACGTTGTAGCCGAAAACTGAGGCTCCAAGGCTATCGATAGTGGCTATGGCATCAACTAGACCGTCGTAGTCCGCGGGTGTGTTGTGGACGGCAGGCCACAGGTCAACTAGTTCTTGGTTGACAATCCAGACCTTGGGGAGCTTGTTCTCGAGCTTGTAGGCTCCAATGCCGACACATACGATTGGACCAAGCATAGCCCACATCGCAAACTCCACGACGGTGGTTCCAATAAAATCGGCATCGGAATCATGATCGACTTCGGTAAGACAATCGCTGAGGACGATTATGGAGCGAATGAGAGGCAGGCCATGGAGCGCGCCCAAAGTTTTGGAGAATCCAAAGGAGCTGCGCTCTTTGTTGCAATTTGAGATGTGAACCCATCTTACATGGTTCAAAAATCCATCATTGCGTGATTGAAGGAGCTCATGCATGCGAACGATCGAGCCACGGACCGCCCGGGTTGCGAACAAGACAGAGATCGCCTCCTTGTATATCTTTTTGTTCACGACGAGGATTTTGGTGTGTATCCTGCGTTCCGGAAGAGCCAAGTCTTCGTTGAGTTTCGGAGGCAGAGCACGCCGGTCCCTCATTTTTCCAGAACCAGAAAGCTTGCGTGTGAGCCGCCTGGTCGGCGTGATGGCATCACACGGACCGAAGACGTACCCGTAGATGATGCAACGAACTTCCACAGAGAGCTTGTCGAGGAACATCGACGGCATTTGGTGCTGTTGTGGATGTGCGTTGTGCTCGGGCTCGGGCTCAGGTTCAGGCTCAGGCTGGTCAGCGTAGTTTCCTCTTCTTAGCCGGACCCGGTATGAATCCAGGTCCATCTCTGGGAATTAAAGTTGTTCAAATGCCGCTCGATGTTGCGTGGCTGAGAGCGACGACGAAGGTACGGGATTGCGCGTGTGTAGCGACAAGAAGAGCGACAATGTCCTCTCCGTACGCGAGAGCGAGAAACCGGGTGTGTGGCAAGATAAAGAGCGACAGCGACCTCTTTGAATGCGAAGTTAAGCGTGCGTGAGAATATATGCGTGAGCGAGTGTGCGAGTATCGTTGCGAAGAGGAGTCGAGTGGTGCGGCATAAACAGTAAACAGAGGACAGAGGGCCGCAGCGCCAAGCAACGCAAACGAAAACACAACGACGGCGAAAACAACAACAACAACTCGAGAATATTTGAGCGAGTGATGCGAGTACCGGAAGCGTCGATTTGCAAGCGACTGAGTGCAAGGGAAGGATGAGAAAGGAAGTTGTGGTGTTCGGCGCAGCGTGTTCGGTGGTCGGGAAAGTGGCGGCAGTCGAGTGAAGTGAGGTTAAGCGGACGTTCGACTGAAGAACTGCGGTCGTCCAAATGCACTGGCTGGATTTCTCTCTTACGCCACTTGAAGAGGCGCGAACTGTGCGTACACTCACCGGCTGATATCAATAAAATTCAATACAGCTTTTGTTTACTTACAACCGTCAGAGCGTAGTCCAAGATTAAAGAACAGTTATCACCAGGAATCCCTTTCCAGGGTAACGAAACAGAGACATCCCACATCCATCTCCTCATAAGACAACGGACCGCCAACCTAACATCCGTAAAGATCGTAGATGGCGTTTCCGTTTTTGTCAAAGATACCGAACGAGGGACTCTGGTGCCAGTCCTGGTAAGCATACCTAGAATAGTCGGTTAATTTGTCGATCGTATAAGGAGATCGTGCATTAAAGTATGGACCCACCAAAAGACATGAACTTCGTTGAAAGCCCGGCATGCCACGCTTCTCCAGAAAGTTTGCGCGTTCTTGACGGAGGCGACCTATAAGAAGAATTAGTTGGGTCGTCGATTGGTAAAGGGATCATGCTTCATTGCGTCAACTTACAGCAGCACCAGAGTTGGGTCCAGATACGGGCCACCCGGTCTCGGTAACCCAGACCCATTTTCCGGGAGAGACACGGTTGACGGCATCCTGCAGGAATAGTTAGCTGGCCTGTAGACTGCATAGAGAGATTGTGCTTCAGAGCATCGACTTACGCGAGTGGCTTGAACTGAGTCCCAGAAAACTTTTGAAGCGTCCTCAATCCTCGCGTTCTGGAAATAAGGGTAGCTGGTGAGAATGTCAGTCGGAAGGATCTCTCGGTTGTGCTTCTCCAAGAAAACTCACCCATCCATGCCAATGAAGTCCGAAGCCTTGATGACAACATTGTTCGCACCATCAACCCATGCAGTCCAGGTGTCGACGTGTCCGACCTCGGCCTGCACACCAACAGAGCGGACCATGCCTCTCACATCGTAGATGCGGCTGGCAAGAGTGCTGGGGTTGCTGTCCTTCCTGTACAAGTCCTCACTGCCGACCGTGATGGCAATGATCCAGTCCTTGCCATGAGCGGAGATGGCGTTGAGCAAGGCCTTCTTCTCGGCTTCGAAGTGGTTCACGTCTTCGGCCCATACGCCGACGAGGATCTTTGTGCCGGTGTTGAGGGCGGCGGGCACGGCATTGGCGAGGGTGTTGCAGTCCGAACTGGCGTAGAGGCGTACGGATGTGATATGCTGGGGGAGACCCTTCAGTTTGTTGAATGCGGTGGTCCACTGGGCGGTGGTCTTGCAGGAGCCATCAGCGTTGTTGGCACCGATGTTGACGCCCTTCCAGTAGGCTTGTGTCAAAGGAAGAGATGCCGCAAGGGCGGCGATTGCGGTGGAGAAACGCATTATAGTAGATGTGTATTAGGAGGTAGTAGGAATGGATTAATACGAGATTGGAGAAAACAGGTCGAAGAAAGCAAAGATTAGAGAGATCAGAGAATGGGATAGTATAGTAGTTGAAGTCAAAGAAAGGCAAATAGTAGATTCAACTACCCTTACCTCTTGAGGAAGCAGTTGAGGAAAGAAGGACCGCGACGACGTCAATAGGCGTCCTCCGAACCGTATGATTGGGCGTACTACGACACTGAACCAAGCTTAACTCTGCCGTTTTGGGCACTGTTTGCTCGTATACGGGGCCGTCAAGCCGCGTGATGCCGATGGTTAAATATAGAGACGTGGAAGTGAGCGCCGAGAGCAGGGGCAAGCTGTTCAAGCGAGAGCGAGAAAAGGCTAGAGCCTCCGAGTACGACTGTGATGGTTGCTGGCCAAGATTTGGGTTGTGTCGATGACTGCTGATGGAGGAGAAGAGCGTGAAGGCTGTGGTTCCTGATTGTCAGGTACCTTGACTTGCCACGCGTTTTCTGTGGGCCAAGATGGAAGAGGCTCAACAAGCCGTGCTAAGAGGAGCTAAGACCGCGGAGAATTTGGGGAAATCAAATCCTCCAGGTCTGGACCTCTAGACTAGCCTTGATCGACGTGTCACAGACACGCAGATGGCCCATGTATTTTTCGTTGTGAAGGGGTACAACACAGCAAGTACATGTAGAATAATGACCATTGTCATGTCTCCAGTCCGTGAGGCAATTCCAGTGAAATTGTGAGTACAGTATTCTGCAGGCAGACAGGCTGCAGTGCCATATCCCGGTAGCCAAAGTGTTATGCATCCTCTTGTAGAACAAATAAAGGAACAAATTTGGGCGACGCTGGCAATGATCTGTCCCAATTGATTTGCCCCTTGATCGTTTCCTCTCAGATATATGACAAACCCGTCTAACACCTCACCTCAACACCCTCCTTGCTAACAGTCAAGTACTTGACACCCTTATAAGGCTTCACTTCCGCGCCCAGACCTCTACTCTTCTTAGTGTCCACCAGCAAGCTCTCTACTTTCAAACCACTCGCAAGCCAACCCTTGACGCTGAAACTCAACATAGCAGCCGTAGGCATGAGCTCACGATTCTTCTCGGTCTTGCCTTTATTTCGCATCGCAGTCGCTCCATTAGACCGGGAAGCTGCAGATTGGCTCTGGTGACTTGCGGTCGTATCATCGTCATAGTCATATGTCGTGGCAGTCATACCATTCGCGATCCCGTTGCTTGCCTCTTCGTCATCTTCTTCATCCGTCAACGGCCCTTGGACTGTGCAGCGGAGAACGGCACCAGCTGATGATATAGTTGCGACGTCTTTGGAGGATATTCTCCATTCCACAGATGCGTCTGCTGCAGACCAGTGGGCCTCACCCTTTGTTGGGCGGATGTCTGAGAGATTGCGTGCAGATGATGGGATCGGAATGCGGACTGCAAGCTCTTCAATTGCAGGGCCTTTATTTTCGTTTGCCGCTGATGTCGAACGGAAGGCACCCGGACGGCCAGGGTTGCCCAGATTTGATTGGAGACTTGCCGTCGCTGCTGAGCGGGCGGAAGAGGGAAGTGTTAGGCGTACTTCGAACTCGTTCCCTGACGTGCCCAGACCGGTGGACATTTCGATGTTCGCGGGCAGGTCCAGCTTTGGTGCTGAGCGGCTGTCCGTAGTGAGAGGTGAATCTGGCCCAAGTAGATCCGCTTCATATCCACACAGAGCGAATCGACCATCTGGCGGCACGAAGCTGATCGCACCGTCGCCCTTCCACCTGTTGAGACGTACACATGGATGGAAAACTACCCGTTCCATGATAGATCGCAGCTGATCCCCTCTGTTCCCCATGCCCGCGCCTTTGCCTCCAGTAGAGAGATTCAAATTCAGGTCCGGCACGCCGCTCACCTTCGATGTGAACGCAATGCTGCCATTGGCAAACGCAGCCAGCGGCCGTCCAGATGGCGCCAGCGTGACCGACAGCGATTCGACAATATCCACATATAACTCATTGCTGGTGTGTCGAACATTGTTCCGCCGCCACGGGATTGCAGAGCCTTGACTACTGAGCGCCGGCTGCTGTGATCGCTGCAGCATGCCCGCGCTCGAGGGCGTGCCTCCCAAAGCAGGGCTCGAGCCTGGAAGTCCGACTTTGCCAAAGATGTTGTCCAGAACTCCTGGTCCCGTTTCGACAACATCTCTCAAGACATTCGCTTCTCCTTGACATACAATCCCGGCATCTGCCATCTCGGCCAAGACTTGTGCGACAACATCATAGCTGGCGGTGATCTTGCTGGCGAGCAGAGGTGAGCCGAGAAACTCTTCTAGCGCATCCGCAACACGGTGGAGGAACTCCAGAACCAGAAGAGGTTCAATATCGGAGCTCGAGGGTGATAGGAAGAGTAGGTTGTCCTGGATGATCGAGTACAGCAGGGTAGGCGGATTTGTCGAGGGAATGTAAGTCAAGCTAGGGCGCGGCGAGGGCTGTTGAAGGTAGAGCGGGAGCAGCGTTGAGGGTGGAGGTGGTCGGCCGGTATAGACATTGTTCAGAATGAGGTTGCTGCGTCATGGTTAGAGAGATGCGCTGGAGCATGTAATCCGATCGCGTGGCTACTTACGTACTTGTGTTCGTCGAAGATGTACAAAGCTTCGATGCTGGCCATTGTGTAGACTTGATATGGAAGGCTGTTCTTGATTTTGTTGAGGTGAAGCCAGTGAAGTGTCGACTGCAAGTGTCTGTTCTGGATTCTGGTCCCCGTCTTCCTTCCTTGAACATCCCACCACATCGCCATCACAAGAAGTCCGGCTTCATGGCTCGTGCGGGCACTACCTACACCTTCACATGCTCACGATTGACACCTCCATGTCCACTACTACACGACCTCCTATACACTTTGACAACACTTAAATCTACAACTTCCTTCTGCGCGCGAAAACCCGCCAGCCATGGCAACGACCGATTCACAGGCGGATATGCAGCACTCAGCATCGTCTACTGGGAAGCACACAGTACGCCGTCGCCTACAACACGTCCAGCAAATACCGGAAGCTGTCGAGCCTGCACCGCAAGATCCAGAATATGCCGAAGGACAATTGCTCAAAAGCATCGGCGCGGCCTTGACTCTGGCGGGCTTCGACAGCGTCAAGCCGACCGCGTTGGAGATGTTCAGAGCGCATGCGGAAGAGTGTGAGTATATATGGCAGCATGTCATGAACGAACCTTGCTAAACCTGCGACAGACATGCTTCACCTTCTCGCGGATGTGCGCACCTCAATGCAAACCCATCGACGTCCATCACCCACAGCGCAAGACTTCCGATTGGCTCTCGCGCAAATGCCCAACACGCGTTCCGCATCACTTCTCGCGCCTCAACTAGGACTATCACTCCCCGAAGCCGTCGCATACCCATCCATACCGCAACCCGATGCTCCGCCAGCACCAGCACCCGATTTCTCAGCTCTCCTCCAGCCTCTGCTAGCCGACGCGCAGCCTCAGTACATCCCCTCACATTTCCCTAAGCTTCCTCCGCAGCATGCGTGGAAAGAGACACCAGTCTTCGCTACGCGCGAGAAAGACGCAAGGAAGATGCGCGAGAAGGCTACAGAGGAAGGCATGATGGCGGAACAGGCTCTGCGCAAACTCGCAGCAGCAGCGAAGGCGGGAGCAATGAAGGCAGAGAGCAGACGCAGGACTGGTGCACCTCTGGCGGGTGTTGGTAGGAGTAGGAGTGGAGCGGGTAGGAAAAGGCCGGCGCCGGAGATGCTGTTCGGTGATGTTTTGAACGAAGTCTCAGAGTCGAACGGTGCAGACTACACTATGGCTCTGGATGGAGCGGACGAGAGAGAAAGGCAGCCGACGCAGTCTGAGCTTGAGGAGAGGGTGGTTGTCAATTCTGGCATGGGCAACTGGAGAGGTGGTGCCGGCCGTGGTCTGCTGTGAGAGGGAGATGATTGCAACATTTTTTATCAGCAGAACGTGATATTTCGCGCAGTCCTGCATGTCATTTTAGCGTGGCGTTCTGGAGTGCTTTTTAGATATCCTATTCGATAGGACGCGCGAAGTGATGGATGCCTTGAAGAGGCTTGCCCTTCGGAGAGATGCAAAACCTGCAAAACATATCACACAAAAGGTTTATCTCAGTACCTATAGTATCACAACAGTGCCCATTTCCAGTCCGCTAGATGTACAATTACTTTCCAAGTGATTTATCCATTGTCGCAAATGAGGGCGTGAAATACCTTCATCACGTGCACCACCAAACCTCAACCTCGCCTCCTCCCATCAGTTCAAATTATTGATCCCACACACCCTCCCACTCCGTTGTCTCGACCGTGAACTTATTCGAGCAACTATTCAAAGACAAAACATCAGCCTCATCTCGTTGCACAGCAAAAAGCTCAAAAGACGATAGAAACAGGCGAAACTCACACCCTAAAGGTCCTCATAATCGACTCGCACTTGACCCGGCTTCTGGGATCGCTCTGCGGACCGTTCAAATCACAGTTGAACGCCATCATCTCCTTGAGCTCGCAGTCTTTCAAATCGACAGGAGGCTTGCGCCGTTTGCCGTTGGCGACGTATTGGGCGCGAGTGGCGAGTTCTGAGACTGGGAAGGACTCGACGACCGGTGCCATTGTCGAAGATTGACTGCCAGAGTTGATGACAGGGTATTCGCGGGAAGATGCGCAGATGAACAACAACAACAATGGCAGCAGAGATGGGAAAGCGGTTGCTAGCGGAGGTGCAGGAGGTGGGGTTGGATGAAGTAAGTTGCCCAGTCACATGACGGTTCCCCATAATTATTGGACGGCAATGCAGGAAGTAAGTGAAACTGAAACTGACCAATTTTCATCACATCAGATCTTGCAAATCGTTCGAATCCAACACGATCCCGAGCCTGCACGCTTTGGGATTCCCCGTCTGGACGAAATCGTCAACTCTGCTCTTGCTGCAAGGAGAACATCAACCTCGAATATCCCTCCATCAAATCCGCCGCCGATCCTCGAACTCATCTCTCAGGCTCCTGGAAGCGGCGTACTACATTTCCTCTACCTCTTGACAGCGACTGCGATCCTGCCAGCATCTTCAGGAGGCAAAGATGCCTGCGTCGCCATCATTGACACGGACAACACCTTCTCCGTGTCACATCTAGCGCAACAACTCCGCGTTGCAATCAAGAACCCACAAAATCAGCACGAAGAAGACCAGCACCCCACAGCAAATGCCAATGCAGGAACTGAAGCAGGAGCAGGAGCAGGAGCAACAGAAGCAGAAATTTCAACTCTCCTAGCGCTCTCCCTCCGCCACGTGCACATCTTCCGCCCGCAATCCCAAACCTCACTACTCGCCACCCTCGACTCCCTCCCAACCTACTTCCTGCCAACAAACAACCCAAACCACCACACCACCAACCCCTCAACCCACCGCCCTCTAGCCTTCATAGCCCTCAACTCCCTCCCAGCTTTCCACTGGCAACAACGAGCCGAAAGCGAAACCCGAGCGTTCGAAGAAGAAACAAACCAACAACAAAACCAACAACTTCCAGCCAACCAAACAGAAGCACCAGCAGCACCACCGCCCACGACACCCTCACCCCTCCACCCAACCCTCCGCACCCTAACTCACACCTTCCCCTCAACCCCCCACCTCCACCTCAATCCCTCCCACTTCCCCCGCCTCTCCTCCCTAGAGGGACCGCTCAAACCCATCCCCTTAACGTTCAGCCGCGTGCAGACCCGCCCTTTCCTGCCCATGATAAGCGTGGAAGAAGCGCTGCGGGAGAAAGGGCAGAGGGAGAGTGCTGTGCGGGGGGCGGGGTGGAGGGTTGGGAGTAATGTTTATGTTGATGGGAGAGCAGGGGGAGGGATGGGGAGGGGGATGCCGCTGGAGTTTGGGATTGGGAGTTCGGATGAGAGGGGGCTTTGGGTTGGTTGATTTTTGGAGGGGGACGGGAGGGGAGGGTGAGGGGAGGGAATGATGGGTAGGTCGGTAGAGTGCAGTACCCAACGATTGAGAACACAAGGACGAGAAAGAAAAGCATAGTGTTAACAGCGAGTAGGTAGGCAGTCTTCTGAAGTAGCATGTATGCATAGCCCAGCGAAACTCCAGCAGAAAAGCACGTCTTTTGGCTGTTCTTCTTCGATTCCTGCCGCTATATATATACGGAGAAGTAATGAAGAAGAATGGTAAAATGGGGAAAACCTCCCTGAACAAAGCAAAAGAAAAAAAGGAGAAGACATCAAAACCAAAATCTCACGCCCTTCTCTGGAAGGCGGAACAGATTCCCTAAATCCGATTTTTTGCAAGGCCGCAACTCGGACCGGCCGAAAAAAGAAATGATAAAAGAAGCGTAGTAAAAGCAATCATCCCGCAGAAACAAAACAGGGCCAGCAACAAGCAACATGGTTCTCGTTAAGAAAATTGGATTTCGCCGAATCCAGTTTCCAGTCTTCCTCCCTCGACATTTCCGAGACCCGCTCAATGTGGGAACAGTTTCTCAAAAAACGTTCTCTCAACTTCCACTTCCACGTCCACTTCTATCACTCAAACCGATGCTCATCCGTGAAAGGACTCGACTCCCTCTTCCCGCCCGCCCCAACCCCGCCATGCGTGCTTACAACCTCCGAGGCCCGCCTGGTGGCCTCTTCAATAACAGCGCTCAGGCCTCCGGGCCCGCGCTCGCCGCGCCAAGGTCTGTCTTCGCGAGAACGGCTGACGCTAGATGCCATTGAAGCGTAGGGGTTCGGACGTGGGATTGCAGAAGCTGCAGGAGAGGGTACGTTGGGGGCTTCGGAGGCGTCGAAGAAGGGGCTTTCGGCAGGTTGGCTGAGGGGGGAGGCGTTGATGGGGGTGAGGACTGTGGGGGAGAGGTGGGCGGGCGGGGTGGCGGTGGCATTGTTGTTGTTGGTCGTGGTTTTGTTTGAGGAGGCGGTGGGTTTTGTTGAAGCGGGAGAGTCGGAGGGATCGGCTAGAGGGGAGGAGACGCTTGGGGCGTGTTTGCTCGATGCTGTGCTGCCGTCGCGAGAGACGGGGAATCGGCCTTTGCCTTTGCCGTTGCCTGCTACGGTAATTTGATTGGCTTTGCCGTAGGAGGCGTTGCTTTTGACAGATCCGGCGGCGGAGCGATCTGTTTGACCCGGCATCATGATTTGAACTGGCTTGCCTTTGGCTCCTGGTGTGTTGGCGGCAAATTCGGTGGCGGATGCTGTTGTCTCGCCGGATGCGGAGCCTGGGGTTTCGGAGGATGGGGAGTGAGTGGAGGCAGACTTCACAGAGACCATACGTGGGGCGGCGCGGACGACTTGCTGTGCAGGCATGGGTTCGACATTGTTGGTGTAGATGCCGGAGTGGACGGATGAACGGGCGAGAGAGGGAGTGATGGACGCGCGGGTGTATTGTGTGTCGCGGCGGTCGGTGAAGTCGGATGTTCCAGAGTAAGTGCTGTCGCGGAGGTCGCCAGGTCTGAAGAATAGGGCGCCGTCGTCGTTGGCCAGTGGTGAGTTGGGCATGTTGCGGCGAGCTGCAGGGATTGGCGGTACGATGCTGTTGTGAGAGGAGCCGTTGCCGTTCCTGTTGGTGACGCCGGGAATGTATGCGATGTGGATGACGTTGCTCATGCGACTGATGATGCTGTTTGAAAGCGAGCCTCTCGTCCGTGTTGAGGCAGCATCCTGGTGCATAGGCTGGAATGATTGTGTAGCCTTTTGCTGTGCAATGTCGTCGCCCTCCCACTCTTCAGCCTCCAGCTCTTGCTGCGCCCTCTTCTTCTTGATGTAGAAGCGCCATAGCAGGAAGACGACAATAGTAACAAAGGCAATACCGCCGACGACTCCTCCAGCTATTGCGCCAACGTTGGGACCGGAACTTGCGGGCGAGGGACTCGGGTTGCGCACGCAGACCATGGAAGCGCATGCATTGCAGTCGGCGGGGACAAGCGAGCAGATCTCATTCTTGCTACACGGCGGGCAAGAAGGGCTCTCTTCGGGACAAGTGACGCAGCGCTTGAAGACAGTTCGCAGTGTGCGTTCGACCTCTGATCTGATGTTGACTGAGCGGGGAGTGATGTGGTTGGGAGAGGCCATGTCGGGCTTGCGATAGTGGGTGCGAGCCAGCGCGCGAGGGGTGAGACAGTGAATGAGGAAGTAGGTAGGTAATGCAGTGTTGCAGTACTGTAGTGCTGCAGTAGTAGAGGAAGGGCGTCGCGTTCCTTGTCGATCGGTCGTAGAGCAATATCAAGCAAAGCGGGCGCCGGGTGCTGTGTCTCCGTAGTGGTGGGTGTGGCGTGCGCGTACAGTTGATTGGGAGTAGACGAGGTAGGTAATGTATACAGTGAGTGAGAGTGAGAGAGTGAGCGAATGTCGGTAGCAGAGTGAGATGTAATGATCGTAGGTGGTCGGTATGTAAAAGCGAAAGTCGGATTTGGGTTGTCGACTCCCTCTCGCTTGAGTCCAACAACAGTGATAATAGGACAGTGGTAAGGTAGGTAGTTGTTGGTGGTATGTGTGAAGGAGACCAAGGGACAAGGGCCGCGCAGACAGTCCAAGTCCGAGCTCAAAAGGCGTTGGCCAGAGTGGAGTGGAGAGAAGCGAAACGGCGGCTTGCTGCAGGGCTGCGCTAGCCTGTTTTCAACTCCACATCCCATCACACACCACACCAACAATCCATGCAACCTTTGTTCTAGGCCTTTGTCTGAAGATTGTCCATGTGGACATGTCTGGATATGAGATCGAGATGATTTTATCGCCGCCATTAAATCAAATCCATCATATTATCCTCATGTGATTGGAGTTCGTATCATATCCACTACCATTCACAACACCCATCTACATCTCATCATGACAAGAAGTCGATGAAACATCTCTAAATCCCTCCAGCCATCATCAGACACGCCAGTCAACGTTAAGCATCGAGCACGGTCGATCGGGTCCGCCGGCTCATGCGCATGTAGAAACAGCCGTCTTCCGCGCTGGCATGGCCACGCGCGAATCGCATACTGGCCTAGAAACAGGATGATATCGCTGGCAAGAAGATTGAATTATAAATGATAGTATCTCAAAGTCCGCAATTTCAAGAAAGCTTCCTACTTCTGCGGCCTAGGTCCGATGATCTGCCTCCTCCCACCCATAGCAATCCCACTGCCCGCCGAGCTGCCTTTGTTCATGCTGTCTCCACCCGTGTAACCATACTGGTTGACGTCCCAGCTCTGCCCGGCAGCATCACCACCCGCCGCTGCCTCATTCTTCTTACGCTCAGCCGTTTCTTTCTGCTCGCGCTCCCACTCCTTTTGCCTCTCCCTCTCACGCTCCATCTCGCGCTCCAGCAGAGACTTACTGGCCCAACCGCCGGCGTTGGTCTTCTGCTGCGAGGCGACTCGGCGGTCGCGGTCGGCGGCCTGCTCGAGCGCTGAGTCACCTGCTTCTGCTGAGGCGGAGATTCGCGGACCCATGGGTCGAGGAGCCGGGTTGGCCGAGATGTAGTCGTCTATGCGGTTTTGTCGTTGCTGTGGGGGGCTGTACGGCTCGTATTCTTTGGGTTGTGGGGTCGGCAGAGGCCGGTTACTGCTTCCAATCGGGGATGAAGTCGGCGCGTCGGCTGGGTCGTATTGGGGCATTGAATTGCACGAGTCCGATACTTGGAGTGGCTGCGAGGATCTAGTTGGAAGAGGGCGTGCCTCGACTTCTTCCTCGTCGGAATCCTCCATCGGTGTAGACTCTTCAACCAAAGTAGGCTGAGGCAATGGTCTTGAAGGCAGTGACGGCGCCTGTCTCGTCGCGCCGCTCCCGGTCGCACGTTGTGAAATCGCATCCTGACTTGATTGCCATTGGCTTCGCAAGTATTCTCTCTCATCGCCAGTCCAGCTGGCTTCGCTTTGTTGCGCGCTTGGTGGTCTGTCTGCCTGCGCCGTGCCTGGTCGTGACCAGTCCTTGCCAGAGCGTAACCTTTCTTCTCGCTCGTTCTGATATTGCCGTTCGCGCGCCCTGGCTTCCTCCAACTGCTTCTCAAGCTCTCTCACGCGCTTTCCCTCGGGCGTCTCGGCACGTCCGTCTGCATCGCCACTTAAGGCACCCTGTTCTCTTTGATAATCCGCCAGCGACTGCCCACGCAATATGCTGCTGGAGGGTTGTTGAGGCTTTTCAGGAGCCTCGCTCTTCTTCATCAAATTCTTTATTTCAGCGTCTTCCTGTTTCCGCATCTCATCGTCTTGTCGCCACCTGCGCTCCTGCTCTGCCCACTGCCGTTTTTGCTCCTCCACCCGCCGTCTCTCCTCCTCGCGATGTCGTTGTGTCTCTTCTTCCCATCGACGTTCCTCTTCCAACCTATCCCTTTCTTCTTCGGCCTCCCTGTCTACGCGGCGCTTGTATTCGGTTTCTTCTGACTGCTGCTTCAACCGCGCATCCTCCTCTTCCTTCTCCTTTCTTTTACGTTCTTTCTCAGCAAAGCTCGGCACAGTCGGCGACTGGCTAGTAATCTGTCGTCGTGCTCCGAAGCTGATGCCTTGATTGCCTTGAGATGCTCCACCCATAAATCCGTACTGAGCAATGTTCCAAGCAGGCGCAGTCGCACCCTCGTCGGCTCTGCTGCTCCACGAAGAGACTGGACCACTAGGTTTGCCGGATGTGGACCCTCCCTTTTGAGAGCCATTCGAGCCACCAGTGAGAGCAGGTGACATGGCACGGTTATATGAGGGCATAGCAGCTGAAGGCTTCGGAGGGCTATTGGTGCGATATGCGCTTTGCCTTATTGATCCGTACTGGCTGGATGGGCCGGAACCAGAGGCCGAAGGTGTGAGAGGGGCTCCCGACTTCTTCGGTCCGATGGTCGATTTGAAGGCAGAAGGATTCACGGCATGCGCCTGACGCGAGAATGCGCCCAAGCACTGTAGCACTTGCGCCGGATCTTTTGACTCGAAGAGATCAACAGTCAAGAAGCGGTCATGTGACTGCATGTTGAGAGGCGGCATCTCACAAGCCTTCAAGAAGTGGCTGATGTTTTCCATTTGGATGAAGGGCATCTGACTCTTCTTGAAGCGGATTCCAGGAGGCGGCAGGGCCATGTTGGCCAGCTCACACAGCGCGATGCCATCTTTGAGGGCGTCCAGGAGATCGCCAGGCGGTAGTGAGCGACCAAGAGTGTCTTCTATCCATGCTCGGGCTTCGTTGGCTGCCTGTGGGGTGTATCTGGACAGACGCAGATTGCGCATGTCCGAGTCTAGGGAAGTGACGGATGGCATTGTTGTGTTGTTGTTGATTGGAAGGAGATCCAGTAGAGAAATATTAAATGCTATCCATGCGAGGCCGTGCAGTTTGTTGTTCGGTGGCACGCGACAACAAATGATGATGACAAGGTGACAGGGAATAGGTTGGATGTTTGGGAAATGGAAGGTGACGAATGTGACGCCCCGCAGCAGCAGCGACCTCGCGAAATTCAACCGAGACTGGCCGGGGTCTTCCTTCCAACAGCTTCTTTGTAAGAAGAGAGAAGACCGAAGAGACATCACATCACATCACTACGAAGTACGATCCACGACATACGACAGACACGATCCGGGACACGACGTCAACTCTTCTCCTTGCTCACTTCATTCACTGCATTGTCCTCACTTTGGCTTTCTATACCATACACTACTCGACTTACTTTCTCTACCCTGCCCGGTCAGCCGCAGGAAAGCCGCCTCCCCCGCCAACTTGTTACTCAGCGCCTGCTCACCCCGGTGCACATCCAACTTACCACAACGTACCGTAACGTACCGTAACGCACTTCGACTGACCGGCACGCTCAACGCCACCTTTAGCCATGGATTCCATGCGCCACCTCTCTTCCTCGCTACCTGCGACCCGTCGCCGCAACGAGCAGAACCACCAGCTATTGTCCGACTTCAAAGCCGCTGCCCTCTCAGTCACAAACCTCTACAAGACTGCCACTGCCGAAAACGCCCGTGCTCGCGATGCAGGATACCAGGATGCTCTGGACGATCTGCTGATGTTCCTCGACAAGGAGCATCTGGGCTTGATGGACGGCGAGGGCTGGACAATCCGGCAATGGGCTACCGAGAGACTCGATGACGCTCCCAAGGCGAACGAGGAGGAAGAGGATTCCAACAACAAAGATGAAGTCCTCGAGACTAGAAGTTCTTCGCCCGAAGTGCAAAGGAAGCCCATGGCGCCCAACTCGCTTGTTGAGGAGGAACAGCAGAGACCGGCTTCAGAGCCACCTCAGCACGCACCTCTGCCCGCGCCTCAACACCAGTCTACCACAACCCACATTGCAGCAGCATCACCTCTCACAAGTGCACCGGTCCTTGACAACTTCTCCTTCCGCTCGGCCCAAGAATACCCCACCAACCACGACCGAGAAGACAACCAAATCATGGACGTCGATTCCACAGCCACAACTCCAGCAAGGCCCGCCCCTAAAGCTTCATCCAAACCTCGCCACACGGTCCACAACAGAAGTCGAGATAACAACCGCGCTTCCAGCGGCCCGACGTTCAACTTCAACCTAGGCACCGGCGCAGGCGGCAAGCGTAAAATGCCTTATCCAGACTTTTTCGACATTTCAGGCTTGAACCCCGACGGCAACGATAACAACAACAATCGCCGGGACGGAAGTGGCCGAGGAAGCAAGAAGGGCAGGCATGTCTGATTGGGAGAAATTTTCATATGTTCGACAAGAAGAAGACGAGAAAGAAGGACGAGCTATCCATGCCAGACACGTCTGGTCTGGCTGCATTAGCAACACATCATGACAGAACGACGCGCACGAGAGGACTGCAAAGCGATTAATGCATTTGCCCCGGAGTTTTTGTGTTATGCTGGCGGAAGGGCGGCGGACCTTCCACTAGTTTGTTTCGGGGAGGCGTTGAGATACCCTTGGTGCTCTTGTTTTCTTGGCCAAGGAGGAGCGCAGGCGTATAGTCGAAGCGGACTGCCGCTTCCTCTATCACTATGTAAAGGCATGCAAATTCGATTGCATATTGTGAGCGGGCGAGCGAGCGAGCTGGGGGGACTGCAACTTGTAATTCGCGATGTTGAATTAGGTTATATACCCCCTTTTTCTTACATCACATATAGTGACGTTCTTGTGTGTATTGCTTCACTTCCAATCTCTTTCTCTACACGGCCTCTTGGGAGAAAATAAGAATACATGTATCTATCTGCCATACACCCGGGTAAACGCCTATGTCGTTTTCCGTCTTAGGCACAACCTGTACAAGCACTTTTCACCTTGTTGACGAGGGTACTTTCCCGCTGAAATGGACTATTCGGTCTTTCCTGATGTGCAATATACAATACCTCTCTCACTTCAAGGTGAGATATCCACGCCTCTGTTCTGTTATACAGCAATGGCTTCAGCATGAGCCAGCCACTCCCTCCTCCTTCTTCAGTTCCCGCCTTTCCTCTCTCTCACTCTCTTACATTTCGCCCTCCCAAGCCAAAGCTAGCTCCAGGATGTACCGTATATACCCAATATTCTCCATCTCCATCTCATTATCATTACAGCCCACCGTCCAAAACCCCCCGTCCATTCCATTCCTTCCAAAATATTCCTCCATCTTCCTCTCCCATCCCTTCATCATCCTCTCCATCCCTCCCTCCCTCCCTCAATTCACCAACCGATAAACCCCCAACCCAACCAAAACCCCGCTCAACCCGAAAATCCCCAACCTCCGCGCCTGCATCGTCACCCTCGACCCGCTCCTCAAGATCTCCGCTTCCCGCTCTTTGAGCTGCGACATGCCCGAGGCGTAGCTGTAGATTCCTAGGCCGGTGAAAGCTGCGCTGCCTGTGGGGATCATTTCTGTCAGCGATGGGGTTGGAGGCATGGGCGAGGGACGGTTTACTTACCCATTAATCGGCAGGGTGTGCAGTCTTGGTATGCTTCTTTCTGTTGGGAGGCGAGGGTTTCGGAGATTTTGGGGGGTTGGGAGAGGGTTATTACTGAGGGGTGGGGGTCGGAGGGCATTTTTTTTTGGTGGTGGTGGTGGTGGTGGTGGTGGTGGTGGTGGTGGTGGTTTATGTCTCGATGGGTTTGGTTTGGGGTTTGTTGTTGGCAGGGTGGGAGTCTTTGGCGGTCGTGGTGGTGGAGAATATAGGTACTGTAGGTCGGCCCTCTTCTTTTGAATGGTGTGACTTTGTGTGCTTGACCTTGTGCTTCGTAGGAGTTATTGTAGATCGCGGCTTACTACTACTCTACCACCAGAAGATGGAGAGTTGTCGCAAGTCGCTCGATTGGGAAGGAGGCACCTTAGTCATCGGCCAAGCCGATGCTCCGATTATCCATCCGTGCCAACCTAGTTACTGTACAAGACCCACAAGATACATAGTATGTACACGACAGACTCGTTCACTTTGGTATTATTGCACACCGGAAAACAACGAATTGCATGGATGAAAGCCATACCGTCATCAGCACACTAAAGGCTTGCAAAAGTATCGACCCTTTTACCGGTCTCTATACGAGGTCTCTCTAACAATTACGCGAGAGGCGTTCGGCCTACCTTTATTTCAGCTCCTCAGACTGTAGAGCAACACTAATAAATGCACGAATCATATGTACATACCACCTTAGTGTGTTGGTACCCTTTTCCTACAACCAAGACACTGCAAAACTAACATATGTGATATCAAATCTTGACTCAGCCTCAATCCTACACTAGGCTACACCTGCGTACCACATAGTCATGGCAAGAATCCTTCCGCGGCTATGCTATGTATAGTACCGACTAGGTAACTATATAACAACGCTCCCGCCCCTAGTTGTGTCTTGCCCCGTGAGCCCAGCAGCAAACACCATGCACTTCACAAAGACATCGCTGGCATCCGCCTTCTTACTCGCCAGTAACACCCTCGCAATCGAGCTCGACTTGAACGATCCGCAGTCGATCAAGGATGCAGCAGAAACAGTCGCCTCTAGCATCGTAGACCGCTACGGAAACGCCTCGGTTCCAGGTCTTTTCGGAGACCCATACTACTTCTGGGAGAACGGTCTTGCTTGGGACTCTCTTATCCATTACTGGCACCAGACTGGGGATGATGCTCACAACGAAATCATTGGCGAAGCTCTGCGCTTCCAGCTCGGCCCAGACAACAACTACTCTCCATTGAACCAGACCAAGAACCTGGGCAACGATGATCAGTCTTTCTGGGCACTCGCCGCCATGACAGCCGCAGAGTACGGCTTTCCCTCTGACGTCCTCGAGGACATGAACACGACATGGGTGCAGATCGCCACCAACGTCTTCGAAGAACAAGCTGCGCGCTGGGACGACGAATCATGCGGCGGCGGTCTCCGTTGGCAGATATTCGCCTTCAACGCCGGCTACAACTACAAGAACACGATCAGCAGCGGAAATTTCTACCAGCTCGCCAGCCGCCTCGCCCTCTACACCGGAAACACCACTTACTCGGACTGGGCACGCCGCACGTTTGACTGGACCGTCGATATTGGGCTGATCTCCAACACCGGCGCTGTCTTCGATGGCACCGACACCAACATGAATTGCTCTGCACTCAACCACCTCCAATGGACAGACTCCGCCGGAACCTACCTCGCTGGTCAAGCCTACGCCTTCAATGCTGTAAGTCCTGTCTGCCTGCCTACCTATCATCCCACCCGAATTTGAAGCAAAGAGAAGCTCCTAACAACACCTCAACGAAACAGACCCCGACCGCCCAAAACAAAGGCTACATCTCCTCCTTCGCCTCCATCAACGCGACCTTCGCCTCCAGCGCCGCCGCCGGCGAAGACGCCGCCCCCCTCATAAACGGCACCCTGACCGAAGTGGCCTGCGCACCCCAAGACCTCTGCACCACCGACCAACTAGCCTTCCGCGCCATCCTGGCCCGCGCCCTCTTCCAGCTCCGCGCCCTGACGCCCGATGACCAGATGCTCACGGTTTCAAACAACACGAAAGTGAACTCCACGACCATCTCGACCGGCGTCCGCGCGCCCGCCTGGAGCATGCACGAGCGCATCGACTTCATCCTGCAGACGTCGGCGCAGGGCGCCGCGGCGCAGTGTTCGGGCGGGGACAGCGGGACTGTGTGCGGGAACGATTGGGGCGCGGACGAGTGGGATGGCACTTCGGGGTTGGGGCAGGATTTGAGCGCGCTGAATATCTTCTTGGCGAATTTGCCGGTTGGGGGCAGGCTAGCTACTGTTAATGGAAGTGCGGAGGGCGCTGCTAATGCTAGTGGTGGGCGTGGAGATAATGCTGCTGCTGATGAGGCTGCTTCCTCTGAAGGGGCGGCGGGGCATGTCACTGTGTTTTCTTCGGTTGCGTTGTTGTTGGTGGGCGTCAGCTCGTTGATGGCTATGTTGTAATCCGCTGGGACGTGAAGTTCGAAACAACCTCAAGGCAGAGGACAGCAGGAGGGTAGGAAGCCTTAGTAGGGTTCTACATTACCTTTTAACGAAAACCAACGGTCCAACGTGATCATGACACAGAAGAGAATAAAGCACATTCACAGGATCGGAAAATCGTACATCGCAACTTCTATTCATTATCGACAATAAAGTCTGTCAAATGATAAGCCTATTCACACAACGTCGCCACAGCTGACGAATCGAGGAAAAGTGAATCAAGCTTTGTCGTCAAGCCATCCAACCCGAAGTAGTATAAAACCCAGGCCCAGAAGGAGGAGCATTACCACCGCCACCACCAGGCTGTCTGAAAGCAGGCGGCATCGGAGCAATAGAAGCCCCACCATACCCCTGCTGCTGCTGCTGTTGGTACTGCGGCTGCTGGTATTGGTACTGATACTGTTGGAAATTGGAATTCGCGGCCGATTCCCTGGCGGCGCGCTCCTTGAGTTGTTTTTGTTTTTTGAGCTGGACGAGATTGCCTTTGAGGCCTTTGAGGTAGCGGGTGGCGGCCTGGACAAGGTGTTCGGGCTCGTTGGAGGCTTTCAGGGCTTCGAGCATGGCGCGGACCTGTGAGGGTGGGATGTTAGCTTTTCGACTGACTTGAGGCAAGACGGGCAAGGGTGGTTGTCTATATCTACCTGAGTTTCGGAGGTGATGTGAGGGCACACGCGCATTTGGCCGTAGTGCGCGATACCGCAGAGGTTGCAGTATTCCACGCCTGCGGTTTTGAGTGGACACGAGCCGACGACGTGGGTAGTCTTACAGGCCATGCATTTGATGTATTCATCGGGGGCAGCTTGTGGTGTTTGTTGGTCGGACACGCCGTTGAATGTTGGGGTTGAAAGTGAAATGGTGCCATCGGGATTTGGCACTTGTAGTTGGGGAACGTGGGCTCGACGGAAAGTTGGGAGGGCTGTAAATCACAATTGTAAGTGTTTGTCTGTGGGAGCATCTGTGTGTGTTTGTGTGTTTTGATTGGGCGTGTCAATGCGAGGAGGCTCCGGTGGACTCTCAGGATCGAGATCAATGACCTCGCGAGGCGCCGGATTAAAGTCTCCTGTCTGTGACGACAGGCTGGAGGTCGTGTTTGATGCTTTCGATTTCCCGTTTGGAGTCTGCCCAGTGCTGGCCTCCGACTTTGCCGCCTTTTTGGGAGGGGCAGTAGTCTTGGGCGCAGCCTCCTGAACAGTCTTCTCGGGTCGGCCGCGCTTCTTTGTGAGAACAGGTTCATCCACTCCAACTTTCAGCTTGGATGTCGGCTCTTTTGGCTTGGATGCTGTCTGCTTTGGTTCGGTGGCCGCCTCCATCGGCTTGGATGCCGTCTTCTTTGGTTTGACCGTCTTGGGAACTAGACTGGAAGGTTCTTTCGGGACTTTTGGGGGTTTCAAAGCGGATGTCCCAGTCTTTTGACTTTTCTTTGCAGTGACGGTGGCGGGTGGGGTTTGAACATTTGTGGAAGATGGAGGCTTACCT
>Ga0265797_10000344_pt1 | contig 84745 bp, 48 predicted proteins | sample P2T30metagenome_FD_192433 | JGI IMG/M metagenome (GOLD analysis project Ga0265797, IMG submission 192433) | Plant litter microbial communities from East Loma Ridge, Irvine, California - P2 T30 | ecosystem: Environmental > Terrestrial > Plant litter > Unclassified | place: USA: California... | reverse complement strand
ACTTATATTCACCGTTTGCTAACGCATTTAATGCGTTAGTCACGTCTTCTTCGGTATACGAAGGCATAGAGAAGGAAGAGAAACGCCGGGCGAGGAAGCGGGGTTTATAAAGCTAACCTCGGTAAAGTGATCGACTTCCCCTACTGATCGACTTCCCCTACAGTGACGTTATAAGTGATAACTTTTTTTTAGAATTAGTATATCTTGATTAATATTAATCAAAATTAGTTAGTATTGAGTTTATGAGCATTGTGTATACTTAAATTATTACTCAAAATTTCTTAAAGTCATAAGTTAGTAGATAAGTTAGTAATTAATCTTCTAAATTCTAATTAGTATTCTTTTAATGTAAAACTTTTACTAATTTATAACTCCTACTATAATTTTATAATAATTTAATTAAGTTAGTTGATAATATTTTAGGGAAGCTATAATAACTAACATAGAAGCAAAGTCTAGAGAATTATAGATATAGTATAGAGTCTATCTCATAAGTTCTAATATAAGTATAGAGTAGTAAGTCTTATTATATTTATATAACTATCAAATTAAAAGATTAATTCTTGATAAGTTATCTTAATCAGGATAAGTTAACTTTAAAATCAAAGTATTATTATTTTGAGATAGATCTAACTTATATCCTATATAACTAGTTAGATAATAGTAATCTATAGTATACTAAAACTATATCTTGTTATTACATATCTAACATATTAGCTAATTAACTAATCTATAACTTCGAAAATTTTTACTATTAATCTTATAATACAAAGTGTTTATTAATCTAATACTAACTAATCTTAGCTGATATTAATTAAGATATGCTAGCTTCAAGAAAAAAAACCTCAATTTATAGAGTTAGAACTATAATAAATTCTTGATAATATTAGCTAACTAATAAGAAACTAAGCTGGGTTAAATTTGTTTTGTAAATATTGAAATCAGTATACTACTATAGCTTAACTCAGTTAGTAATACCTATTTTTAATAATTAAACAAATATTTTTCTATCTTAATCTCTAAGAGCTATGTATTTACCAGAATAGCCTAGGTATATTAAAGTATATCTCAAATTTAATATTTAATTTACTCTTTTTAGCTACTATAATAATTGATACTAGTTCTATTAATAGCTAATAAGCTTATTCAACTTAGGTTTCAAGCTTAGATCTACTAAGTATGTCTAAGTAAGATCAGTTCAAAGCTATAAACTCTAGATGCTAGTTTAGACTGCCTACTGTTTTGCAATCTCTTTTATAACATTAAATTTACATAACTAGAGTATTTAAATACAGAGGTTTAATACTATCATAAAGTTGAACTAGCTAGATAGTAATGTTACTATAGAGGTTCAGAGAGACAATAGGAGTTCTGAAATAGTTCTAAGCTTTTCAGATTATAAGAGGTAATAACTTAATTAATCAGATTGACTAACTTTTAGAACCAAGCTAATATCAACTTTGGAATGTTTAGTATCTAGGAATCGAATAATATAGTCATAGAGTCATATAGCTTCAAGTACTAGTATCATATGTTCTTACTAAAGAACCTTTTTATAACTTACAATAAGATTTATATAGCTTATCCTAATATTAACCAAGCTAATTAGCAATACTAATTACTTTTTCTTTTTAACTATAGTAAATACAAACTTCATAAGCTATAATAGTCTATTAAGTTGATAATCCTCTATTTCATATAAGTAATAAATCTCTGATATTTAAGAAATCTCAAGAAAATTACTCTAATGTGCCTGTAGGGGAAGTCAGTCACTTTTTTAATTTCAAATTTCTAAAATTCACTAACTACCTCACTAATGCTGTAATCAACAAACTAACTAAGCTAACTCATTAACTGAATCTTCTTCTTCTTCCTCTGAAGAAATCAATATATACTTTGTCTTTTTTCCTCCTTTGTTCGTCTTTTTCTTTTTAGTCTCTCCTTCGAGATCCTAGACTACCTTAAGGATATCCTCCTTTGTAAGGAGGTATTTGCTCTTTAAAGCTACTCTTTTGCTATTTTTATGCATCTTACGTGTATTAAGTAGTACGTCCTTTTCGTGTAACTCCCTCTAAGCTAAGATTGCGTTAGTATCTTGATCTTTAGCAAAGTTAATCAAATCCTGAACAAGGTCCCTAGCCGATAGTGGTATATCTCTGTCATTTTGAACAAGGTCGACAATCTGACGTAGATTGAGAGCCCTAGGGGTATATGGACTACCCCTAGCCCTTAAAATCCGAGATGTGTCACTAACTTAACTAACAACTTGATTTTCTGGAGAGGGTGTCTAGGGATAGGGAGTAATTGTCGATAGTAGGATTTCAGAATTGAACAGATAGATTCTAGCTTTTCGAAAGCTAGATTCGATAGAAGAAGGCTTAAAGCATCGAGCCCTAGCTTTGATATAAGCTGAAGTCCACTCTACCTATAGTAATCGCATAGTTAAATGTCGGAAAATTCGGTTAACCTCTAAGTTAAGAGCAGTTTTTAGAGGTCTGAAAATCGATAAATCAAGAGGCTGTGTTTTATGCGATAAGTGTGGCGGTAGTAGAAAGAGGTCGATTTTCGACGTGATACAGTAGGCGATAAACCAGGCCATAACATGAGAGGAGTGACCGTCAATGATTAAGAGGTGCTGCGAGTTAGTTAATTTACTAACAAACAGCTGAAAATGCGCTTTTAGCTATTCAAATCCAATTAGATCAGAAGTCTAGCCTTTTTTCGATGTAATGAACTTCTAACCTGCTAGAGTCTCATTAGGAATCTAGCCTGAATTTAAGTTTTCATCTTTAAAAATCAGACACAGAGGTAGGGTCACCCCCGAGGCGCTGACATACTCTAAACAGGTAATCCACTCTTGTTGTCCTAGTTGTTTCTTTTCTCGGTATTGATTCAGCTGATCAAGTAGAACAACTGATTTTTTACTAGATCTGATCGAAAAGCCAGTTTCGTCGACGTTATAGATCACACTAGAAGGGTATTTGTGTTCATATAAAAGCTCCCCTAAGTTGTTAAAGTATGATTTTATTATCGAAAAATCAAGTGCTATAGACTATGCTGTGTCGATAGTACACAAGAAACATGTCTTAATTCGCGGGTGGTGTGTCCGAAAGCGATCAACCTATCAGTGCAAGATAGGACTTAATTCATTTTCGTCGTGATTTAAACCTTGTTTAGACTGAATTTCAGAAGCCAAAATTTTGACTAACTGAAGAGTGACTAGGGCTCCTAACTTCGCAGCCCTGTAAATCTAGTTCTCAAGTGTTGTTTCCTTAATTAGAGTTAGTAATTGTTGACTAACATGACTTTCTGTTCTTGATTTTGATTTTTTCTATCAATTATGTAAAGTTGAAGAGGGAATTTGAAAGGCGATTGCTGCTTTGCGAATTAACTTATATTCGCTATTAACTAACGCATTTAAAGCGACAGTTACGTCTTCTTCAGTATACGAAGGCATAGGAAAGGAAGAAGAAAGCTGAGAGAGAAAGCAGGGTTTATAAACTAACCTTAGTAAAAGTGTCCGGAATCTCCTACTGTCCGGCTTCCCCTACAGGCACGTTAGTATTATAAGCTAATAAGCTAGGTTATTAATTCAATTTAAGTAGTCTCTAGACATATAGTAATTCTACCATTAGTCAAAAGAATAGCTTAAAACTTCTATTATAGTCTTAGTTATAGCTTAATAACTTGAAAATAGAAATCTAGCTAAAAGAAAACCTATCTTTATATAAGCTAATAGCTTAGCTAACAATTACTAAATAAAACTTAAATGTTTAGTATGGAAAGAATATACTTTAAATTTACTAATAACTTAATTCTAAGTTATTCTAAATAATATATCTTAAGTTAAAAGTCTCTTAAGCTATAAACCCTAATTAAGTAGTTAACTTCCTCTATTAGTTCTTAACCCCTACTATGACATTAAACTATTATAATTTTTTAAAATCTATGTTTATTATAAGTTAATTAAGAAAAAAAGTAGTTAGAATAGCTAATTGACTTTATATTAAAAAAAAGCTTTATTAATTTGAATGTAGACTATAACAAGATCTTTAAAAATACTAAAAATTATTCTAGAGCTTTTATTATCTCAGATGTTTTTAGATTAATATTGATAAGATTTATATCCTATTTACTATCTAATATATTTTAACTTAACTATAGACTTTTTAAATACTTCACATTCTAGAATATAATACTATTTGTTTGGAGTCACCTAGATAAACTTACTGACAAATTGATTTTTGAACTTCAAAAAGCTTATATCTGACCTAGAACCCCCACTGACCTGAAACCACTACTATGGTGTTAGCATAGCCTTCTAAACATTGTATCATGATTGATTAGACAGATTTGTATTACCACACTTAAATACAGAGCGCACAAAGCCTCAGGAGACTGAGTTTCTAAATGCTTCTGAATGTGGGACCTTCAGAGCATTGCGTCTTGCGCTTGTCCAGGCATGCATAGACTAGATGGCTGTGGCGTACAGTTGAATTGCTGGTGGTCCACCTACGGCGGGGTCTTCATACTCTTGACAACCAACCCTAAGGCGTGCTCAGCAAACCGTGTCAAGAGTAATACCAACATGCCTGATGCCAAGGTCGCTGATTACTCTAGGCGTACCTTGATGTGCTGGTTCTCTTCCTTATCTGATCTTAAACTCTTGGCGGTCCACTGCTGGACTCGGTACATCCACGGTCTCAATCAATCATGCTCTCGTTAGCTGCAAACAAGGCAGGGTTTAGGATCTTATCAGATTTTTTCATGTGCACGCCCATGGAGCTTTGGGCGAGCGACCTCGCTTTCGAAGTAATCTGATGATCTGGCGACGAATTGATAAGATCAGCGCCGCTCCATGTTAGGCGCGATGGCGTTTCTGGTCAGTCGAAATGTTTCGTTTTTTTCACTTGCGTCAGCAGCCACTGACCTTTCGCCTAGTCATTTTTCTCTCCCTTCTTCATCCTGGGCTTGCGAGTCTCACGCCTTCGCCTCGACAATATTGTGTCTGGGCTTGCAACGAAGGTACCAGCTATGTCACTTTCGAAGGCTCGGAAGGGCTTGACTACTACACGAATCTCTGCGCCAACGAGCTTTTCCTGCAGTCTCTCTCGTACTGCATCCAAGCCTTCTGCACAGGTGAAGAGACATCGGCCGGGTTGACTTTGCAAGACGATGTTTGCGTTGCCAATGCAGCTATCCACTTGCCTGATCTCGACGATCGTTACATCCTCCCAATGACCGAGCTGGACATGGTTGAGGAAGCAGACATGAGTTTGATCCTCGAAACAGCAGCAGCACCATTGGATCACGCCGTCGTCATAAGTCGGGACTTGTACGGAACAGCGTACCGGACCACCGCTGCCCACTTCGAGAACCAACGCTTGGCTTATAAATTCGTGTAGGCCTCCCCAGTAACGAATCGAATGCGTTCGTCGATCAGCTGCTAACGTCGAATTATACATGTAGGTGGTCCATGTACGGATTCTGGGCCCTAGCGATCGTCATCGGATTGATTCACCGTTGCACAAAGGTATTGAATGCTCGACGCCACGCGAAAAGTCATTACCGAGCAGCTACAAGCAGCCTACGTCTTTGGGTCAAGAGACGATTGCTCACACCGGCAACGTTTAGCAGGCATTGTCAAGACCCTATAGGATGGTACACCATACCGCCCAGACTGGAGACCGTACTCTTGATCGCCTACTTGATCGTGAACTTCGTCTTCTTGTTTCCCGGCTACGATCTTTTCGAAGGGAACCTCTGGTATGTCAGACTTGGCCCCTGGATACTTCCGCCCCATACTAATGTGTCGTGTAGGTACCCTACATATCAGCTGCAAATTTCGCGCTACCTTGCAATCCGCGCTGGTCTGCTCGCGATCGCTCAACTTCCAGTTGTATGGGTATCTGCACAAAGGAATGACCCGTTGCTTTGGATCACTGGTTGGTCGTTCACAACATACAATCGCTTCCATCGATGGGTGGCTCGGCTTTGTTTGGTGCTTGCCATAGTGCACTCTTCGAGCTATTCGATCTATACTTGGCATGCAGGTCCGGGACTCTATGCGGCCAGCTGGATGCAGGAATACTGGTACTGTGGCGGAATTGTCAGTCGTTGTCCAAAGCGAAAAGGATCACTGTTACTAACATTTACAGACTGTCGTGACGATGTCCTTGATGGTCGCAACCTCGATCTATTTCTTCCGCGCTAGATGTTATGATCTCTTCCTCGCATTACACATTGTGTTGGCTGTTGTCGTCATGGTTGCGCTTTGGTTGTGAGTTTGTCAATATCGAAGACCCTCATGTAAGAAGCGTACTGACAGGCGAGTAGCCACGTCAAGGTACTCAAAGGCGAACTCAACGGCTTCCTCTGGGTGTGCATCGCCATCTGGTCCTCCGATCGGCTCCTACGACTAGCAAGAGTGGCCTACCTCGGTCTGATACCGCGCTTCACGAAAGGCGTCAAAGCCACGGCAACTTACGATGCCTCTGCCGACATCATTCGCCTCGACGTGACCGCATTGGTGCCAAAGAAACCCATCAGACCAGGCCAATACTATTATCTTTACGCCGCTGGTGGCATCGAAAGTTATCAAAGTCACCCATTCACCCTATGTTCCTGGCGGAAACCCACATCAACCACGACGACGCCGCTCTCCTCATTGTCAAAAACAGAAGACGCAAAAGGCCCCGTCTCGCTTCCTTCCCTCTCAATAACTTCAACAGAAACAGGAAAAACCACCTCAACACAACAAACCCTCTTGATCCGCCCCTATAAAGGCCTCACAGCCTCTCTGAAAAAGCGCCTAACGCCGTTCCCCAAAGACATCACGGTCCTGCTCGAGGGCCCCTACGGCCCCACTCTCGACCTGAGCTCTTTCTCCGACCTCCTGTTCCTCGCCGGCGGCAGCGGCATCACACCAGCGGTCTCCCACCTAACCCATCTGCTTCCCTCGCGGAAGACAAACGTCCACGTCGTCTGGGCAGCGCAGACGACCGATCTGGTTGAAAATGTTTGTGAAAATGAGCTCGCGGCCGCGTTGCGGGATCCAGGTTTTCGACTGACGGTTTATGCGACGAGGTGGGGAGGGGTTGCTGATGCTGCGGCCACTTTAGATTCTTCGTTGTCTTCTGTCGTCGACTCTCCTGGCAATGCAGAAGACACCGAGAAAGAGAAGGTCAAGTCCAAAGCTACTGGTTCCTCTTATCCCGTGCTTAGAGGCCGCCCGGATCTAACTTTTGCAATCCGAGACGCAAGGAAGAATTGCACGAGGAACCTGGCTGTGGTGGTCTGCGGACCTCCGAGGATGGCTGACGCTTGCCGGAAGAGGGTTGTAGAGGTTCTAGGGGACGAAGGTGCGGGGCCGGAAGTGGAGTTCTTTAACGAGGCAATGGGATGGTGACCAATTGCTGCCAGTCTGCGACTGTTTTTGCTGCTGTTGCTGCTACTGTTTGACTGTTTGAAACAGGCGAAGAGCGCACAAATCCGTGTCGTAGAACTAGAAGTCATCCGCAAATCGGCTGTCTATCGATCAATCGTTCTTTCCTGCCCTTAGCTTGACGAAACATGCATATAGTAGAGCATTGAACACTTGGACATTATGTTGGCTAAGATTTCTCTTTAACCTAGAAGCCTAGACTCCCCTTCAATCATGAACACCCCGTCGCCGTGCGAATGTTCGATTGATGGGTTCTTTGGAACTAAGTTCTGTAGGATCACTCTCAAGCACTCTGTACGTCCAGAAACCCGGATCGAGGGTGGTTCGAGCATCAGTGACGAGACTACCAGCAACTATGCCGACCGCTTCGTGACGATCTTTAAGCAAATGGAAGCTCGTGCTGGCTGACGAGCGCACCGGTGTTTGACATTCCAACAAGTCCTGGGATATCGATGGTAGTGATCCACTGTATGGCGATGGTTGACATCATGAGTCCAACGACTGTCAGAGTTGTTGAACATGCTACGCACGCTGTCACGCCGTGAACGCTCCTGAGCATCAGAGGCTCGGTTTGTAAAACGCGGGCGTGCGCTGCGCGTGGAAAAACGGTCGACTTGGCTCCGGATCGGTATGGTCTTCTGAGCGGTTGGGACCCACCAAAGATCCGAAGATTTGGAAACCCATCGATCCCACAGTTGGTATACGCGTTGTCCAGACTTTCGATACAAGGTGGTCACAAGAGGTCGAATGCCTCGCGAACCTTAACACATCGCACCTCTTGATCGCGGGTCGCTGGTGGTCTGCTTACGGTTTGACGAGTGGCTCGTTGGCCACGGTTTGGCCGATCCATTGAGCCACGATAGATGAAGTCGTCGTGTTGCTGCTGACTCGAGAACAGCACGGGCATGCTACCATCCACCCATGTACTCCACTCTGGAGAAATGGAGGAATGACCCACGGGAACGGATGTCTTTTTGCGGAGACGGATGAGGGGGCGCAAGCCATGTTCAGCACGCCTTGGACATGTTTTGCGGTGTTGTGGCAGGTTTTCAAGAGTGAGCCGAGGATTTTGGACAAAAAGTCATGCAGTGATGCCTGAGGCGAGAGATGATCGACATCGGCCCGCCCACATGGCCTGATGCATAATCGGCCTAAGCTTTCGTTTCACTCCATCTCAGCCTGTCGATCCTCATCATCATCTTCCCTACCTTCACTACCTTGACCTACAGCTTCAAGCCGTCAGGCCGTATAACATCACTATACGAATCGCGCCAGTGTACTTGTGGTATGCGTCCCGCGGCCATGTTCTGCATCCCGCGCCCACCGACGGATCTGTCTCACACGGGCCACAGCTAGCCTGCACAAACCGCTCATATGGGCAAATCCTACACGTTATTTTCAATCAGCTACGGAAGTATTTTGGAATGAAGCCTCGGTTCTCGGAGGAACAGACGGTATGTCTTCAAAGGATTGATCGGGGGGTAAGAGGTAGATCAAACGAATCCGCGTGTGTATAAAAGGTCCTCGTCGACCACCAGTCTCGATCAAGCCACTTACCACATTCGCTCCATTCACAATCACTACAATTGAAGATGAAGACTTCCTCCATCAAAGTCGCGCTCCTTGCGCTTGCTGGTCTCGCGTCTGCCGCTCCGCAGAGCCTGGCCGGACTCGTGGGCAGGGCGTCTACCATTCCTCCGCCCTCCGACGATCCGTTCTACGTTGCCCCGTCTGGCTACGAGTCTGCTGAGCCTGGTGCGATCTTGAGGAGTCGCCCTGTGCCCAGCGCTCTTTCCCTATTCCAGACCATCCCCCTCAACTTGAAGGGCGCGTGGCAGCTCCTTTACAGGACCACAGATTCTATGGGCAAACCGATTGCCACTGTCACCACCGTGCTCGTGCCGAAAAACGCCGACCCCAAGAAGCTCCTTTCGTACCAAGTCGCCGAGGACAGCGGTGGAGAGATCAACTGCGCCCCATCTTACACTCTCCAGACAGGATCCGACTCTGTATACGCCGGAACTGGAGGCATTGAGGCGGCACTGATTGCTGCTGCGTTGAACCAGGGCTGGATCGTCAACTCCCCCGACTGGGAGGGACCCAAGTCGACGTTCATCGCCGGAAAGCAGGCTGGTTACGCAACTCTCGATGGTATTCGTGCGGCACTCGCATCTGGGGAGACCACCAGCGTCTCTTCCGACGCAAAGGTCCAGATGTGGGGATACAGTGGCGGTGCTCTAGCCTCCGAATTCGCCGCCGAGCTTCAATCTGGATATGCCCCTGAGATCCCATTCGTCGGAATGGCCATTGGTGGCTTGACTCCCAACGTCTCGAACGTTCTGACCACCATCAGCGGCGGTCTCTTTGCTGGCATAGCGGCTGCAGGCTTCATTGGTCTCGGTATGTCTCAAGTCCAGCTTGACATTGTTAGGATTGTAACTAATAGGACACATAATTCTTTAGGCAACGCATACCCTGACTTCGGCACCTTTGTTCAGGACAGCTTGATCGAGGAGACCAAAGACGAGTTCAACCAGGGTGGCAAGCAATGCTTCAATGCCGACGTGAAGCAGTTTGCTTTCAAGGACATGTTCAAGTACTTCAAGCAGGGAGAGCAAGTCCTCGATGGTAAGGCATTAACGGAACATTCTCTGCCGGGCTGCTCCCAAGATGCTTCATCTATCGCATGCCTCCACGCAGTCTCAAAATCGGCACGATGCTAACCTTGACACTCCTAGACCCCATCGCCCAAGACACCATCAGAGAGGGAGCCACTATGGGCCTCACCGGCAAGCCAAACATGCCCATCTTCGCCTACAAATCCGTCAATGACGAGATCTCGCCCATCGCCGACACCGACAAACTCGTGAAACAGTTCTGCAACGAGGGCGTTTCTATTAAGTACATCCGCGAGGCCACGGGGGAGCATTTCACTCAGGCCGCCACTAGTACCGGCGACGTCATCAACTTCCTGACAGACCGCTTCAATGGCAAGCCCCAGACCGGCTGCACCACCCAGACTTCGTTCAATGACCTCCTCAACCCCGGCAACGCAGGCACTCTCGGTGTCAATCTAATCAATGTCCTGCTCAACGCTCTGGGTACCCCTCTGGGACCCAACCACTTCTAAATACACAGGAATGCCTATATTCCCTTTCATCTTCAGGAAGGGTAAAAAAAATCAGGTCAACCATGCAACTTTTTGAAGACCACATACAACCACGCGTTTTGCAACAGCCTTCGTTCACTACTACTCACTACTACGCGGTTACTAGGACTGGTTCCCAATCGTCAAGACTCATCAAGCAATCAGAAGAGAACAACGGAGAGGAAGTGCCGGGGATAACTCCGAGGGCATACCGCAAATGGTTACAACGATATTCGCCAAAGCCAAGTGTATCTAGCTGTTATTGATCGTCTGACAGCCTGTACACATGTATATCGAATGTCACCCTCTTGCTCTCTCTATTTCTGTTCCACACACACACACACACACACACACACACACACACACACACACACACACACACACACACACACACACACACACACACACACATACACACACACTTAATCCACCTCTAATGTATTTTCCGTCTTCCGTTGGCGTCTCGACGTTGCTTTGGATCGACCGCAGCGAGAAGGGTAGTGTGAGGAGGTGAAAAGGATAAGAAGTCTGAGGCCATTCGGCCGCGAATAGGAGTATACGTTGAAGAGGTGACGGCGGTGTTTATTCGGCATTGTCGCTCATGCTGCTCTTGCCGCGAAATAAGGCACAGCAGGAAGAGGCATATGTGCAAGTATAGGTAACAGTGAAGCAAAAAGTTGCGTGGGGTATCTATCATGTATGCAGGAAAGAAAAAATGGGAAGTATAAGTAACGCGCCCATAGGTGGTGATCCCGACGATGTCTTCCAATAAACCCAGTCGCCTTCACAAAAATCGTGTGAAGACTTCTTTCAGTCTACTTTTCCCTCGGCCCCAAAGCGCTCTTGATCAACCCAAAGAAAGCAATGACAGAGTCGCCCATAGTCGGCCTCCTTTCTATGTCGTCGATTCGACGGACCCTCTTCGCCTGATCGCCATGATGTCTTCCGCCGTCATGCCTATCGTCGTCGGTGGAATAGCGCGAGTGTTTCGAATGTCTACTCCGTCGGCTATCGTGCGAATGACGGGAAGATCGCTGGCTCGAGTGGCTAGGTCGTGAGTGGTAGTCGTCGGTTGGGAATAATGGGCGTGGCGGGTGCGCACAGCTGCTGTGGCGTGGTGGCGGGAAGAACGGTGCTTGTTGTTGTTGTGGCGGTGGGTATATGGGGGCGGGCTGGGGCATTGGGAGGGGAGTTGGAGCTGTGGTGTACATCTCTTGTTGAGGGTATGGAGCTCGAGTGGGTACGCCGTCGGGTTGTTGGGATGGTCCTAGTCGATTCGGATCTGGTTGGTTCGGTGGTGGATGAGAGTACGTTCTTGGACGGTATTTCTCTGCGGTGGCAGTGGTGGTACGGGCGCGGCTTGTTGGTGGTCGTGAGACTTGAGGATGCTGGTCGGTGTATGTGCCTGCTGGCGGTGGATATGATGGCATTGCTATTGATTTTGTTTTTCTGTTTTGGATGCGTTCTTGTTGCAATGTGGGATTGGAAGATCAAAAGCCACGCAAGGCGGGCAGTGCTGATGTTTAGGATCTGTTGGTAAGTGATGGGATATGTATTGATAGTTTTCCAGGTTGACAGCCAAGTGAAGTCAAGCTTGTGAAGGAAGAAAACAAGAGACTTCAAGTCAGATTGAGTTCGAGTGCGACTATCACGACAGAATATATATGGCGTGCGGACGAGGCTGTGACGCAGATCGGAGGGGCCCACTCACACACAACATACAGTGTGATTTGTGTGAGGCTGTGATTTAGGCACGAGGCGATGAGGACTCAGAAGCTGAGAAGGGAGCACCAGTCACGTTTTGGGCGTGGTGGGAAAGCACCCACCACGCCCGTGGTCGGGATCATCACGGGTAGTTACATGATGTCGATGGTCGGAGGCACGCGTACGAATGATGTGTTGAATACCTACATGGACAGTATGCTATTAGCAAACAAGCAGAGTGGCGTGACTTTGCCACTGCCCTAGGGAAGTGCTTCGGTGATTCTCATTGCTTTTGAGAGAGAGAATTCATCATCAAAGACGAAATCGCGCGTGAGCGGTTCGTAATGATGACTGCCTTCTCCAGCGTCAGGTGTTGGTGAGAAACCCGGGGCTCATCAGGCGAACTGAAGGTCTTCCGCCGTAAGTGATGGGTAGTCCCAAAATGGCGCCACGCTTCGCTCCAGGCGGAATCCTAGTAGTTGGGTGAAGAGTCTAAGAGTGAACACAAGCACGTACAGGCAAGCTTGCTTGTCGAAGGATCATGCCTGGTGGCGGGGCGGAGCTAAGGGCTGAGTAAGTACGGTACCTTACTGCATACTGCACTTGACTACCGAGCTCCCACCGGTGTTGAGACTCCAACCACCAAGGTACGACTGGAGAGGGGAGAGGAACAACATACAAGGGAATGAACACGGTATTTGTTCATGTACCCCAGATCTGCATAGCGGAAGCATTTTGCATCCGTCCTCAATATGTATACAACTGAGGAGATATTACTGTACTGCATCAGGAGTCAGAAGCCGAGTCTAATTTGCTGACCACTGTGAGGAAGCGAAGTGGATGAAGCTTTTTTCGTAGACGCGTAAGGATAGTCTGCGAAGAACTGTGGCGGAAGTCGAAGGTAGATTCATGTAGGTTGAATATCTATCTACATGTAGATGTAGATATCTACATCAAGGCATGGCAAGAAATAGACATGGAAGATTGACGCAACACCGTGCCATGTCAAACACGTGATATCGTGATTAGACGTGGAACACGGGTGGTACAATTACAGTACGAAATTAGCTGGGTGAAAATGTATACAAGTATCCCCTGTTATCGCAGCATGTTGCGCCCTCTGCTAAGGAAATGCTAAGGAAGACGCGGGGGAAAGTGAGAGAGAGGGCCTTGGAGGCATCGATCGATCTTTGTCACCCTGCCAAAACCTGCCAAAACCTGCCATGAATGCTCGTGCGTCGCGGTATCTGCTGCAGGATGGCCGTTCCTCCAATGATACTTACTGTAGCCTTAATCAATATTCAATAATTACCTTCTCCTCTATCTGTCCGTCCATACTCCAGGGAGAGGAGGGAGGTGCCCATGCCCGTCCTCGACAACAACAATCCCCTCCTCACTTACAATACATGTACACAAATACAGTATTGTACATACATGTAAACAATAATCCCCCAGCCACTCCTCCACGCATCAACAGCACAGCACGCCCGGCTATGCCCGCCTAGAACAAAGTCACGCGTGGCCATGGTTCGCTTCTCACTGTCTCGACCCTTCTTCCGTCGCAAACAGTCGGCGCCAACCACCCTCCACTCCAACACAAACTCCAACACCGACACAGACACCTACACCACCGCCTCCGCCTCCTTCTCCAGCACCGCCGCTCGGAGTCGCAGCAACATCTCCGCAGACCCTTCCGCGCTTGCTAGCCGTAGCACCCAGTCCTTCTCCAAATCCAAACGTCGGCTGAACCAAGCCCCGGAACTCCCGGACCTTGTGCCCGAGCAGCGCGACACCTCGTTGCGCGCATCCCGCCAGGACGACGACTCAAAACTCCCACATATATCCACAGACGAGCTGCCAACTCCATCCTCCGGTCCCAGGTTGTCAAGGAGCGAAACATTGGCGGGAGAGGGAGAGGGAGAAAGAGAGCGTCGGCCGGAGCCACCAACGCGCGATCGGACAGACAGCCCATCCACTGCTATCGAGGCCGTCGAAGCCGTTGAGGACGCCCCACAAGACACCAATGGAGAGGACGTGAAGAGCCCACCAGAACTGGTTTTGCAGGAACCGACGCCGAACGCAGACGAGCTACCTCCAGCGGGAAACCTTGTCGCCGTCCACGGAGCCTCGCCTCTCGCCCAACAGCAATCCGCATCAGAGGAACCTTCACAGCCTACAGTCTCTTTGTCAAGCCCACCCCGACGCTCTTCCAGTCAGGTTTCGCCTCGACATCAGTCTATCGAGGACCCCGACGTCCGACGCCAGAGCATTCTTAACAGCGCAAATGCTAAGATCGTGAATACACTTGTAGACGCTCCCGTGCCGAAAGATCCTCTAGCTCCGGACACAGACGACAGCGCTGCCTTGCCCAGTGCTGTATCAGCTTTCTTCACGCCTGGGCTGCCGAACATGTCTAGCATGTTGTACCGCAAAGTATGGGTTAGGAGACCCGGTTCCTCGGCTACGCTGGTGAAAATCAAAGAAGACGATCTGGTCGACGATGTACGTGACTTGATCTTGAAGAAATACGCAAACTCTCTTGGGAAGACCTTCGACTCACCAGACATGCTGTTGAGGATTGTATCGAGGGGAGATCATGGCCAGCCACGCACCGATCGCGTTCTAGGGCCTGAAGAGCAGATGTGCCGAACCATCGACTCATACTTCCCCGAGGGGCAGACGGTCGAGGATGCGCTGGTGATTGATGTGCCTTCCAAACGCACGCCTCGACCTTCACCGCGATACCACCAATACCAGAACTACGCTATAATGGAGGACAGCCGACCTGTGGAGAGTGGATCGGATTACTTCCCTCCCATGCCAGCGATCGTGCATCCGACCATGCCACAAACTGCCGGCTCTCACGATAGTCGTCCCAGTGTGCACAGCGATCACCACCGCTCTATATCCGTTCTCAATACCGGTCAGCTGCCCTTGATCCCATCGCCCGGCGGCACGCGACGCTACCCCGACCGTGTCCACAGACCACGGTTCAATCGGCAGCACACATCCTCACCAACCACAATCCAACACGCGTCCAACAGCGGTGCTGTCGCTGTTCCTTCGGGCAGCACACTGGCTCCTCAGCAGCAAGCCCTTAATCACCGCGGCTCACTCCGTCCTCGAACCGAATCGACATCTTCCGAGCACCCCCACCCTCACATTGTCAATGGTGTCTCAGCAACTGTGCCCATGTCAACACCACCTGTTGCGGAGACAACAGCTACAGCGTCAAATCCACCAACACCTTCCACAGGCCAACCCGCGCACCCACAACGACCGCCGAGACCGAAGAAGAGCAGTAGGAAACCTAATTCGGGATACAAGAGTCGGAAGAACCGCAATGACGCATCAGAGTCCCCACAACCAAGTGCCATCTCGAGTATGTTGGATGCTTCGATCCCTCCCATCAATGTCCTCATTGTCGAAGACAACATCATCAACCTCCGTATCTTGGAGGGCCTGATGAAGCGTCTGAAGGTCCGATGGGAGACTGCCATGAACGGCCAGATTGCCGTTGACAAGTGGCGCGGTGGTGGATTCCACTTGGTCCTCATGGACATCCAGATGCCAGTCATGAACGGTCTTGCGGCGACGAAAGAAATTCGTCGTCTTGAGAAGGTCAACGGAATCGGTGTCTTCTCGTCTAGTGCTCCCTCAAGCCCTGCCGAGCGACGCAAGACCAACGGTGATCATAATTCCAACGAGGAGGACGAGAAGGAAGCCGAGATCAAGCGCAAGAAATCCGCCGACAAACTTCCCGAAGCAACCGGTGGCATGTTCAAGTCGCCCATCATCATTGTTGCTTTGACCGCTTCGTCTTTGCAATCAGATCGTCACGAGGCACTCGCCGCGGGCTGCAACGATTTCTTGACCAAGCCCGTCAACTTTGTGTGGCTGGAGCGCAAGGTCAAGGAGTGGGGTTGCATGCAGGCTCTCATTGACTTCGATGGCTGGAGGCGCTGGAAGGACTATGCCAGCAAAGAAGAAGCAGGCAAAACTGATGAGCAGAAGGCCGAAGAGCGGGAGAAGGATGAGAAACAAAAGAGGAAGATGGAAAAGCTGGCCATCTTGCAAGAAAAGCAGCGGGTGAAGAAGGAGGCTGACGATGCGAAGAAGAAAACCGAGAAGGAGAGAATCGAGAGGGAGAACGCCGAGAAAGAAGAAGTCGCTGCAAACGCCGATGCCGATAATGATTCTCCTGCCTCTCCCGATTCCGCCGAAGAAAACAACAACACCGGTGACGCCGACACTGAAGCTGCCAAGGTGGAACAAGAAATCGAAACGGGTAAGAAGGCTGACCAGGGGGAAGCCGACCTGAACCCGGGACCTGAGAAAGAACCGCCTGTCGTGTCTCCCGAGACCATCAAAGAGGAAGAGTAGACCGGTACATCATCTTTTCACAACAAGCGTTCTCTCCTATGTTGGGTTGGGCATGGAAACGGGTGCATGTAAATGCACAGTCAACGGGCAATATTCACATAAGCGTCTATCGTTCTTCCCATGTTATCTCCCGGAGCCGCCGGAAAGTCCGCAAGACTGGGTGGCTGGCGAAGAAGACCACATCACTTTCTACTACGAGACTCGAGAGTCTCTTTCATTGTTGCCTATATCTCTCTCTCCCTCTCTTTGTCTTTTCATTTCAAAGCAACATCATAGCGGAGGCGTTTAGTGGGGTTTGCGCTGGGTTTCCAACAGCGACTTCAATGTTTCGTTTGTCGTCTGGGTGTGGAATTCTTATTACTCGTTGCCTTCTCCGGATCATTTGATCATGTACAAACTTCCACCTGTCTCTCGATTCAAGCGATATCGTTCGTAGGCGTAGAGTCGCAGCAATCTAAACGTCTCAAAAGACACATGTTCAATGCTCCTTGATTTATAAGCGAGCTGAGCTGATACCTCGTTAGGCAGCAGGTATAGTAAGGTTCAACATTACTGTACCTAAGCTTCAGCTGAAGATCTATTCCATTTGCAATACTTTACCTCGAGCTGCCACAAGAAACTCCCACATCCGACCCGACCTTTTCATTTTGTGTGCAACGACTACCTGGCTACTATTTCTCTACCACGATAATACGAAATCTTGAGAAATACATCATGTCCGCCACCACTTCTTCTTCCAACTTATTGGAACAAAACCTCGCGGCCGCCGTGCAAGAGGGCAAGATCCCGCATGCGGTTGTCTTTGCTACGGATCGAGATGGTGTGTATAAGAACGAAGAGATCGCCAATGACAACTTTGATGTTCTGATCCATACCGTGAAGGCGACAGAGATGAGATGAGCGGAAAGAGATTTGGAAGCTGACGTTTCTTTCAGGCACTTTTCAATACAAGCACGCTGTAGGCAAGACTGCCGTCGACAAGACGGCGTCCACGGATGCTATCCAAGACGATGCGGTGTTCTTGCTCGCTTCGCAGACGAAGTTGATGACTGCTGTTGCTGCCATGATGGTCGTCGAGAGGGGGCTGATTGCGCTTGACGATGATGTTTCTGAGCTGCTGCCGGAGTTGGGTGGGCAGAAGATCTTGACGGGGTTTGAGGATGATGGCGAGGGCGGAGAGAGGGCTGTTCTGGAGGAGAGGAGGGGGAAGATTACGTTGAGGTATGTTGATGATTATAATCTCTCCTAGCAGGCGGCGGTTCGACGTGAATGAATGCACGTATCGACTCACGGACTGGCCAGCTACCCACTACATTACTAGATAACTGACATATGATACGCAGACATCTTCTCACCCACACGGCAGGAACAGCCTACGACGCCGCCGATCCGAACCTGATCAAATACCAAGCACAACAGCAGCCGCAGCGCGACGACACATCACCCTTCGCCGGCAGGGGCGACGACGTCGTCTCCCGCTTCACTTACCCCTTGATCTTCCAACCGGGCGAGCAATGGTCCTACGGCTCCGCGCTCGACTGGGCGGGTCTGCTGGTCGAGCGTCTGACGGATTCGACGCTGGAAGTCTTCATGAAATCCAATATCTGGGGCCCGCTCGGTCTGCATAGCATGACCTTCTTCCCGGACAAAAGAGAAGGCCTGCGAGTCCGCGTTCCCGAGCTGTCGGTTCGTGGGCCGGATGGGCAACTGTACCCTTTCCGAGAGGCCTTCATCAACACTGGTATGAGGGGCTGCTCGGGCGGGGCAGGTGGCTACTCTTCTATGAGCGATTACGTGAAATTCTTGCAGCACCTGCTGGTCAACGACGGGACGATCTTGCGCCGCGAGTCTGTCGACGAGCTCTTCGAGTCGCAGCTCACGGCTGCGCAGTCGGCAAGTTTGAAAGAGTATTTCTCCGGCCCCAAGGGTGCTTTCTTTATTGGAGAATTTGATCTCGGAGCGTATGAGCACGGGTGGTCATTTGGCGGGATTTTGTTCTTGCAGGGCTATAAGGATGGGAGACGTAGTGCACGGAGTGTTAGTTGGGGTGGGGTGGCGAACTGCTTCTGGTTGATGGACCGCGAGGCTGGGCTGGCGCTTTCGTTTGGCACGCAGGTGATTCCGCCGGGAGATGTCAAGGTGAAGGAGGTGATCACTTTGGTGGAGAAGGAGGTTTACAAGATGGCCGGAATGTCTTGAGGAATGTGTGGGCTGGGGGAGCGAGAGGGCTGGATTACTAGTAGTGCTTTTCTAAGATGAGGTGGTTCAGTCAAGGTATCAAAAGCATTCGAACATGCCCGATTGTCCTTGGAAATCAGCATTCTGATCATGTAAACTGTCAGCTCCTCCCAAATATCCCAGCCAATCGTGCGATAAATGCATTACGGGATCTTCGACCTGATGGAGATACATGCTTTGGAGGTCGTCGTAACAATGTAAGAACTCATTATCAACTGCGAGCGAATGCGAAGAATCCGCCGCCGTGAGAGCAGCGGGTGCCTGATGACTGATCAAGTTCTGAGCCTGCAGATTGTGGTCGAGAGAATGAGAGATAGAACCAGCATCGTGTTTTGTTTGCGCATGCAGTGCCACCTCGGGCGGCTGCATTACTTGCGAGATCTGGTCCACTGTAGTACTGCTAGCAGGCGACTGCCGCTGGCCTGTTTGTGTGTTCTTTCTCGGAACTTGATTCTGCATCTCCAACGCATCGGCCAAAACAGCATCGCTGAGCCGGTCGAAGACTTCATGGCAGTGCCGCAGAGCACTCCATCGCTCTGCCACGGCTACCATGACGTTCGAGCAAGCTCTCGAGATCTGCGAGATGTCGATGGCTCTTGGATCTTCCTTTAGTAGACAGCATTTTGTAGTCGAAGCGTGGTTGCATTGTTCTCGGAAATGCCTGCTAACACTGTAGAGAAAAGACAAACCGGCCATGAAGATAGATTGCAGAGCAATCCAGCTGTAGTTGATTTTTCTCGATTTGTGAAGAGCGGAGTATGCGTAAATGGCTTGTATCGACGAGTCGTAGATATTCTGAAGCGAGTCCTGGTCATGGCTGAGGTCGGCCAGGAGCGGGCACGGCCTCCAGATGCTTAGTCTGGCGTTGGCATACAGCACTCGGAACCACACGGGTGAGAGGAAGCAGGAACGTTCTGAAATATCGGGTGTCGAGTCCTCTGGTAGATCGAGCTCTTCCTGTTGTGAACGCCAGTCCTCCAACTCTTGCGCGAGATTTGATCTCAGCCTGATGGCCTCGGTGGTCGACATGGACGGTGCTCGTCGTCGGTGTAGAGTCGTGAGGACCTTTCCACATAGCAGCCTGTACTTGATGATGCTCTTGAAGATTGCATTCCGTGGAACATCCGATGTGATAGACGCCAGCGGGTTGTTGAATGCAGCATCATTGTCCAAAGGCAGTAAAGTGTCAATGTCCTCATCACGGATAGCAAGAGGTCGACCAAGAATATTACTAGTAACGCGATCCATTGCGATCAAACACCAAAAGCATTTTCTCGAGACCTCTTGATGCTGGTAACGTTGCAGATCAGCTCGATCAGCATCACTGTGGTATTTAAGGGGATACGCGGATTCTCTGTGGAGGCCAAGTTCCAAACAGATGCGAGCTGCGATGCCGACCAAATGCCACATGGAAGCGGAATTGTCTTTGATCGAGCTGCCTTGTCTATACTGACAGAGAAGTAGAATGGCCTGTAGACTCTCCAGGCCACCATGGATGAGAACCTGATCGAGCTCCTGCATTGCTCGGGAATGGTGGGATTCTGCACTTGGCAACATCTGCCAGTCGTACTTGTACACGCTCGCGGTTGCGATCGCTAGTGTCATGTTGAAAACGAAGGTCTCATATGCCGTCGCCTGACAAGAGTAATAATTCTCGCTATGGTAGAATTTCTCCAAGATCTCGAACAGAGCCGCGGCAGAAAGCAACGGAAATGCTATAGCATCATGTTCGGACCAGGACGTGACGAGCTTTGCAGCAAGTGCTTCCGATGGCAGCTCTTGTTTCCGCTTCCAATGGCTTGGTACAAGTGTGGGAGATGCCGTGGTATCTGCAAAGGCTTCTGATGTTGCAGCGGGAGGTGTGGGCTGCCGTGAGATAGAAGCATCGACGCTCGAGCGGACAAGGTTTGCGAACAGCACACCACTCGTGGAGCCCAGGTACGGCTGTCGTTCGCCAGCAGCATTGATCGACAGGTACGAGACCTCACTGACAGCATCAGCTCTCCTCGCTTCCGTAGTCTGTGAGCGATCTGTGCCAGCCGGTGAGACGCCAGGCTTTTCAGTCGGTGCGGCCTTCAACCGTGCCACCTCATTCAAGAGGGAGCGATTGCGGGCTTCGGACTGTCGCAGTCGTTTCTCTACGCGCTCGACATCTTCCGAAGTGAAACGTCGTTGGCGAACTCTATCTGTGTATGCGCACGTGGCATTTGCTTGGGCGCACGAGCTGCATGGTTGCTGCTTGTCGCAGCGGCCTTTTCGTCGGTAGCAGCGGTCACAGTTCGAGGCCTGCATGTTGATTGCCCGATGCTGTCTGTGCCTCTCAAAGCCATCCGCAACACCAGCAAAAGCGACTGGGACGTGAGGACCGACATTTGATGTGAAGCGGCGCCGAGGGCCCGAGGACCGACGACCATGGCGATCCCCACTCGAACTGGAGATGGAAATGGAGCCGAGCGGAGTCAAGATCCTGGAACAAACGCCCTATAGTCCTATACAACAATTAAGAGTCAACTATTCTACACTGGTATACTCGCTACATGCACTGCTAAGAGACAGTATACAACAAGCGAGCGGGATCCGCTCGCTGGACCGCCCACATCGCCCGAATCATAAATTCCTCAAACTTCGTTCTCGCTTTCATCACTTAGGAGGCCTTCATCGCCGGTGTCCACAGGATTGTAACCCCTGCCCCTGGAGAAACTGCTGCGGCTGGTGTATGGCCTTCCAACACCACCAAATCTGCCGTTGTCACGTCTGAACATCGATGAGACCTTCCTCAAGAGACCCGGGATCTCCAAAACACCAACTACGACAGCGCTGAGAACAAGAAGAGGATACTTGATCCAAGGCGCATCGCGGTCGAAGGCGCCACCTGAAGCAGCCCCACCATCGCCGAGTTGGATGCGACCGAACTTATGGTCCCAGTTCTTGAACGCCCAGTAGCCAATACCAGCTGCCGCTGCGATTGGCAGCATGATCGCGAAAAAGAGGCCGACGCCAGAGATGCCGTGCTTTTTCTCGTAGTCCTGCTCTTTGCCGGGGCATGGATGCGTGCGAGCGGTATATTGAAGGTCTTGACCGCCTTCGCACGTAGTCAGGGGGATGCGTCTGTAGCCGGTGATGTCGTAGTACTCGACCGCCTTCTTGTCTTTCTCACAGATAGCGGCTGGGTCTGGCGGCTCGAGGCCCGGCACAAGCTTGCAGGAACCATCCGATTGGCGCTCAAAGTTGAAGTCGCACTCAAAGTCACGGCGCGTGCAGGTACAGTTCCTGGCAATGCTGTGGAGATGCTGCAACTCGGGACCGTTGTAGCATGCACTGCCAATTTGCTTGCGGTGATATTGAGCAACATGTCCGAAAAGACAGTTGTCGTCACTTAGGGGGTGCTTGGGCTCCCAGAGATAATAATCATTATCGCTACTTTCGGGGTCCTTCTCGTTAAGATGGCACTCCTCGTGGCGCTCCTTGAGGCCGGAGAAGTCCAAGTTGACAGTGGTGAGCTCTCCCTTGATCCGACCCCAAAGGAGGAAGTTGCGACTTGTGTCGGACGGAACGGTGGTGATATCATCAACCAGCATCGGTTCGTCAGAGAACGAGTAAGGAATCCAGTCCTTGCCCTCGTTGAGAGAGTACTGGACTTCTTTCACGGGCTCGCCCTTCTTGACGATGGTGATGATAGATCCCTGGTCGCCGTACTCCCACATCCACGTTCCCTCATTGACCATGTTCCATGTGATTCCACCGTCGCTAGTGATGAAAGTATCGGCGTCCTTCTTGTAGCCCAGATATTCGCCAACATTGCCGACGGCCATCATCAAGCCTACCGCGGAAGGCGAAGAGAAAGTGTCGCGATGGTCGTCGCGCTCGGTGAATCCATGCAAATGGAGCGCACACTTCTCACCGTCGCCGTCACACCAGTCCACCTTGAAGTTCTTAGGGTTTGATGGCCGCTGAATGTAGTCCCACTCTGCGCCGTCGTTGTGAGTGATCATAGTCTTGAGCTTCTTTGCCGCTCCACTATCTGTTTCTTTGACGTTGGCAACGACGTTCACTAATGCGACACCCTCAAGGCCTTGCATCTTCTCGAAATCGACGTAGCCGGCTTTGTTGCGGTTGACCTCGCTGATGGTGAGGACGTAGTTGGTGCCGTTTGAGTTCGATTTGACGATCGATCCGTATTCCTGGTCAAGCCTGTTGTTTACGGTGACGTGCAGGAAAATCGAGTGCGTGCTGGAATCGAGAACCGTGTAGGCGGACTGATGCGCAACCTTGAAGTTGCTCGGGAACTTGGCATCAGCGAATGTGCGCCCATCGATGGAGGCGTCGACCTTGAGACTCTCCTGGTCTGCGTCGCGAAGGGCAACAATGATGTACTCGGCCATGGTAGCAAAGCTGATCACATCACGTTTCAGCTCAGACTTGTGTTCAAACCAGTCGGAGCTGCTGATGAGGTTCAGGGGTTGATCAAGGTCTTCATTCTCGTACTGCTCGCAATACACAAGCTGGTCGGAATCGGGTCGGCCTTCGCGGTAGACGAACTGACATTTGCGAACGCTCTTGAGAAGAGGATCCCAACTTTCGCCGTTACGTTTGGAGACATAAGCTATGGTCTGGCAGTCGGAAGAGGCAGAGTCACAGTCGCGACCACCAGTCCAGATAAGCCAGTCCTTCTCTTTGGGGTGGAAGCCAAGGATTTGAAGGTGATCGACATTTGGAACCTCGGGTGCCTCAAAGTGGTGGAACTTCCTGCCGCGATTGTCAGAGTAGAAGACGGTCTTGCTTGGTGTCACGAGATAGACTCGGTCGTTGTTATGGTCGTGTGGATAGATTGCCACGATGTCCTCGCCCTTTTGGACAGCGGACCAGGACTTGCCATGGTCGCGAGATAGGAAAGCCTCCCTGCGGTCGGTTCGCATGATGACTGTCTCGTCATCGCCTTCGCAGGTCTCACAGCGCTCGAGATAGTAGTATTCGGCAAACTGCTCACCCTTGAATGTAGTGATTTCCTTGTTGACTTCACCGGTTGCAGGAGGAGTCTTGGTCTGATCACACTTCCGTTCCACGGGTTCGTCTTTTACGACACCGTCTCGCTGAACGCAGGTGTTTCCTGGGATCAGTCGGTAACCCGAAGAACCTTGGAAAGTGTCGTGGCCCTCTTTGCAAGCACCCTCAGGCGCTTTCAAAGGACCACTCGGCTCACACTCTCCCTTCTCGTTCTTCGAGAAGTTGAAATCACACTCATAGTCCCGATCCGTGCACTTGCAGTTCTCCGCGAGAGGGAGCGGATCTTTCCATTCTTCGCCCACAAAGCATTCCTTGCCGGCTTTGCGGCGTCGGAACATCTGAGTATGGCCCATGATGCATTCCGGCTCGCCTTTGTCGGTTTTGCGGGCATACCAGTCTTCAAAGTCGTCTTTCTCGCATTTGCGCACGTCCATCTTGCTAAAGTCCAGCGCAATGAGCTGGTGCTTGACGTCAGAACCTTTGCCCTTGTCCGCAGTCAAGATGAATTTCAGGCTTGTCGAGTCGGGTGCCGTGGTCAAGGTCAGAGGGTGAATCTTGTGCTCTAGTTCGAATGTGTTCCACTCCTTGCCGTGATCGAGGGACCACTTGATTTCGTCCGTTTCTCCATCTTCGACCGCAACGAGGAGTGCGCCCTGGTCGCCGAACTCGAACAGGTGTGGGTTCTTCTGAGCGCGCGTCCAGGTTAAGCCGGCATCGTCCGACACATAGAGGTCACATTCGTCACGGGGTTTCAAGATCTTGCCGGTGTTTCCCACGCCCATGACAATGCCGGGAGCCGGAGAAGAGTAGATCCGACCCTCGTTTCTTTGATCGGTCACCGAGTGCAGCTGCAGATCCTTGCCATCTGCCTGCGGCGCTTGCCACGTTCGACCGTCATCGAATGAGATCTGCGTCTTGATGTCCTTTTCCGCCATGGGGTTGGCTTCTACCTCTTTCCAGTTGTCAACAACGTTTGCCATCACAATGCCCTGGATGTTCTGGATCTTTTCGAAGTCGACAAGGCCGTAGCGGTTGCGGTTGGTGTGCTCGAGGTTCTTCGTAAAGAAAGTTCCGTTACTGTTGCTTGTGTACAAAACTCCCATCGGCGGCATCATGAAGCCAGTCGCCATAACGTCAACCTGCATGCTGTAGTTGGTGCCTTCCAACAACGTGAACGCATTCTCCTCCAGCTTGTGTTCGGTTCCGAATTCCGCGCGATGCCATGTCTTGGTGTCGTCGGTGACATACATGGCCATCTCCGCAGACCCTTCACTTTTGGCGGCCGCAACAAAATATCCTTTAACAGCCGCCAGGTTGACAACGCCTGGTACAGGGCGGGTTCCCTGAAGCGGAGGCTCAACACCTTCGGTTTCGAAGAAGTCATCGGACATCAGGAGGCGGCTGTCGGTTTCGAAGATCGTGAACTTGCCCCTGACATTGCACAATACGCGATTGTTGTCCAGGTCATCGTCCTTCGTGGTGAAGATATCCGACGTCTTTGCCCACATGCAATTGATGGCGTCCTTGTGGAGAATCTTAGCACCCTTGCGGAAACCGTCCGTTGTGTAATAGTCTTTTGTATGGCACATGAGCCCGCCACATTCGGCAGCGTGGAAGATCATGCGGTCCGGGTCGGTCGCATGAAAGCTGATGACCATCTGTCGAATCGAAGCTTCGTCATCCACCTTGAAGTCGTCCCATGTCTCGCCAGAATCCCTTGTGATCCAATGTGTCTTTTCACGGCCAACAACCACAGCTAGTCCCTGGATGTACGGGTGCCTTTGCACGTGGTACACCTGATCCTTATCCACGCCCTTCAAGGGCTTCCACTGCACTCCGGCATCGTCTGAACGGAAGGTGTTGCCGTGGCCTTCGTCTTTGATCGTGAGGAGGATAACATCGCTGTCCTCGAAGTAGAAGTGGTCGAGGGGAGGTCTGTCGAAATCGGTGGTTTCAACATAAGGGCCCTTCTTATCCTTTGCTGCCGCCTGCGCCGATAGCAGGCCAAGGAGCAATGTGCCCAATAAGCCTACTCGGCGAAGCATGGCTAGATGGATCTGTATCGTATTTGCGCTACCTGAGCGACGGGATGGATGCTATCATCGGGGTTGCGATTGTGGGTAAGTTGGAGAGTTGTGGTGTATGTTTTGTTACCGCCTGGGCCGTTTCGCGAGAGCTGTCTACTCCCGGCTCCTGCGTCTACCGCGCGACCGTTGCTGACGTTCGTGGTCGGCGCTAGGCGTGCACGGGCTGTAGCAGGGAAAGAGTACATACATACCCTTTCTCGTACTGTATGTCTTCCTCACTTCAAGGAAGAACAGCACGTGAGACACTATTTCAAGATTTGTGGTGTCCGATCGCTAGCAGTGATGCTGTCCTCTGTCTACATGTAGTCAAGCTACTGGTCACAAGGCAATTGCAGTGATGCTGGCCTAACACCGCTCACGAGAGCACCTCCTGCAACTCTCCAACCCACCGAGATCGCACTACCTTAGATTTGCGAGTTCAATCAATGAAACAGTACCGCTGGAAGTGAGGTTCTCAACGAACTGTACCTTTTCGTGCTATTGAATCTTTTAGCTCCTACCAGAGAGATTCGAGTTGATACAACATTGCTATATCACTGAGAGTGCAGTCCGCAAACCCCTGCAATTCTCACTGATTCATCACAAACTACTTTACAAATCCGAGTCAATTCAACGCTGGGGTCCAATTGGAAGTGCTGCTTCTTGGGTATGTTTCTCGATGGTACTCGCGAATAGTAGACGAGCTACCTCAAAGGTTCGTGCCAAAATAACACCGCGGTACCGCTGAGAGTATCACCCGACGAGAACCGTGTTCCTGAAATTGTTCAGAACTGTTTAGGTACTACCTGAGAAGTTTGAGTCGATTCACTCATACCGACCAACGAGATACTCCATTTGCAGTATCGACAGATGCCTTTACGAGGGATGAAACGATGTGCAATGATTCATTCCATACCTAGGAATAAGTCTATCTCCATCAGAAGCAGCACACACAAGAATCCCATCTCTGCTATCAATCCGCCTTGTCAGGCTCTTTCTCCTTTATCCGTAAAACGAACGTCTCTAAGTCCCACTTGAACCACTTCGCAAGACGTCTGCCGACCGACCGACGAAGCATCACAGCGTTAACGACTGGCTCAGGGTGAGGCTTGTCGAAGACAACGCTGCCTTGGCCGTACGTGAACTTCACTCCGGATCCAGGCACTTGTGAGGCGGCCATTCCAGCGTCGATGAGGGCCTGAACAAGCTGAATCCAGCGGATGGAAGTTGATCCTGCGCTGCAGAAAATTTTGTTGAAGACGCTGAGGCTGTCTTGCTTGACGGCGATGTGTACTTTGGTTGGCTTTGTCGGTTCGTCCTCCGCGTCTACCACCTGGTTTTCTTCGAGTCCAACTCTTAATGCTTCCAGCTCCTCTTCGGAAGTTGTACGGTGTGTCTTGACTTTAGTGGACTTCTTCTCGACCGGCTCATCCAAGGCGGCAACTGTTCCCCATGTCGACTGCAAGCCATCTGCTTCTTTTGATGATTTTGCCCGCTTGAGAGTCGCGATATCAGACAGGCGTTGGATCTCGTCCTCGAGCTGTTTATGTTCTGCTTCCACACTGGCGAGATGGTCTCGAGATACGTCAAAGGAGAAAAGATCGCGCAAAAGCGCCGGATACCTTTCGTCGGTCGGTCTGTTTATTTCGCTTTCCTGATATGCGATGCTGCGCAAGGCCTGCCAGAACTTTGTAGAGTGGTGGTGAGCTTCTGCTGCTTTCGCAAGCCATGTAGACCCGCGGTGACCCTTTGGCCAGGGGTGATCACAAATCGCGCGTAGAAGTGGTCCAAGAGGCTTCCCAAATCTTGGATGTGGTTGGCCGGAGGTTAGAACCTCGTAAGTGCCCTCAAGCGATGGGTCGATCGCGCGTCTCTTCCTGAACACAAGAGCCTGGGTTTTAGTTTCGCTCTCCATGCACGGCTCGTGAGCTTGCGCTGCTGCTGGTGACCTGCGATGTATTGTTTGAGACCACTCGACAGAGAGGTGCATAGCGTCCATCTTGGTGAGGGTGGACAGACGATCGTCTGCTCGCTTGTCGAACTGCACGGCGGAGAGCTGTTCTGCAAGTGCTCTGAATCTGGACAACTTCGAACCGTGTCTCTCGTTCATCGCCGCCACGAGATCGCAAAAAGCTTGGTGAATGCGGTCGCTCGGCGTCTTTGGGTCCCCTGAAGGAGTAATCCTCATACAGGGAATCAAGACCCCGTCTTCCTCACACACTCTGTACACGTCTTTCATCGCATGCATTTGCGTTATTGCGATATAGAGCTCTTCCAATTGGAACTTCTGGTATTCGTAGAGCAGTTGGCGAAGGATTTCCAAGGCGCGGCAGACTTCTGAGATACAGATGCACCGGGTCGAAAGATGGTGGCTCCCTCGTGCTCTTGACAGGCGTCGCGAAGCTGAGTACACGTTATAAAGATGTCGTGCCACAAGTTCAACTCTGGCAAGGCATCAGTTGCGAACCTTCCAGCGATGTGTTCCCACTTCAAGGATGAGGAGACATTGGCATCCCACCGAATGTCTGCTTTGAGTGCCAGCACGATGTCGCGCGTGTACTCCGGGTCTGTCTGCAAAAGCTCGATCTCGTCGGCCATTCGACTGCGCTCTTGGTAGGCTGTTTGTAGCAGAGCGTCTGTGTCCAGGCCATTGATTGGAGGCGCGAATCCAGCGTCTTGGTAAGAGTCTAGTGTGACTCCTCCGCCGTAAAGACCATTGTTGGTCAGCGCCAACCATTTGGTATTGCCGCTGGGCGCCGCGTCTGCCACAATAGCGTTGATGATTGCGATCAAGGCGTTTGCGATCTCGTTCTGTGTGCGAAACATTGAGGATCCAGTCTCAATTGTGTCGAAGGTAGCCCACTCCTTCGAAGAGTAGGTTGTTCGTACGTGGAGCAGCGCAATGAGCTTCGTGCGGTCTTCTACGAGATCTTTAGTCTGTAGCCACGGAACCGAAATACCTTGTTCTCCATTCTTTGTAGTTAAAAACGGAGCTGCTGTGCTTAACAAACAGCTTCTTTTATCTCTGCTCTTCTTGAACCAGCGCGAAACTATCAAATCGCCGTGTGTACTTAGTACCATAGCGATATTCGCTATGGTCACGTCTGTTTGGTTGATTGGGACATCCATGTTGTGTCTAAATGTTAGAAAGACAATAAGAGGTTTTGGAAGTTTGTGCGTTTGCATATGCCCGATACCGGTGAAGCCGTTTGCATGTGATTCGCCACACGGTAAGCGAATCTCGGCGGGGGGCATGTGACATTCGGGTATAGAGTCGATGGTATTAGCACAATAGATAACGACGACCGTAGAGAGACCTCTCGCGGAGGTTGCCTCTCTCGTTGGTACGCAAGGTGATATTCGGGTCCAAAGTCGATGGTATTAGCATAACAGGTATCGACGACCGCGGAGAGAGCTCGTACAAAGGTCGCCTCTTTCGTTGGTATAACAGGCGGCATTGCGGTCTGTAGTCGATGGTAGCAGCACAGCAGATACCACTGACCATTGAGAGACCTCTTCTGGAGATAGCCCCTGTCGTCGGTACACTCGCTTATTTCGAGTTTAAAGTTGATGGTATTAGCATAATAGCAAATGCTCACCACTGAGATACCTCTTTCCAAAATCACCTCTCTCTTTGGTACAACGAGCTCTTCTCAGCTCGAAAGCTGATGGTATTAGCACGATAGCCATAAGTGACCGTGGAGGGGTAGCATGCAATCATAGCCTGTCACTATCGAACCATGATCAATCATGCTAATACCATCGGCTTTGAAGTTAATGATCCTAGAAGACCACGGAGAGATGTATTCCAGGTGTAGCTTCTCTCGGTGGGAAAGCGATGTACCGCTCGTGTTGAGAGCCGATGGTATTACCGTAATGACCGCTAACAACCACTGAGAGGCACCCTGCGAGCAATTTGTCTCACTCTTCGTCGAGTTGTTGATACTCAGTCTCGACAATCAATGGTACTAGCACATTAGCCGTCGAGTAGTAGCTCGCTATTATCCCGTCTCTCTCGTTGCCGGGTAGTCGTTGCCGTATTCTGATAGTCGAAGGTAGGAGCACATCAGCAGCTGTAGAGGCATCTCACAAGCATCACGTCTCTCGTTGTCGTGTAGTCGACACTCAATCTCGATCGCCGCTGATACTACCATTACGGCGGCCAAAGAATGAGCTGTGTTCCAGGAACTTCCATCTTGTCGGCACTCGGTCGCTGAACGACTCCAATAGACGAGGGTAGCAACACGCTTTTCATCTTGAAACTCGAAAATCAAGATGATCGGACAGAGTTCAGGCACGTATTATTGCGAAGAAACTCCCATTCCTATCCAAAACAGGTAGGTAGTAAAGTTTATTGTTGTGAGAGAAAAGCGCGACTTACTAGGTAGCAGTGGCGTCCATCCATGTCCTCGATCCGGATCCCTTTCCAGAGGCATGTTCCATATGCCGATACCGATACCGATATTCCCCATATCTATACAACACACAAACCCAATCCATCCTCATCAACGAACCTGGTATCCCAAGACAAGACATTGAAATCGACCGAACCAAAGGATCACTCATCCCCTTCACTTTCAATTCCCGTATCCCTGACCACGTCACTAACACTTTTCCCAGGCCTTAACTCCAGACTCCTCGTCATCCCACCATCCCCATCGCTGAAATCCCCACTCTTCGCCACACTACTTCTGCGCCTACGCTCACGCTCGCGGTTCTCCAAAACCCCAGGGAAGATCTTCGGAGCAGGGCTTAGCGAGCCGAAGTCGTGAACAGTGGTAGAACTCGCGGCAGACGGCTCGGAAGCATGGGGTTGGGGTGTCGGGTCCAGGGAATTTAGATTCGAGGACTGGAAAGTGAGGCTGCCGCCACGGGGAGGGTGGCGGTGGTAGGAGACAGAGGAGGAGGGGCCGCCGCTCTCGGTAGGGGTTGCTGTGCCGGGGAAGCGGGCTGCCTGGGCGTTCGGTTGATATTGGTGCGGGGTGGCGACGAGGCCAGTGGTGGAGGAGGCGGAAGAAGAGTTGTTGTGGTGAGGGCGGTAGGCGGCGGTGTCGATGTTGAGGGGGTTGGTGGACGAGGGGTTGGTCTTCATGCTCTGCGTGGGGCTGGCGGGGGCGGTGGTGTTGTTGGCGCTGGGGGTGTCGGCGGCGCCGGGCGGGAGGTTGGTGGTGCTGAGGCGCTCGGATCGTTGGGAGGGGGCGGGCGGCGGCTGCGAGTAGCGATCGATCATGGCCACTTCTTGCATCCAGGTTTCGTGCCGGAAGGCTTCGCGGATGTTGGGCACGTTAACTTTGGCCATGTCGTTGCCGGCGACGCCGGGAAGGTTGTATTCTTGACCCAGCCAGCGCTGTTTGACGCTGTGCTCGTAACCGCTTTGCACGACGGAGTGCTTTGCGAGTTCCGACATGTCGACTGCGCTCAGCTTGTAGATCTGTGCTGCGACGGCGTATTCTTCGATCAGAGGTTCCTTAGTGAAGGCGAATTGTAGCGGATCGTCGGTCGACAGACTGACGTTCAGGCCACGGCGGAAATACTGCAGGAAAGGGTTGCGCTCGTAAGCCAGGAAAAGCGCGTTGTTGCTCAGAGGACTCATTGCCACGCCAATCTGCTCGAGGTAGAAGATATACTGAAGAAGAGGCACCTTGCGCAGCAGCAGACCGTGACTGATACTATGGCAGCACAGAAGAGCAGCAGCGAGATGGTCCACATCACCAGCCTCACCGCAATGGGGTCGAAGCACAAACGTGTTGAAGCCTCGCTGCTTGCGGAAGACGTTGAGCGACGCCATGTTGGCGAACAGATAGTAGATCCAGTAGCTGTAAGGGGGGTTCTGTAGTGTGTTCCACTCCTTTGGCAGTGGGAACTTGCGGTAGATGCGGCGTTCCGTCTTACTCTCATCGTCTACCGTGTCGAAACCGATGACGCGCTGCAGGAAGATGTGCAGTTTAGGGTGTGAAGAGGGGTCCTTGGTGACTTCGAACAATGGCTGGAAGAGGTTGACGACGATCTGCTGGAAGTTGTCCATCAAATTGGAAGACTTGTACACGTCGAAGAGGCGTGGGACCTGGATCAGCCAGCGGACGTTCGGTGAGAAGAGCTTGTTGTCAACGACCCATGCAGCGAGCTTGTCCCACTCATCCATAGTCCGTCCGTAGATCGAGATGCGCCACTCGACCATCTGGTACTTGCTGCTCTCAAGATCACTGATGACCTCCTTGGTGATTTCCGCCAAGTAGCGGCCGTGGATGTAGTTGTCCGTCTTCAAGAAGATCGTGCGCAATCTACTCTCTCCAACAGGGTTGTACTTCAAGTTGAACTTGTCGAAACGGTGGAAAGAGTCGACGTGCGCGTGCATATCCAGAGTATCGATGGAGAGATCGTAGGCGGTCAGATTAATTGACTCAAACACCTCTCTCAGCGTCAAATGCTTGCCATCTCTGTGCAAGACAATCTCGTCCGGGCTCTTCTTCATCTTACTCTTGATGAAACGTAACAGGTGCTTCTGGTTCATACACGCCGAGTGGTGAACGTGAGTATCGACTTTCCTTACGTTGTAAAAGTCACGGTGAGGCACAGCCTTCGTGTCAGCAACTTCTTGGTACTCGTTCAGCAAGACGTAGAGATTGAATTTGCCCTCCAAGTATTGCAAGCGGCGGAACGCAAAGCTCTTGCTGGGACCATCAGATGACACATTCAGAATCTGATCGAGATCCATGTAGAATTCGCGGATGGTCGGGATGTGGATGATGGGCTCGTGCAAATCGGACGACTCCGTGGTCTCGTAAACCTGGTACACGCCGCTCGCATCGAGCTGGTAAGTCATCTCTGCCTCGCCCGGGACTGGGAGACAGTCTTCGAGTTCAAAGTCCTCGCCGATGTCGTGGCCCATCTTACGGAACTTGCGCGGTTCGCCATCCTTGGACTTCGCTTTGGGCGTGATGCCTTTGCTGTCCGTGCTTTCCTTGTCCGTGCTGTTTGTAGGCAACGTGCCACTTCTGCGTCCGTCCTGGCTCCAGACGGGTTCCGGCATGGGAGGGTAAATGTTCCAACCAGGTTCGTCGCGCGGGTTGTCCTCGGGGCCCTGCAGCGAGAGGCGGATGTACTTGTGTCGGATGTCCATCACTTTCTGAATGTTGCTGTAGATCGTCTGTAGCTCGGTCGTGACGCTGTTGTCGTTTGCCGACTCGATACCAATCCCCGCGCCAGCGCCATGGATCCCTTCTCTTTCCAGCAGCGGCTTCGACTCGTGAGGCACACCGGGGTGGGTATCATGCGCCTCGGCCGCTCGGTCAGCCTTGTAGTATGCTTCCCTCTCCTTCTGCAGCAGCTCAGCCTTAGGAGGACCTGGCTGAGGAGGCAGCGGGTATTCCGGCGACTCGAACAGGCCAAGCCCGGGCGTCTGCACATTCGGAGCATGAGGGTGCTTGTTAGGATCACTCAGGCCGAGCGGCAACGCGCTCTGGAAACCAGTCTTGCCAGCACTCTTCAAGCTCCTCAGACTGCCCGAACGAGAGAAAGCGTTCGCATCGCCGCCAGCGTAACTCGAGAAAGTCCTACTTTTCGTGACCGGGCTGGGGGCAAGGCTCCCAGCGTTCCGGTTGCCATACTCGTCAAAGGCCGCGGTGCTGCCCACTGCACCCCTCTTGTTCTGGTAGAACTGCTTGGCCTCGACGTGGCTCATCTGCTTTTCTGTGTGGTAGTTGTAGTGCGTCGTCCGCTTTTGTCTATCACGGTTCAACAGCACCGGGCCCTCGCCTTCCAGCGTCAGGCTCTGCGACAGCGCGTCTTCAGGCAAGCGACCCTCTCGTCCCTCAGCGCGTTCAGCGCCTTCGCGCGCAAGCCGTTCGTCTTCGAGGTCGGCGGTTGCGCGGCGCGAAAGCCCGCTCGATTCGTATCTTAACTCATTCACTTCTTCGTCGCTTGCTTCGTCGGCGGAAGACACTGCGAGCTCGGAAACACTGTCTTCGTCGCTGTCGCCGACAGTGAGGTTGGAGGGGTGGAAAGACGGATTGGCAGTGTTGCGCTGCATCATGGTGGTTTGCGGTTTGTTGGCTCTTGTTGAGCAAACCGAGAGCGTGGCGTACTTCTCAGGTATCACAGGGCGCCTGGCACGTCCAATGGTCGGGATGGTACAGCAGTCTTAGGGCAGAGATTATTGGGAAAATTCGTTGGAATGGATCGGTATGCGATACCTTAGGTAGGTGGAAGGACAGCAAAATTGACAACCGGGTTCCGCAAGAAGAAGATATCAGGTCCACGAATAATTGTTCTGTAAGCAACTCATAGGACCGTAGAATAAAAACAGACAAATCCCAGGACGAAGGTAGCACAGGTCGACTCAACAATTTGCTTTCTGCAGCTGTCGATTCGATGCCTCCAAGCATCGTCACCATCAAGCTTGGAGCACTAGACTAGAGCAAGCACTAACAACAACGGCCGACCCCAAGGCCCCGCCGGTCTATCATTCCATCTGGTTGCTGTGAGTCCATCTTCAAAAGGGAAAAATGCCTCCAAGGCAAGGTAGGTTCCAAGTAGATTCTTCCCTCATAGAAAGAATGCTTCTCCACGTCGTCGCGTACTAATAGTCTAAAACACAGATTGTTGATTTCCAGGTTCTACGAACTCCTCTAGGTACCCAACGCTCTCACGTAAGACTACATGTACATTCGAGTAATGCTCGCTACCACCCAACCTCCCCCACTTACCTTACCCCCCAAGAGCGGGCCCTCCGTTGTTTCTCCGGAGAGGAGATGGTGGGCAAAGAGCAAGCCCGATTAATTGACACGGCTGGGGAAAGCCACGGGGGAAAGCAATAGGTTGTGTGGTGGGCCATGGGAGTATGGTGGTACAGTACTGGGGTGACTAAGTACCTACTGTAATGTTAGGCAACATGTACTATGTAGGCAACTGAGAGGGAGGGATGCTCGCGTCAGAATTGCGAAAGGTGCGCAAGCTACTGGATACAGTAATGTTTTCATCATTAAGGTACATGTACTCTTACCTTAGTAGGTACGACACGTAATCAAGACTACATACACTCTATGACCATGGCGAACAGCACATATCAAGCCACTAGGATTGTATTTGCCAGAAACTTACAAGCTTTTGCAATCAACTCAATTCGCTATCAACAGATATAAGTTTGGAAAACATGTGGAAATCTTAAACTGTACACAAGAATCGCCTTCTATCGAGCGTCAGGCGAAGATCGGTCTTCTTCCTCAGACCATCTCCTTCAAACATACAATATTCCCCTTCCGCAACCCCTCCATCACACGCCACATCTAGTAGCTTCTGGTGAAAGGAGGAACGGCCTTGCACTCGCTCTCGTCAAGAGTGGTGCCAACAACAGCGCGGTAGCCGAGCTTAGTCTCTCCGTGGGGCTTCTTTTGCCACGAGAGAGTGTGCTTCATCCAGTTCTCGTCGTCGCGGTCGGGGTAGTCCTCACGTGCGTGGGCACCACGGGATTCCTTGCGGTTGGCAGCGGACTCGGCGGTCTGAACGGCGCATGTGAGCAGGTTGCGGAGCTCAAGGGTCTCGACAAGGTCAGAGTTCCAGATCATGCTGCGGTCCTTGGTGCCGACTTGAGAGAACATCTGGTCGACCTCGTGGATCCTAGGGGAATTTTGTTAGTAATTATGTCTCACAGATGGTGATGGGAAATGAATAAAACTTACTTCTTGACACCCTCCTGAAGTGATTCCTCGGTCCTAAAGACGGAGACATCGGTTTGCATGACCTTCTGCATGGCGCTGCGGACCTCGTTGGTGCTCTTGGGGCCATCGGCGGTGCGGATCTCGTCAACAGTGCTGATGGCCTCGGCACCAGCACCAGCGTCAAGCTCCTTGTGGGGCTTACCGGGCGAGAAGTTGTCCCGAATGGTGTGAGAGACGGCGCGACCGAAGACGATGAGATCGAGAAGAGAGTTGGCACCAAGACGGTTGGCACCGTGGACGGAGACACACGCGGCTTCACCACAGGCGAAGAGGCCGGGGACGACCTTGTCCTTGCCCTGCTCGTCGACAGTGAGGACCTCACCAGTGTACTTGGTGGGGATACCACCCATGTTGTAGTGGACGGTGGGGAGAACTGGAATAGGCTGCTTGGTGACATCGACACCAGCGAAGATGGAGGCGGTCTCAGAGATACCGGGCAGACGCTCGTGGAGAACTTCAGCGGGCAAGTGCGAGAGCTGGAGGTAGATGTGGTCCTTGTCGGGACCAACACCACGGCCCTCGCGAATCTCCATGGTCATGCTTCGGCTGACAACGTCACGGGAAGCAAGATCCTTGGCTGTGGGTGCGTAACGCTCCATGAAGCGCTCACCCTCGCTGTTGAGAAGGTATCCACCCTCGCCACGAGAGCCCTCGGTGATCAGGCAGCCAGCGCCGTAGATACCGGTAGGGTGGAACTGCACGAACTCCATGTCCTGGTTGGGAAGACCAGCACGAGCGACCATAGCCATACCGTCACCAGTGCAAGTGTGGGCAGAAGTGCAAGAGAAGTAGGCGCGGCCGTATCCACCAGTGGCGAGAACGGTGTGGTGCGAACGGAAGCGGTGGAGGGTGCCGTCCTCCTGGTTGTAGGCAATGACACCCTTGCACTCGCCGTCCTCCATGATCAGGTCAATGGCGAAGAACTCGATGAAGTAGTTGGTGTTGTGCCTGAGCGATTGGCCGTAAAGAGTGTGCAGAAGGGCGTGTCCAGTACGATCGGCGGCGGCGCAGCAGCGGTAGGCCTGACCACCCTTGCCGTAGTCCTGGCTCTGACCACCGAAAGCACGCTGGTAGATTTTTCCCTCGTCGGTTCGCGAGAAGGGGCAGCCGTAGTTCTCGAGCTCAATGACAGATGCGGGTGCCTCTCGGGTCATGTAGTGGATGGCGTCCTGGTCACCCAGCCAGTCGGAACCCTTGACGGTGTCGTACATGTGCCATCTCCAGTCATCCTTGTGCATGTTTCCTAGCGCAGCGTTGATACCACCCTGGGCGGCGACGGTGTGTGATCTGGTAGGGAAAAGCTTCGATATGCAGGCAGTGTTGAAACCGGCCTCAGCGAGACCGAAGGCGGCGCGCAGACCGGCACCACCAGCGCCGACGACGAGGGCATCGTACTCGTGGTCGATAATAGGGTACTTGTTGTTGAGCAGGGGAGAGGCCTCCTTGGCGCGCAGAGGGCCATTGGGGGTGATGATCTTGTTTGCGGGCGCGGTGCGAGAGAAGTTGCGGACTTGAAGCTGGCGCGAAAGCCTCGAAGCGGCGCCGAACTGCCTCATGCCGGAGGAGTACATAGTGGTGGAGGGGAGAGTGGTGGAGGAGAATGAAAGGCTGCGGCGACAGCAAAAGAGACACAGCGACGCCCTTTGGGTATATGAATTGAGAGGGGAGGTCTGGTGTGAAGAGAGGCCGTGGCGTGAGGTTCTATGATGCCGGCGACTTGCACCAGCACGACTTGGGAAGCATTCTTGCCGGGGATCAGCCAATCAGAGCATTGACATTATCCTAGTACCGAGGAAGCTTCCCCTTATCCCGTTTACCTCCGATCGAGCATGGCGGACAAGAGCGGGGATTCACACAAACAAAGGGGAATATCAACTGAACGTCCATGTGCTGTAGGTACCTCAGTTTAACTTGAGCTTATCATCGAACATCTCACTCAAGTCAACGGAGGTATCATTTTTGCCACTCAAATGTCGAGCTGAGTACCTACTGTATGTGCCTTCTTCCACGGCAATATCATAGTCGCCACTGCTCTTCCATTATTGGAGCGGCGAGGTACTCCTCATTAATCATTGTCAGGCCCGTCACTGTTGACATGTGCGGTAGTCTGCTCGTCGTAAGTACAGATGATAGTCTACAAGTACATTATTCGTTGACTGGCTTCGTGCATCTGGCGGACAGTCAAGATTTACTGTACTTGTAGAGAACTGGGTACTCGATGAGACGACAACTCATAACACTGACATGTAGCATGGAACCGCAGTCTGGAACGGTGTAACAGGCAGCATTGCCAATCATAGAATCAAGACTGAGCTTTTCAAGACAGTTTAAGAATATCGACATCACAAGCAATTCACAACATCCCATCCAGTACACTGTTGGGAGCTCGTGTATCTTACTATCGGGCATTTCAACAACTCTCGACTTCCGGAATAGAATTTCATGACTTCCATGCTTCCGCTTCCACTGGCACTTGCCTGCTCTCAACCACAAGCTCCTTCTCCGTGAGCGATGATTACGACGCCTCTCCAGCATAGGCAACAGCAACAGCTTCCATCTCAGCATGCATCTCGTCTCTTTCAATCTCCATCCCCTTCTCTTCTTCCCGTCTGCTTCAACACTCTCCAACACACCATCTTTCTCTGCCACCCACGCTCATTACAACCAACAAACTTCCACCACTGAGCCCTCACAATGGCCCTTGTCCTTCTAGTCGCCACTCTCGCGGTTCAGACCGTCGTCTCCCAGCAAGACATCCCATACTGCCTCGTGAGGACTCTTCCTTTTCCATCCACTAAGCCACTCTCAAGCTGACTCCTCCAAGCAATCCTGTCTGACCGAGGTCGGAACCACCCTCTGCGCTACTCACGCTCTCCATGACTTGACACCCTGCCTGGCAAAGACTTGTCCGAACCCCCCGGCTACTCAGAACCTCATTGCCAGCCTCGACATCGCTTTCTCTCCGAAGGCTGAATACTCGTGCCAGCAAGCCTACGGACCGTCTTCCTCAAAAGACTCCGAAACCTCTTCCGTCACCTTGCCTCTCAATGGCACCTGCGCCACTAGTCCGTACGACTTTAAAAGCTACCTGCCGCAGGGCGTTTCAGCCATCCGAGCCAGCGTAGGCTGTGGAATCATCACCTTCACCGATGCAGACTGCCTTGGCGAGGCCGGTAGCTCGGACGTGGGTACTTTGAGCAATGGCAAATGTGTCTTCCGTGGTGGTCGCAGTGCCAGACTAACTTGTCGCAACGAACTTGATGGTATGTTCTGGCTGAGGTCATCATCTGCACCTTGCCCTCAATCGATCGATCCAAACTGACTCATCGTAGCTGCTCGTGCTTACATGCAGACCAGCTGCGGTACTGATGGTGAGGACGAAGACGAACCCGCCGCGTCTTCATCTTCCTCGAAGGCCATCTACCCGTCCTCGGCTCCCTTCCACGGGCCAAGGACGACCTCACCTGGTACAGGAACGTCGTCCTCCATTCCTTTCCACTGGCCCTTCTCGTCAGACTCCGACAGTGCCTCAGCCACGTCGTCGTTGCCATCCATCACGACTTCCGTTCCTTTCCACTGGCCCTTTTTTTCCAGCTCTGGCAGTCTTCCCGCCTCGGCCTCCTCATTGGCGACTACTAACACCGCTGATGCCGCCGGATCTTCCAACGCCGCCACTAACGGCACTGCCATCACGTATAGCCCAGCCCTCTCCTCTGCGTCAGCTTCCGCTTCTTTGTCTGGAAATGGTTCAGCATCTACCGACAGCAACAGCAACAACAGCACTTCACCTTCCAGCGCTTCGCCGAACACGACATACACATTGTCCGCGGCGCCGACTGCAGAACCTACGACCCCGCCGCTGTACGCTGGCCTTGCCGCCCAATTTGGCAGCGGTAGCAAGGGTGCTGTCGCCATGGCACTTGTTGGAGCGGGCTTCGCTTTCTTCCTCTGATCAGAGTGATGAAATCACGAAAAGCCTTTAAGGGAGTTGAACAGGCTCAATGCTGTCACGCACAATAATCGACAACAGGGCCGTGTCCAGTGTTCTCCTTTCCTTCTCGGAACGTTATTTAGCAAACATTTTGTGCACCGAAGATTCGGAGTGTGAGGAAACCTTGTTGCATGTCGATAGCGAGATAGCATCTGTATTGAGATCTGTAACGATTATTCGAAACTCGCGTTCAATTCTCCTATCTCCGTGCACATGCACGACCTGGCCAGTGCGTACTAGGCCTAGGTAACATCGATCGTCTATATCTGTATCGTCTTATAGGCAGACACCTTACCCACCTGGAAATACGACACAGCAAATTTCAACACGCGCCTACAGCAACGCGAACTCAAGCATGACGGCGAATCCCTCATGCCCATGGCATGGACCTGGAGCGTCGGACGCACGAGAACGCCCAAATACCTTACATCAACGAGGCGACATCGGAACGCAGCAGGTACCGGGTGGTGATATAAGCCACGTAAACATCAGTCACGCACATATACACAACGGCCGCTCAGCGAATCTGAAAATCGCAATCCTTGGACGTTTGACGGTAAATTAAAAGTCGACTGTTGCCGACCCTTTCTACATCCCGAAACACTCCCTACACGTTTGGATTAAACGTAACACACACACGTCTCTCGCGACATCCTTTTCGCGATTTCCATCTTCTCCCCCGTCTTGTTTCGAACATTGTCACATTCTTCTTCTACGCCAATACATCCGTTTTTCTTTTCTCCATTGACCATCGATTTTCCCGCAAACAAAACTTAACACAAAAAAGTCAATCGGAAACCGAAAATGCATTCCTCCCACCTCCTCGCCACGGCCTTCTTCGCCCTCACAGCAACAGCATCAGTATCAACCATGAAAATCCCCCGCGCCGACAAAGCCGCCGCCGTCTGCGGCGACTTCCTCCTCGCCAGCACTCCCATGTGCTGCAACCAAGATCCTGAGAGCGAGGACGGCCTTGACTGCAAGAAAGGTGAGTTTTGAATCGCTGCGGCCTGTTTCGTTTTCCCTGTCTCCCGATTTCCCATCCTTCTCTCTCTACAGTCAGAGTAGGCATGCAGTACAATCTCAGACCAGTTGCTTGTACCTGGTATAGAGATGGAATACTTCGGCTTTGCTAACGATTTTTTGTTTTGAATGGCACAGCTTCTTCTAAGATCGACGATGTCAAGTCTTTTATGAAGGATTGCGATGAGGGATATGAGGCTAATTGCTGTGCTACTGCGTTGGGTTCGGATGCGCTCGTTTGCCAGAAATTGGTCGAGTAGGTAACAATGAAGGTTTTTTTTTTGGGTGCGAGATTATTTGCGTGGCTTTGGCGATGGACGGAAGGGAGAGAGCGGTTGCGGACTCGTTTTGGTTCTCGTTGTGGAAGGGGACTGTCTGGATATTTGATTTGGGTCAAGGTTAAAATGGTCCAGGGGTAAGAAAGGCACACACGTTTTTTTTTTCATGAAGGTGTCATACCATCCCGATCCATCCCAACATCCCAGGGTCCAATCTCATCAATCCCACCATTGATTGCATTCCATTCATGTGACAGTATACCCAACCCTGCTAACTCCCTTCTGCCTCGAAATCTTCCTCACGCCCACGCTACCGCACAAGTCCGTCGTGGCGACATGCGTACCCCCACAAGGATAGACATCCACCTCCCCGATCCTCACTACTCTCAACTTCCCACCTTGCTCCCAATCCCACCCTTCAGGAATCAATCTCTCCAAACCCTCGCGTGCGAAGTCCTCCTTGCCCCAGAATCCAATTTGAACGGGCTCGGCGCTCGCTACGATTTCATCGACTTTAGTCTGGATCGGGCCCTTCCAGTCGCCGCTTATGAGGCCTGAGAACTCGCATGAGGCACTCTCGGGGAAGTGCGAGGCTTTGAGTTCAGAGAAGTTTTCGACCGAGGCACTGACGGTGGAGCGCACGGCGCCGCCTAGGACGTGGCCGGCGGTGTGTAGGCGGGAGTAAAGGGTACGTTTGGTAGCGTCTACGGTTAGGAGGATGGAGGTAGAGGATTGGGGAAGGGAAGTGTTGGTGGTGGTGTTGTTGTTGCTGAAGCGGACCAGATGGAGCACTAGATTGGGGTTTGAGGTTTCGTGGCGGGCGAGTCTCATTTCAAGGGTTGGCTGTGGTGGCGTGGTGGGTGCTGTTGTTTCTGGAGACTGGGCTTTTCCATTGCCTTCCCCTTCTCTTGGGTTGTGTGGCGACAGAATGGTTATGCTTCCCTCGTCCGAGGGTTGGCCGCCACCTTGAGGATGGAAAATGGTTTCCTCGGCCGTAAGGATGAAGTCTTGCTCTGGATCTGGGCTGACGGCTTTGAACAGGCCGCGGTTCGCCTCCGAGAGATCGGAAAGAGGCCGGAAAGAGGTGATTTTCGTACGCAGTGAGAGGATTGAAGCGTCGTGTTGGTAGCGAAGGATTGTGCTTTCAGTTTGGTCGGTGTTGCCGTTGTTGTCGTTGTTGTTTGCCATCGTAAATAGCGAGCGTATAGGTAATTTTCGTGTTGCTTTTGATCTATTGCCAGCCAGGAATGTATATATAGAGCGTATCGGTATTGAAGAGAAGTGATGAGTCAATGCGTTTCGAATAATGTACATGTTCCGTTGTCGTCTGGTGACTTTCACGCCCTTCATGTTGACAAGTAGTTGAATTGACTCCGAGTCCGCTTATCTAATCTGATGAGGTCGCTGCCGCGTCGGAGTATTCACTTACGTACGCCAAAACTTATCAAGAAGGAAATATAAAATACGAGATAAAGCTATAGAGACAGATCTACGTCCTGTCTTCACCAGCCTCAAGATGTGCCAACTGACACTTCCATACGTTCAATGTTGGTGAATCCACGTGTCTCTAATGCCTAACCCCAACCCTAAACCTGTACGCAAATCTACATTTTTCCATTCACTGGAAGGATCGAACATGATTAATTCCTGAGGTCTGAAAATAGACTGGTACTTATTCGATAATGCTCTCAACCTCATTGCTATCAGAAGATGTCTTTCAGAACCTGGATTAGAATCAAACCCGAGAAGCGAAACGAATTCCTTTTTCTCGGTATGATCCTATCGCAAGCAACCTTACCACAACCGGTGCGTTGCCTTTCCCAAACCTCTCCACCGTGTACATGGTACGCTGTCGTGCCTGCTCCAATTGATACTATGTAACATGTACTTATTGTTGGCAACAGGATTGGTTTGGAAAACCCGCCAAGCCTCTAAGGATGAGTTGAACTGTGCTCAAACGACGACTACTTCCTTCGCATCAAGTGACTCAAGTAAGACGAAGAATGACAGACTCAAGGGCCGTCGACAGCACGAATGAAATACCAAGCCGCCTTCCTCGCCCTTCTGGCCTCGGCCTCAGCCTCTCTCAACATCACCCTATGTTCCGATAGACGCTGCAAAGATCCACCTCTGAGCACACTCATACTAGATGCCTCATCCGGCTGCCAAACAGACTTCGCCGGCCTCGCCCAGACCGTCAAAGTCACACCAACCGACTCTCAGAAGTCTTCGGCCAAAGCACGACTAGCCGCCCGTTTCTACCGCTCAACCGATTGCTTCGCCACTTGCGGAAGCAACCACCTAATCGTCCAACTAACCAACGGCAGCGCCATCACCAGCCCCGGCCTCAGCGTCCACGCGCCCCTAATGCAATCTTTCGAAGTCGTCGAACTCGATTCGGAAGGCAGATACCCACCGCATGGGGACTGCGGCCTCCGGCACGGCGACGCCCAATTCATCAGAGGGCGAACTTGGAAGTGGCAGCAGATTGGTAAGGACGCCCGATCTCGCGAGCCGGTTTTCAAGGAGATCCCGTACGAGGAGTGGGACGATGCGGTGCACATGAGGCTTGAGGGGAGTGGGTATTCGAGGCACGGGGCTGTGGATTCTATGAGGACGATGAAGTGGGAGCAGTATGCGCTGGGGAAATGGGGCGGTGTGCCGTTGGAGATGTGGGATGAGGATATGAACGTCTGTAACTCTGAGCCATTTGACATGGATTTGCTCGGGCCTGGATTTGTGGAGGGGGAGATTGAGAGGTTGCAGCGTTTGAGGGCGAAACGGCAGATGAAAAGGCGAGAGTAAAGATGGAAGTGGCAAGGGGGGCGCTGGGTTTGTAATTGTGGCTCTTTGTGTCTTGCGGTAGCCTGCTTTGGTCAACTTTGTGTCTTGATCAATACGCGTTTGAAAGAACTTTCCATTGGGAGAGTTATTGTTCGTTGAGTTCTTTCGATTATGAGCGACTGAATCAAGGAGTTTACACATGAGGTGATGAGGCTGAACATGTCACTCTGAGAAGGGGGGACTGTGAGAGTTTAGTTTTCAATTTGATTCAATTTGATTCGATGCATTCCCTGTGGGAGTCGCGGAAGAGTGAGCGAGAAGGGAACATCGCACTTACCGTTGTTTGCCTCAAAAACATATCTATTTTTTCTTCCCGAACTTACTTTTACAGTTGGACTTTCCTGTCCTGTTGATCCAGTTGGACTCACCTGTTGTACATTGCCTCTATTTTCGATCAAATCTCTAAGCTTCCTTGGCCTCCCACCATGGGTTCTCGAGCGAAGTGTAAGACTTGTTGACGTAAGCGTCAGCCTTGCTCAAATCGACAGAAAGAGAGTTCTTGGCCATCTTAGCGGACAGGACGCGGTGCGTGGGACGCAGGGCGCTGATGTTGCCGTTCACGGCAGAGTGCAAGCTGATGGTGGTACCGGAAGAAGAGTCAGAATTGCCGGCAGTAGTAAACTGCTCAGTGCCGGCGTTGGCTTGCGGCGAGGATTTGGCGTGGCGAATGCTGGTCTTGGCCACGAGGATGTTGGCGTTGGTCAGCGGTTGCGAGAGGACGGCGAGGCCCTCCGGAGTGCTGCGCAGGGCGGCGAGCTCGCTCTTGCCGAGGCCCTTTTCGTAGGACTGGATGCCTTGTTCCATGGGGAAGTTGGCGCCGGGAGCTGGGTAGGCGTTGATGGTCAGACGCTTCACAGCCGATGTGATTTCGGCGAGTCTCTGCTGCACGGCCAGGTTGAGCTGATAGGTTTGCGTGGCGAGGATGTCGGCCTGCCAATGCAGGCCATTGTTCTGCACGCAGGTTTCAAATTGCTTGAGAACGGCGAGGGCGTTGCGATGGCCTAGGAAGTTAGCAGCTCCCGAAGCGCGGTCAGAAGAAGATCCGCACTGGGACAGAACTTGGATGACTTGCGGTGAGCATCCGGCCTCTGCGAGGTCAGCTTGGGTTTGCGGCTCGGCCAGGTTGAACTTTTGGAGACATCTCTCGGTAGACATGCCAGCGAGTTCGAGTTCCGGCTTCATCTTGTTGACAACCTTACCATCCGTCACGCTGTAGGAAGCGATGGTGGGAAAGGCGAAAGCGTTCGGCGGTGCGGCCTGGCACACAGGGCTGTTGCAAGGGCCATTAGCCATCTGGACAGGCGCCGTGGTAGTGGTGTAAGTCACTGAGGTGGTAACAGAGTGCTGGCACGAGAAGTAGGTAGTGACCTGCATCGTGTTGTTGGACATCTGCTGGGTAGAGCCAGCAGTGATGCCCATGGTGTTTCCGATTCCCGACATTTTCAGAGTTCGACCTGCTTACTCTGGGTAGTTGGAGACTGGAAGGTGTTGGTTGGTGAGCACACACACAATTGCAGATGCAGAGACTAAGGCTAGCTTGAATCTATGCGCTGCGATTGTGGTGTGAAAGTGTGCTGGCCCCTTCACATCTGGATGGCGGCCAGAAGGCTCCTTAAATGGACATCACAGGCTTGAGTGAAGCGAGTGTCGTTGAAGTAACAATGCATTGTAGGCCCTTGTTACCTTGGTGAGTGAAAGAACGATCTGTAGCTCTTTGTCCTCTACAATGCCATAGATCTTTTGACGTCAAAGGAACTTGCTTCGAGTATGGCGATTTCTTTGTTTCCAATTTCGAGAGCCTTCACTTGGCGCCTGGTGGTCCGACGCAATCCCCATAGTGGCCAGCATTGGTGAATCATTTGACGTCTAAAAGTGAAGGAAACGGTATGTCGTACGTGACTTGCGTCTGTGAGTGAAAGAGGCGGCGACACCCCAACACCCGGTGGACGTGCAGATAAGCACTCCAGCTGCACAGGAATTCTCTCACACCCACCAAGCAAGACAATCAACATGGAGGAACTCAGCCAGATCGAGGCTGAGCTCCCCGCTCCCCCATCCGATCGCTTACCAACGACCCGTCCGACCTGGGCCCTACCAACGAGGACAGTAAAGCCTACCTCGAACAAGTCCTTCCTGAGCTGCGCATCATGACCGACAGCCTCTTAAGCCGCTACCAGGAGACTGGGATCAAGTGGCATCTTGTCCCATTCATGGCTCGCGCGTCGCTCGACCTGGATCCAGACATGGTTGGCATGCTGGACGAGGTGTACAGCGTCGACGAAGATGACGGCGAACTCGCCGGTTGTGTTTCCGAAAAGTTCGGTCGCTTGGTGTGCTTTCTGGTCGAGAGTCAACGCGCACTCGAGAGGGGAGACAGGCACTTGGGGGCTGCCGAGTTTTTCGCAGAGGGCGCTGAGGACGAGGCGGTAAGCCTGAACGTGATAATGACCACCACCGAGGCTGCAGTCGCGGACGTTATCGCTGTTCGCAACGCAATGGACGAGCAGGATCTGTTGCGGCAGCCGGAAGTTATGCTGGACCTGAAGTTGGTGTGTCTCGAAGATTGGTTGGATTTGTTGAAGGAGGCCGAGGCAGCCTGGATTAGGTTGAAGTCCTGAGATGCGATCAAGCGCAGCCCCCGTGTTACTTTGGGTATGCCGAGGAGAGACTTGACGAGTGGCTAGGGTAGACCGAATCCCCTTTGTTATGGAGTTGAATGAAAATTGTGCATTTTGAAGTCTTTCCAAAATGTCCAGTTGTGTGTTGTGCTGACTTTGCAAATGTAGAGAATAGTGAGCATACGTCTGAGGTGACCGTGGCAAATGACCACGAATGTGCTTGCTTTTATCCTCGCAATATAACACGTTTGAACAGCAGTAAGGGCTGGAAAGTCGACGTATCTTCCACTGCTCAATCGTGCTCCCAGAATTTGAGCATTGTGCACTTGAGTGTTTCAAGAAAATCTACTCCATTCAAGACAGACATTATCCATCGAGGTAGCGATAGTGCCTGGGCGTCGTACAGTGCAGTGAGGCCTCTGTGTAATCTTTGTGGTTCGTGTAAAGTAAGGGCCAGAAAAAGCGCGCTTGTTGTGAAACTCTGGAGAAGGAATATTATTTGAGAAGTGGGATATGCTTTCGCCGGCGAGTACGAGCATTGAAGAAGTCTCGAGTCGTTGGCGCTGCGTTGCCCTGCAGGCCGGGTCTCAGATGGTTAGAATGGCGCACAGACACTGAAATGATGACACAGCCACGACGTGTGGAAGTCAAAGTCAGATGGATACAAGGAGGCCCCGAGGCTAAAGGAGGACCTAGCAACGCCTCTTGTGTCATTTCGCGGTGATGTTGGTGATGATTGCCTTGGAAGACACGTGATGATGGAAGTGTAAGTGAGGTACGGGTGCATGCATACCTATGTAAGGTATGCAGATGTTATGCGTGAGAGCGAAGAGGGACTGAGGGAGAGAAGCGAGATAAGCAGTGGCACGAGCACAAAGAATGCTTGGTGCTGTGTGCTGCTTTGGGCAGGGCAGGGCTCCAGACCTCGCGATCCATTGATGCGATTTGAATAATGGGGGATTGTGGATGGATGGGGGCAGATCTTTGCTAATTTAGTGCCAGCGATCGACCGCAAGAGACGAGACACGCCAAAACACGTCGCCATACTACCACAATACTGTACCTCTCTTGATATTATTTCTCTTTTGCCTCGCCGCCCTTCCCGCGAATCCCGTCTTGCCTCACATTCTTTATTTCCACCTCAATCTTCCACCCTCCCTCCTATACCGCGCCGGCAGACGACCGACCTAGAGGTACCCCATCAAATACTTGGTGTACCTGAACTGCACTTCCACGGCAGAGGGCCACTTTTGACTTTGCGATGATGGCAACGCGCGCGACTCGCTGAACTTCTTCCTCCCTTTGGTCTCACACGCCCACGTCCACGTCCACATCCTTCCCTTCCGGCCCGTCGTCTCTATTTCCTCCTGCCCATCCCTCCCACTGTTGTTCTTCTCTTGCTGTCGGCTCGCCTGATAGCTTGTCTGTCTATCTAACAGCCAGCCCGCCGCCAGCATGCCCTCCATGTTTTCGCGACGGAGAGGCAGCTCGGCCAATCCCGTACGTCATTCACCCTCCACCGCGCTGTCGGCAGATGCATGCGCCAATGTTCCCTCGCCGTAACCGTCCAAGCGACATGTATCCTGGCCGAGTAGACTGACACTTCTCATGTAGCCCGTCGATCGAAACACTTCGGCCGCCGCTGCCACCGCCGCGAGCTCTGCCTTCCTCGGCCGCGCCCAGTCCCAATCGGACCTCTCCTCCGCTGCAGCCGCCGCCGCCCTCCGCTCTCACATCACGTCGCCCGAGCTAGTGGGGAGCATACAGACAAAGCGCATGGTACGGAGAGGCTCACAAAGCTCTGTGGCATCAGGAAGCGTTGTGGGCAGTGGTACGAGAGGCGGTGTTGGCCGAGGAGGTCTTTCGCGGAACAACAGCAGTGGCTCCATGAGCGAGAGGACTTTTAGATCACCATCCCCAGGTCGATCTAATGGCGCTATTCCTGCAGCCCAAGACGCGCCACCCGTCCCGGCAGTACCCGCCATGCGAGGCAGCCATCATCGCTCCGCCAGCACAGAGCCACCTCAGCGCATCATGTCCCCGACTCCACGCGGGAAAAACAGAGGTGTGAGCGTGGATCGTGCTGGTAGCGCCCTTGCCAACTCTTCTCGTCGGAACACACGACTATCAGACGTTGCTGAAACCGTCGAACGTCAAGGCAGCACTGGATCAATCAACTACTCGCGACCCATGTCTGGCCTAGGGCACTCGCCCACAGCGGCGCCCACAGCGGCTCCCAAGCCCACGAAAGCGAAGAGCTCATGGTTCACCGCGCCCACAGGCACCCTTAGCGATAAACCCGTGTCTAGACCAACCACCGCCGACGGCTATGGTTCGCAGGATGCAAGGAACGTTGAATCAGATATCGCCGCAGCCGCCAATCGTCCTACGAAGAAGAAGCAGATTGCGCAAAGTACACAAGGGAGTCATTTGGCGCGCGCAAACGACTCTTCTCTTTCGAGCCTTGATGAACCACCAGCAGATCCTGTGATGGTTTATGACCCGGCGAGTCGCACGTTTGTCGCAAGAGCTCGACCCATTGCAGCACATCAGGAGCCGCCATCACCAACACTGCCGACACCGGCGGGTCCGAAGCCTGGCGAATACGACCCAAATACCCGGAAGATCGTTCCGGCAATCCCATCTCAGCAGCCGAGTACAGTAGTCAATGCAGGATATAATCCCACAAGAAGGGCAAAGCCAGCTGTAGCTGCTGTCAATACACAAGCACCGCCGTCGCCTCCGAACCCTGCGCGATCGGATACTAGTAGTAGTCCAGTGTCGCCACGCGCCGCTGGTATACTGTCGAAACAGCCGTCTATCGTGCGCGAGGATCCAGAGGGTGAACAAGAAGCCGAGGGTTCCTCCGCGACCAAACCTAACACGAGGAAAGCGAACGGGTTCAGCGGATTCTCTAAAACTACGATGCGCCCAGCCCCTATCACCACAGCATCGCCAGTACGCACCCGCAACCGGTCGGAGAGCCTGGACGTACCACACTCTGCGTCTGAAGTCAGTGGTCGCACAAGAGGCAACTCGTCTAGCCCTTCGAGATCCACTAGATTTTCAGCTTCACCCATTGTTGACTTCACACGGCATGATCCTCCAGAGCGTGGTGTGTCACCAGCAAAGTCGGCGATGAAACACTCGCCGGGATCATCCCTGCGTGGTACCTCACCGATGAACTTGGGAGCGTCGCCAGCGACTAAGGCGATGAGTGACACCTCAGACACCCCGTCAGTGGATGGTTCAGCAAAGAAGAAGAAGAGTGTACGAGTCAGCTTCACAGACCAGGCTCCAACTACCGAGCCTCCCGTCACGCCCGCATTCCGCGCCGCAGCTGCCAGGAAGGTGTCTCCCTTGATCGACGATGATATGGAGGAGATTATGAAACCGCGACCGGACTTGCCGTCCTTTGGCAGTGTACGACCAAGCAGAGTGCAGCAAGAAGTCGCCGAGAAAGTCACTGAGCGTCCACCCGACCGGCGAGAACCCAGCAGCGATCGCGCAATCGGCGGGGTTCTTTCGCATGACGCTGTAAAACAAAAATCTGCAAGTGGTCCTGTACCTCCCGAGGTTACATCGAAGAATGGACCCAACTACAGCAGTGACGAAAGTGAAGATGAGATCGCTACAGCAAGTGAGCTGGATGCAGGAGAAGCATCTGGCAAGGCTGTGTCGTCGCAGGCCGTGGGGTCTGTGCCACCTCCCCTAGCCTTGGATAAGAAGGCGGGTCATATCTCTGATATTGAAATAAGCTTGCAGCCTCCGACGCCAGGCGAGGAAGAGATGACTCTTGGGGATTCGGTCAGGGCAGAATCGCCTCCACCGAGGTCGTCGTTGGAAAAGTTCGCAGTCCCTGGTGGCTGGGCGCCGGACGCGGACGACTATGTACCAACAACTGCCGCACCTGCGGCCAGCGGCAGCTCGCACAGCAAGGTCGGGTCTGAACCAGACAACGCCGCTATGCCCATGAGTCATCCCGAAATTGCCGCTGGATACGCCCCGCCAGACGTCCAGCTTAGTGATATTGCCGAGTCAGATTCTGACAACAGTGCGGTCTTCAGCGATGCAGAGGAAGACTTGTCGTACATGGATGAGAGTGGGTTTGCATCCATGGATGCCATCGTCGAGAGCCCTGTCGTGAAGCAAAAGAAAGACTCTGGCCCTGAAAGCCCTTCTTTACGCCAAGCCGCGAGACGTACTTCGAAAGAGGAGTCACGTACACCCCCCGACGATTGGAGCCATGCTACCTCGTATTGGAAGCAACTTAGTAAGCAACAGCGCGAGCAAATTGAGAGGAGTCACCTATCCTCGGACGACGAATACACGCCGACAGCAAACTCTTTGGCGAACAGGCCGAAGAAGAAGAAGTCGGCAATGAAGCAGTCCGCTCCATCGGAGCCCGCGACGAATCCAATGCCCACTCAACCCGTCAAGTCAGCAATGAGAAAGAGTATGCGCGGTCCTCCAGAACCTGCGCCAATGACAACAAACACAGTGCACATGCGCTCTTCTCTACGCGAAGGCGGAGGCGGAGGTATGCGCACTAGCATGCGAGATCGGCCTCAATCAGAATATACGGTGTCCAAGCCTGCCGAGAGGCAAAACCACAGACCTACGTCCAGCGCTTCAAACCTCCCGTTGGCAGCTGCTGGAGGCGCGATGTTAAGACGTCCGCAAAGCCCAGAAGAGCCCTCCCAGGATGGTCCGTTCCCGAAACTCCAGCAGCGTCAACAGCAAGCCCAAGCAAGCGCGCGACTCGCAAAGAAGATGCCGCCTCCAGCTGTTCCTGCAAACGACTCGGACTCTGAAAGCAGCTTCAAGAAGAAGCGTAGGCCTTCTCAATCAAACATGGATGCGTCAGGCAGATACGCTATGAAGCGCAGCATGCGCGCTGGGTCGTTCGATGATTCCCAGCAACGACCCATATCGCCCCTCCCGCCTGCAACCAGAAAGGCCTTCAGTGTTCGCTCTTTGTCACCTGCTGGATCCTTCTTTGGTCGCAAGCAGCTAAAGGAATCTATGCGCGCGCCTCCAGCAGACAGTGGCGCCAAAACTCTCCGTGGTCCGAATTCGATGGGAAGCAAGACTTCAAAAGCACAACGCAAGCCCCCAGCTGCCCCTCGCCAGACGAGTTCCACAAGCAACATGGCCTCCAAGTTCAAATCCAAGTTTGCCGACTCTGACGACTCTGATGATGACGACCGTAGCAGGGTCCAGAAGCCCTCTTTCTTCCGTAGCCGCTTCGCAGATTCCGAAGACGACGAACCGAATACCAGGGCTGTCATACCTGCAGATCTCACTCCGGTGCGTGGCATTCCTCGGAGGCGCGATCAGCAGGATGGAGACTCGACAGATCTTTCGGACGAAAATGACGACGACCCACGCAAGGCCTCGCGCGGCCGGTACAAGCAATCACAACCCATCGTGCCTGACCCTGCAGACATAGAAAAGGCGATGGCGGCAGCTCGTCGTAATTTGGGCATGACCAACGGCAACGCCGCTCCTGGTACACCGCCAGCGAACGAAGGCAGTGCGCTATCAAAGGGAAGTCTGCGCAAAGCCGGACCAGACCGTCCGTTAAGTCCAGCAAACGAGAACTCGCCTAAGAAACGCGGCTTCATGGGTAGCATTCTCCGCCGCAGCAGGACATACTCCAACACATCACAGCAACCACCCATGACATCGCCACCACCTCCTCTCCCAACTAACGCGCCCACCAGCCCAAGGACAGGTAAACTCCAGCGTCGCACTTCTACAGCGACCCAGGACCGCGACTACTTTGGCAACACCAACCCTAAGACCCACCCTGATGAAGGCGACATGAACTGGCCGCTCTCTCCTCCAGGGCGTTTGGGAGAACTACGCCCCAGCACGAGCGATGGCGTAAGCAGACACGAGCAGGCTGTCCTCCTCGCGCGCCAAATGAGACCGGACATCGGGCGCAGCCACAGTAACGCCGAGGGAGCCGTCATCACTGGCGGCCACGTTGGATTTGCCGATGATGGAAACGGAATTCATAGCAAACAGGGCGCCTACGGCCCGAAGAATGGGAAGAAGAAGAAGTTCGGTATGCTGAGGAGAGCCTTCGGACTGGACGATTAGGGCGACGGAGGAGGTAATGTCTAATCTGGTTTGAAGAGAAGGGGAAATGGACGGAGAAAGACCACCTACTTGGCTATCCATTTGAGGTGGTCTTCACTCTTTGGTCACGTGGTGCACGAAGCTTTTCCTTTTTTTTTTTTTTTTTTTGCTATTTTGTTCTTGTCGTTGGATTATACCACTTGCGGACGGAACGAACAGGCGTTTAGCCGCGTGAACAGGCAGACGGACATTGGCTATGGCTATGGCTATGGCTACGTAGGAATCTCTTTGCGTCTTATTCTTATTGACCAACCCCTTCGAATCTATTATGTTTTAATGGTGGCCCTCTTCCGCTGAATCAATGTTATTTTCGTTGTTCTGGAGTAGTATGCATATATATATGTACATATGTATGTAGTACGAATCGACACAGCTTGTAGTTGTTATGCCATTTCGGTACATGTCTTATGACTTCCTCCCATCAGCAACTTGATGTTGCCAGGAATGAACTACCTTGATGGACAGGTAATTAGGGCAAACGGCGAATGGCATGTCACGGCTGAACGTCTATTGGAACGTAACTTTCCAAAGTATGTACGATGATAGAGGTACAGGAGAAGATAGGCGGGGTTGATCAAATGTACACGTCGTACGATGCGGGCGTTGTTGCTGTGCAGTACATGTAGTAATGACGATTACTTTCTTTATTTCCAACCTTCCTTCCTTCTTTCCATTTGATTCGCATGTGCAGTTGACAGTTTACTAGAGCTTTTGCACACAGTCTCAGTATCTAGAATTCGTTTTCATCTTCTTCTAACACCATCTGAAATCGTTGCCCAGGCCGAGTCTAGGTTTCATCATGGCTGTGGATTCGGGTTCGGGTTCTCTGATCACTGCTAAGTGGAGGAAAATCGCCGAAGATGAGGTCTTGAAGAGGTCTTCGCATTCTGTCGCAGCCATTCCTGGAAAAGAAGATGCTGGTGGTAACGAGCAGCTGTTCATTTTCGGCGGAGAGTTGGTCGCCAGGCAGCCGAAAGATGGTCATGTTCATGCGATCAATGCTGGTATGTGTGGCCTGTTCTTCGTCAAAAGAATAACATCGATATGAGTTCACATCAGTCCCGCTAACACAGCCTACCTTCTATCCTCAACAGCACCAGCATCGTCATCGCAGAATCAGCCGCACACCTTGAATGCCTCCCCATCGTCAACCCCAACATCTCCAACCCCAACTCCCCGAGTCGGAACCTCAATGACAGCCGTCCAAAACACCCTTTACATCTTCTCTGGCCGCGGCGGCCCTTCCATGACCGCCCTCGACGAAGCGGGCGGGTTCTGGACTCTAAGGCCCGAGACTGCAACGACAGAACCCCAATGGTCACTCCTGCCCCCTTCGTCTCCCTCATCACCCCTGCCCCCCGCCCGCAGCTACCACAGCGTCACAAACGACGGCACATCTCAGATTTTTATCCATGCCGGCTGCGCAGCGGACGGCCGTCTGCGCGATCTCTGGTCTTTCGATGTCAACGAGCGGACCTGGACGCAGTTACCTAACGCTCCGGGGCCGTCCAGAGGAGGTACGAGCTTATGTTTCGCCGAGGGAAAGATCTGGAGGTTTGGTGGGTTTGATGGGAAGAGGGAGATTGGCGGATTGATTGATTGTTTCGATGTCGACCGAGGGGAGTGGGGGGACTCGGTTGAGTTTGTGGCGGATGGAGTTGAGGGCCCGCGGGCGAGGAGCGTCGCTGGGTTTGTCCCTGTTTACGTTGGGGGTGGAAAGAGATTGGTGTTGATTGCGATCTTTGGTGAGGCGGATCCGAGTTCGCTTGGGCATGAGGGGGCTGGGAAGATGTTGGGGGATGTTTGGGCGTTTGATGTGGAGGGGAGGAGGTGGGCAAAGGTGGACGATACTGCGACCACTTCTCAAAGGCCGGCTCCGAGAGGTTGGTTTGGTGCGGCTGCTGTTGGTCGCGGTCGGTTGGCTGTGGTTGGAGGTTTGGGAGAGGATAATGAGAGGCTTGGGGATGCCTGGGTGCTTGACTTTGAGTGATGTAGTTTTGTGTCGAGTCAATCCGAATCGTTTAAATAAAAAGACCGTTTTCTTTCTTTCATACCGACGATTTAGAATCTGTATGACTCGAAGACTAATGAAAAGCTTTCTGAAAAATATCGACCAGTAAGCCTCGATGCATGCGTCCATGCATTCTAAAGAGAAAATAAGAAGAAGAAATCGCAAGTAAAAGCCATCAATCCATGCAATCATCTCAAACCTCGGACTCCCCCTTTCCTTCTTCTTGGACAATATCCTGGATTCGCATGCAAAGACTCCCAATGCTAGATGCAGAATTGGGGTCAGAGCAGCACGAAGCTTCGGTCCTGTCGCCGTAGGAGCACGATGCCTTCAGATCATCGGTGGTAGCGGCGCTGGCAGCTATCCAGCAAAGAACATTCAGTTAGCGATTTCTCTCAATGCTCTATGTAGACGGGAAGGTGTGTTGCGAAAGTGAGGTAAGGAACGGAGAGGAAAAGATGACGAGAAGATAGAGGGTAAGGAACGGAGAAACAAGATCACGGGAGGCGTTGGTTTGTTGGTCGCAGAGGAACTTACGAGTAATGCAATCCGGCTCAGCGAGACCGGTTTCGTCTGGCACGCAGCATTGCGGGATCGAGTAGAGCAGGTTTGTGCAGGCTTTTGGCTCGGCGCGAGGCTTGAGAGCTGCTGCGGAGGCGGTTGTGAGGGCGAAGCTGGCCATTGCGATGATGCTGAGGAGGTTGGAGGAGAGCATCTTGAGTGAACTTTATTTTTCGTAGGATTCGATTTGTCTGGTATCTTGTGCCGTTCTTCCTTTTTTTTTTGGGAAATTTATGCTCGATTTCTGAATTGCGAAGCTTGATCTGTGTTGATGGGTCAATTGGGAGAAGAGAGATCAAAGCAGGAAGTCGACCATATGGGCAAAAAGGTCAACGGCTTCATATACAAGCACTCTCTCTCAACCGTCGTCAGGCAATTTACCTCGTGTCTACCAGGTTTCGCTCATGTCTGGAGGATTGGCCTGCACTGTCCCTATTTGGCAAAAGAGCGTTTGCGTGTATGGAACATTTCGCATGACTCGGCACTGCGCTTTGTTGCTTTTTCGCTCAATGGCAGGTGGAATGTCTTGGAGCTCGGGCTTGATGTGTTCGTCACAACTGTCGGTTGCCTGGGATGCGCTTTCGATAGGACGATGGCAATAATGAGCCCTATATGATGACACGGCTATAGGGCTGAGAATTTCGGTTGTTAGTAGTTTGTTTATGTTGAAGACGCTCGAATCAGATTTTACTTCAAAGCATTCAACGAGAGGCAATTGCGTTCTCGACGACTTTAAGCGTGGTTTTATTTTTCTTTTGAAGACACCGAAACCATGCTGACGGGCAAGTCCGAAGCATCGTGTAAATGGATAGACACACCGCAGAGCAGACCCCTCGATAGCATGTATATATGACGGCAAGTGTATCTATCGTAGAAAGAATAATGATGCGGAGGTGGTAACAGTATGCATCAACAGTCATCGTCATGCAGCCAGCGGTTCCAAGCCTCGCGCCACATGCAATCACCGGGTTTCATGAGTGACCTCGCATCGTAAGGTGGCAATCGTTACACACATATCCAGCCATATGCTCCGCTAATGAACACTCACGCAAAACTAAAGCCAGCCTTGCGGACATGCATCTGTTTCAGTAGTAACAAGCGGAAAGGTGAATCATCAACCGAAACCACTCCCTAAACCATCGTTGCCGGCATTGGGAATACCAAAGAATTCAAACCAATCGCCCACATTCAGAGTTGTGGGGACGATGGGACCGCTGTAGGATGAGTTGCTGTACTGATCGTCGCTTTGTTGTTGCCCGGACATTGCCTGCAATTGTGCCCAGGCGGCGGGATCCTGGTGGTAGGACATGCCAGATGACATTTGCTGGTGCTCCATTGACATGTCTGACGGCGGTTGCGCCTGCATATGTGGAGCGAATTGTGATGGGTGTTGAGGTGGCGGCTGCTGCCTCAACGCTGGATCGACCATGTTCTGATTCGGACTCTGTAGATGGAAAAGACCGTTCGTTTCGGGTGGGAAGAGCTGGTCCGGCTGGTAGTTTTGCCAGAGGTCGTCGGAGATTTTGGGCGAGTTACGAGTGTGCAGGAAAAGGTCCGGTGGCGTGCCCGGGATAGAGTAAGGCACGAAAGGTGTTGTCGGACGAGTGTTGTTGCGGGATGCGCCCATGAAAGCGTCCGTGGCCTTCATTTGAGGGGCGTCGTTGGTCGTGGAAAGTTGAGGGATTTGTTGTGTTTGTTGCGCCTGTGTCGGCGTTGGTATATCACGGGACGGCGTGATGTTCGGGGACTGCGGCCTAGACCGCTCATATGACATTTGAGGTGCTGGCGGGCCATTCGAGTATCCAAACTCCATCTCCTCAAACTTGCGCTTGTGACTGTCGTTTGAGGACTCGGTCGGTGTCGGGTCCTTGGTCTTGATGCCGCTGTAGCCGTTCTGTTTGTTCTTTTGATGGCGACGACCGGGGGCCTTTTGCATCCGCTCCTCCAGAACCTTGTTGCCCAGGATGGACTCGAACAATGTGTGGACCATCTTAGCGACCAGCCACACCCTCGACACATCCTTGAGTGCGTTCATACAGATTGCTATGCGGTGCTGCGTGGCCGAAACTATTGATTGGTTGGACGAACGCATTTGGTAGACGTGCATAATGAGCGCAGAGAACAAGCTGTAGACACTGTATTCGTTGTCAGTAGCGCCCACGCGGGTGCAGTACGTTGTCATTAATTTCGTGTCTTACATGAAAGCGGGCGTGAAGCGGAGCTGGTCATGGTTCTGCAGCGCTTCCACGATTGATGTGATCATGCCTGCGGCTTGGTAGGCGATGGTCCGTGATGGGTAGGCAGGTTCTTCAAGGAAGCCATTGTTCTGTCGCGATTCCAAAGAGCCTGCAGGGGGCATGTGCGCTCGATGGAGGAGACACAGCGTTGTGCTATATGTTGTAAGCAAAACGGACCACGATCGCGGGGAATCAGACTTACTAGTAATTTGAATGGAGCAGAGCTGACCAAAAGTGATGTCGTTGAGACTCCCATCGTACCTCTGGGGGGCAGTTTTGCAGCCAATCGGCGAGCGCCATGTCACTGTGTGTAAGGTCCAGCGCATTGTTCCTCCGCACTTTCGATGTTACAGAGTACTGCTGAGAGAGCACGAGACCCATGATCTCGCAGAGCTTCACATAATTTAGGAAGAACTGCACATGTATCGGATCGGGCGGGTACTCGGCCGGGCGGTCGGGTTCGTCGTCAATGAAGTCGTCTTCTGACACCATTTCGACGTCTGAATCCTCGATGTTGATGGAGACTGGCCGCCCAAGAGCAACAGCAACCGATCGATCGCGGGTGAACAAAGTCCACCAGATGCGTTTCCAGAGTCTCTTGTCGGCTCTGCTGAGTTGCGAAGCTTCGATGCTAAGTTATCGTCAGCTCAAATCCTGCGACACCAACGAGAGAAAGAAAGCTTGCCTCCTGTGCATGCCCGAGCCTTGGGCAACAACAACGGCGACTCTGCTCCAGTAGAACACGTTCTTGGTTACATCTTGTGAAATGTCAGAGTAGGCTGATAGCGGATTGCCTGGAACTCTCTGATGCTTACCTGCAGATTGAATGTCAGCAGCGCTCGAAAATGATGAATTGAAAGATTAGAGAACGTTTGCGCTGTGCACACAGCACAATCAGGCTGCAGTGGCGTGTTGGTGTCCACTAGGAAACATCAAACCCACTGCGTAGCAAGCCACCCGTAGCTCGCAGCACACGAAGGCAATACTGAAATTGCGAAACATACCTTCTGGGCCTTCCCACCACCACGCAAGCAGAATCAAGGCCTGCACAATCGTGACCCTGTCGTCTTCGTAGTTCGCATCATACAAAGCTTTTGCGCGCTTGTAGAAAGTCATGGCTGCAGGCGTCGTCGAGCCGTTAGCGTCCATTAGTTGAGGATTGCTGCATACCCTTGATCCAGCCAAGAGTATCGCCTGCAAGAGAAGAAGTGAAGGCGGGTTCTTTGCATCGCGGTAGCGGCGCATGAACTTGCTCCGATTGATGACCGGTACCACCGGTGCAATCCATTGAAAGTAAGCGTCGACCAGCTCGTCGCAGAGAGCACGCGGAGGCAGTAAAAACGCTCCTCTCTGATGCAAGATGTCGATTTCCACGTTGTCCAGCTCATTTACCCGTGCCCTTGCGCCTCGCACGTTCTCGGGGAGAGGATAATGCACCACGTCAGTCGCACCATGTTTGTCCTGCACGAGGAGAGACAGATTCGAGGATTCTCCAAGGTAGGCAACGCGACCTGCTTCTTTGATGGGAGCCCGAGCGAATTTCGGCTTCATGTATTGCAGGTAGGTATTGTCGGCCCTGCGTTGCTGTTGAGCATAATCGTCCGAGACTTCGGTAGACGGCAGTCCTGCTTGCGTGTTTGCACCGATCTCGTCCGGCAATGCTTTACTGGCAGGAACGACGGATTGTCTTCTCGGCTGCGCTCCAGAACCAGCAGCAGGCGAGTTCTCAGTCCCTGAACCATATGATCCGCGTCGGTCACTAAGGACATGACTGTCAGCGATGAACGCGCCGTGAATCTCCTGTGTTGGCGCATACCTGTCCGACTCTTTCTTGCCCGATGTCTTCTTCCGTTTAGGCGTGGGAATCTTGCAGTCGATAGAAAAGGCCGTACAGTTGGTGCAAGGCACTCCGAGGCTAGCTGCGTCGCATCGCACCTGTGGAAAATGTGAGTATGACTGTGATCGATATGCTATGACGGTATGAGTCGCACCTTTCGCGCATGACATGTCTAGAAGTATGTTAGCAACGTTCATACGATAGCATTCGATAGCGACTCACTTCGCAGGCTCGGGATGCACGCTGTCTGGCAAGCGGTCAGCAGTGTTTCGCGCAGTGCTCGTAGGCGTCTGCAACAACGAACCTCCTAAAGCTAGGATGCCCGGGACTCTGTTCCTTGGGCACGTCGCTTGCGGTGTTACTGGGGCTTAGGCCAGCGGGAGCGCCCATGTTGGCGACAGGCCGCTGGTCGTCCATGTTGGCGGATATGGCCTGAGGGGGAGGATGGAGCGCGCGTTGTGGTCGACCGACAATGAGGTCTAAGGGTTGCGACGCGATGGAAGGTCTTTCGGGAGATCCGGCACGCGATCCAGGCGGGTCGACGAGCTCCAGGACGTTAGTACCTAGTAGCAGGCCGGGCCTGGCTCTACCGTGATGTGCGGTTTGAGGCGGGGCCCGTGGGAGTGTATGCGCGCAAGAAGAGGCCGTACGGCGGAGATGCTTGACCGTAACGCGGCGGCAACCGGCGCGGAAGTTGAGACTGGCAGTGGCTTCACAGCCAATCGTCAGGCGTGGATTAGGTACAGTAGAGGAGGGGAAAGGTTGTGTGTGTGGTCACAGGCCCGAGTGGTGTACGGTATGATGGACGAGTTTCCAGACGGTGGACAGCTCTCGAATTGAGCCTCGGTTGCGCAAAGGGCCTGGGCAAAAGTTAGTTTGCTTCCACCTGAGCCACAAGCTGAGATCTCGCAGATCCCGTGAGAACACCCACATACTACTCAAACTACTGTACATGCCTACCGAAGGATCACAGATCAAGAGCCGCTAATCTAAACCTTGATCATTGCGCCTTCCAGGTCATCAAATTAAACCTCTCATACGTAATTTCTGCATCAACATTGGAAACCGATCCGATCTTGCACGGCCACCTACGCACCACCGCCCCCCAATAGCGTCACCAAACAGACACGACAACACAACACGACACGACACAGCACAAACACGATGGCAGCAGCCCATGGAGCCAATCCCAACAGTGCCCTGTCCAACCCAGCAAACATACTCACCTACCACTGCCTTTGCACCCAGCTAAGCCTTGCAACGACCGCACCCTTGGAAACTCTCCCCAAACGGCAGATCGACGCGGCCGCCATAGCCACACGCGGTGACTTTGCGGCCCCCACGAAGCCGTCTCTCACCATGCAAGCTTTGTCTACGGATGAAAACGCGACTGTCGTGAAGCTTGAAGACGGCTTCGAGAAGCGTTATGCCGTGCGCTGCACGCGTTGTGGACTCGCCGCTGGCTACCAACTCGACAAAAGCCAATTCGCCGGGACTGAAAGTCAGACTGGGCCTCGGACTGACGTCGTCTTCATTTTGCCCGGAGGCTTGATGACGACCGAGGAGATGAAGGAGGGGAGGAGTATGGAGGCGGAGATTGGCAAGGTCGTGACGGTGGCGACTTGAGATGAGGTGAAATGAAATGACATTATCGATGGTCTTCACGGCTCGCATGCAGTGAGCCTAAATCAGACAAAAGTCAAGATCTTGCCAATCATCCATCACGGTTGCAACCAACCACGCTACATACACACGACACAGCGCGTGTGTCAAAAATCATAAATTGGGAGTCTTCAAGGGCGATCCAACATCACGTCGAAGACATGCCTGAAACTCCATGGACACCTAATTCGCATGGATGCATCTTCGAGCCACTACAAACAGATCAGCGCTACAGCTCTGGCATGACGCCGTGCACTTCGGACTCTGTCGATTTGCCTGTCCTCGCGAAATCGAAATATACGACATGGAGTCTTTGAAGCTGATCTTCGCGGATGACTAAGCCACTGGCTTTCGACTATGTTAATGTACTTTCTACGATTGGCCGCGAGGTCGCGGACATCTCTCCTCATGTCAGCCACATGGAGTGTCCAAGGGTCCCCGCATGTCTCCAAGGCAGGAATGACCAGAAAGCTATCATCAACGAGAATTGAAACTTCCAAAAAAGAGTGCGCAGTTGCTTGCATGCTTGCCTATGTAGCTCTATCTACCAACACCAACAGCACTATCACGCCGCTGAATTCCAGAGACTTCTCACCATCTCTCATCGACATCGTGTAGGGGTGAATGAACCTAAGCGCCCTGCGCAAAGTTCTTCTTCTCATGCTCCATGATATCCCTAACCTTCTGCGCGCTAGCGCTCTTCTGATCAAACTCATACCCAATCCACTCCCTCACCAACCGTCTCGCCAACTCCAACCCAATAACCCTCTCGCCCATACAAAGCACCTGCGCATCATTGCTCAGAATGCTCCTCTCAACCGAAAAGCTATCGTGCGCAGTGACAGCGCGGATCCCCGGGACCTTGTTGGCCGCAATCGCAACACCCAGACCTGTGCCACAGATCAGGATGGCGCGGTCGGCGGTGCCTTTTGCTACCATTTGGGCGGCTTCGACGGCAGGGTGGGCGTAGGAGGTTTTGTCTGCGGCGGACAGGACGCCGACGTCGAGGACTTTGGCGATGCGAGCGTCCTTTTCGAGGTCGGCTTTGACGGCGGCACGGTAGGAGAGGCCGGCGTCGTCGCCGCCGAGGACGATGGTCATTGGTTTGCTCATTGTTGATAGTTTGGTGGGTGGGTGCGGAGGTGGCAGTGTAGTGTAGGCGATGTTTGGTAAATGATGTAGGGGTACTACCACTACTCGGGATCTATCAAAGCTGGCTAGTATCGCAACCAACAGTAGCAGGATTCAACTCGACAGCTTCTCCCTCTGTGACTTGTGGTTCTTCGACGCCTTTGGCTTCGTATTTGACCGGGTTGCTGGCGACTGTAGTTTTCAACGTCGACTGGTGCGGCGCGACTTTGTCCGTGACTTTGACTTGGCCGGTGGAGTGGTCGGTGACTTTCTCGTGCAAGTACTCGTTCTGGATGTCGAGCTTGGATGTGAATTGGATTTTGCTGTGGTCCGGTTGAGGTTGAGAAGAAGACATGGCGGGCGAAGGAGGGGGAGGGGTGGTTTTTGTTTGATTTCTTTTTCTGGACTGCCGCCTGTCGGGTGAAAGTGGCGTCTGCGTCTAGGTACCTTGCCTTGCCTTGTCGGCTCAATGTTAATCGCTCCCTCGTGGGTTACTCGAAAGAGGGGTCGTGTCGTCGGCATCTAGAGCTGTGTGGTGGGATCTTCGGCTTACTGCATGCGGCATGCCGAGACCCTGTGCGGGTTTACTCGACTCGCCGCCATCCATGTCCCAAGAGCGTCTCGTCTCGTGGTCGTCGTCTCCTAGAGGTACTACATTATGCTTCCTCATTTATCTGGACGCTCAACTTCTTGACACCTGGTTACTCGTATGTTTTCTCCGAGTTGTCGATGCAGATGTAGACTGCTGAAACTTCAAGGAACATGTCTACCCAACCACGTAGCCAACGTTGTTGCAAGGTGCTGTATACCGACAGGCTCTATCGGACTGAGATCCCTCAAATCTCTATACAATCTCGATTTCTCTCCAAACTTCAGGATGCGGACCGTCCCTCTAAGAATACGAGAGGAGAAGAAGAGAAAACGAATTAAGAAAGCTGAAAGAAAGCTGCCTCAGAGCCAACTCCAATTCATCCACTCACCACATTCCCAACGGGAAAAGGAAAGGGAAAAGAAAAAAATCCAACACGTCCGGCCCAAGTCAATCCCATTCAAAGAAATCCAACCATTCATAAACATAAGAATTCGGAAGAGAATCAGTATCCCATCCTCTTCCACCCGCCCTTCAGTTGCTCTCCCCTCACCAACATCCCCATCTTCTCATCATCCACCTCATCAAACACACTCGAACTTAGGATCTCCCACATTTTAGTCGCGCTGTTTCCAATGTGACCGTTTGTTTTGGCCGCGAACGAACGGCGCAAGGTAGAGATGAGAGTCGGTTGTGCGGTAGGCGAGAGTTGACGAGATTCCATTTGGGCGAGCTCGGTTTGGAGTGCGCTGTTGAAGGCGGGAAAGGTTAGTACTGGTTTGGGCCTCGAAATCATCGAAGTCAAAAGCACCGAAGTCGTCAAAAGAGGTAAAAGAGAACGAGGAAGAACTCACTCCACAGCCCAATTCCCATCACCACCACCCGTCCCAGCCTCCAATAACCCGGCAAAGAACTCTGCCCCCTTCACCAACAACAACTCCTCCACCGCCAGCTCAACCTCACACCTAAACCCGGTATCCTCCCACCCACAGCGCGAATGCACCGGCTCCGGTCCATGGACCCTCAAAATTTTGACCGCAGAGTAACATTTGAAGATCAAGCAAGCGAGACTCGTGGCGGGTAAAAGATGGAGCAGATCCGTTTTGGCTGCGTGCGATTGGTGCGCAATGGTCAGAGCAGCTAAATCTTCCTTCTCTCCTGGATATTCTTCTTCCTCCTCTTCTTGCTGTGGGGATGTTGTTGTCGTTCTAGTCCCTTCCAGTGCGTCTCGGGCAATCCCCTCAACACTAAACCTCGCGACATCCCCCAGCCGCCAGAGCAACAACGTCCCCGCCTTATGCACCGCCTCCCAGCGATCCTTCAACCAGCCCAGCTCCGGGCCGTGACTGGTCAGGTGCAGCCAATTCGCATGCAGCGCCGTCAGACTCACTAGCCGCGCATGAAGTTCCGCGATATCGGCGTAGGTTTTAAGCGGGAGGGAGGGAAAGAGAGGCGAGGTTGTTGAAGTGGGCGGGATTGAATATGAGGTTTCGCGGATCGCTGGGACGAGGGTTGACTCGTGGGTTTGGAGGAGGATGTGAAGGGCTGGCGAGGTTTGGTGTAGGGCGAGAAGGGTTGTTGGGGAGTGGGGAACGAGGGGAATGATTTGGAGGAGGAGTTCGGGTGGGAGAGTTGTTAGGGATTGGGGTTGGTTTTGCTGGGTGGACATTGCTGGTGATTTGTAGTTCTGGTTGTTGGCTTGGATCAAATTGTCTGGCTGTTGAAGGTCGAATCGTATGGGTTGGACTCGGACTGCTGCTTTCTTTCTGAGAAGAATGTGAGGGATGTAGTTTTTCGATAAGATTGCTTAAATCGATCAATTGGTCCCGACTTATTATATGCCTTTCAATACGATATCGTGGAGGGGTGCAGTACCCTGATGGTGAGAGGGGCCAAATTTGATCATTCGTCCACCTTGATGGGCAGCAGGTAGCAAGCACGCGACATGACTGTTGACGCGCAAGTGCATTGCGATGGTCACTGCTGGCAAGTTCTGCTGGCAATTCATTGGTATGCTTGTGACTGTTGTTATGATTGTAAAGACGTTTTACAGTCAATGTAAGTAATGCCTTGGTCAGCATCATGAGCTTCACCGGCTGGCTCTCGAAACACGTCAAAAGCAAAATCCACAGCCGAATCCAGTAATAAAGCTTGTGCGTAACAGACAAAAGTCGATCGAAAAGGTTTTGTATTTCTTTGTTTCTTTCTTTCCCTTGGATATCGTAACGCGGCGTTCTGAACAAAGTAACAGTCGAATGAAGCAAAAAAGTAAAGAAAAAGGCCGGCGAGCTGGTTGAGCTTCGGGCCGCCATAAACATTTCTCCCTTCCAATATTTGGACATGAGAGAAGTAGAAGAAGAGAAGTAACAGAACAGACAAACAAGAACGGGTCCAATTCCGTGATGGATGGTGGTGAATAACCCAGACGCCTCGCCTGAGAAATTTTGTTTCCATGATCCCGTGACAAAAAGAACAAGGACAGCAGCAGCGTACATTGACGGCTTGTCGACAGCGTTTTGCAAAAAGAAAAAAGAGAGCGCTTTCTGTGGGAGTTTCCCTGTAAAAGGTGGCGGTTTTTCAACTGTGGTTCTAACCAGCCTCCAGAGATTATATGAGGACGACCTGTGATGTGTTGTTAGCGGGTGCTGGTCAAAACAAGAACAAGGCACACGAACATAATTGCTGGGAATAATTCCCTTTTCTCCGTTCTCCTTCTTTGCTTGCCACCATCGTCCACTGACGTCTGAAACTTCGAGAATCTCGTGCTTGGAGAAGGCCACTTCGTTGCTGTCATCAGGATTGGCTTCGTAGCTGTAGATTGCCTTTGCACGGTACGGGTAATCGAACTCGGTGGGATGTTGGCTTTCTGCGACTCCAGTCGGGGGCGCAGATACGCCGGTTGTGGTAGATGCTGGTGGAGGGAAAGCTGATGCTGAGGCTCTGTTCTGTTGGCCTGCTGCACCTCCTGCGAAACCTGTCACGGGTGATGATGTTTCGAAGCCCGCAAGCTGGTTCGCGTTGTACATCTGTGGTTGGTGGCTGCTAGAGCGGATGGTGTCTGGTCGGTGGGGGTGTTGCGACATGTATCTGCTGCTGCGAGAGGGTGCGCCATCTTTGTGCAGGGCGAAGGAGTCGAGAGTGCGACGGTGAGAAGCGGTTGGCTGAGAGCCATAATAGAAGATCCAGACGATCTGGGATTTTCGTTAGCGGTGGAGTTCTGTTAGGGTGTGACATCAGCTCTAACATACCGAAACCATTGATAGCAAAATGAAGCCTGCCGCGGCGGCTTCTTTCGCAGCATCAGAGTAGTAGATGAGCGAATTGACTGACGACGTGGTGAAGACGAGGCCGGCAGATAGCAATCCGGTCAATGCCACGTGGTAGGTGTGTACCGAGTCTGTTGCGACTGTCACAAAGACAGCGATAATGCACATGAGCATGAATGCAAGAGACCACCAAGAGTAGTTCGGGTAGTCTCCCTGTATATCGGCAATGATTGAGCTCACGAAAGCGATCATCCAACCGGACTGTGATGTCAAAGTCAGTCATCTGCGAGACAAGAATCATGAAAGGAAGAGCAGGTTTCGCAGGGTGTCTTACAATGCCGATTCCCAGAGTAGCCAGCGGGAAAGGATCGCCAAAGATGTTTCCCATGTTGAACTTCTTGCGCCCGCCGCCATATCCGCCGTCGTATTGATTCATTTTCTCGCTGAGATATGGGCCAAGGCTCGCGTTACTGGGCATCAAGTGTTGTTGTGTTGGTTGAGAGGTGGCTTGTGGTGTTGATGTTGCTGGTGAAGGCGTGGTGGTCTGATGAGAGTGTGATGTCGGAGAGTGGTGAATACAGTAGGTCGGCGCGTCAAGCGAGTGTGGGCGTGGTATGATATGATAGAGTGGTGAATGGCGTGTCAGGTGTCCAGCCCGAAAGAGTAGCGTGAGAATGAAAGAGAGGGTAAAGGCAGCGCGAAGCTGTTGTTGAAGAGAAGGGAGTCCGTTGGCGACGTCGAAGGAGGCGTGCACAAGGCGGTAGGGTCAGCGCCGGGCTGTGTTGGTGGTGGTGGTGGTGGTGGTAGAGTAAGGTAGACGTGGTTGAGAAAGAGAGAAGAGAGTACGGTGGGAGACGCAGGGGGCGCCGGCGGTGGTGATGATAGCAAAGGACCGACGGACACGCGCTGGGCTGGGTAGTGGCTGGAGGAGGGAGAGATGGGGAGGGAGGGAGGGAGGCTTATGGAACGCCGTTTCTGCTTGTCTTTGTCGTGGTGTCTTGCCTTGGGTGTCTTGGATTTCGAGCGCGCGCTGGAGACAACAGAACAGAGAGAGTATCTCTCTAGTACTGACCAGCTGGATCTCGACACAACCACTACAACTACCTTAGCGACTCTCAGGGCTGAGCAATTGCCGCCGGAAGACAAGAGAGTCGAGACCTCGACCGCGGCCGTGCGCGCGTTTCAGCCGTCCATCTTTGCTGCACCATTAATCTCTGCAAACTCAACCTGCCAACAATTCCCCGACTGCTCCGGATTGTGAGTTATTACATGTCCTGCTTGTGTGTTGCAAGCATTCGTCTTGTCCTTTGCATTGTTGTTTGCATCAAATCGTCTCAGCACAGTACATCACGGCATCATCTGTCTCAATTATCGGATCGACTCTCTCCTCGCTTGCCGTGCCAAACCTTCAACAACGCTTCCCGCCCAGCCGCCCTGGGGGAGCACGGCGAGAGTTCGAGCTAGCCCTCCAGCCAATGCCGAGACTCGACTTTACGCGCTCTCAGGAGTTTGCTTCACCACTACCACCCTGCCACGATCAATTATAGATCTATATCTCTCCGCGACTATCAACGTCGCCGATCGCCCCATGTCGCCATCATCTATTGCCTACATGTACCATCTACCTACCATCTACCTACCGTCGAATGCTTCAACCCAATCACCAAGTAAGCGCTAGGGGATTATCGCTGAGCATTTCTTAATTAGAACCGAAGTGAGGCATCATGTGACGTGTGTTCACATGAGCCGATGTCTGCATTCGGGCTGAAGCTAGCCTGAAATGGCTCATGTAATTGACTTGAGCCTCTGGAATTTCTCGATCATACCATTTTTGCCTTGGTTTTGTTTCATCCACCGCATCACCACCGAGGACTGCGCACGCCCCTGGATTTGCACCGTTAAAACATGGCCTCCGTCCCATGGTCCTCGCACACGCGCTACACACTAGCAGCACGCGTTCCTGACGCGCTATGTACCCTTGACGTCTCATCATCGAGTTCGAGCAGAACTCGGCCACAACAGAGCACTTGAAACAGAGGCAGGCACCGATGGTTTGACATGAGACGAACTTAGCAGCCTCCTTCCATTGTAGTTCAAACATGGAAAACAAAGTTATATTTGACGCCGCACGCCTAAACTACTGACCCAGTCGCTACATCTACCCGCGGTCCCTTCATTATCATTGAAGGCGAGAGGAACATCACACTTCGACGTCACGCGATGGCGCCATTCTATCCGTCGTGCACTGTGCTACAACCACACAAGCGGCCGAAAGATCGACTGCGCATCACTAGAGTATGAGGAGCTCGTGCGTGCTCCATGATCGCAACAACATCCAATCAGATGGACCCAGTTACGAACATTGTGTCGTCGCCATTTGATCGAAGTAAGCCAAATGCTAGACCGCAGCTAACGCGCTCTTTTCATCTTCGCACTTCTTTGTACGCAGTGTACACGAGACGAGGCGTGTCCGACGCACCGGCATCAATCAGACATCGCCGCGCAGCCCCTTTGAGATTGCCTCAGAACAACCAACACATTGCCGCGAATCCTTCTCAACATGACACTAAATAGACCAGCCACGCGCTGCTCGAGAATTTCATTCATCGCCGCGTTCTTTGACCACGGGAATGGTTCACACTGGATTAGGGCAACCCAGTGAAGGGTTTTCAGGACAAACCTCAACGGCAGCAAAGCGAGATTGAAGCGAATCAAAGCCCATTCGAGCCGTGTCCTCACACGGGCACGTAGACAATGTCGCGAAGGAAGAAAGGAAGAGTCTGAAAGATGTCACCCGGCGACCGCGGGTAGTCTACACGCACTGCGAGTTCAGGTGGTGAGATGAAGCGACAAGACACTCGAAGCCGTTCTTCTCGTCAAACAACCTGCATATCTCCCATCTTCTCGGTCCTCAGATGTGTGCACCCTTCGTCTGAGAAGATTCATCCGTGTTCGCCCTTGGCCACCACGTTCCTGGATACGTGTGCACGCGTCTCACATCCCCTACTTCGCTCTCTGCTCACATCTCTCCGTGTACACACGCCTCGCTATGGATCTTGCGTATTCCAGGCCTGGATCGACTGTTTTCAAACTACCATTTACAATCTTAAAGGAACAACATGAAAGACTTGTCGGCGTGCGCGCTTCCAGCCCTCCATCGGTTCCAATTGCAATTCGAGCGAGTGGACGAGTGGGTATGAATGGAGCCGAGCCGAATCGAGTGAATAGACAAACACGAATCAACACACACTGGCCAGCAGCAGCGACAGACAACGGTTCGGACTATAGCGAGAGCACGAGCAGCGGGCGGACCTGACGCTGTGATGTTGATGATGTAATAATTACCATAACCGAAGCGATGGTTGTTTCCAGCGCGCATGTCATCTTATCGCTATACCACACCGCACCACGCCGCACCTCACACTATCAACCATTTCCTTTGCGATCCCACACTTATCACTGCCATGCGCCTCTTGCGCCTCTCCAGTTCTCATTCTAGTGTTCACATTGTTTCTCCCTCTGACTGGATTTTGTCGATTCTCTGTAAAGCTGAGCTGCGAAAAATCGAAAGCTGAAGGAAAAAGGAAGAGAAGGGTGAAAGCAATTATGGTGCTCTATAAGTGTTGCTTCATGGCTGACCCGGCTGACACTAGGGTGAGAACGGTGTGTCACTTCCAGAAAACACCCAACCAAAAACAGCTTTCCACGGAACATACGTGCGATTCAAGATAAGAAAAGCATACAAAGCAGAAAAACAAGTGTTTGTTGTGTGCGCCATGGTAATGCATCTCATATCATTCTTACGCACTCACGACTATTGTTGAACAGCATACGCATACATGACATCTTGCACCGCCCCAAGAGAAGGGGGGAAAGACTTCTGACTACGGTTGAACCGAACTTGGAAAACATGGCCGTCGCCGGCGCAAATTGTAAGACTGTTGATATGCAATTGATATTTTTCGTGATACCAGATATAAATAAAATTCATTAAACCATGTCCTTCGAGAAAAGAGGACTTTACATCATTTTGGACGATGAAAAAAAGACAGCAACGCTCAAGGCCTTCAAGCCTTGTACTCGACCTCGTCGTCCTCGTCGTCGCCGATCTTCTCGCGCAAGTGGGCAGAGACAAGGCCACCATCGGCGGGCTTGCGCTTGGACTCCTTGACGATGGCGCGGATGGAGGGAGCCTCGGCGAACAGCATCTCGAGCTCCTCGAGCGAGCGGCCCATGGTCTCCGGGTAGAGGAAGTAGACGAGCGGGATGATGCTGGCGGAGATGACGGCGTAGACGATGAAGTAGCGGTAGCCAATCGTGTTGACGGCGACGGGGGTGATCATCACCACGACGAAATTCCACAGCCAGTGGTTGGCAGTCGAGATGGATGCCATGGGCACGCGAAGGCGCATGGGCGCGACTTCGGTGCAATACAAGAAGTTGGCGCCGAGGAAGCCGATCGGGACGAAGAAGTTGAAGGCGAAGATGAAGAAGGCGGCCGCGCCCATGGCGCCCGTGTTGTCGTCCGAGAAGCTCGTGCAGATGGCCAGCGACATCATGCAGCTTGCCATGCCGAAGCCGGAGAAGAGGAAGAGCGCGCGGCGGCCGAAGCGGTCGATGGTGAAGAAGGCGACGAAGCAGGACAGGAATTTCCAGGTCAAGCAGGCACCGGTGAGGACGCGAGCGATCTCGGGGCTCATGCCCAGGCTGTCCTGGAACAAAATGGTGGCGTAGACACTGATGAGGTTGCTATTTGAAAGTTAGTTTGGGAGTCGGAACGTTTGAGATGAATTTAGCACGTACCTTCCGCACATCTGCTGGAGCAGTTGGAGGAGAATGCAGAGCGAGAAGCGGTAGAAGAGCTTGTCCTTGCCCATGGTGAAGATGTCCTTCATGCTAGTCGCAGTGTGGCCAGTCTCTTCGAGAGCCAGCTCAATACCGCCGATTTCGGTAGCAACCACAGGGTCGTCCTGGGGCAAACCCCGGAATTTGGCAAGGTTGACACGAGCCTGCTCGCCGCGGCCCTTGCGGCAGAGCCAGCGAGGCGACTCGGGGATCAGGAAGACGGTCGACATGAGGACGATCGAAACGAAGATGGGAAAGACCAAGGGGATGCGCCACTGGACAGGGAGGAAGTTGATCTCGTAGAAGCCCAGGTTGATCCAAGACTCGAGCAGATAACCCAAGCTGATGAAGCAGCCGTCCAAGACAGTGTGTGCACCGCGGTTCTTGGTTCCGGAGCACTCGGATTGCCAGACGGGGACTGTCGCGGAGAGCTGGCCAATGCCCCATCCGAGAATGAATCGTCCAACGATGAACTGGGCGATGTGGAATGCGGAGCATTGGAGGATCTCGCCGACGAGGGTAAGGCAAGCGGCCAGGAAGATCATCTTGCGGCGACCAAGCTTGTCGCCGAACCAAGAGCAGGAGAAGGCACCGAAAAGCGCACCGATGGTGAACATGGCGACCACGGCGCCCTGAATGGTCTTCTTGTTGGTCTTCTCAGCACCAGTAGTGGTGACAGTGTCCATTTCTGGGAAGGTGGCGGCGAAATCCCTGAGCGAGAGCAAACCGCCAACACCGGACTGGTTGTAACCGAAGAGGACGAAGGCAGGCATGACGACCAGCAACAGCTGGGCGACCTCCAGCTTCTTGCCGCTGAGGACCATGGTGACAGGTGGGAAGATCCGGAACGGATCTGGAGGCTGTTGTGTATGTTGGTAGCAAGACTGCTATTCCAATCCAGTGAAGGAGTGGATGGACCTGGTGTATTGAGCAATCGTCAGATAGGTCTGGCGGCTCTGTGGATGGCGAAGGTCCAACGAAACACGCAGCAGGGAGGGGATGAGGTGTAGGAAGGCGATGATTCTGGACAGCACTCGAGGCCGGGCAGAGCAGTATATAATGGTTGACCACCTGGCTCCCCACAATTACGGAGTGAGGCCTGGGGCGTGGGCTTGGAAATGAGCCCTGGCCAGCATGACAATGCCGGATGTCTGATCGGCATCACAACTCTTCAGGTCGCGCCGAGGGGACCGCACTACGATGGACATCACAGATGTTGTGACGCGCCCCACAGAGTCACTTGGGCCGTGCTTGTGGAGGTGTGAGCCGGGTCCATGTCGTGAAGTAATAGAGGGCGTGTGCGTTGAGGACCGAAAATTCCCAGACACTCGCCGGTTTGCGCTAGACAAAGGTGGAAGATACAGGACAGGACGGCAGGAGGACGAGGGTCGGATATCGGGACCTACCGCGGGCGAGTAGGACACGGCCGTGAAGTCCTCGTCGGGCAAAGTATAAAAGGTGAAAACAAGTGGCCGGCGATCCACGCGTGGAAGCGTGGTTGTTTGATCATTCATCGATGGCGGCATGGTCAGGATGCTTGCGGTGAGAGCCTCTTCACACGCTCGACAGGACAGCGGTGTCCAAACGGCAAGCAACATCCGTACGGAAAGCCATCTTGGGTATTTGGGAGATGGACTCGTGTGGTCTATCCCAGGCACCGCGGTCTGGTAGAAGGCCGGCAGAAGTGGCGGTGATAGGCAATGATAGGCAGGTGAAAGGAGCCAAGCTTCGCACCAAGCCTTTTTTCTCTCACACGCGCTGGAAGCCAAAACACCGCCGTCTGAGTCTCTCTGCCACATGCCGGTTAACCGTCGTAGGGCTGCGAAGGTTCACGAGGTCTTCTCCATAATTCACCTGCTGCGGCCAGCAAATCATCATTCCCGCTTCATGCGCTGATTCTGTCGTCGACTCAGGTCTACTTTTGCGTGATCGTTTCTTTCGCAGTAGCCGTGCCGTCACGTTATTGCCGCCTACTCAAAACTGCAGTACGTGCGATCACATCGTCTGATTGAGCACTTTCCCGTTGGCCGCTCAGAGGCCACCGCGTCCTGTCAACAGATACAGTATGTATCAGGGCGGCGTCCTCTGGGGATGGCCATGTTGCCTGCCGTGCTCATATCCTTGCGAGCCATGCTCTATGTGAGCCATGCTTCATGCCACCACAGAACGTTGAGAGCGCGAGCCCAGTCGAGGGAGCAAGCCTGCACGATAGTCCGAGTGGAGAGACCAAGGGACGTGGTCTGCTGCGGTGCGAGCGCGGATGGCCACTGTCCCAAGCCGGCCCTATCGGCCATCGCCCGCCGCCATGCATATGTACATATCTTCATGCTTGATCTCGCTTGCTTCCATCATCTTGGTGCATCTTGGTGCATCTTGGCCTCTTGAAAACTACTGCCCAGCGTGCTTGGCATGTTAGTATCCAGCCTTGCGAGGCTGTCTTGTGCTGACCTCGCTTGTATGCCGTTGCAATCTTGCAAGAGATATGCTACTTGCAGTCATCCAACATTACCGCACACATTAATATTACTCAAAGCAATCACACTGCTTATCACTCTTATTATAACACGATGACAAACTCGCTCGCTTTCTGCTCATCTCCGAGCTCCGTGTGGATCAGACTGGAGATGTCTTGTAAGCTAGTGGGGTTAAGATAGCGCAGGTGGACGCTTCCAACAACAGACCCATCTTGACGAAACGGCTGTGCTTCGCGCGCGAATCATGCGAGCGGCGGACCACAGATTCTGTGATCAAAAACGCTTCCAGCCTGACGCTTGAGAGGTGTCGGCGTGTTATGCAGCCCAGGGTTTCGGCAGTCCGTTCGCAGCTCGCTGCCTATCCGACAACGGGCAACACACCAGGCGGTGATCAACAGGCACAAGAAGGACTCATGGAATATCCGATCGCTTCAGTCGACTCGCCGTATTTACTCCTTTGGGCTTGAGCGTCATGCACGCCCGCTGCTTCTTTGCGCTTGCTACTGCTGGTGTTGCTCATAGCTCCCAGGCTGGGCGTCTTCGAGGACCACGCCGATTGATGCCATGCTCTGTCCCTTTCCAGCAAAGACTAATGGACGTTGACCGAGAGCAAGCTGAGAATTGTTGCGACCCACTCAAGCCAACTCAACACACCCGTGTTAGGGCTTGAGTCCGTTAGCCTACTTGCTTGTCATGCTTCCTATCCGCGGCAGGCGGTCTTCGCGACGTCTAAACATCTATGTTGGCGAAATAATGCGAGGTGCGGACAGCACCGCCTGAGGACCAGCAAAAATGCTTGCCTGGCCTTGGCGATGGAACTTACCACACGTGACTGGACTACCAAGCTTCTTGCCTACCGGATCTAATCTCAGCCTTACTGCTGTACACGTCGACGTTGTCAACATCCAGTACGTCCGCCTTTCGATATGCATTGCGGTCGTTATTGCCCCAGACCGTACAACACACTTGCGGAGGCAACCATCGGGGGGATTGGGGTCCCCAAAACCTCTTTGCGGAGTGATATGGCGTACGTACCCCAAGGGATTACAACCAGGACCACTCCGCCCCCGTAACAACCCGTCCTATTCCTCGTCCTGTGGAGGGCGCGATGGAAGACCTGACATACCACACCGGGTTGTTGCGGGTGGGCGAGACGTCGGGAAAGTTCGCGGAGCCAATCACAGACGTCTGTGCAGCGGAGAATTTCGGAACACCGACCTTGTTTCGACTTCCCCCAGCCTGCTAACGAGAACTAACGGCACCTACGATCTTACTTTCTTTCCCTCGTGTCGTTTCCATGCGAGCATCGAAATCGAAATCGAAACCGAAACCTTCGACTCCGTGGGGATTGGAATTGGAGGAGGGGGAATGATCCGCATTACCACATGAGCTATTCTTACCGATTTTCACCCCGGTTTCTCCCCAAGACTTGCTAAGAAACGCTCCGGCCTAGGCGTGGCGGACTGATGCATGTGAAGTCATGCTTCTGCTGGATTACTGGCAAGCAATAGCAAAGATTGCATCTCCGATTATTATTTGAACACTCCTTACTGGTCCATCGTCGGGAAGGGTGACCACACACTCGACCTACTCGATGAGACAACCACCAGAGCATATTTAGCAGGACATCTTCACATCTTCAAAACACCCCATGGAGACCCCGTCGCTATCGCCCCGTCTCGCTTGCCACTTCTGTGGAGGTTCTCTCTAACGTTCACAGAGCCTCCGTTCCGTCTCGCAAGTCAGGTAGCGGCACCCGTGTGGAGCTTCGGAACGAAAAGTATCGATGCCAGGCAGTAGGGCAGGCTGCACTCGTATACTTTATGTCGATGGCGATTGTGTATGTTCTCCACAGTCAAAGAGAGATCTGGGCCGCCTCGCATGAGGCAACAAATCCCGAGCCTCGTTATTAGGAGCCACTGCTGAGCCTTCAACGTTCAGTCAATTAGAGCTGCATCGTTACAGAGGTGGTGGCTGTTTTCAGATGACAAACCTGACAGAGACTTCAGAACCAACACAACTGACGTCTGCGCAAGCAAACGCCACCAAGTTAAGCGAATAGCCTAAGACTCACCACTATACGCTTGTATCTGCGGGAGATGCGGCAAGTGCCTTGGTGAATAGTCTTGGACTCCAGCGCCGATGACGGGATTGACAACATCAAGAAAACACTCGCCGGTGCTTTGGCCTCTTCAAAGCTTTGCCACACGTGCCAGATTGCTTGGAAGTTGCTGGGCACAGAGGACGAGTAATTATTCATACACAATCTCGCAAGTCCGGCTCCACCTGCGCGGGCCATGCTTTTTATCTTGGCTTGCACTGTGCAGTGTTTGCTATCGCATCCGGATGTAAAGTAATCGGTGAGCGGGATGTCGGTATCCGTGTCGCGAGCAAACCCCCTTTCCTCCATGTGAATTGTTGCGCTGTACTCTTCACATCATGCCCTCCTCGCTCGACCTTGGCTTCGTACTGTAATTCAACGGCTTCAACTTTTCCATTTCGTCCATTTCGTTGTCGACTGATGGTAGTTGCCGCCTTCTACTTGTCTACACCCGTGTTGTACAGTATCACAAAGGAAGAGCCGACTGCAGCATGTCATTTTCGATAGCAAAACCGTAAGTCATACATACGGAGGAACAATACATGTATCTAGTTGCTCCTTCGCATATCGCCTCTTACAACTCCCTAAAGGCAGCGAAGCATTGCCAATTGACTATGTTTCAGGAATGAGATAACGCAGGACCAAGAGTAAAAGAGCTTAATGGGAGGAAAAAAAACATACAACAGGCGGGATTCCCAGATGGTCACCCACTCTAGTACTAGTCGCCCGGTTCAGTGCTTATGTATGGCAGAGCGGACGGGATGCCCAGTTTTCACTGACCTATGGTCGTATGTATTGATCAGTCAAACAAATATGCATATGGTGTTAATGCAATACATGCTCAAGAATCAGCACGGATGCAGGGTTAGTGTTGGGGTGTACAAAGATCGAAATCAAAACATCATTATATACATACCACAACCCGTCATGTACAATGGCGTAACTAATCATCTTTGGATTTACTCGTCAGACTTGGTTAATATTTTGGTAGCATTGGGATCGATGCATTGGAAGATTAACGCACTAGTGTTCGTCCAACCATTCCAGCGCAACCGTCATTCTTTGATATCTATCCAGCCTTGCTGCACACAGAGTACATTTTACTACTGTTACCCTCGGTGTTGCCGAATTTGCTGAACATGACTCGAAAGAGGCTGCGTGAAGAAAAAGCAGCTACACAAATATGGTGGTGGTGGTGGTGGTGGTGGTGGAGGAGGAGAACGAAGGGGAGAAATTTAAGACGGTGTCGAACGGTGCGAGTTGAGCCAACAAAAAATACCAAAGGCATTCGAATTCCATTAAAAGCACTCCGTAAGACAAGCCAAGGTATCTACTGCGAGTCGCGTTCTTGCGCACATGGTTGTGTGCAAATCATCCCAAGAACATGCTTCCAGCACCGCACCGAATGCCTGCCACCCTGTCTTTACGACCGACCGGTAGCCACCTTCGATCACCCGATCAAGCGCCATGAACTCCAATCGTATCATTCGTAGTATCATTCGCGTGTTTCGTATGTTGTTGTGTGGAAAGAGGCAGAAAGTGCAACGCCTGTGACGGCCTCTTTGTCCATGTGATCCCTCTAGCAGCTCGCAAGCACTTCACCAAGGGGAGAAGCCAGGATGGTGACAATGCCAATACCGCCGATGATTGCTCCGGCAGTGTACTTGGTCGCCTCAATGGCAGCAGTGCGCAGCATGTTCTTTTTGGTGCGTGGCTGGCACGTCTTCAGCCTCTTGGGCTGTGGCTCGACAGTCAGAGGCTCTTCAGTCGCGGCTGAGATGAAAGATTCCTCTGCATGATCCTCGTGCTGCACACGCTCTGGGAACACAAATGAAGGGTGAGGCGCCTGCGTTCCTTCGGCAGTCGACGGCTGGAACTCTGGCGCCGTTGCCATCGGCTCGAAGCCAATCGAGATTTCGGATGCCTTGCGCTTCTTGCTACCGTCGCAGATGTTATGCATGGAGGCAAGGTTTGGGTTATCAAGTGCGCTCCACTCTGAATGGACGGGCGCGTATTTCGGAGGAGCCCAAGCGCCCTCGCTGGGCGCGTAAGGGAACGATTGTGGGAAGGTAAAGTTGTTCGCGACCACGTCGGTGGGACCAACATCCCACTTGCTGCTGTTCCAAACGTCAGCATACACGCCCGAGTGCGATGGCGGAGGGAACGAGTCGTACGCGCGGACCGTAGGAGCGTTGTCCATGAAGGGAGCTGTTGCCACTTGAAACATGCCTCGTACAGGATCGTAGTGTGGTCTGGCCGGGGCAGCAGGCTCACGAGGCGGCGCATCCGACGGTTCCGGTTGGTAGTCGTGATAATTAGATGCGTCACCCGAGGTTCCGATTTCGACGGACTGCGTGCGCTTGCTGGACATGACTTCAGGACCCTCTTCCTCGTCCTGGTCATCGTGAGTCGAGTAAGTTGGGTCCTCGTTCCGATCATCGTGGATAAAGTAATGTAGATGTTCATCCTGCTCCGCCCACTCGCCCTCCTCGTCGTCGTCATGGAAGTCGGACATGCTCTCAGCCTCGCTGTCGGAGCTGTGGTGGCTGGATGCTGCGTCAGATGTGTTGTCATCGTTAGAGGCCTGAGACTGAACATCGTCGGAGAAATGCATTTCGGAGTCTTCACCGCCATCATCCGACACTGTCTCCTCAACATCGTCATCTGCAGCCGTACGAGAATGGTCGGTGACTGTCTCGTCGAATCGCAACGTGCGCTCGACGTTGGGAGCATTATCAGGAGCGTCGTATGAGTCTTCGGCGTACGTATCTGGGACCACGATCGAGCGCGCAGTAATGCGAGGCACCGCAGCAACGCTCTGAGGCTCGTTGTCGTCGTCAAGTATGATGCCGTTCGCGATTGATGAGCCGAACGGTACAAGCTTCTTCATTTTGGGCTTCTCGGCAGGCTGATCGGGAGTGGTTTGAGCAGAAGAGGGAGCATCGACCTCCTCCACGCTGTCGTCATCAGAATCAAAATCAGACCCCGATGGGCAGCTGATGCCGCGCTGAGCGCTCTTGACCTTCGCCGACTCCTTCTGACCAGCCACGCTAATGCAATCGAGTGTGACCATGACGCCGTCGTAGCTGTCTGAAATGTTGTCAGCATGTGAAGCGACACGGCGGACTTCTGTAAGCGGATGCTCACTTTGACCGTGGTTAACGCTATCGCCCAGCCTGATGACATCGCCCACACGCAGGTGAAAGCGCTTTAACGGTTGCAGCTTTTGGTTGTTGACAGATGTACCATGCATGCTCTCCGTGTCCGTAATGTAGATCTTGTGCATCTCCTTGGCATCCCACTTGTTCATGTTCAGCGTGAATTCGGCGTGTCTGCGTGAGACAACGGGACAGTCGAAGAGAGCGTTATTGGTGGAAGACGAGAGGTTCTTGACCTCGGAGCGGGAGGAGCGCCCAATAATGACTGGCTCGTCCGGGTGAAGTACGATGTGGCGAGTACCGTCCTGGGTGCGGCGGATGGAAGTGAGAGTGAGGGTCACAGCTGGTGACAGCAGATTAGCATCGAGGGTGACAGGTAAGCAGGCGGAGCGGGACTCACACTCATCGTACGGTCTCGTACTGGCTGGGGCAGCCATGGCGGACGACGAGGCCATTCCTTGAGAGCGAGGAAAGTAGAAGGGATGAAGCAGAGGAGGCATGCGGATAGCGGGTGGGAGATGTAGTGGGTATCGGGTTGGGTGGATGATGCAGTGGTGGAAGATAAGGTAAGAGCGGGGGAAGGAAGGAGGTAGCTGGTAGTTGGTGGGTAGGAGCGAGTTGGGGAGAAGTTGGGGAGCGGTGTCAAGTTACTGCGAGCCAGTCACTCGGGTTAGTGACGACTGCAAAGGCGACTGTGAAGTGAATGAGCGTGGTTGTAGTGGTGAGTGTAGGTAAGGTACTTGTAAGAGAGCGATGTGAGGTCGACTCAAAGGTGGTGCGATGCGGGGCAAGGGCGATTGCAGGCAACAAGGCGGTCGTTGGCGCAGGCATGTGACTTAGAGCTCTAGTCAAGGCGTACATGTAATCTGGAGCTCCTGCCTTTATCTGCAGCTGTGAATGAATCATTTGAATAAGTTTTAATCGCTCACGGAGAAATACTGTACAGCTTGGCATTTTCCCTTCGCTCGCGGCCTTACCTTTGACAGGACTACGTCTTATCGTCCCTCGATTCACCACATTTTACTCTCCATCCACGAGGGTGTAGTTGAAGGTCAAGTAGGTGTGGACCACGGATCACGGATCATCAGGCATTAGCTCCTACACTAGTCTCCGAGAGTTGGTCTAGCATGCAAGTCTATCGAAAGTGCTGATAATATCGTCCACCGAGGCCTTGCTATGAGTGCTTGCCACCACCGGTGACCAGAATCAATAGGCATTGAGAGAGTTTTGACGCTGTAACCATATCCTAGACGAGGAACTTATATCGATGGTTCACTGATAGACTTGCCATGTGCCTTTCAACAGGGCACATCTCCCAACATGTGATTGTGATTGATTGATGATGACCCCGCCAAATCTGATAGCACGTGCCATCCCCGGTGCAATTGAAGCTTCAACTGACTCCGCGAAGAAAATCAATCCTCCGACGCGCATCCCAGGCGTTGCTTCCGACATCTCCAACACCACCCACCACCCACCTCCCACCGGAGAACACTCACAACCCATGCGCAGACTCCGATAACATCGCCCATCATGGAAGCCACCTTTGAGGACACCGGCAAGGAGCAGGTGCTGGACCGTCACCCCAAGCGCATCAAGTCGCTGCAGTTCGGAATCTTGAGCCCGCAAAACATCGTCTCGCAGTCCGTCGTTAATGTCGCGGACCGAAACTTGTACGATCTCGATCGCCCGCTCGGACAGCCCAGGAAACAGACCGCAAACGGACCTCTGGACGAGCGACTCGGTACTTCTTCCAAGACGGAGAATTGCGCCACCTGCGGCGAAGGCTTGAAGGATTGCAGTGGTCACTTCGGTCATGTGAGGCTGGTGCTGCCGGTTTTCCACTATGGCTATTTCAAGAAGATCATGGAGATCCTGCACTGCGTGTGCAAGGAGTGCAGTCAGGTCCTGCTGCCGGATAAAGAGAAGCGGAAACTGCTGCGTCAGATGAGGAGGCCAGGCATGGACGGCTTGAGGAGGGACGCACTGTGCAAATCCATTGCGACTGAGGCTCGCAAGGTTAAGATCTGCCCACACTGCTCGGCGTACAATGGACAGGTCAAGAAGGTGCCTCAGCATCCCATCAAGCTCATCCACAACAAGTTCACCATATACACCTCGTCGAGTGCGCGCAGTAAAGTGAAGCCCAAGGAGATGGAAAAATTCGAGGCTTCGTTCAGCACCGCGAGGGAGGAGAACCAAGAGATCGAGCGTCACATGAAGAAGGCAATGGATGACATGAACCCTTTGAGGGTACTCCAGATCTTCCGCAAGATCCCGGGTCCGGACGTCGAACTCTTTGGGATGAATCCGAAGATTGGAAGGCCCGAAGCTATGATCTGGACTCACATACCTGCGCCACCTGTCGCAATCAGGCCATCTGTTTCGCAGGAAGCTGCTACGACCGAAGACGACATCACGAACAAGCTTGGAGATATCCTACACATCAACAGCCTCATCCGCGCCGGTCTTGCGCAGGGTCAGCCTATTCAGAAACTGACGGAAATGTGGGAGTTTCTCCAAGTCCAAGTTGCCATGTACATCGACGGCGGTCTACCTGGTCTCGGTCGCGACTCGGCGTACGGTAAAGCCATGCGCGGATTCTGCCAGCGTCTGAAGGGAAAGCAAGGTCGCTTCCGTGGAAATTTGTCTGGAAAGCGTGTCGATTTCTCTGGACGTACTGTCATTTCACCAGATCCCAATTTGTCCGTCGAGGAAGTCGCCATTCCGCTCCGCGTAGCCGTCAACATGACATATCCTGAAAAGGTCAACACACAAAACATCAAGAAGCTCAAAGCATGTATCATGAGAGGAACAAAGCAACACCCTGGTGCAAACTTCGTCATCAAGGGCCGAGATGGTCGCAGACTTGCTCTTCGTGTTGCTAGTAGCAAGGCCGATCTTGAAAAGATCGCGAGCAAGCTTGAGTTCGGCGACACGGTGGAACGTCACTTGGAAGATGGTGATGTCGTCCTTTTCAACCGACAGCCATCTCTGCACAAACTGTCGATTCTGGCACACAAGGCAAAGATCAGGCCATGGCGAACGTTCCGTCTTAACGAGTGTGTCTGCAATCCTTACAACGCAGATTTCGACGGTGACGAGATGAACATCCACGTTCCGCAAACAGAAGAAGCACGCACAGAGGCCATCGAATTGATGGGTGTCAAGAACAATCTTGCCACACCCAAAGACGGCACGCCGATCATTGCAGCTATTCAGGATTTCATCACTGGAGCATATCTCACCAGTCGCAAAGATAAGTTCTTCAACCGCAGGCAGTTCGTGCAGTGGGTCAGCATGATGTACGACGGCATGCAGGTGAAGGACCCGTACACCGGCAAGGAGTACTCGGTCAGGATCCCTCATCCTGCGATCATGAAGCCGCAGCAGCTGTGGACCGGAAAACAACTATGGGGACTTCTCATCAAGCCCCACCCCGATTACCCTGTCAACATCAACCTGGAAGCCAAATGCAAGCAGTATGTCGTCCCAAAGGAGAAGGGTATGATCCCTGACATGGTGCTCAACGACGCATATCTGGTCATTCGCAACAGTGAAGTCATGTGCGGTGTGATGGACAAGGCTACCGTCGGTGATGGTAAGAAGGACTCGGTGTTCTATGTCGCCATGCGTGACTTCGGCCCCGACTACGCCGCATCCATGATGAACAGACTTGCAAAGCTATCGGCTCGCTGGATCGGTGAACAGGGCTTCTCCATTGGCATCAACGACGTCTACCCCAGTGACAAGCTGCGTGCGAAGAAGAAGGTACTAGTCGACACCGCGTACGGCAAGTGTGTTGCTCTCATCAACAAGTTTAAGGCTGGAGAATTGACGCGCGATGCTGGTTGCGACGAAGAGATGACCATGGAAAATCAAATGTCTGGTATCCTGTCCAAGGTTCGTCAGGAGTGTGGTGACGCTTGTTTCGAAGAACTCAGCATCTACAACGCTCCCCTGACCATGGCTACCTGCGGTTCCAAGGGCTCCCTGATCAACGTCTCGCAGATGGTTGCTGTCGTCGGTCAGCAGATTATCGGTGGCAAGCGTGTGCTCGACGGCTTCCAAGACCGCACACTGCCCCACTTCCCCAAGGCATCGAGAGATCCTCCTTCCAAGGGTTTCGTGCTCAACTCTTTCTTCACTGGCCTCAACCCGTCTGAATTCATCTTCCACGCCATGTCTGGCCGTGAAGGTCTTGTCGATACCGCTGTCAAGACCGCCGAAACTGGTTACATGTCTCGTCGTCTTATGAAGAGTTTAGAAGACCTAAGTGCACAGTACGATAACACTGTGCGTAGCTCCACTGGTGTGGTGGTACAGATGAAATTCGGTGATGACGGCCTTGATCCTGTGGACATGGAAGGCAATGCGAAGCCCGTGAACTTTGAGCGTACATTTTCCCACGCTGTCAGCAGCACTTGGGACAACACCGAGCGCGGCTTGACCCAGGCTGAAGTCAGTGAGACGCTCGCACGCACAGTGCAACGAGAGAAGAAGGGCGTCGACAGAATCTCCGAGACTGACCAGTCACTTCTGCCGTACGACGACCAAACCATCGAGAACACAGATCAGCAAGAATCTATTCGCAGCTTCATCGCCACCGTTGAAGACTTCGTCAACGACAAGATGAGCAAGATCGTCAGCAGTCAGGCCCGCGGCGACAACAACGTCAATCACATCTTCAAGCTCTCGCAAACAGCCCTGGACACCTTCCTCTACCTCTGCTTCCACAAGTTTGAAAAGTCAAAGGTTGAAGCCGGCCACGCCGTCGGTGCCGTCGGCGCGCACTCCATTGGTGAGCCTGGTACCCAGATGACTTTGAAGACTTTCCATTTCGCCGGTGTCGCCGGTATGAGTATCACGCAGGGTGTGCCGCGTATCAAGGAAATTATCAACGCCAGTAAGAACATCAGTACACCCGTCATTAGCTGCGCGCTTGACAGCCCATACGAGGCCATCGCCGCCCGCATGGCTTCCGCCCTGATCCAAAAGACCTACCTCCGCGATATTGTCGCGTACGTCGAAGATGTCTGGGGTGTCGAGGGCGGTTGGATTAACATGCGCGTCGACTGGCAAGCCGTCCGCAACCTGGGCCTGCGCATTGGAATGCACCACATCACCGCCGCGATCGAAGGCACAAAGGGATTCCGCCAGCTCGGCGTCACCGCCGTGCCCAAGGGCAACTGCCACCTGCGAATCTTCTGCAGCGTCGGCGATTCCGACGATCCCAAACGCCGCCGCACTGCTTCCCGCGCCACCAAACTGCCCACGGGCGAAGACGCCGCCGAAGACCTCTTCATGACCATTCAGCAGCTCAAGCGCAAACTTCCCGACGTGGTCATCAAGGGCTACCCCGAAGCCGCGCGTGCCATCATGAAGAAGGACGACAAGCCCGACCACACTGGCCGCGAGCCCATCTCCGTGCTCGTCGAGGGCTACGGATTCAAGCAGTGCATGACAACCGAAGGCATCAACGGCTACGCCTGCACGACCAACAACGTCCTCGAATGCCGCGACGTCCTCGGTATCGAAGCCGCCCGTAGCACCATCATCCGCGAAATTTCGCAGGTCATGGGCGGCATGGGCATCGATCCCCGTCACATGCAACTGCTCGCAGATGTCATGACCTACAAAGGCGAAGTCTTGGGTATCACGCGTTTTGGTCTGGCGAAGATGCGCGAGTCTGTCTTGCAGCTCGCGTCGTTCGAGAAGACGGCTGATCATCTGTTCGAGGCCGGCGCTAAAATGAAGGCCGATGAGATTAGTGGTGTCAGTGAGTGCATCATCATGGGTCAGAGCATGAGCATTGGTACGGGCGCTATGAAGGTTGTCAGGCCGTTGGAGGTTGAGGTCGGCTTGGGAGAGAGGGGTGTGGAGGGTTTGAGCTTTGGCGACGCTTGTAGGCCTGCGCTCAAGGCTAGGGCGGAGAGGTGTAGGAACATGAGGGCGGCGCTGGTAGGCGCTGCTGCTTGATGTATTGTGTGATATGGGAGATGATGGTGGATGATTTGTTGAATGAGGGCTGGGTTCTTTGGTTTTACGTTTTTCACTGCTACTACTACCAGTACTACGAGCACGGCATAGCGATTGGCGTTGTTGTGTGGAACCCGGGTTGTTAAGAATTGTTTTCGTTCTGATTTTTTTTTTGAAAACACCTTTGTACTCTACACATTTGATCATGTGCGTTTCAGTTCAGACTCCTCGTTGCAGGTATATCATCCAACTACCGTTCTGATGTTCGATGAAATGAGAAGGCATAGCGA
>Ga0265797_10000343_pt1 | contig 85101 bp, 79 predicted proteins | sample P2T30metagenome_FD_192433 | JGI IMG/M metagenome (GOLD analysis project Ga0265797, IMG submission 192433) | Plant litter microbial communities from East Loma Ridge, Irvine, California - P2 T30 | ecosystem: Environmental > Terrestrial > Plant litter > Unclassified | place: USA: California... | reverse complement strand
CGAGCCGGCTCCCTTCGCGGAATTGAGCCCGAACATGGAATTTCTGTTGGCTGGCCAACTCGTCACCGTGGCCGACGTGGCACACTGGCTGGATGCCGACCCCAAGCAGGCCGGGAAGCTGTTCAAGCAAATGCAGCACCTGTACGGCCCTAAGCCCACTATGCTCAACTTGGGTTTGTTTAGCTGTGCTACCGAGATGGCCCCGATGGTGGGTAGCGTGATGCTCGCCCGGACGCACGCGCAGGTCCGGTAGCCTCTCCCGCCTGAGTGCTAAAAGAAAGCGCCCCGGTCAGCTGACCGGGGCGCTTTCGCTCGGGGACCGGTGGCCGCCGACAAAATGAGAAACCACCGTGTTGTTTAACAACATCCCTACTACTGAATGGGGCATCAAGTAAGCCGCAGTGCTAGCCCAGGTAAGGTTTCAGGGCCTTCGAGCGGGTGGTGTGCTTGAGGCGGCGAATGGCTTTTTCCTTAATCTGCCTGACCCGCTCGCGGGTCAGGCTAAACTTCTCGCCAATCTCTTCCAACGTCAGCGCCGCGTGACCATTCAGTCCGAAGTGGAGCGTCACGACGTCCGCCTCGCGCAGGGTCAGGGTCGAGAGGGCCCGCTGGACCTCCCGGCGCAGGGAGTCGTCCAGCAAGCCGGCATCAGGGCTTTCCGCGCCCTCATCTTGCATCACGTCGAGCAGGCGGTTTTCCTCGCCCTGCACGAAGGGCGCATCCATTGAGACGTGGCGGCCCCCGATTTTTAGCGTGTCCGTCACCTCAGTGGTGCTGAGCTCCAGCAGCTCGGCAATCTCGTCGGCCGAGGGTTCGCGCTCGAACTTCTGCTCCAGTTCGGAGAACGAGCGGCTGATTTTGTTGAGCGAGCCCACCCGGTTGAGAGGCAGGCGCACGATGCGGCTCTGCTCAGCCAGCGCCTGCAGGATGCTCTGGCGAATCCACCACACGGCGTAGGAGATGAACTTGAAGCCCTTGGTCTCATCGAAGCGCTTGGCCGCTTTAATCAGCCCCAGGTTGCCCTCGTTGATGAGGTCGCCCAGGGTCAGGCCCTGGTTTTGGTATTGCTTCGACACCGAGACAACGAAGCGCAGGTTGGCCTTGGTCAGCTTTTCGAGGGCCATCTGGTCGCCCTCGCGGATGCGCTGGGCCAGCTCTACTTCCTCGTCTATCGACACCAAACTCACTTTGCCAATTTCCTGGAGGTATTTATCCAGGGACTGGCTTTCGCGGTTGGTAATCTGTTTGCTGATTTTGAGCTGTCTCATGCGGTAACGGTACTTCTTGTTTTGGTTTATAAACGGGGAGAACCCGCCCCCGGCGCTGGGCGCTGCGGCCGGGTCCAATAAGTATCAAGATGCCGCCCTGCGGAAAGGTTCACAGCGCGAGAAAACTCCCGGTCCAGTCCGGTAACTGCCGGAGCTGGGAGGCCCTGGAATCGGCATCGCAGCCGAATCCGCTTCACTGATTGCAGGGAAGGACTTGGGGACACACCCAGAAGTAGGCTTAAGCAACCCAATCATTTAACTCTTGCACCAAACGTTTATCCAAGGCCCTGATAAACCGTTGCCTGATACTTGGCGACTGTCCTGCTGTGAATTAGGATTATAGCATCTCAGCTAATCGTAATTGAGCCGTTAGCATTCAAAGACGCTTGCCTCATCATCACATGAGGTAACTCACTTGCTATTAAGGCTGCTAATGCTTGTTTTTCGTTGTCTGGCATCAAAGCACCGAATATAACTTCTTTTATGGCTGCTTTTGGAAGCTTAATCGTTCTATCTGAATTAGTTGCGTTGTTCGTGAAGAATAGCTTCTGCGCTCTGTATTCTTGTTCGAATTCCCATTTTTCTTCCTTGGAATAAACCTGGGTTACTATCTGCTCTTCGATTGAGTGCCGAGGACTTGGATAAATTATAGGCAACGTTTCATAGTAGTTGACCTTCCCGCCGCCACCAAAAAAACTGAATGTAAGTCTGGAGTCAAAGCCTACGCATATGCCCGTATGGCCGCCAGCGTATTTCGTCCACATTTCGGGTAACGCATTCTTTTCCGTAAGGCTCAGGACACCAAACCGATTGCATAATTGCACAAACATCTGCTCCATGTATTCCTTCACTGATGCTTTGTCTCTCAGCGGGCTTATCTCAAACCAATGAACAGCAAATGCTTTATGCTGCTCGGGAGTGAAGTTTGGGTGCCGTTCTAAAGAATCAGCTAGATACCTCCCATAAATTTCATCGTCTGTAAGCAGGTCATACCGGGTCAGGTTTTTGCAGTCTACAGGGTCTTCGAATGTCAGGGGCGAAGCAAAAAAGACCTCCTGATTCGTGAGGATGGTTTTGTGAAAAGGATGCGAATCATCCCAAAACCGATACTTGTATACGATGTCCGGTAACTCAATTTTATCAAGTGATGTCTGCCGAGTAAAAATCGCCATGGGTTGAATTATCGGGGTAGGTGTGCTGCAATGCTCAATAAGGCATCTCGCTATCAGTGGTTTGACTGATAGAATTCAGAGTGCCAGTTCTAAATGTGGACCACCGAAGCGTTGCCAACTAAGCTTTAGTAAAGGGCTTATAAATTCAGCGCCTGCTGCACAATCAGCTTGGCCTCGGCCGCCTCGTTCTTGGCGTCGATTTTTGCTTGCTTGGCGTCTTCCAGCGCCTGCTTGCCGGCCCGCACGAAGGCCGCGTTGCAGTAGCGCAGCTTGTCATCAATGTGCCGGTTGGAGCGGTTCTTCAGCTCCCAGGCCTTGAGCAGCTCCAGCGCACCTTCCTGTTTGAGGATGGGGGCGTATTTGACGATGTTGGCATCGGTCACCTTCCAGTCGCGCAGCCGGGCGATGATGCTGCCGGTGGCCGCGTTTTCCAGCCAGGACGCGGGGATGTCTTTCAGCGTCGGTCCCTTCTTCAATTCGAACCGAAACCGGATAATCTTCTTGCGGCCCCGGGTGGGCCGGGTGGTTTCGTAGATGGGGGTGAAAGTGAACTCGAAGTCGGTGCCGGCCAGCTCCTTTTCCGGCTCCTTCATGGTGTTGGCGATGAGCAGCATGGTGTTGGGGTACTTCATCAGCGCCTTGCCGGTCTTGCCCTTCTTCACCTGCCCGCGCTTGTCGTACTCGTACCAGCAGTCCATGTACTGCCGATACTCTTCCACCGGCACTTCCCAGTAGCCTTTGTCCTGCCAGGCAGCCAGAATTTCGAAGAATCGCATGCTGTACCAGCTTTTCAGGTTCATGTAGCCGTGCAGCGGAAACTTGCTGAAGTGGGCCGCCTTCACCAGGTAGGGGGCCAGCTGCGGGTTGAGCAGGATGGTGATTATGCCGTCCTTGTAGCCCACACGCTGCTCGCGGGTGGTGTCGAGCAGGTGCCGGAAGTACCATTCCTTCTTCTCGATGCTCTCAAACTCCCACTTCACGTCGGCCAGCTCATAGAGCGCGCCCTTGATTTTCGAATACGCCGTTTCCGGCTCAATGTCGGTGCCCTCCAGAATGGAGGAGATGTGCAGCTGGTAGAAATCCCGCAGCTGGTAGTCGTTGTCCCGAATCTGGTCAATCACCCGCGCCATGATGCGCTTGCCGTACACCGAAATCTTCTTCTGGTGGGCAAAGGTGACGTTCCAGTGCTGCTTGACTTCCCCCCGGTATTCGGGCTCGTACTTGAGGTCCAGCTCCAGCATCGGAGCCGCCGGGACGCGGGAGATACGTTTATCAGCCATGGAGTTAAGCAGCAGGTAGCGGTGGGAAGCATACGCAAGATATACCAAAACGGCTAAAAAGGTAAGGTGCCACTTCGCCTACCTTACCTTTTGCCATAGCCCGCCCCCGGTTACCCGCCAGCGAGGCGGGCATTGACGTGACCAGTACCACCTGTCTAAACCTTAGTTTATTCACCTAGCGCAGCTATAACGCCACCTATCCGGGAGCCAATGGCCCGAGCCAGGGACCTGTCCAAACCTTAGTTTATTCCGTTTGGCAACCCGCAGCAGCTGTTGAAACCGGCGGAGCAATGTGGATAACCCACCTGTCCAAACCTTACTTTTTACCTGTCCAGAACTTACTATTTGATGCGGGAAACCTGTCCAGAACTTAGCTTTTGCAACAGTAGTACCTGTCCGAAACTTAGCTTTTACCTGTCCAGAACTTAGCTTTTGGCCGTTTACTCCTTATAGTAAACTAGTATGTTCTTTTTAACTAACCAGTAAAAGACTACTATTTAGTCTGTCGACCAGGCGAAGGCATTTAGGACCGAAGGGATGTGCTCCAACGTCACAAGGGGCGAAAGGGAAACAAATAACAAAGTTTAAAAAGGTAAAAAACAGGGATTGCACTTTTCTACTTTTTTATACTATTATTACAAGTTAAGGATAGCACCTTGTACTGCGAAGGTACTGGAATAAGTATCAGCTACTCAGAGAATCATCAGCGGCCACAGTTTCCAGAGCAACGGCCCCAGCAGCGTAGCCACTCAATAGCGTTCGGCTGACCGATTCCTACCTCAGAGCCGAAAAAACTAAGCCTTCGATACCATTATGGTGATAGTGGCCCGGAAAAGCGCTGAAAAGCTGCCTTAAGAATGAACAAGAGGGGAAAATCAATGCCTGTGCCAAGAAGTCAGGCTAAATCGTCATAATTTGACACTTTATTTTTAATAAAGTTGAATCATTAGTTAGATGTGAAACTGCATGCTAGATGCAATTAAAGTACAAAATAACAGATACTTAACTAAAAGAATTAACCCTACGCTGTTGTACTGCATTTACCAGTTTTATACTCTCAATACCTGGCAGATTTAGGTGCCCAGAGCGGAAACAATAGGGGCATTGAACACGAGCAGGGTGATTCAATCGACCAAGCCGTTTTCCTGAAGAGAATTGTGAGCGGGTAAAGACACACGGGCACGGAAACACCCTTTTATTTAATCAATAATAGACACTTTAATTTAAACAAAATTGAAACATTAAAGCCTTATTTTGCGTTTAATTAGTGTCCGCAACGCAGTAAAACAGCCTTTTGATTATGAGCGCCAAACCCGAAGTTGTCGAAGAAGCTTACACCATTTTATCGCAATTAGGGGGCCGTCGCTTCCTCGTGATGACCGGGGCCGACAAGCTCATGGCTGCCGGCCGGACGGCCAGCAACCCCAACCCCTGGCTGCGGATGGACCTGCGTCGCAACCAGGCGCAGGTGAACCGGCTGAAAATTACCCTCATGCCGACCGACACCTATAAAGTGGAGTTTTACCACCAGAAGCTGGTCGACTGGGAGCCGGTCATTACCAATCAGCAGACGTTTGAAATAGTGTACGGAGAGGACTTGCCGGCCCTGTTCACTTCGGTCACGGGCTACGATACCCACCTGTAGCCCCTGCCTGATGCGAGCCAACGAAGCCCCCACCATCATCCACCCGGGCTGGAACCAGTACCGCCGCCGGGTTATCGCCGCCATTACCGACGTGGAAATGCTGATGCAGCAGCTGGGCAAAGGCCTCGACAGCGACGGCCTGACCGCCGAAGTGGCCCAGCGGCTCGGGCTGCGCATCGATACCCAGGCCGATTTCGACGTGCTCAGTGCCCTGGTGCGGGCCGTGCGCCCTATCGGCCGCGAAGCGCTGCGGGCCACCCGTGAGGACCAGGGCGGCCAATTTTCTCTGCTACTACTTTAGCCCCCATGCCATGCCCCAGCCCCAGGATTTAGTTGTTGGCGACGCCGTGTATTTCGCCCGGGAGCGGGCCATCGGCCTGATTTATACCACCTACGAGCGGGGCCGCCACGAGCGCCCCGGCGTGCAGCTGCTGCTTAGTGACGGCCGCGACCTGAGTGGCTTCAGCGCCGAGGAGGCCGACCAGTTTCTGCAGCCCCTAGGTGAGACGGGCCTGCGCTACGAGTTTGCCAACGTGGGCCAGCTGGCCCGCGACTACCAGCGCGGCATATTCGGCCAGGCCTTCCACAACGCCCGGGTGCTGTTGCTCACGCGGGAGCTGGCCAGCCCCGAGCCGCCCGTTCAGTAGCCATTTTCTCCCTTTTGTTCTTTTTGCCATGCCTCTGACCACTCAGCACCCCCTGAATAGCCTCGTTTTCGCCCCGCAGCTGGCTTATCTGGCTGTGGAGCAGCAACCGGCCGACTCCGCCGAAGCGCAGCGCCTAGAGCAGCTGCGGCAGCTTATCGAGGCCGCGCCGGATACGACCGACCTGCGCGGGTTTGCCGAGGCCGCCCGTCAGCTGCTGGGCCCCGGCTACCAGGTGCACTGCGGCAGCTCGCACGTCTGGATAAAGCGGGAGGACCAGCCCGGGCGTCTGGCCATCGTGGCCGACCGCTACACCACCTCCTACGGCGAGTGGAACACCCCGCTACCCACTTTGGGGCCGGAATAGCCGCTTATAAAAAGTGGTTTTTCAGTTCCGGCTTTGCCTTAACTTGCCTCTCCAACCCTGACTACGCCCCGATGTACAACTTTCCGAGCCTCACGAAAAAGGACTGGGTCACCGACTACGGCTTTCGCAAAGCCCTCGCGGCCGACCCCGGCACGATGAAGTTTGCCGGGCAGAACGTGGGGACCGGCCGCCGGGACATCGTGGAATACAGACAGCGGGAGAAAAGCCACTACCGACTCTGGGAGCTGCTGCTTTATATGGGCAGCCACACCGTGCCGCAGACGGTGGCCTACTTCGACCTGCCACCCGACACGGACGAGTTCCTGCGCTGGGTCTACAACGACGTTTCCCACGAGCAGCGCGAACAGGTGGAGGAAATGGTGCAGGGCTTCGCCAGCGGCTTCGACCAGATGAACTTCTTTCCCTACGCCGAGCTGTACGCTGTCTGGCAGCGGGCCGATGAGCGCCAGACCCGCGATGGCAACGTGCTGGTTTACCTCGACCGTATCACCGAGCCGGACGGGGCGGAGATACTCCGCTACCAGGTGCCCAGCTTTTTTGAATAGCCGAACTACGGGGCGGCGGGGGCCGTAATGTTGCAAAAATTGACTAATCTTTGCTCGTGTTAGACCTCTTTGCGGCCCCAGCTATGCTCAAACCAAGTTCCTATAATTCGCTGGCCGAACTCATTCACGCCCTGGGCATGCGCAGCGACACGGCCAAGCACATCGGCATCTCGCACAACACGCTGAACGTGCGCATGGCCAAGCCCGGCAGCTTCACGCTGGATGAGCTGGTGAAAGTGGCCGAACTGGCCAAGTCCGACCTGCTCACCATGACCAGGCTGGCCCAGAAGCAGATGGATAACCCCATCGAGCCGCCCGCCCCGGCGCTGGGCCGCCCGCGCTTCAAGAAGAACCAGCCAGACGCCAGCTAGCTTTTAGTCAGCCAACGCCTAGCTTAGGCTACAGCTGGACTACCATTCGTAGCCAGTTTCTGCACTTCACCGCCGACTTTTTACCACTCGTCCTTTTTTCTCCGAAGGGCTAATTGAGCTTGGTAGTTTCGCAGCGTACTAGCTGCGCAGCATGAAGCTTATTATCGTCGAAAGCCCCAACAAGATTAAGAAAATCAAGGGCTACGCCGGGCCCGATTACGAGGTAGCCGCCTCCGTGGGCCACATTCGGGATTTGCCCGTGGGCGGGGGCGACATTGGCATTGACCGCGAGCATGGCCATGCCCTGAAATACGTCGTCAGCGACGACAAGAAGGCTGTGGTGGCCAACCTGCGCCGCCTGGCCAAAGCCGCCGGCCCCCAGGGCGTGTACCTGGCCACCGACCCCGACCGGGAGGGCGAAGCCATTGCGTTTCACCTCTGCGAGGTGCTGGGCCTGGACCCGCGCACAACCAAGCGCATTGCCTTTCAGGAAATCACGGAGAAGGCCATTAAGGCCGCGCTGGCCGCGCCCACCACGGTGGACCTGCATCTGGTGCACGCCCAGGAGGGCCGCCGGGCCGTGGACCGGCTGGTGGGCTTCACCATCAGTCCCGTACTCAACCGCAAGCTGGCGGCCGGCCTCTCGGCGGGCCGGGTGCAGTCGGTGGCCGTGCGCCTGGTGGTGGAGCGGGAGCGCCAGATTCAGCAGTTCACCGACACGTTTACCGTGCCGGTGGTGGCCACCCTGCAGACCAGTCACGGCGAGCAGTTGCGCGCCCACCGCACGGCCGCGCCCTTCGCCGCGCTCGACCAGGCGCAGGCCTACTTGTCGCAGGTCGGCCGCGGCGCAGGCTTTGGCGTGCTGGGCGTGGAGAAGAAGCCGGTAGAGCGCCAGCCCGCGCCGGCCTTCTCCACCTCGACGCTGCAGCAGGAAGGCGTGAAAAAGCTCCGCTTCACCGTGCAGAAGGTGTCGGACCTGGCCCAGAAGCTGTTCGAGGGCGGCCACATCACCTACATCCGCACCGACAGCGTGAACCTGGGCGAGGAGGCCACCCAGCAGGCCCAGGCGCAGATTACGGCGCAGTTCGGGGCCGACCAGTTCCAGGCCCGCCAGACCAAGAACAAGGACGGCGCGCAGGAAGCTCACGAAGCCATCCGCCCCACCCACTGGGAGCAGGTAAGTGTCAGCGACACGTCCGACGAGCAGGCGCTCTACCGGCTAATTTACACCCGCGCCCTGGCCTCGCAGATGGTGGCCGCCCAATACGACCAAACCACGATAACGCTCGCGCCGGCGGCCGATGCCGCTGATACCTACACCAGCTCCACCCGCGTGCTCACCCGCGCCGGCTACCTGGCCGTGTATCAGGATGCCGAGGAGGAAGGGGAGGAGCCCGACGATGAAGTAGAAACGACGCTAATACACTCGGTGCAGGAAGGGGAGGCCCTGAGGCTGCTAAAGCTGGAGGCGCGCCAGAGCTTTGCCCGGCCCGCCAAGCGCTACAACGAGGCCACCCTGGTCGCGGACCTGGAAAAGCAGGGCATTGGCCGGCCGAGCACCTACGCGTCCATCCTGCGCACGATTTTCGCCCGGAAGTACATTAGCACCGGCAGCGTAGCGGGCAAGAAGCTCACGGCGCAGGTGCTGACCTGGCAGGACGAGAAGCTGACCACCAGCCAGCGCAGCGAAACCCTCGGGGCCGATAAGGACAAGCTGCTGCCCACGGCCACTGGCACCCAGGTCACGGAGTTTCTGGAGCGCAACTTCCCCAAGGTGATGGACTACAAGTTTACTGCGGGTTGCGAAGCCGTGTTCGACAAGATTGCCCGGGGCCAGCAGACCTACCAGCAGTTCGTGCCGATGTTCGACCAGAACCTGCTGGGCTGGGTAGCCGCTGCCGACCAGCTCACCCCGGACCGGGCCGAGCTGCAGAAGCGCCTCGTGGGCCAGTTCGAGGGCGCGGAAATGCTGCTGGGCACCGGCAAAAACGGCCCCTACATTCTGCACGCCGAGAAGTACTACAACATTCCCGAGGGCATCAGCCCCACGCAGTTGAGCGAAGCGCAGGCGCAGGACTTCATCACCCAGCGCCGGGCGTCGGCTCCCCGCGAGGTGGGCCTGCACGAAGGCAGGCCGGTAGTAGTAGGGCAGGGGCCGAAAGGCGTTTACCTGAAGTGGCGCGAGCAGTATTTCAACGTGCCGGCCGGCATATCGGCCGCGGCCGTTACCCCGGCGCTGGCTGTCAACTACCTCATCAAAGCCCAGGCGGAGGAGGCCAAAAATGTGCTGGCCACCGTGGGCAAGTACACCATCGGCCGCAACGAGTGGGGTCTTTACGTGACCGATGGGGAGGTAAAAGCTAAGTTTAAGCCCGACTGTACGGAGGAGCAGGCCCGAGCCACCACGGCCGAACAGGCTGCTGAAATGATTAAAAGCTACAAAGCATGGAAGAAGAAAAACGCGGGCCGGAAGTAACGCCCTTATGCTTTCCCGACCTGAGCCTGGCCTTGCCCTATCAGGATGCGCTACTCTACGCCCAAAATCGGTTGAAGATGATTGCCCGGGGCGGGCTGTTGCCGTTTTGCGAGGCCCACAAGTTTCCCTACACCACCATCATCAACCTGAAAAACGGTAACCTGAAGAAGGAGGAGCCTCGGTTGCTGCACCGGCTGCTGCGCAGCCTCGACGTGCAGAACGAGCTGCTGCAATTTCCGCCGGATAGCCCCAGCCAGCGGTTTTTGCTGCCGGATGGGGAGGCGCTGGCCACCTTTCAGACCCAGATGGCTTATTTCAAACAGGCTTGTTGAAGCTGCTTACTATCCAGTATTACGGTTTTTGGACAAAAAACTAAGGCTCGCAGTCCGTTTGTTGAAACGGACTGCGAGCCTTAAGAGTGAGATAACATTGAGAGATTGGTGCTTGCTGACAACGGCCGAAGCGGATTTTGATTAATCCGCTTCATTTGAAAAGGTCAGTTTATCCCAAATTCTACGCCAGAATCCTTTGGGGGGCTTCACTGGTAGCAATGGCTCAGGAGCTACAATTACCTCATCAACAATGGCAGTTTCAACACTCTTGAACTGCTTCTTCTTGGCCAATCGGTCCCTGGTTCTGCCTGCGGAAATTTCTCCCGATGACCATTGGCCCGACCATTTGATTTTCCCGTGCTTTATCCAGTAATGTGACTGGCACGGAAAGCTCCAGTTTCCTATCGAAGGAGTAATGGAGATTGATTCGCCATCATAGATGAGCTTCCAGTCGGTCGGCGTCAGCGGAGTGATAACCTTGTTGCCGCAGCCACAGCAGCAATTATGTGCTGCTGTGGCGTAGGTCATCGATACGTAGAGAACACCATCCTCCAACACCTTGGGGATGAACTCTACAAATTCGTGGCTGAGGACGGCGCTCTTCATGCTGGCTGGTCCTCATTCTGCAAGATGTTGCCGTCGATAGTGTAGGTGCTATGCAGCTCGTGCTCCAAGTCCTGATAAAACCCGGCCATTTTCTTCCACTTTACCACCGCCAACGCTCCGTTCAGTGCATTCAGGTCAGCGATTTGAATATTCTGCCGGTACTCATTGCCCTCGTCACCATCACCGAAGGAAATGCGCTGCTTGTCATGCACATGCGCGCGTTGCTGAGCGCTACTAGCTGTTACCCGCACAATACCACCCAAAGAGTTGGTTTTCTCATTCAGGTAAATGCCCATACCCACATCAATAAAGGGAATGGCGAATGCTTCCAAAGCCGCGACGATTGCCCGCTTTGCACTACCCTTATCGAGGCACAAGAATACGAAGTTCATGCTCCGCAGCTGCTCGACATTGGTGGCATCCAGGTAGCCGTCATGCGGGAAAATGTGACGGTGCATGTTTCCATACAAGCTCGCAAAGTAGTTGACTTTTTGTGGCTTGCCTTGTAGTGCCGCCACCGACGGAGCCCCTGGTGAGCGAAACGCATTGTGTTGAGAAAATACGTCGCCGTCGAACAGATGAATCTGCTGCACCGGTGTTTTGGCCACTAAGTCCAATACATAGGTTCCCGTGCCACCCAGGCCCACGATGGCTACTTTACCTGACGCTAGCTTATCGGTAACCATCGAAATCCGCGCCCTGGTGGAGGCCGTGTCGTAGTAATGGAAAACCGACTCGTCGGTCGTTGGCTCAATCACTGGGAATGACTTGGCGGTGACGGAAGAGTCGAGCGCCTCAGCCGCACTCGCAATAATGGCAACGTACGTTGTCACTAACTGGTAGTAGTCCGAGTAGCCCGCTTGAAGAGGAAAGGGCTTGCTGGAAAACGTATGGTCAACCAGTACCCCAGCAGCCAATGGCTGCTGGGGCTGGCTTCCGATGACGAGCTTGCTCAATGGAGTGCCATCCTTGTCACAAGGATATCCACCCGTGAAATAAGCCACGTGCGTCGCCGGTTTCGTGGCAATATTCCCTGCCATTGATAAGTGCGTTACCAATGTTCCGAAGCCAATTGCTCGGCTCGAATTCACGTACGGAATGCCTTTGACGAGCAGGAAACCAGCTCTGATTTCCACGTCATAGCCTTCGTTTCGAAGGCGCTGCAGGTCGGGACTAAGACTTATCAGTTGCTGTTGCATTGAAAATCATTCCGTCTTTAACCTTAACAACATCTCCTTCTACCAAACTGCCCTCCGGCTTATTGCCGTGGCCCCTGCGGTAAGTAAGCGTGTAGCTCACGTTCGGCCCGCTGGCCAGTTCGGCCAACGCGATGATTTCTCGGAACGTCATTTCCTCCTTCGCCACCACATGCGGAGTTCCGTTTACGATAATGGTGATGTCTTTAGGACCTCCATTACCGTTGCCATTGTTGCCACTGCCCGGATTGCCGTTCCCAGGATTTTCACCAGAATTGCCATTACCGGCACCACTGCTGCCAGAGTTACCTGACCCGGAGTTGCCGTTGCCGGAATTTCCGTTACCTGGGTTTGCACCCGAATCGCCGTTTCCTGCGCCGCTGTTGCCTGGGGCACCGCCCCCGTTACCGGGGTTGCCACCATTGCCATTGCCCGGATTTCCACCGGCATTACCGTTTCCGTTGCCGGCCCCACCGCTGTTGCCAGCGCCATTGTTGCCGTTGCCGGGGTTAGAATTTCCGGCCCCTGCGTTACCGTTGCCGGGATTGCCGTTGCCATTATTGCCGTTGCCGGCAGCATTCCCCGCGTTACCGTTGGCGGGGGTGTTGTTTTTGGTTTCGGGCTCTTTATTCGAGCCTTTGTTACTAGTGTCCATGTTACTGGAATGTTGGTTTTAGGTGTGTGAAAATGACAGGCGCAGGCCAGCATAATTCAATCTTGATTTGCTGCGAAAACTGCATGAGCAGCCCCGTTCTCCATTCGCCGGATGGGCAAAAGGCAGCAAGCGGAGGTGCGCCTCGCTACTACTAGCGAGGCGCATTCCAACCAGAAAATGAATTAGCCTTTCGAGGATTCAGGGTCGTTGCCGTAGCTGTTTTTCTCCCGAATCTGGCCGTTGCGCCCATGAATGAGCAGTTCGCTGCCCCGGTTAATCGCCATTTGGCGGCCGATGGCTGCCGCGGCAGCCTGGGTAGGAACAATGGTGGCCGCGCGCTCGGCGCCGGCCGTCTTGACTGCCCAGCCGTTTGGCCGGGAGACGATGTGGACGTTTTTGCCCATGGTCGTGGTAATTGGGTAAGCTTGTGGCCTCAAACCGTGAGGCCGACCGAGCCGGAAAACCACGCACTCATTCGCCGCTAATAAAAAAGCAGCTACTTTCGCACAGAATTTTTCCTGTAAGCAGTGTGACCCGGTGGCTAACTCCAGGTCCACTCGGAAGAGCGCGGCACGGCACGGGGCTCAATTCGTTCATGCTCGCTACTCGGTTCCTAAGCGGCCGTCACCTAGTGGCGGCTGCTTTTTGGTTTTAAAGGCACTCCTACATTATCGATATAAGCTTAGTGGTGAGGGATTTTAGTCGCCGCACATAGTTGAAAGGCGTATTTTTGGTAGTCAATCAGGTTGCGGTCGGCTTCGTTCTTCTTCCACGCTTCTTCTTGGTGGCTCAGGTCAATCAAGTCGTTGGTTTTAAGCCGGCCGAGGTAAGTGGCAACTGCATCAAGCGTTTCCCACTCGGCATCGGTCAGTAATTCTTTTTCACGCTTCTTGAGAGGCTCGTACACAACCACGGGCTCGTTGGTGTCGGAGCGTCGTTTGGTGTGGTCGAGGTCCTGGCTGAGGTAGCCTTCGTCAATCAGCATACCCAGCTGCATCTGGTACTCCTGCGGTACGGGGCCGTAGGTGATGGCCTTATACTTGTTGCCGGAGATGGAGCAGCCGGTGCGGCTGAAATGCAGAAAATCAGCGTAGAACAGCAGCTTCATCAGGCGCACCGTGAACACGTGGTCCAGGTGGTTGTAGAAGTAGAGCACCATCTGGGCAAACTTGTCGAAGCGCGGCACCGCGAAGCCGGTCAGGGCCGAGGGTATCTCATCCTGGTTCCAGAGGTTGCGCTGCAGCAGCTTGGAGATGATAAAACCGGTGGTGGATTTCTGCTCACGCTTCAGCTCCTCAGTCCGTTTGATGAGGCGCTCGTATTCGTTGGGCTTCAACTCATCCTGCTTGTCCTGTATCAGTTGGCAGAAGATGCGCGGGTCGCGGGCCAGGCGCAGGTGCGCGGCGTTCGATGTGCTGGGGATTTCTCCGTCCTCATACTGCCGGTACTGGTTGGTCCCGAAGTCCATCAGCATCGACATTTTGCTGGCGCTCAGGTCGTACTGCTGGCGTAATTGCCGTATCTGCTCCGGAAAAAGAATGCGGTGCTCCGCGCGGTACTGGTTGTAAATCTGCGTGATGTTCAGGTTCTCAACTTCGGCCGTGTGGTACTGCTTATGCGTTTTTTTGCATTCGTAGAAGTGCTTGGTGTAGGTAAACGATTCTTTGCGGAAAATTTCCGTAGCGGTTTCAGTCCGCAGCAATGCCGGGCCCGTAGGGCTGTCTATTTGCTGAGGTATCATGGTTTGCGTTTCGGGGCAAGCTGGCGCAGGGGGTACGTCATGGGGCGTTCTGATACGCTGTAGGCGATGCAGGCATACGGGTGATGAATGGGGCCCAGGGATACTTCGACGCGCAGCTCCGACGTGTAGATGTTACGCCCGAACACCCAGAGGGGCGGCATATCATCGGCGACGGGTGTGGGGCCTTGCACAAAGTCGGTGGGTTCGAGGGCGAGCAGGTGCTCGGTGAGGTTATGGTTGGTGAAACCCAATTTACACAGGGCTTTTAATCCTTTGCAAACGGGGGCAGTACAGAAGAATACCAGCGGCGTTACCAGCCGGGCTTTGAACTCGGTCAGAAAGATGCCTGCACTCGTAACGGCAGATGTTGCAGTAAAGTTCTTCAAAGGTAGTAAAGTCTGCCGAAATTCAACTTTAAAGTTGAACTAACGAAATTGAAAGGAAAGGATTCAGTGGCTATATCTCCCGTAGGGTATTCAGGAAGTCGTCCAGCTTGTAGGCCCCGTCCACCACGCGGCGCTCATACACCATGAAGTAGCGGAAGGCGTTGCCGGCTTTTTGGGCCCAGGTGGCCCCGAGCTTGATTTTCTGCTCCGCGTCGAGGTGGTCGCCCTTGGTTTCCACCACCAGCGTTTTGCCGCTTTTGGTCTGGATGATGAAGTCGGGGTAATGGTTCAGGAAACCGTTGATGCGGAAGCCCTTACCGCGCTCCGGGTTGCGGGTCCAGAAGGCAATGTTGGGCAGGTTGGCTATTTCGTTGATGACCTTTTCCTCGAAGCCGTTGATTTTTCCCTCTTGTTCATAGAGCGACTTGGTGATGTCCTTGCTGGTGTCGCCGGGCGAAATCTGGGTGGGGAAGACGTAGGCGGGCTGAATGAAAGCCTTATCCTGGTCGAGGAAGTTGCGGAACTGCTTGTAGGCATATTCCTCCGACAGCAGCTTAATCTTGTCCTTGATTTTGCCGGTGTAGGTGTACTCGTGGTTGGCGAAGTCGGTGAACTGCTCGTCAGTAAAGTCTTCCAGAATGCGCTTCACGTAGCGCTCAATCTCCTTGTCGGCAATGGGGTAGAGGTTGCCGATGAGGTCGAGGATGCGGCGCGTGAAATTCTTCACGCGGCTGTCCTTGCGGCTGGGGTCCAGAATGAAGGCCATAATGCGCTCCTTGGCGTCGCCATCGATGCGGGCGAAGCTGGGCGTGGCTTCCTTCTTGGTTTCGTCGAGGTCCACTTTATACAGCTCGGCCGACACGCCATCAAACTTGATGTTGGTATCGGCCTTGCCCAGCGGGAAGCCTTCGAGCAGGTATTCCTTCTCCAGCAGCACGGCTTGGCCGCTTTCGCCCGTGTCGAAGAGGGTAGCGGCGGGCTTCTTCCAGAAGAATTGCGGCAGCACCAGGGCGGCGGCCTGGTCGCGGAATATTTCCTTGATGGGGTAGGTCTTCACGAGGGATTGGAGCACGGTGGGCAGGGGCGTGGCCCCGCCGGCGGTGCTGGCGGCCACGGTTTTCTCAAACTCGGCCTGTTGGGCCAGGGCGGCTTCGGCAATGGCCTGCACCGAGCCCCCGGTAGCCGGCAGGCTGGCCAGCGGGTCGGCCACCGACACGGCCGCGGCGGCTTCGTCAGTAGCGGGCGCGAGCGGCGCAATGCGACTCGTGTCGATGTCGGCTAGGTCGTCGGCGGCCGGGGTAGGGGCGGGCGCGTCGAAGTTGAGCGGGGCCTGCACAAAGGTGGCCAGCGGGTCGGGCGCGGCCAGGGTGGCGGCGTCGGCCACTTTGTAGTCGCGGGCGCTGAAACCGGCCTTGTTGAGGCCCACCACAATTTTGGCGAGCGTCTCCATAAACTTGCTGGAAGCCGTCAGTACGTAGCTCATGTTGAGCATGGGCGCGGCGTGCGGGGCCACGTAGGGCTGGCGCAGCACCCGGCCCAGAATCTGCTCCACGTCCACGGCCGACGACTTATCAGCCAGGGAAGCCAGGATGTAGGCAAACGGCGCGTCCCAGCCCTCTTTCAGGGCGTTCACCGTGATGATATAGCGCACTTCGCACTTGGGCGAAGCCAGGTCCTCGTTCTTCAGCTCATTGAGCCCGGCCGTCTTGATGCGGATATGGCTTTCGGGGATTTTTAGGTCGAGGAGCTTCTTTTTCAGCAGCTCGAAGGTGGTGTTGTCGTCGGCGGTTTTGGGCTGGGCCTGAAACAGCACGATGGGCCGGATGTAGCGCCCGCCGGCTTTCTGCTCCTGCTTGGCTTGCAGCTCCAGGTTGCGTTGCAGCTGCAGGGCCGAGTTGATGACTTCCGTCCGGTCGTTGTGGTTGTACACGATGACGGGCAGCTTCACCATGTGCTCCTTCTTGAGCGCCAGCGCGTCCACGAAGCTGATGATGTTGCTGTTTTTGCGGGGCGTGGCCGTCAGGTCGAGGATGAACGAGGGATTGAGGTTCTTGAGCATGTCCACGCTCAAGTCGCTTTCCGCGTTGTGGCTCTCGTCCACCACCACCACCGGGTTCAGGGCCTGAATCACGCGTATGAGCGTAATATCCTCGTCGTCGCCCAGCAGGGTGCCGAAGGACTGCAGGTTGCCGTTTTCCTGGTACACCTTGCGGTCTTCCTTGTTTTTGGCCCGCAAACTGTCGAAGCTCAGCACCACCAGGCTCAGCTGCTCCTGCACGCTGCTGGCCGAAAAGCCGCTGCCTTGCAGCAGGGCCGCTTTGTCGTACACCTCGACGCGGCCGGCGAAGTGGGTGTTGATTTTCTGCCGGTAGGGGTGGCCGGGGTCTTTCAGGTTGCGCAGCGTCTGGTCGAGGATGGTGATGGAGGGCACCAGCCATACCACGGCCCGGGGCCGGCCCACCGGGAAGGCCGCGAAGATGGTGCGTAGCGCGTTGGCGGCCAGGAAGGTTTTGCCGCCGGCCGTGGGCACTTTGATGGTGACGTGCGGCACGCCAGGCACCGTGTTTTTGTAGGGTTCGATGGCCGTGCCCGGAAACGGCTGCAAGGGCGTGCGCGGGTGCGCGGCCCAGAAGTCGTAGAAGGCGTCGGGCAGGTTTTTGGTGGCCTGCACGCAGTCGAGAAAACGGGCGAGGTCTGTGATAACCTCTTGCTGGTAGGGTTTGAGCTCCATAGGAGTTGGGGTGGGGCCGGGAGCTAGAAGCGCGAAATGTCGCGGGGGATTTTCTTGAAAATAATGCCGTGCTGGGTCAGGAACTCGGCCGGCAGCAGGCAGTTATCGGCGTAGATGATGTACTGCCCGGCGCGGGTGCGCATGGTGGCCAGGAAGTCGTGGCCCAGCGTGGTCACGGCGTCGGGCTCGTAGTGGAAGTAGTAGGCCGTATCGTCGTGCAGGGCCAGAAATGCCGCGTTGTCGGCTTCAGCCTCGGCTAGGGGGGGTAGGGCCTGCTTGGTTTCGGCGTAGTAGATGTACTGGCGCAGGCCCGGCAGGCCGGCCCGCTCGTTCAGCTCGCCGCCGTCGGTAAACACCGGCTCGCCCAGTGTGAGGTAGTCGAAGCTACCGCCGGTGCCGGGCTGGCCGGCGTATCCCTGCATCACGTGCTTCACCCGTTCCGCCGTGATGTGCTCGGCGTAGTCTTCCATCTCCGTGAGGATGAACTTGCGGTTGCCGCCGTCCTGCTGGTTGAGCTTGAGCACGGCGTGAGCCGTAGTGCCGCTGCCAGCGAAGCTGTCGAGAACGATGGAGTTTTTGTCGGTGGCAACTTCTAAAATGCGCTCGATTAGTTGTGTCGGTTTAGGAGTGTCAAACAGCTTCTTGCCGAATAGCTGTTTGATTTCAAGGTTAGCAGCATCTGTATGACCTGCAAATTCATAGCTCCAAAAGTTGATGGGTGCTATGCCTTGCTTCACTTCCGTCAGAAAGCGCTTTATGCTAGGAGACTTTGATTTTCCGTCTTTACCCCACCATACCCGATTTTCTTCAATCATCTTTTCCCAACTCTCTTTGCTGCTCCGCCAAGCCTTACTCGTAGGGAAAATAGATTCCCCAGTATTCGGGTTGGTGATTTCGTAGCAAAGGTTAGGGCGTGCTTCTGGTGCTACCTGGTTCAAGAAAGAAGCCGCTTTCCATGGGCCCCTCTCGTCATTGTCAGGGTTGCTGTACCTGTCATTCGCTTCCGAGCTTCTAATTAGAAGGTTCGGTTTGAAACCAGGCCTTTTAGAGTAGACGATGATGTGCTCGGTAACATTGGTGAAGTTATCAGTATTGTTGCTTCGAGTATACCTTTTTTGCCATATAATATTAGTTACAAAGCAATTAGCTCCAAATATTTCGTCCATCACAGAGCGAAGATTGGCAACTTCATTATCATCAATTGAAATCCAGATGCTTCCATCTTCTGCCAGTAGCTTATGCAAGAGCTTGAGGCGTGGGTACATCATGCAAAGCCACTTGTCATGACGAGAAAGGTCTTCACTTTCCTTGCCTACTACTTGACCTAACCATTTTTTTAGTCTGGGGTCATTGACATTGTCATTGTACACCCAACTTTCATTACCAGTATTATAGGGCGGGTCTATGTATATGCACTTTACAAGTCCTTCGTAACTAATTAGTAAAGCCTTTAGAGCTTCGAGATTATCACCATGAATAATCTTGTTCCCAAAACCGAAAGGAGAAGAGGAAGCATTAGATGGGTTGCTGAACCGATAGTCTAATAGGCGAAAAGGAACGTCTTGGTGATGGTTAACGACTTGTGTCTTACCAATCCAATGAAGAGTAGGCATTTACAGAGATTAATGTGTGCTTTCAGATTTAATATTTTGTTCTGAGGCTAAAACCATCCGTATTGCCTTTTTGTGGTTTTTCCCCATGTGTCCAAGGCATACGACTTTTTCTGCAACTCTTTCAATGGACTACCGCTAACTATTTCCGCATGAAAAGTTTTATTGGTTCTATTTATGGTTATTACTAAGGCTCCTTCCTTGTTTAACTTAACATATTCAACACCGGGCATATCATGTGGTAGATTTAACCGAAACATCGAATTTGATGTATAATATTTATACAATACGTTCTCTGAAAGGCCATTAGAAAACTTAAGTGTAATCGTGTCGCCATCTTTTACCCCCATACTATTGAATGCAGCAGCAGCTTTCTTAGGTAATTCTGGTTGAAATTTATGGCCACCAGTAAAAGATTCAAGACCAATCCAAACGGTTGAGCAGTTATCAATATCTAAAACTGGTTGTTTTTTTGGTCGTTTTGCAACGCTGAGGGAAGTGTCATCCTTAGCTATTTCAAGAAAAACCAAGTCATCTGCTGTACGTTTTGCCAGGCGTAGACTAAATGTATTTTCGTATTCCTCTAGGTTTATGTCTGTAACCGGCTCAGAAGTTGACCAAGCGGATATAAATGCGCTGGTAGCTTGAATAGATAAGCTGTTGTCTTGCGTTACGCATCCTAATTCTACGTTTCTATGCAAACCAGCTGCAGTGAAGTTGCCTGACCCGAAATATGCACCAAGAGCTTCGCTGAAACCGTTGTTAGAATACCCATTACCTACGACTAGTAGTTTTGGATGAAAGATTCCCTTGTTAGTGTGGCCCAGTCGAACATCCCAACCAGAATTTTTCAACAGTCGGAGTGCATTAGGATGAGTTATTGCTCCGGAGGTTCCAGCAACCATATTAAGCTCACCAATGCGATGTTTTTTTGCAAGCTTAATTAAATAGTTCGCTCCATCTAACGTCAGGTATGCAGTAGCAACACACAATGCTGTAGGAGTAATACCCTTAAACAGACCACTTATTTGGGTCGCAATGGTGTTACTTCCGCCTTTGCTTAAAAGAATGTTGCTCACAGTTTTGAGATTAAGAATTTGTCAAGGAGAAAAGAGTGACAAACTACAAGCGCTCTACTTATGGTAGAGCAAAGGGCTAGCGGAAGCGCATTTGCTTGTTGAGGTCGTAGTATTCCAGGAAGATGTCGTAGGCGCTGCCACCCCGGTCGGCCCAGGCCTGCGTTTTCACGTAGGCCGCCCGCGCCAGCGAGGGCTTGGCCTGCCGGCTGTCGGCCCCGATGGTGCCGCCGCCCGCGGGGCGGTCCACGCCGTCGCGCAGCAGCAAGTTTTTCTCGTCGTACACCATCTGGCGCAGGTCCTTGTTTTCTTCCCCGCGCGGCAGCCCCTGCATCAGCAGGCGGCGAATGGCGTAGTTCAGGTCGTAGGATTCCTTCTGGTTGTGCTGGTCGCCGGCAAACTCGGCCCCAAACGGCTCATCCTGCCCCTCTTCCTCTGGCGAGAAAGCAAAAGCCCCCTGCCGGCCCTCCGCTTCCTCCTGCGCGTCATCGGACAAGCGCTTGAGCCGGGCCAGAAAGTCCAACTCCTGCGCGTCGCTTTCTTGCTTTTCGGAATCGTGCGGCTGATTTTCGTCGAACTCGTCTTCGTTCGGGAGGTCGTAATTGTCTTTCATAGGTCAGCTAAGCAATGGGTTGCGGAGTGTTTTGGGAGGTAGGGGCCAGAATGGTGCGTACTTCATCACCCTCGGCCGCCAGCGATGTATCCAGCGTCAGCCAGGGCGCGCGGCTCAGGTTGGCGGTGCACACGTCCGATTTGGGCATGAAGCGGCTGTAAAACTGCCACCCCGTCTTGTCCTGCTTTTCGCTCAGCTCCTTGGCGTAGCGGTAGTAGATGATGCTGGGGTGCACGTTGTTCTGCGCCGCGTAGGTGTTCACGAACGACTCGACGTTGATGTAGTTCTTGATGTACTCGTACTTCTGGCGCGGCAGCAGCAGCTCGTCGGCAAACTGGTTGGCTTGCTCTTCCAGCAAAAACAGGTCTTCTACCCCTTCCGTGAGGTGGTACTTGATAACCGCCAGCTTGTCGAGGTGAAACAGCACGTGGCCCAGCTCGTGCAGCAGCGTAAACCAGAGCCTAGGGTAGCTCTTAAAGTGGTCGGTGATGACGATGCAGGGCTTTTTATTGATGATGAACGTACCGCCCTGCACGGCCGTGCTGGGCAGCGCCTTTTGCATAATCACCGTCACGCCCGCCGCGTACAGCGCCCGCATCACCGTGAGCATGCCCCCGCGCTCCTGGCGGGTGTAACGCCGAATCTGCGTCACCAGCTTTTCCACCTGCCCCATATCGAACGGGTTCGGGTTTTGCACTCGCTGGAACTGCTGCACGGCCGACATAATCCAGAAGGCCTGCATCTTGTCTTCCACCCGCGTGTTGGCCTTGTGGTAGAGGACGGCCGCCATCTCGGTGCCGTACTCATACAAGGAGTTCAGTCCAAAGTAGTGCAGAATACGGTCCCGGATGTGGCCGTAATCCATCGATTCGATGAAGCCGAGCTTGCGCAGGCGCGCCACATCGAAGTTGCGCACGATGAAGGAAGCTTCCTTCACCCGTTCCACCGTCTTGTAGTCTTCCGCCGGCATCACCGAAGCCGCCACCAGCTTCATTACCTGCTCAATGCTCACATCAAGGAAGTGCGCCAGCTTGAGGGCCGTCAGCACATCCAGCTTTTGCAGCGCGCCCGTTACTAGCCGCTCATACGAGGTGCGCGTCATGCTCAGAATCTCACTGGCCGCTTTCGTCGACAACCCCAGCTCCTCGCGGCGCCGCTCAATTAAACTCGCCAAAGAAGGGGCATCAGACGATGCCAGCAGCTTGAGCACCTCATCCATCAAATCGGACGGGAGGTCGGGGCCATTTGCAAAGTTGTCGCTCATAGGGAATGCCAATTCTTTTGGCAAATATAACACGTTGTACAAAATTGTACAACCTTCGCCGAAGACTATTTTTCGGCCTGTTATTCCCCCTGCATGCGCAACAGACTTGCTATCTGCTGGTAAAAAGCAAAATTAAGCGGGCGGCAGTTGATTACTTTCAGAGAACTGAAAACAAGATTTACTAACGCTGCTGTCCGGCCAGCGCCCGAAATCATCGGGCAATAGTTTACTTTGCCAGACCCGATACTTTCGTTGTATCTGCCTGATAATCTACGTGGCCCAGTCAACCAGCTACCCTCTTAATCCCACCCGGTGAGTTCATCCAAAGCCCCCGCCAAATCCGCCAAAACGGCGGCCCCCAGCCTGTTCGAGCGCGCCCCCGAGCCGGGCCTGGAAGTAGTGCACGCCCGCGCCGAACGCGCCGCCACGAGCACCGCCGCGCAGCTGTTCAGCGGCTACGACCGGGTGCGGGTGCTCACCTATTCCAACAGCATCTCAATGATAGCCCGCCTGGCTGCTTGGTGCCCCGACGTGGAAATCATCTTCGGCCGCGAGGACATCATCAACGACGCCACCAAGCTGCTGCACTTCCAAACGCTGCTGCTCAGCGAAATTCGGGAGGAGCTGACCGGAGCATTAGGTCAGTCTGATGGCAAAAGCCCCGACCTGCACGCCCGCATTGCGGCCGGCACGCTGCGCTTCTTCGTGGTGCAGCAGCTGGTATCGCACGAAAAGCTCTTCCTGCTCGAAAATAGCACCACCGGCGACACCCGCGTGCTGGCCGGCAGCGCCAACCTCTCGGAGCGCGGCTTTGGCGGCGTGCAGAATGAGAGCTTCTACGTGTTCGACAACGACCCCGTGGCGTGGGAAGCCAAGCAGGCCAAGTACCTCGCCATCCGGGAGCAGTCGGCCGCGCCCGTGGCCGAAGAGGCATTCACCGACGAGCGGCTTGATGCCTCCCACCTGCCAATTTTTAACCCCGCCCGCGCCACGGCCAGCAACGGCCTGCCTACCATCTACGTGATTGAGCAGGCCCCTCCGGGGCCGGTCGTCATTGAGAAGTTCCTGGCCCAACGCCCACCCAAAGTGCTGACCGAGCTGGCCGCCCAACTTGTGACCAGCAAAAACGCGGTGCGCGTCGACCGCAAGATTGCCACCGAGGGCATTCGCTACGTCAAATCCAACCAGCGCACTGCCGAGCACAACGACGAGGAAACCGTAACCGTGGACTGGCGCACGGCCCGCGTCACGCGAGGCGGCCAGCCCTGGTCGCTGAATGTAGCCGATGCCGACGTGGCCACCGATGCCGCCCTGCTGGTTGAATATTTCGCCGGCTACGAGCAGTTTCATGGCAACACTGACAAGCTGGCCCGCGACTACTTCACCTTCCAGTGCTGGCTGTACTTGAGCCCGTTCCTGTGCGATTTGCGCAACGACGCGTCCCGCAACGGCTTCATCTACGACTACCCCATCTTCGGCATTCTCTATGGACGCAGCAACTGCGGCAAGTCGGAGCTGATTCGGCTGCTGCTCAAGTCCATGTTCGGGCTCGACGGCTTTCTGGAAAAGGACTGGTTCACGAAGTCGAAAGTGGCCGGCCTGCGCGAGCAGAACCAGCGCTACCCGCTGGCGTTTGACGACTTGGACGCTACCCGTTTCAACTCCCACGCCGTGGCCCTCATCAAGGAAGACCACCTAGTGGGCCAATACCCTGCCGTGGTGCTCTCCATGAACCAGGAGAAGGACAGCTTCGAAACCGAGATTCGCAAGCGCTGCCTTGTGCTCTACACCGATGCCTCGCTGCCCGACCACACCGGCGTGAGCCGCACCCTGGCCCGCCAAGTCAAGCGCCTCAAGTCGCAGCTCGGCACCGCCTTCTACCGGCGCTACCTGCTGCGCGTCTGCGAGAAGCTGCAAACGGAGGGCTTCCCGCTGGATATTCTCACGTTTTCCAGCGAAATTCTAGTCGCCCTATTTCGGGAGTGCTTGCCCCCGCAAACGGAGCTGCCCGCGTGGTGCACCGTGGTTTCGCTCGATGGCTACACTCGCGGCAAGCACGACAAAGTGCGAACCGAGCTACTCGAAATCCTGCAGCACAACCCCACCGCCTGGCAAATCAGCGGCACCCGGGCCGTGCTCATCATGGAGCCCATGACGCTGCGCAAGCTCCGCAAAGACATTCCCGACTACCTGCTGAGCAGCAGCCGGCAGGGCGACCGGCTGGTCTTCAAAAAGGACGAACTAGAAGCCTTCCTAGAAGTGCAGATGGGCAAAAAACCAAGTTGGTGGCGGCGCGTTTTGGGCGAACAGTAGCAACTAGGTTTCTAAATTACCCGAGGGCTTCGCGCTCATGTTGCTGCTGGCAATGGAAGCAGTGGTTGAGGCCTTCTTGTCCTGAGTAAGGCGCAGGCGAAATGTGCGCGAAGCGCACTGCGCTACATTGGTCGTTGTCGTGATATACACGAGCACCTTCATTCGATACGGCCGGCTCTAGGATGCTTTTAAATTGGCTGTCAGGAAACCATACTGGGGAAATGCGCATGAGAAATAAAGTGGGTGTGCATAAATGTGCAACGGAAAATCGAATTCACACTACAGCAGTAGATACGCTTTTTTGATAATCCCAGTCTTCGGGCGACAGGATGGCCTGCATGAAGGAGGAATAGCCCTGGTCACGTCGTTCCAGCGCGTGTCGGCGTAGCGCCAGGCTACTTTTGCTTTGCTCGAAGCCTTCCTGCTCGACCACGCGGCGCATGTTGGCGGGCAAGCCTTCGAGCCAGTCCCAGTAATCAGCTTCGGTGATTTCGCCCACGGCCTGCTGCTGGTAGCGGTAGCTGGCATTTCCCAGCCGAAACAGGCGGGCGTGCTCGGCGCGCTGCTCTTCGGGGAGCGCGGCAAGGAATTTCAGCTGCGACTGGTGGTACTTTTCGAGCGGGTGCCGGGGCTGGAGCAGATTTTCCATACCTTATATAATAGGTGCGCCAAGTTACAAACCCAGCGAGTGGGCCGCGTTGTAGGTAATGATGTCATCGAGCCGGGAGTAGCGGCTAATCATGGCGTCGGTTTTCTGCTTCGTCTGGTTCTTGATGAACTCGTTGGACTGGCCGTTGAGCTTGGCCGTGGTGATGAAGGAAGCGCGCAGTGAATGGGCCGAATACTTCTCGCCCAGGTGCTCCTTCACAAGCAGGTTTACGCGCCGGTCCGACAGTCGGCGGCGCGACGGGGTGCCCGCTTCGCCAGTTTTGCCCCGCGAAAGCGACACGAATACCGGCCCCTCGCTGCGCTCGCCCAGCAACTCCACCCAGGCCTTGTAGGCCCGGATGGGGCAGAACAGCGGATTGGAAGCGTAAAAAACAGCCTTTTGCTCCAATTCCCCGGCCTGGTTGGTCTTGCTTTTGGGCAGGCTCAGGATGAGAGCCGCATCGGTCAGCTCGATGTATTCCAGGTTCAGGCCCACCAGCTCGGAGCGGCGGAAGGCCCCCGTGAAGCCTATTAATAGGAGTGCGCGCGCGCGTACACCTTCGGGTCTATTCAAGTCCAGCTCGGCGATGCACTTTTTGAGGTGGGCGACCGAGAAGGCCGGGGCCTGCTTCTGCTTTTTGCCCACGGCGCGGGCTACGCCTTTGCGCAGCACGTCCAGGGCCGGCGCGCTGATGGCCGAGGGCAGCCCGAGCAGCTGGTGGTTTTTCTCGATGGCGGCCAGGTGCCGGTTGATGGTGGCCAGCTTGCGCGGAATGTCGGCCAGGTGCGCGACATAGCTGGCCAGCGTGGCCACGGCCGCTGGCCAGGGCGTGAACTCGTGTTCGGCGCAGAAGGCTTCGTAGCTGCGCAGGTCGGCCGAGTATGCGAGCCGGGTATTGTCCGCGCCTTCAAGGCCGAGGGTCAGGTAGCGCCCGACGTTAGGCGCGACTTGCCCGGCCAGGTCGTTGGCCAGCGCCAGTGCCGGCAGCTCACTGGTCACGGCCGGTAGGTTCTTTTTTCCCTTTGGTACCATCTATGTTTTTGCAATTGCAAAAATTGGGACTGCAAGTGCGCTCCAAATGTACGCAAAACTTAGGTCCGATAATGAATGATTATGGTACCTAAGTTTCTTGAGAAAGCGGGCAATTCAATTATGAGGTTCGGCCTGTTGTGCTTGTGCAAAAAGCTTCGGACTCGCTACCTATTCAGCGCGCGGAAAGCAGCGTGACATCTTCCGGCTACACTTTGCCTTAGTGCGCCACCGTTTGCGGCCGGCTTTGGCGCAACAGCCAGTTAAGTTTGGTCATGTGGTGCATCTGGTCGTAGGCGGTCAGGTCAGTGCCCGGCGGGAACTGGGCATCGAGTAAATCATGAAAGCGGTGGTTGTCGGGGAAAGCCTGCTTGACGGCCAGCAGCGTCAGCGGCTGAATGGGCGCGGCGGCCGTCGGGCTGAAATACAGTCGCACGGAGCCGGGGTTCTTACCCACGGTGGGTTGTTCCACCTTGTAAAGTAGCAACTCCTCGCCGGGGTTCAGGATGGGGTAATGCTCGTTGCGCGCCGCGAACCGGTACTCGTGCCCGTCGCAGTCGCGGAACCCGAACAGGCTGTCTTTGGCTACCTGGTAGGGCTTGCCAGCGTGCACGACCGTCACGTAAGGCTTGCCGCTGAATTCGTGCAGGCGCAGCCTATGGGTTTCGGTCAGGCAGTTCACGGCCAGCGTGAGGCGGTGCTGACGAAAGTCCTCGGCGGATTTATAGAGTCCACCGCCCAGTGGAGCCGTTTGCGCCATGCAATCGGCCGACGAAAGCAGACTTATAAGTAAGAAGAAGGCGGTTCGCATGGTCGGAAACAGTAAAAATTGGGCTCTGCCCATTCCAGTCCGCAGATGGCTTGAGCGGTGTTGCAAGACCCGGTGAAGGTCGCAGCGGAGCCGTCCTGCCACCATGATTAATGCCGCCATCCTGCGTGACCTTAATCAGGTCCGCCCGGCAGCCGGCAAACCAGTTTGGCCGCCGGGCATCGCCATATAGGGCGGGCTTAACCCCGGGGCTGGCCAGGCATACTACCCCAAAAAACAGCCTGCTATATTTACCGACCGCAATCCGCTTAATTCTACCTGCTTTCGCACGATGATAAAACGCTACGCTCTCCATATCCTGTTATTCCTGTTTTGCCTGCCCGCGCTGGCCCAGCGGCCCAAGCCGGCGGCGGTGAGTTTGCCCCCCGCCGATACCGTGTACTTCGACCGGGATTGGGAGCGCACCGAAACCCTGGAGGAGGTTTCCTACGCCCGCATTGCTCACCACGACGCGGCAGGTAAAGCCGTGGGAACCGTGCGCAACTATTATTACCCCTCGTGGAAGAAACAGTGGGAAGGCAAGCTGGCCAGCGAAGGCCCTGACAAACCCACGGGCATTTGCTGCGGCTGGCATCAAAACGGCCAGCCCAGCTTTCGCGGCACCTACGTAAACGGCCAGCAGCAGGCGGACTACAAGAGCTGGCGCGAAGACGGCCGCGAAATCAAGTGCCGCTCGGTGATGCAGGACGCGCTGCCGCTGAGCAATGCCACCATTCATTGCAGCAACTGCATGCACACCAGCCGCAAGGTGTTCACGGTGGATATTCCCGACGGCACGGTGGGCATTGTTTACAAGCTCGACGTGCGCGATGAGGGCCAGCCGCCGGTGTCGTGGTCCACGGCGCTGGCCGTGGCCGCCGTGGTGGGCAGCGGCGGGACGGCCGCCCCGGCCCTGCTGGGCACCGCGGCCTCGGCCCTGACCAAGCAGGGCAATAATGCCCCGCCCACGGTCAGCACCAAGTGCCACTGGTACATCACCGCCGACCCGGCCGCCGCCGACCAGTTTCTGGCCACCAAAGGCACCATTGCGAACGCCCAGGCCTGCCTGCGCGCCGCGTTGAATACGCCCCAGGAAACCCGGCCCATTACCCTGCCGCCCGGCACCCGCCAGCTGTTCGTGTGCGTGAACAACGATAACTACACCACCGATGCGACGGCCACGCTGAGCGTGACGGCGCTGGTGCAGGCGTGCAAGTAGGCAGGCTAATCCATTGCCTCACGGCCGAGCAGCTTCCGCACCCAGCTGCGCAGGGCATAGATTCGGGAGTTGAGGTAGCACTCGTGGCAGTGGCGGAAGCTCCACAAGCAATCCACCGTATCCGTGAACAGGTGGAAAAGAATGCCCACGGCGACAATTTGCGTGGCGGGCAGCAGGAGCAGCAAGGCGTACACCGGCACGGCGTAAAAGGAGTGCAGCGGATGATACCCGATGCTGCAGCGCCGCGGCTCGAAGATGGGTTTGGCCAGTAGGTGGTCCAGGTCAATGAACATCGTGGCCAGCATAATCAGGTAAGCCGTTTGCCACATCAAGGGAAAAAATACCAGCGCCAACACGGCCGGGAAAGCAAAGTGCAGGCTGTAGTGCACCAGCGTCTGGGCACTAAATAATTTGAATGGCTGGCGTGGCTGGCGCGGTATCGTGGGCTGGGTGAAGCGGGCCGCGGTATCGTGGGCTGTTGCTTTGGCATACCGGCTGCCCAGCTTCCCCGCCGGCTCCTGTTTCGCTCCGGGCGCGTGGTCCCGCGTGCCCACGACCCGGGGCCGCACTTTCGTCGTTACCGGCCGTTGCGGGATGGTGGGCGAATCGTGGGCGGTGCCGGCCGTCACCGTGTCGAAGCGCTGTGTCGGCAGCGGGAGGCGGTACCCGGCGGTAGCGGGGAATTTCGGGACTACAACAGACGAGCGGCAACCGGCCAATACCAGGGCCAAACTGGCGGCAGTAAACAAAATGAGGCGAAAAACAGGCAATCGGGGCATTACTTACCTTCAAGCTGCCGTTAATAGTGCAAGGTGAGGCCCGCGCCCCAGCCGTACTGGTTGTCGTAGTTGGTGCTGAGCGAGGCGTATTTGCTGACCATGTAGCGGAAGCCAAGGGTAAACTCCCGGTCGGTATTGCCCCGGATGTCCATAAAGACGTTGTTGCTCAAAGGGATGTCGCGGCGCTCCAACTGCGCCCGCAGCTGGCCGGTGAGGTCGGTGCGCAGCTCGGCGCGCACGAGCAGGGGCAGCAGGTAGTACACGCCGACTTCGGCCTGGCGGCGGAAGTTGCGGTTGTTCTCCGCCGTGCGGCGGTTGCCGCCTTCGGTGTCGGAGGCGGAGCGCAGGGTTTTGTTGTCGCGCAGGTCGTAGCCCACGAAGGCGGCCAGGAACTGCCGCTTGTCGAGGTAGCGCAGCAGGTGGGTTTCGGTTTCGTAGTTGCCCTGGTAGTTTACCCGGCCCTCAAATTCGAGGGCGTTTTTGTTGTTGGAGAGGTTGGCTTCCAAGAAGCTGCCCTGCGAATGCACCGCCAAATCGGCCCAGGGGTAGAGCTTGTTATCCTCGCGCTTGAGGTGGCGGTAGCCCGTGCGGGCGTACTCGTTCTGCGGGCTGCCCTCGTAGCTGATGACGCGGGCCATGCCCGACATCATATGGTAGAGGGTGTGGCAGTGGAAAAACCAGTCCTGGTCCTCGTTGGCATCGAACTCGATGGTAACCTTGCCCATCGACTGAATATCAAAGGTGTGCTTCATGGGCGAGTACGCACCCTGGGCATTCACGAGGCGGAAAAAGTGCCCGTGCAGGTGCAGCGGGTGGCGCATCATGGTCATGTTCTGGAAGACCATGCGCACGTTTTCGCCCTTGCGGATGGGAATGTTGTCGGACTCGGACAGGGTTTTGTTGTCGAACGACCAGACGTAGCGCAGCATGTTGCCGGTCAGGCTGAGGTGGATTTCGCGCCACTGCTTCGTCGAGTCGAGAGTGGTGGGGTGCAGGGCGCGCAGCTGGTTGTAGTTGAAGTCGCCGCTCATGCCGCCCATGCCCCCCATGGCCATGCCGCCCATCTCCATGCCACCCATGCTGCCCGAATCCTGCAGGCTGCCCATGCCCATACCGCCCTTTTCCTGCTGGTTCATCGGCCGGTTGCGGGGCGGGGCCGTGGAGGTGGCCGGGGCGGTGCCCTGCTGCATGTCCATGCCCGCCATGGGAGCTTCGCCTTTCGCCGCGGGCGCTTTCGCGGCCTGGCCGCCCCTCATGTCCATGCCTTTCATGTTGTTGCCGCCCTGCCCAGATGCTCCTTTGGCGTCCATTTGGCCGGCCCCGCCCATCTTCATGCCGCTCATGTTGCCCATGCTGTTCATCTCCCGCGTCATCTGGAAGTAGTTGAGCTTGGGCAGGTCGGGGGTGCGCATCGGCTCGCCCTGCCCGAAGTAGCCGGAGGTGTAGCCCGACACGTCGGAGGAGGTGGCCCGCAGCTCGGCCGCGCCCATCGGGGGCACGGTGATGAGCAGGTCGTAGGTTTCGGCGGTGGCAATTTCCAGCCTGCTGGTCGGGAAAGGCACCACATTGATGCCATCGGCGGCGATGACCTGCATGGGTCCACCGGCGTACTGCAGCTTGAAGTAGGTTGAGGCGCCGCCGTTGATGACGCGCAGGCGCACCACCTCGCCGGGCCGGGCATCCTTAAAGTAGCTTAGCTCCTGCCCGTTCATCAGGAACTTGTTGTAGAACACGTCGGCCACGTCCATGGCCGGCATCCGCTGCCACTCCTGCTTGAGCTTATCCTTGAAATAGCCGGCGGCCAGGGCCTCGCCGTAGCTCTGGGTTGCGCCTTTCTGCACGGCAAACCATTCGCCGGCCCGCTTGAGGTAGCGCAGCACTTCGGTGGGGCGGTGGTCGGTCCAGTCGGAAAGCACCAGCACGTACTCTTTCAGCTGATACTGAATCTCCTTGGGCTGCACCACGATGGAGCCGTACAGGCCCGACTGCTCCTGCACCATGGTGTGCGAGTGGTACCAGTAGGTGCCGCTCTGGCGCAGCGGAAACGTGTAGGTGTGCACCGTGCCGGGCTTGATGGGGTCCGTATTCAGGTAGGGCACGCCGTCATATTTATTGGGTACCAGCAGCCCGTGCCAGTGCACGGAGGTTTCCATCTGCATCTGGTTGTGCACCCGGATAACGGCGGTGTCCCCCTCGTTGAAGCGCAGCGTGGGGGCCGGAATCTGGCCGTTGATGCCGATGGCGTGGCGCATTTTGCCGGTGAAGTTGACCATCCGGTCTTCCACGTACAGGTCGTACTCAACCCGCTTGCCCACGTAGCCGGCGCGGGGCATAGCGACGGTGCCCAGCTGCTGCTTATCCGGCGGGGCCGATTGGGTGAGGTAGGGCTCCTTTTCTTTCGGCATGGCCATGCCGGGCATCGACTGCGCCCCGGCCCCGAGGGAAGCAAGCAGCAGGGTAAGTAAAATCAGAACTCTCATGGGGCTATTGCTTGGGCGTGGGGTGGTTCCGGGCCGGGTTGTTGTCCTTGAAGCGAAACTTGTCCAGCGGATTGGGCATCGTCATCCCGGGCATCGAGCCCGTCGCCGGCATCGCCTGGCCTTTTTCCATGCCGGGCATATCGGCCATGTTGCCCGGGGCCGGCGCGGGCTGCGCAGCGGGCGCGGGCTTCATGCCGGGCATATCCGCCATTCCGTCCATTCCTGAAGGGGCCTTGCCGGGCTTTTTTGCCCCCGCTGACGGGCTTTTCATGCCCGGCATATTAGTCATGCCGGACATTTCTTTCGGCTGATTCGGGCGGGCCGGGCGGCTCATGTCCATGCCTTTGGGCATTGAGGGCGGGGTTTTAGCAGCGGGCATCTCCATGCCGGGCATGTCGGCCATGGCCCCCGCTTTGGGGGCCGGGCGGGCCGGCTTCGAGTCGGCCATTTTCATGGTGCCCATCTCACCCGCCGGAGCCTTAGCCGGAGCTTTGGGCGCAGTGGCTGGAGCGCCCATATCCATGCCCGACATATCAGCCGCGGAAGATTGCGGGCCGGCAGCGGGTGCGGCCTGGCCTCCGGAGCCAACCGGTTCGTCGTGGCTGCCGGCCTCCATTTCCGAGTGGGCCGGGCCGGCCTCCTCGTGACCGTGGCTATGGCCGTGGTTTTTATCGAGCAAATGCCCCTGCGGCCCTACCCCTTCAACGTAGACCAGTTGCGCGCCCCGGTGGCCGGCTACCGAAAGCACGCCGGCCGACGCCAGGGCAAACGCGAGCGCCAGGATTTCGTAGGCGCGGCGCTGAATTTTAAAGAAGTCGCCGATGCCGCGCAGCAGGAGCGTAATGCCGGACAGCCACAGCGTATAGCTGGCGTACTTTTCGTGGGCCGCAAACACGGCCGCCGCCCGGGCTCCCAGGCCCATGGGCTCGGCGTGAAACACGGTGCTCGCCGCCAGCGCCCCGGCAAAGCCGCCGGCCATGACCACCAGGGTAATCCAGCGCACCGGGGGCCACTCCTTGAACACCAGCACCGCCTGGAGGGCAGCGGCCAGCAGAATGAGGACGATGGGAAAATGCACCACCAGGGGGTGCAGGTTGGGGAAATCTGAAAACATAGGCGGCGTCGAAAGCAAGGCAGGCAGGAATTTGGGAGAATTCTCCCTGGCGGTAGCAGGGGGCCGGCGCTGGCATAGCGGTTAGGATTGATAGCCGGAAGAGCCGGCTGCCAGCCACAACCGCTGCCATTGCCAACCAAACCCCTTCCCCTGCCGGACCTTAGCGTCAGCCAGCCCTCATCCCTTTACGTGGGCCCCGCCTCCTAATGTTTGCAGCGATTGGGGTGGAGAGTTGCATAATTTCAGCGGTTTTCAGTCGGCCAGCGCCCGCCCGCTGGCCGCCCGGTAGCCGGCTGCTTAGTAGTTGTGCCTACCTACTTCAGGGACCGGCGCAGCAGCTGCGCGTTCAGGGCCACGATGACGGTGCTCGCGCTCATGAGCACCGCCCCAATGGCCGGGCTCAGCACGAAGTGCGGGTACAATACCCCGGCCGCCAGCGGCAGGGCGATGACGTTGTAGCCCGTGGCCCAGAACAGGTTCTGCATCATCTTGCCGTAGGTGGCCTTGCCGAACTCCACCAGGTTGGTGATGTCGGTAGGCTTGCTGTTGACCAGGATGATGTCGGCAGTTTCGGCCGCAATGTCGGTGCCCGAGCCGACGGCGATGCCCACGTTGGCCTGGGCCAGGGCCGGGGCGTCGTTCACGCCGTCGCCGGTCATGGCCACGAACTGGCCCTGCGCCTGCAGGTCCTGCACGATTTTAACTTTCTGGTCGGGCAAAACCTGGGCGTACACTCCGTCGAGGCCCAGCTCTTTTGCCACGGCATCGGCCACCTGCTGATTGTCGCCGGTCGCCATGTATACTTTAATGCCCTGGGCCTGCAAGCGCTGGACGGCCTCTTTGGAATCGGTGCGGATGCGGTCGGCCAGGGCTACGTAGCCCGCCAACTGCCCATCCAGCAGCACAAAGACCACCGTTTCGGCCCCGTTGCTAACGGCATCGGCGGGCAGGGCGATGTTCTTTTCCTGGAGGTAGCCAGGGCTGGCCACCACGACTGGCCGGCCGGTTACCGTAGCGGCTACGCCCTTACCCGTCAGGGATTGAAAGTCCTGAATGGCGGGCAGGGCCAGCCCCCGCTTATGGGCTTCGCGCACGATGCCCTGGGCGATGGGGTGTTGCGACTGCTGCTCCAACGCAGCGGTCATGCCCAGCAGGGCGGCCTCGTCGAGGCCGGCAGCCAGCACTTTCACGCGGGTAACGCCGAATGCCCCTTCGGTGAGGGTGCCGGTTTTATCGAACACCATGGCCGTGATTTTGCGGGCTTCCTCGAAGGCCGTGCGGTTGCGAATCAGCAGCCCTTTGCGGGCCGAAATAGCCGTGGAAATGGCCACCACCAGCGGAATGGCCACGCCCAGCGCGTGGGGGCAGGCCGTCACCATCACCGTCACCATGCGCTCGATGGCGAAGGCCGCGCCCTTGCCCTGCCACAGCCACACGGCGAGCGTGCCGAGGCCGCCCGCCAGCGACACGGCCGTGAGCCAGCCGGCGGCGCGGTCGGCCAGGGTCTGGGTTTGCGACTTGGTGTTCTGGGCCTCGCCCACCATCTTCACCACCTTGCTCAGGTAACTGTCCGCGCCCTGGTGCGTGACCCGGATGCTGAGGGCACCTTCGCCGTTGACGGCCCCGGCGATGACCTTGCCGCCCGCCGCCTTTTGCACCGGCACGCTTTCGCCCGTGAGCATGCTCTCGTTCACGGCGCTGCTGCCGTCCGTCACTTCGCCATCGGTGGGAATCCGCTCGCCGGGCCGCACCAGCACCACGTCGCCGACGGCCAGGGCCGTGACTTTCACGTCCCGAATAGTATCGCCCTCCTTTTTGTGGGCGTCGGCGGGCAGCAGCTGCACCAGTAGCTCCAAGGCGTGCGAGGCCCCGGCCACTGACTTCATCTCCAGATAATGGCCCAGTAGCATGATGTCAATCAGGGTGGCCAGCTCCAGAAACAGGTCCATGCCCCGCAACCAGCCCAGGGTCACGGCCACGCTGTAGCCGTAGGCCACGCTGATGGCCACGGCCACCAGGGTCATCATGCCGGGCTGCCGGCTGCGCAGCTCCCCTACCGTGCCGCTGAGAAACGGCCAGCCACCGTAGAGGTAAATGGCCGTGGCCAGCCCCAGCAGCAGCGGGGTGCTGTAGGGAAAAGTAAATTGGTGGCCGACCAGGTTCTGGAACATCATCGACCCGGCCACCACGGGCACCGACAGCGCCAGGCACACCCAGAACCGGCGCAGGAAGTCGGCAATCATGGCCCCGTGGTCGTGGCCGCCCGCCGGACTATGGTCCATTTTTCCGTGGTCCATCTGGCTGTGGTCCATTTTGTTGTGGTCCATCGGCTGCGGGCCTTCGCCTGTGGTAGTGGGCGTAGGCGCGGATGGGGGGCGTTGGGCCATGGCGGGGTCGTGGGAGTGAATCATCCGGTGGGGAGCTAGGCGAAGAGTAAAAAAAAGCGGACTCGCGGCCAGCCGCGAGTCCGCTAGTCAAAGGAGTAGTTTCAACGCTCGCGGCGGTTAGCCGCGACCACCGAAACCGGACTGGCCAACTACATTTTCATACCGTCCATTTTGTGGTGGCCTTTCGAGCCGGCGGGCATTTTCATCTTGCCGCTCATCATCATGCACTGGCCGTCCTTCATTTTCATGGTGGTGCCATCCTTCATTTTGCAAGTGCCATCGGTCATGCACACGGTGCCATCGGCCATGGTCATGTCGGCGGTCATCGGCATCATCTTGCCGCCTTTCATCATCGTCATCTTGCCGTCCTTCATCATACAACAGTCCTGGTGCGACGACTTGGTGGCGGAATGCGCGTGGGCGGTCTTCGGGGCCGTCTGGGCGAAGGAAACACTGTTCAGGCCGGCAATCAGGAGGGTTGCCAGCAAATAAGGGAGCTTTTTCATGGGAGGGGAAAGTGGTTGTTGTTGGGGAACGTGTGGGTAACTAGCCGCACCACGAACTGCTCGTTCACGAGCAGTGGATGCGAGACGCGGAACCAGCCGTGTCAAAGGTCCGCCGGGGCTGGATGGGGTGCCATGACAAGCGCGGGGCTAATGCGTGAGCTTTGTCATGTTAGCCGACCCGGCGGTGCTTGTTGCGAAATCGATGGAATTCAGCAGGTGGAACCCCATTAAACCAAAAACGCCCGGCTCAGCCGGGCGTTTTTGGTTTAGCGAAGGATTAAGCCGCTTGAATTTTAAAGCCGGCATTTTCCACGGCCTGCACGACTTGTTCCGAAGTGAGCTGGTCGGAGTTGACGGTCAGAATCTTATCGGGGTTGGCCGTGTCGACCTGCCAGTTGCCGGCACCGGCTTGCTGGTTGAGGGCGGGCGTGACGGCTTTGATGCAGCCACCGCAGTTGATGTTGGTTTTGAATTGCAGGGTTTTCATGACGAGTTGAGTTAAGGAACCCGCACCGGGTTCGTGCCAATACAACACGCAAAGCTGCGGCCAGAGTGGCACGCCAGAAGTATAGAATTGCGCAGGGGACTTGCATGATTTCCCGTCACCCGGCCGTCAGCAGAAGAGCAGGTTTAGGCAGCTACTTTCATCCCCGCGCGGCAGGCTGCCTCGCAGCGGCGGCAGGCCTCGGCGCACTCCTTGCAGTGCTGCATGTGGGAACCGTGCTTTTCGCACTCGTCGCCGCAGGCTTTGCACACTTCGGCGCACTCGCGCAGCAAATGCGGGCCGTGCTCCGAGCCGCGGGCAATCAGGCGGGCCGTTAGGGCGCAGATATCGGCGCAGTCGCGGTCGAGGCTAATACAGCGGGCCATCATTTTCACATCTTCTTCCTGCAGGCAGGCGGTGGCGCAGTGCTCGCAGGCGGCGATGCAGGCGTTGAGGGCGTCGAGGAGGGATTGGTTCTGAGCGTGCATGGGTACAAGCGTTAAAGTGGAGGAGCGCAGCCGAAGCTACTCCTACTTATACCCGTCGTTTTTATCTCGGTTTTACATCAATTGCCCCGTGGCTTGCATCATTTGGTGCTGCAGGGAAGAATTGCGCAAGCACTTTGCTAAGCGTGCGCTGCTGCGCAATGATAAATTGGTAGCGTAGCACATCCCGTTGCAGCATCGATTCGTCCACATGGAACCGCGGGTCTTTGGCGGGCTTGGTTTCATATATGTATACTTTGAGTAGGGCATCGAGCAGGATAAACAGCCTGACGCAGTTGGGCTGCGTCGCGAAGGCCTCGTTGCTGAGCAAATGAGCCGCCAGATGCCGACTGAAATTTGCGTAGGCCGAACCAGTCTCCGAATTCAGGTACAAGTGCTTGGTTAAGATAGCCTGACTGGCTTTCACGTACACGTCGTGAAAAAGCACGTTGCCGGGGTTTGGCTGGCGCAGGCAGGAGTTGCCCACAAACTTGCGGATGGTTTCAAATTCCGGCTTGGGCTCGGGACCGGTGCCGTCAAACCCACTCCAGCGCAGAATCAGACCCTCCACCACGGGGACCAACGTGAGGAAGGCGCTAACATAATTTTCCTGGTAGTACGCGATGATAGCCGCCTCCACCAGCGGGGTAAATGATTGAAAAGCGGGGGAATATTCAAACCCCTGCTTCAGGATGGCGCATATCTTGGGGGATGTGATGATACTGTCCAGGTAGGCCAGAATAGCGGCTTCGGAAGCCGGTAACTCAGCGGCGAGCTGCCCGATTCTCCTAAAATCGGCCGTCGTCATGGTAGCTGGAGTCAACAGGGCATAGCTGGCCAGCTGCTCATTCAAGGCCAGCAAGTCCGTTATCTCCGCGTTAGACGTGGTAGAAACGTGGGGCCGCCGGGCATCCTGGTCACGCTCCTTTCGGGCCGCCGCTTTGGCTTTCTCATAAACCAGTGCGCTTACCTTGCTCCACATGGTGCTGTCGCCAATAGCCAGGTCGGCTCTAACATCTGCTACTGGCTTATTTGCCTCCAGTTGGGTAAAAGCTTCGGTTGCCAGGTGAGCGGCGGTTATTTTAGCCATCGTGCTTCGTGGATGCTTATCGCTAACAAGGTAGTATGCTCTGCCCCAGCCCAGCCAGCCCCTATTCCTTAATCACACTCATTTCCAGCTGCTGCCGGTAGGCCGAGGGCGAGCACTGCGCGAACCGCCGGAACTGGCCGGAAAAGTGCGCCAGGCTGCCGTAGCCCAGTTGCCGGGCAATGCGCCCGATGTCGAGCCGGGAAGTGGTCAGCAGCTCCTGCGCGTAGGCCAGCCGCTGGCTGGTGATGTAGCTGATGAGGCTTTCGTGGCCGGGCAACTGGGCGAAGGCCGCGTGCAGGCGGCGGCTATCCAAGCCTACTTCCTTTGCCAGGGCAGGAATGAATTCGCGGTGCCGCAGCGTGATGGGCCGCCGTAGCAGCCCGGCCACGGCCTGTTTCACCCGGTCAACCAGTGCCTGCGCGGGGCTTTCCAGCAGCGCAAAGCCCGCAGTGGTCAAGGCTGCCCGAATGCGCGCCCAATCCAACTGCTCGGCCGGACTGGCCACCATCGCCGCGCCCAGCCGCACCTCAACCACCCGCAGCCCCAGGTTTTCTAACTCCCGGCGCACCACCCGAATACCCCGTGAGCAGACCATGTGCTTTATATAAAGCACGCAGCCGGCATCGTCGGGCGCAAGGGATGTAGGCAGGGACATGACCAAAAACTTAGACGGCCGGCTGCACCGGGTTGAGGTCGGCGGGCGGAGTAAGCGGCTGAGCATCTAGCTCTTGCGGGTGGGCGTCGAGGCTGACCTCATGGTGGCCGCGCTGGTACTGGGCCAGGGCCTTTTCGCCGAAAAGCCAGAACACGACCGGCGTCACCACGATGTCGAGGAAGGTGGAAGAGAGCAGGCCGCCGAGGATGACGGTGGCCACCGGGTAGAGGATTTCCTTGCCCGGCGCGTCCTTGGCCAGCGTGAGCGGCACCAGGGCCAGCGCGGCCACCAGGGCCGTCATCAGCACGGGCACCAGGCGTTCGAGCGAGCCGCGGATAATCATCTCCTTGCTGAACTGCTCGCCCTCGTGCTCCACGAGGTGGATGTAGTGCGAAATCATCATGATGCCGTTGCGCGAGGCAATGCCGGTGAGCGTGATAAAGCCCACCAGCGAGGCAATGCTGAAGGTGCCGCCCGTGAGCAGCACCGCCACCACCGAGCCGATGAGGGCCAGCGGGATGTTGAGCATAATCTGCCCCACCATCAGTCCCGACTTGAAGTGGGAGAACAGCACCAGGAAGATGCCGGCCAGCGAGAACAAACTCAGCCAGAGAATCTTCTGCGAGGCCGACTGCTGGCTTTCGAACTGCCCGCCGTAGGTCAGGTAGTAGCCCGCCGGCAGCTTTACCTGCTGGTTGATGCGGGCCTGCACCTCCTTCACCGTGCTGCCCAGGTCGCGTCCGGCCACGTTCATCGAGACGGTAATGCGGCGCTGGGTGTTTTCGTGGTTCACAGTGTTGGGGCCGGGCTCGTAGCTCACGTCGGCCACCTGGCTCACCGGAATCAGCGCCCCGGACGGGGTTTCGATGCGGGTCTGGGCGATGGTGGCAATGTCGTTGCGCTGGGCCTCGGGCAGCTTCACGATGAGGTCGAAGCGCTTCTGCCCGTCCAGCATCTGCGATACCACGTCGCCCTGAAACAGGGTTTCGAGCGTGGCCACCACCTGGCCGCGCTCCAGGCCGTAGGCCCGCAGGGCAGCGTCGCGGGGGCGCACCAGCAGCTGCGGAATCTGCACCTGCTTTTCCACCTGCAGGTCCACCACGCCGGGCACCGCGCCGGCCGCCGTGCGGATTTCGTTGGCGTAGCGGCGCAGCTCCAGCAGGTCGTTGCCGAAGACCTTGATGGCCACCTGCGCCCGCACCCCGCTCAACAGGTGGTCGAGGCGGTGGCTTATGGGCTGGCCAATGTTCACGTTAACGCCCGTAATCAGGCCCAGCCGCTGGCGCAGGTCGGCCAGGATTTCCTCCCGGCTGCGCATTGTTTTTCCCGCTTGTTTTAGCTCTTCGGGCGTTTTGAAGGCGACTTCGATTTCCGAGTTGTTGACCGACTCGGCGTGCTCGTCCAGCTCGGCGCGGCCGGTGCGGCGGGCGGTGTAGGCCACTTCCGGCAGCTGCATAATCTGCTCTTCGCCCAAGGTGCCCAGCTTGTTGGACTCGGTGAGCGAGGTGCCGGCCGGGGCCGAGAAGTTGACCGTGAGTGAGCCCTCGTTGAAGGGCGGCAGGAACTCGGTGCCGAAGAAGGGCACCAGCGAGGCGGCCAGCGCAAACAGCAACCCGGTGACGGTGAGCACCATTTTGGGGTGAGTCAGGCCCCAGTTCAGCAGGCCGGTATCCTTGCGCTTGAGCCAGCGCACCAGGCCCCCCTCCTGCTCGGCCCCGCGAATCTGCTTCATTTTGGGCAGCAGGTAGTAGCAGAGCACCGGCGTGATGGTGAGCGACACGAATAGCGAGGCCACGATGCTGGTGATGTAGGCGATGCCCAGCGGGGCGAAAATGCGCCCCTCCATGCCTTCCAAGGCGAACAGCGGCAGGAATACCAGCACTACGATGATGGTGGCGTACACGATGGAGTTGCGCACCTCGGAAGAAGCCGCGTAAATCACCTGCAGGGCCGGTTTGGGCTGGGGCAGGTGCTGGTTTTCGCGTAGCCGGCGGAACACGTTTTCCACGTCCACGATGGCGTCATCCACCAGCTCGCCGATAGCAATGGCCAGCCCGCCCAAGGTCATCGTATTAATACTGATACCGGCCACGCGAAACACCAGGGCGGTCACCAGCAGCGATAAGGGAATGGCCACCAGCGAAATGAAGGTGGTGCGCACGTTCAGCAAAAAGGCAAACAGCACGATAACTACCAGAATGGCCCCGTCGCGCAGGGCTTCCTCGACGTTGGTAATCGACGACTCGATAAAGTCGGCCTGCTTGAACAGGCGCGTGTTCACCTGCACGTCCTTGGGCAGCGAGGGCTTCAACTCGACCAGGGCCTGTTCCACGGCCTGGGTTAGGCCCACGGTGGCGGTGCCGGGCTGCTTCTCGATGCTCAGAATCACGGCCGGCTTGCCGTTCACGCTGCCGTCGCCGCGCTTGAAGCGGGCCCCAAAGGCCACATTGGCCACCTGCTTCACGCTGATGGGCGAGCCCTGGCGGTAGCCCACGATGATATTCTCGATGTCGGCCACCGAGCGCAGGCGGCCCAGGTTGCGAATCAGCACTTCCGAGCCGTTGCGGTCAAAGAAGTTGCCGGTAGTGTTGAGGTTGGAGCGGCGCAGGGCCTCTTCGACCTGCGTCACGGTCAGGCCCGTGGCGTTGAGGCGGGGCATGTCCAGCAGCACCTGGTATTGCAGGTTGTCGCCGCCGATGGGGATGACTTGGGCCACCCCGGGAATGGAGAGCAGGCGCTGGCGCACGGTGTAGTTGGCCAGCGTCCGCAGGTCGGCCGCGTTGGTCTGCTGGCCGCCCGAGAGGCCTACCAGCATAATCTGGCCCATCACCGAGGAAATCGGCCCCAGCACGGGCGTGATGCCGGTGGGCAGCTGCCCGCTCACGGTTTGCAGCTTCTCAGCCACAATCTGGCGGGCCGTGAAAATGTCGGTGCCGTAGTCGAACTCCACGAACACCATGCCCAGGCCGATGGCCGAGTTGGAGCGCACGGCCGCCACGCCGGTGGCCCCGTTCAGGGCCGTTTCCACGGGCAGCGTCACGAGGGCTTCCACTTCTTCGGGGGCCATGCCGGCCGCTTCGAGGAATACGGTCACGCGGGGGCGGTCCAGGTCGGGCAGCACGTCCACGGGCAGCTGGCGCGCCGTGTAGGTGCCCGCAATGAGCAGGCCCGCGGCCAGGGCCAGCATGAGCAGGCGGTTTTGCAGGGCAAACCGAATGATTTTATCGAGCATCCGCTATTGGTTGAGGTAGATGGATTTGAGCTGGTAGGTGCCCACGCTCACCACCCGGTCGTTTTCGTTCACGTCGCCGGCCAGCAGCACCGTTTGCGCGCCGTTGGCGGAGCCGGGCTGCACGTAGCGGATTTTGAAGGTTTCCGGGTCGGTGTGCACGAAGACCACCGGCTTGCCATTGAGGTCAGTAAGCGCCGAGGTGGGTACCACGAGCTGCTTTTTGCCGCCGCCGCTGCGGCCCAGCACCTGCACGTTCACGGCCTGGCCGGCGCGGAACAGGTTGGTGCCGGTGGGGTCGAGTTCGAGTACCAGCTGGCGGGCCTGGTTCACCGGGTTCACCACGTTGCTAAATACCACTAGCCGGGCCGGGGCGCTGCCGGTCTGCCCCTGCAGGCCTTCCACCTGAAACTGGGCCCCGGTAGGAATCTTATCCAAATCCTGAGCAAACACTTGGGCTTCCACCCGCAGCTTGCCGGGGTTGAGCACCCGGAACAGCTCGTCGCCCTGCGTCACCTGCTGGCCCACGGCCAGGGTAAACACGTCCACGGTGCCGCTGATGGGCGAAGTAATCGTGACGCGGCGGTTGCTGGCCTGCCCGTTGAGAATGCCCGCGTTTTGGCGGGCCTGGCGCAGGCGCAGTTCGGCGGCCACCACGTCCTTGCGGGCGGCGATGTCGGCGATGGTTTGCAGGCGGGCGTAGTCCTGCTGGGCGGCCCGCAGTTCGGCCTGGGCGTTGGCCCGCTCCGTGCTGAGGCCGATTTGCTGGGTGGCATCCAGGGTCTGGTCGATGACGGCCAGCACCTGCCCGGCGCGCACCGGCTGGCCCACTTTGGCCGACAGGCTCACGATGCGCCCGGTCTGGGGCACTACCACCCGCCCTTCGCCCCCGGCGGCCGAGGCCACGGTGCCGTAGAGGGTCAGCCGGTTATAGGTGTCGGAGTAGCCGGCCAGGGCCGTGCGCACCCCGAACAGGAACTGGCTTTCCTTGGGCAACGCCACAGCATCGGTCAGGGCTACGCCGGTCGAAGCGTGGGCCGCTTCGTCGTGCCCGGGGTGCGCCAGCAACGCGGCGGGCGGGGGCAGCAGCACGGAAAAGGCCAGCCCGAGGGCGGCCGTGGCGGCGAGGAATTTATGCGTGGTTTTCATAAACTGCGGGCGTTGAGGTGGGGACGGCCGCCACCGGGCGACGGCGGCGCATAACCAGGGCGGTGGCGGCAATGCCCAGCGCGAAGGCCCCGAAGAGTAGCAGCACCGTTTTCCAGGAGCCAATGAGCGGGGCCGCCGCCGGAGCCGGGGCCGCCGCCACGGGCAGCAGCTTGCCGACTTCGATGCCGGAGAGCAGCATCAAATCGGCCTTGTCGCCCGCCACGATGTTCACGGCCAGGCTGTATTTCTTATCGGCCGGAAACGTGCCCTCGACCAGGTAGGCCCCCGGCGACTTTTCGCTGACCGTGAATTTCAGGTCGGCTGCTTCCGGGCAGGTCACCGTCAGCTTGGCCCCCTTGATGGGGGCGTTGGTGGCGTAGTCCGACACGAACAGCCGCATGTCGGCGTCTGCGCCTTTTTTCAGGGGCTCGAAGCGCAGCAGCAGTTCGAAGCTTTCGGACAGCGCGGCCACTGAGAAGGTGGTGGCCACCGCCCCGGCCGAGGGCTTGGCCGCGTCGCCGTGGTCTTCGCCGCCGTGGGAGCGGGCCCCAGTGGCCAGCAGCAGGGCCAGCAAAAGCAGGAGGAGATTCTTCATTATTGTCCCCGCAGGTAGTTAAGTGCAACGATGGCCTGACGGTAGTCGCGGATGGTGGTCAGGTAGGTATTCTGAATGGTAAAGGCCTGGTTCAGGCTCTGAATCAGCACCAGGTAGCTGATTTCGCCGGCCTTGAACAGGCGCTGCGACTGGCTGATGATGGCCCGCGACTGGGGCAGGCCGGTCTGCTCGTAGTAGGTGAGCGAGGCGGCAAACTTGCGCGTGTCGGCCAGGGCCTGCTGGTACTGGGTGCTCAGGTCGAGGCGCTGCACCTGCAGCTGGGCCTGCGCGGCCTTGCTGCGCGCCGTGGCCGCCTGCAACTGGGCGCGGTAGGTCCAGAACCAGATGGGCACCGACACCCCAAACTGGAAGCGGTAGCGGTAGGGCGAATCGCCGTAGGCCTGATTCTGATAGCCCAGGGTGAGGGCCGGGGTGCGCCGGGCGCGCACGAGGCTAATGCCCGACTGGCTCAGCGCCACGTTCTGGCCGTAATAGGCCAGCGTGGGGCTCAATGCCACCGCGGCACTGTCCTGCGTGGGCAGCGTGCCCAGCAGCTCCGCGCCGGCGCGGGCCAGCTCGGGGCCGGTCTGGCGCAGGTCGGTATCGGCGGTGAGGTTGGCTTCCGGCTGCCCGAGCAGCAAACCCAGGCGGCGCTGCGCCGAGCGCTGGTCCACCACGGCCTGGTCGAGCTGGTTGCGCACCTGCCGGGCTTCGGCCTCGGTGCTCACGCGCTGCAGGGCGGTCACCTCACCGGCCTTGAAGAGGCGGTCGGTGGCCACTTGCAGCGCCCGAAACAGGCTGTCCTGGTAGGTGAGCTGCCGCACCTGCGCCTCGGCAAACTGCAGGCTCAGGTAGGCCTGGCGCACGTCGCGCCGCACGGTGGCCCGGTTCACGTCCAGGCCCCGCTCGGCCAGGGTGATGCCGGCCTGCGCGGCCTGCGCCTGCCGGCGGTACACGGTGGGGAAGTCGATGGTTTGCACTACGCCCGGGGCCCAGCGTTCGCCCGTGGGGGCGGAGAACAGAAAGTCCGGGTTGGTGGGCGAAAAGCTGCCGCGCTTAAGGGCGCGCTGCTCCGCGATTTCCTCGGCCGACTGGCGCAGGCGCGGGTGCCGGCGCAGGGCCAGCTGCTCGGCACTGTCGAGGCGCACCACGACCTGCTGCGCCCCCGCCGGACCAGCCAGCAGCACCAGCAGTAGCAAGAGCACCAGCCCGGGCCGGCGGTGACGAATGGGAAGAGTATTCATAAGCATTGGTTAGGCCGCTCCCCTCCGCCGGCAGCAGCCGGCGGAGGGGAGCGGTACACGAAGGGCGGCCCGGAAGCGGACCGCCCGCAGCTAGGATTTTTTGACCAGCGCCATGCCGCACTTCGGGCATTTACCCGGCTCGGTGGCAGTCACTTCGGGGTGCATGGGGCAGGCAAAGGCTGCGCCCAAGGCCTTGTGGCCGTGGGCCTCGTCCAGCTTATCGAAGCGCACGGTCAGGGCTTTGCCGTCGGCCGTGTTCAGCGTCACGATGGCGGTGCGCACCTTGGCCCCGGCGGGCAGCTTGGCCGTGAGGTGGTCATCGCCGGCCAGGGCCAGCGGCACGGTCACGGTGGCGTTGGTGCTCAGCTGCACCAGCACCGAGCCGCTCATGCCCTTGTTGGGCACGGCGCTCATCTTGGTGCCCAGCAGGTAGAAAGCCAGCTCGGTGGGCTGGGCTACCAGCTCCAGGTGGTAGGGGCTGGCCGAGCGCACCACGCCGCCGTGGGGCGCGACGTGGGCGTGGGTTTCACCCGCCGCCATTTCGGCGTGCTGGGCGTGGGCGAGGGGCGCGGCGGCCAGTAAAGCCAGCGCGGCGAGAAGGGAGCGGAGCATTTTCATGGGGCGATGGAGCAGCGGGGTCAAAAGGGATGGGCTACGCTTTTTTCTCCAGGTCCATGCCGCACTTCGGGCATTTGCCGGGGGCATTGCTCTGGCCGCCGTCATTCATCGGGCACACGTAGGCCGCCCCGGCCGACTGCATCTTGCCGGCATTCTTGGCGTGCCAGTCCTTGAACTGCTGAATTTCCTTCTGCTGGGCGTCAATCATCATTTGCGCCATCTCCTTGAGCTTGGTGTCTTTGCCGTGGGCCAGCTCGGCTTTGGCCATGTCCACGGCGCTCTGGTGGTGCACCGTCATCAGCATGTTGAAGTTCATGTCCGGGTCGGCCACCGTCGCGGGCATATTTTTCATCATGCCGTCCATCGAGGCCTTCATCTGGGCGGTGAAGGGGTCGGCCGGGTCCTGGGGCTTGTAGTTGGTCGGGGCCGAGTCCAGACGCTCGGCAATGGGCTCCAGCTCGCCGATTTCCTTCTGCTGGTCGGCCTTGATTTTCTCGGCCAGCTGGCGCATGGTGGCATCCTTGCCGTCGCGCAGCTCGATGTCGGCCATGGCAATGGCGCCCTTGTGGTGCTCCATCATCATGTGGGCAAAGTCGTGGTCGGTGTTGCCCTTGGGCTTCATGGCGTCCATCTTGGCCATCATCTCGTTCATCGACGCCATCAGGGGCGAGGTGCCCGCGGTTCCATCAGGCATTTTCGAGTGGTCCATGCCGGCCATGTCGTCGGCTGCGGCGGTGGTATCGGCCGGGGCCGAGGTCGTTGCCGTGGCCGTGGTGTCGGCCGACTTATCGGAGTTGCAGCTGCCCAGCAGCAGGGTACCCGAGCAGAGGGCGGCAAGGAAAAATGCGGACTTTTTCATAAGGTTTGGGTTGGGGTTAGCGGTGAAAAAACGAGGTGTCGGGTTGTGGGCTAGGCCTTCACGTTGATGGTGAAGTCGCCGGTGTGAATCTGCCCGCCGTGGTTGAATTGCAGGAACACGCGGTACAGGCCGGGCTTTTCGAAGTTGGTGTTGAAGCCGATGACTGGGCCCTTGTCGACCTGGTCGTTGGGGTGCACGTGCAGGTAGCGCTCGGTGTCTTCGCTGATGACCACGACGTGACCCAGCGCCCCGAGGTACTTGTCGAGGTCGGTCACGGGCTGGCCGTTCTTGCTGAGCGTGATTTTCATGCCCAGCAGCTGGCCTACTTTCAGGTCCTTATCAAAAGCCAGGGTGGCCTGGTAGCCGTCCTTGCTCCACTGCATCTGGTCCTGGCGGAATTTGACGGGCGTGTACTTCGGCCCCTGCACGCTCACCACCTGGCGGCCGAGCTGGTGGCCGCTGCCATCGGGCGTGTAGTCCTGAAACAGCACATAGTCGCCGCCCTTGGGGAAGGTGAACGCGGCCTTGTAGTTGCCATCGGCCGTGAACTCGGGGTGCTCGTGGTCGAACACCGACAGGTCCTTGCGGACGATGATGAGGTGGATTTTCTTCTCGTGCACCACCGCCAGCGGCACCGGCGCTTTCTCGTTGCCGATTTCCTGCGGGGTGTAGGTGAGCGTAACGGGCTGGCCGGCCACCAGCTGCATGGGCTTGGGCTCAAACTGCATCTGGTAGCTTTTGCCGTTGCTCACCTGGTCGTTGTGAACCAGCTCCATGCCGCACTTGGGGCACTTCTCGCCGGGCTTGGTGCTGGTCACCTCCGGGTGCATGGGGCAGGCGTAGGTGTGGCCCCCGGCGTGGGCAGCCGTGCTGTCGGGCGCGGTGCCGGTGGGCGTGGTAACGGTGTTGGTGGCGCTGCTGCTCGACGAATCGGAGGAGCAGCTGGCAACGGTGAAAACGCTGGCAGCGGCCAGCAGCGGAACAAGAAAGCGGTTCATGAAAACGGGTATGGGATGGGAAATCCGGCCCCGGAAAGGGCCGTTGGGGCCTACGCCTGCCACTGCTGCCAGAGCACGAAGCCCAGGGCGGCAGCCAGCCCGGCGTAGAGCAGGTAGGACAGCCAGCGACGGCCCGGCCCACGCGGGGGCGGCGCACCGGCCTCCTGACAGCAACTCTTCATTGCGCGGGAGGAAAAACCAGAAAAATGGGGGAAGGGGGCGCGGCCGGGCCACGCAAACGAGCAAACGAAAAGGCCCGCCCCGGACATAGCATAGCTATGCCGGCGCGAGCCTTAGCGCGTCGGAACAATCAGACAGTCAGCGACTGGATGAAAATGCGGATGTCGGGTATTTTGGGCGGCAGGTGCTCCCTAGGCACCAGCGTGACCGCGCAGGTACGGTCCCACTTGCCGGCGGCGGGCCGGAAGTGAAAATCCATGGCTTCGGGCAGTAATGCCGGAGCGGGCACCAGCAGTTGCTTCTGCGCCGGCGAAGTCAGCGACGAAAGCAGCGAGGCCGATTTGTCCTTGCAGCAGTCATGGTTGCGAGTGGACTTGCCTGGGTGGCCATCGTGCTTGCCATGGTGCTCGGCTATTGCGCCGTGACCGTGGCAGCCCGGATGCGCAGGCTTTTCCGCCTGGTGGTGGCTCATGGCCGCCATTGGCGGAGCCATTTGGGCAGGGTTCACCGATGCGCACCAGCACTGCCCCACGAACACGTTGACGAAGACGAGCAGGAAGCTCGTCGCCAGCAAACGGCGGAAGGGGAACAGGCTACGGAACATAACGGGCACTAAGCAACCGCAAAATTAGACTTATCTCCGGTAAGGAGTAGGACTGCTTAACTACCCGCAATGCCGCCAAAGGGTTCCGGTGGTGGATTGAGTGCGGTGGGGCCAAGACGATAAAACGGCGCTGCTGAGCGCTTCAGGGCCATCTGCTCACCATGCTAGCCAGCAATACACGACGGGGGAAAGCAAAATTATGCAAGTTGGCGGCGTGATTTTATAAAGCCTTATCCTGTCGAGCAGTAGGCTCTATTACTGGTGAAGCTGAATACTGCCTTGTTTCCATGCAATAACACATGGTCAAATAATGCCCTCCTCAATCAGTCGGTGCAGGTTTTTGAAGTAAGGGTAATGCACCTCGTAGGTGGTACGGTCTTTTCGCCGAAACTCAAGGTATGGGTAGCGATACTGGAACCCGTTATCTAAAAAATCATTGATATCCTTGACGGTCAAGACCAAAAACGAACCGTCGTACTTGTAGATGGATGCAGTCATCAAGAAAAATATTGCGTGCACCGTCCAATCTGAAAAGTCGAAATCCGTTTTGAACTTGTAATTAAAATGGTCTTGGACTTGCTGCTTGTGGTCTTGGACCCAGGCATGCTTACGCGCGAGCTTCGTTTCATATCCTTCCGCAAATTGCCGCTGCTCGCCTTTCCAATAAAACACATCAAATCGGGGACGGTTGTTTTTGCATTCGCCGACGTAAATCACCTTCTCCGCTTCGTTGAGAAAAATGAGGTCGATTTCACCTAATCCGGCAGTGGCTATATTAAACGCTTGCCCTTTAAGGTTATAAAGGCGTTTAAGATTGGTGTCATGCAAAATCTGTCGCTCGCCTAAGATTTCTGCGATTTGAGCAATCATCAGGTTTTCCCGGCGCAGTTCTAACCCTTTGGCAAACTCGCGCATCGCCACGTTTGCTTTCCATTCGTTCGGTAAATGCCCCCACAACAAAGCATTCGTTTGTAGCGCGTGCATACTCTCGTATGTTTTACCTGAGCCCAATATCCAGTACGGATTGCCGGATTTGTCCTGAAATTCAATGATGGGCCGGTAGATGAGACGCGTATTGCTCTGCATCTTCTGGAAGGAATCGGCTAAGGCCATCTTGTTGGCAGCCGTTAAGGTTAGCCCGGCGTAAAATGGGCGCGCCTCATCTTCCTTGCCAGGGGTTATCCCTTGCTCCTGAATCCATTGCTCACGAGGAACAATGAATGTACCGAGACCCGGAAGCCCTTTAAAGAAATGGGTCAGATTACTGCCGAAATTGGTTAGAAGCGCCTCGTCAAGTTCTTCGTTGATGCCTTCGTATTCGTTGTTTCGGTAGGTGGCAATGTCCCGCTGAACGGTGTCAAAAACATGGTTGTAGGGACTTTTTAGTAAGATGACTAACCGGTCTTTCCAACTGGACTGCAGTGCTACCGCTTTCTCATAAAGCGAGCAGATGTTGATGTACTCCTTCATCTCTAAGGCGTGCCCTCCTAAGTACAGCAATTCTTCCAGCCGAGCTACATTTTGTGGAGTAACGAGGGCATCCCCTACCACTTGCGAGTTAATGTCTTCTGCGAACTGCTCCTTCAGTACAGCTTCCATAATCAGCTTCAGCACCCGCCGAATATTAGGCAGCTCTTTTAAATCCTGAGCCGTCAATTGGGCCTCAATCTCTTCGCTGCCGCTGTGGTATAGATTAGAAATCAAGACCGACGATTCGTGCATCCGGTGCACAAATAGCAGGAACCCAATGCTTGCTGATGCAGTCGCAACGCGCTCAAAATTCTCAACCAGCAGTGCGTAGATATCATCAAGCGCCTGCCTGACGAGGACTGGGTCCGTGAGTTTGCCAACCCCGTACTCAAACCGAACCATTTTAGTGATTTGTAGCCAGTAGTCGTCACTGAATCGAGGGTTGAGAGTAACATATCGGATGTTTTTTACTCCTTGGGAGGGAAGCGCTATACTTTTAAGCATGTTGTTGAGGGGCCGGTAAGCAGGGAGAAAGCTCAACAAGTTAAGCTGAATTATCCCGTCGGAATCATAGAAGCTGCTCACCGACAGGGTAAGGACCACCCGTCAAATTATGCAATTCTGCGGCGGTATTTAGTACCAACTTCGCTCTTCGATAGCCGTTCCTTTGTAGCGTGATTATGGGCTTTCGCCAGCTGGCTAAACGGCTCAAAAACCACTCATTACGCCGCTTTTATGGAACCCGCCACCAAAACCGAAACCCTCGATATCGAAGGCATGACCTGCGCCTCGTGCGCGTCCGCCGTCGAGAAGTCGCTCAGTCGCACGCCCGGCGTGCAGCGGGCGATGGTCAACTTTGCCACCGAGAAGGCCACCGTGGACTACCTGCCCACCGAGGCTTCCCCGGCCACGCTCAAGGAAGCCGTCATCAACGCCGGCTACGGCGTGATGGAGCGTGCCCCCGACACCAGTGCCGCCGAGCGCAGCGCCGAAATCGACCGCCAGAAGGCCGTGGCCTACGCCAAGCTCAAGCGCCGCTTCTGGGTGGCCGTGGGCCTGGCCCTCCTCATAATGCCGTTGAGCATGCTCATGCTCTGGCCGGCCATGATGGCGCGCATCAACATGCAGTGGCTCAACTATGCCCTGCTGCTGCTCACGCTGCCCGTACTTCTCTACAGTGGGCGCGAGTTCTACGTGTCGGCCTGGAACGGCTTCAAGCACCGGGCCGCCAACATGGACACGCTCATTGCCGTGGGCACCGGCGCGGCCTTCCTCTACAGCCTGGCTGCTACCGTGGTACCCGACTTTTTCACCAGCCGGGGCCTGATGCCCGAGGTGTACTACGACACGACGGCTACCATCATTGCCCTGATTCTGCTGGGCAAGGTGCTGGAGCTGCGGGCCAAAACCCAGACCTCGGCCGCCATGCGCAGCCTCATCGGCCTGCAAGCCAAAACCGCCCGCGTGGTACGGACCGATGGCGCGGAAGTCGACGTGCCCATCGAGCAGGTGCAGCTGGGCGACCTCGTGGTAGTGCGCCCCGGCGAGAAGGTGGCCACCGACGGCCTCATTACCGAAGGCAGCTCAGCCCTCGACGAGGCCATGCTCACGGGCGAAAGCCTGCCGGTGCAAAAGCAGGCCGGTGACCCGGTGTTCGGGGCTACGCTCAACAAAACCGGCTCCTTCCGCTTTCGGGTGACCAAAGTGGGGGCCGACACTATGCTTTCGCAAATTGTGAAGCTGGTGGAGGATGCCCAGGGCAGCCGCGCCCCCATTCAGCGGCTGGCCGATAAGGTCAGCGCCATTTTCGTGCCCACGGTGGTGGTCATTGCCATTCTCACGTTCGTGCTGTGGTTTGATTTGGCCCCGGCCGGCACCCGCCTGCCGCTGGCCCTGGTCAACTTCGTGGCCGTGCTCATCATTGCCTGCCCGTGCGCGCTGGGGCTGGCCACGCCCACGGCCATCATGGTGAGCACCGGCAAGGGCGCCGAGCACGGCGTACTGATTCGCAACGCCGAGGCGCTGGAAAAGGCCTACCAGGTGAACACCGTGCTGCTTGATAAAACCGGCACCATTACCCGCGGCGAGCCCGCCGTGACGGATTTCTGGACGCTGCCCGGCCCTACCGGGGCGGCCCAGGAGGCCGGCCAACTGCTGCAAGTAGTGGCCGCCGTGGAACGCCAGAGCGAGCACCCGCTGGCCGAGGCCGTGGTGCGCCACGCCGAGGCGCAGGGCGCGACCAGCCTGAGCGCCACCGGCTTCCGGGCCGTGGAAGGCAAAGGGGCCGCCGCTACCGTGAGCGGCCAGGCCGTGCTCATCGGCAACCGCCGCCTACTGGCCGATGAAAGCGTGAGCCTTCCGCCTGACCTGATTGCCCAGGCCGAGCAGCTGCTGAGCCAGGCCAAAACCGTGCTTTACATTGCCGTGGCTGGCCAGGCCGTGGGCCTGGTGGGCGTGGCCGATACCGTGCGCGACACGTCGGCCGCCGCCATCAAAAAGCTGCAGGCGCTGGGCATTGAGGTGGTGATGATGACGGGCGACAACGCCGAAACGGCCGCCCAGGTGGCCGGGCAGGTGGGCATCACGCGCTACTTCGCCGAGGTGCTGCCCGCCGATAAGGCCGGCAAGGTGAAGGAGCTGCAGGCCGAGGGCCGCACCGTGGCCATGGTCGGCGACGGCATCAACGACGCGCCCGCGCTGGCCCAGGCCGACATCGGCCTGGCCATCGGCTCGGGGACCGACGTCGCGATGGAAGCGGCCGGTATCACGCTCATGCGCTCCGACCTGAACGGGGTGGTAACGGCCATTGAGCTGAGCCGCCAGACCATCCGCACCATTAAGCAGAACCTGTTTTTTGCCTTCATTTACAACACGCTGGGCATCCCCGTGGCGGCCGGGCTGCTCTACCCCTTCTTCGGCATTCTGCTCTCGCCCATGCTCGCGGCCGGGGCCATGGCCCTCAGTTCGGTGTCGGTGTTGACCAACTCGCTGCGCCTGCGCAGCTTCGACAATCATTAATTCCACTCTGCTATGGATACGACCGCCATTATCGTCACTGTCATCGGCCTGGCTCTCGCCGGGTTTGTGCTGTGGTACTTCTTTTTCTCGGCCCGCCAGACGGCTAATGCTGTTTCCTCTTCCAGTGGCGTGCAGGAGGTGGCTATCACCGTGAAGGGCGGCTACTCGCCCGACGTGATTGAGGTGGAGCGCGGCAAGCCCGTGCAGCTGAGCTTCTACCGCGACGAGGAAAACAGCTGCTCGGAGGAGCTGCTGATGCCTGATTTCAGCATCCGTCGCGACCTGCCCGCGTTCAAGACCACGCTGGTGGAGCTGCTGCCGAAGCAGGCCGGCACGTTCACGTTCACCTGCGGCATGGGCATGCTTCGGGGTAGCTTAGTGGTGAAATAATGCCGCACCCCATGAAAGCCGACGTCAGCATTGCCCACGTCCTGCCCCCGCCCGGTTCGCACCGGCTGCTGATTAAGAACATGGTGTGCCCGCAGTGCATCCGGGTGGTGCGCGAGGAACTGACGGCGCTGGGCCTGACGGTGCATCGCGTGGCCCTGGGTGAGGCCGACGTGAGCACGCCCGACGGCACGGAGCCCGAGTGGGCGGCCATCCGACTCAGCCTGCAGGAGGCCGGATTCGAGCTGTTGGAAGACCCCCGCGACCAGCTGGTGGACCGCATCAAAACCCTGCTGGTGGCCCTGATTCACTACCCGCCGCCCGGCCCGCGCCTGCTCAACTACTCGGATTATCTGGTGGAGCACCTGAGCAAGGACTACCACTATCTTTCCCATTTGTTCTCCGCTTCCGAAGGCCTCACGATTGAGAAATTCATCATCCGCCAGAAGGTGGAGCGCGCCAAGGAGCTGATTGGCTACGGCGAGCTGCCCATGGCCGAGGTAGCGCAGCAGCTGGGCTACAGCAGCCCGGCCCACCTCTCACGCCAGTTCCGGCAGGTGACCGGCCTTACCCCTACCGAGTTTCAGCGGCTGGGGCCCGCCAGCCACGCTCGCCGCAGTCTGGATTCGCTGATTTAAGCAAACTCGGCTGCCGTCTTATCGAATATCGCCCACACTACCTCGCGCAGGTGCTGTTGGTCTTGTTCCGGGAAAATGAAGGCATCCGTCATCCCCAACTGTGGTAAACGTTCCCGCAAGTGAGGGAGTAGGGATTTGTGAATGTTAAAGCAGTGCGAGTAGAAGTGGTTGGCGTCAGGTGTTTCTTGGATAACCTGTGCGTGCACCACATGCTCCATGGGCTCGGTGGATGAGCTGTTCCAGGCGAAGACCCCTTTTTGATTGATAACGTTGGGGTTGTTTTCCAAGCCAATACGAACAAAATCGTCGCCCTGGTCTGAGAAATAGGAGTTGGGAATCCGCTTAAGGTGTTTTACCTGGCAGAAGTAATTGGTGAGCCCGCCCCCCGGAAAAGAGGACCGGGCCCAGCGAAGTGCGGCGGCATCATCGTTGGCAAAGTTGTTCATGTTCTCGTCCGAAAACGTGGGCGAAAAGCTCGCCATGATGCCCCGACGCTCTTTCAATGCTTCTACATTGGCCTGAAACACTTTCTTAATCAGGGGCAGGTTGCCCTCAATACTCATGGCCACCATTTCCCGCAGGCCAGCCTGAGCAAAACCTTGCTCCTCGATATAATACACACTCACGTAGTTGTCTATTTCCCGGGCAGGCGTAGGCTGGGCATCGGTGGCGCCCATCGCCGCAAAGTAAAGTGCCACCGAAAAGCTATAGGTCCAGTCCAGTAGTGGAGTGGGGCAGCTGTAATGCTGCAAAATGCTCAGCACGCTCACGTCGTTGCCGGCATCTCCCCCATTGGCTTCAATGTACTTTGCCAGGAGTCCACCGCAGTACAGCCGGGCATTGTCCATCAGCCGCTCTAAAAACAGTTGGTGGTCGGTGGGCTTCGTTTCGCGCTGATTCAGAATCCAGTTCCGTTGCATCGAACTATACAGCATGAACTTAGCCTCGTTTATTCCCCGGAACAGGTGGTCGGTTTTGGGAGTGAATTCCGCCATGAGAGCTTCCAGCTCGGCCGGCGTATCAATGCGCTGTTGGTCAAAGTAATTGTTCTTCTGAACGAAAGACCCGTACATGGACAGGTGCTCGGGATGCAGCAACGGCGGTAGTTGCTGACTACCGTAGAGTGCATTTGCGAGGGCGCGCACCCGGGAAGTCAGCGTTTGGGGATTGACATGGCCGCTGCCATCAGGCATTTCCCGCACCTGCGTTATTTCCCTTACTAGCTGAGCGTCGCGGAGGGTAGCCCACCCGCCACCCTGCCCCCACTCCCACAGAATCTTTATCTTTTCGTCAAGTAAGCGTTGTTCGTCAGCAGGTTCCATGAGTTGATGTAAGGCGGGTGCACGAAGGTAGCCAAGTCATGGAATGCAGGCTGCCGAACCAAATCAGTGCCTTCAAATGCAATGGAACAGGCTGCCTAGGGTAGAAATTATGCAAGTCTGCGCAGGCATCTTGTAAATCCAGTAGTACTGCAGGCCGTTTTAGAAATCAGGAAAACTTCACCACGTCCTGATATTATGAAAAAGCTATTTCGCCTTCCCCTGCTGGCCCTGATGCTGGCTTCCGTTACGCTCGTTTCCTCGTGCAGCAAAGACGACGCTGACAGCCTGAAAGTGCAGGCCCATGACCAGAACACCATGATGACCCTCATGCACGACATGATGAAGAAGATGGATGCCATGATGAAAACCCAGGACCCCGACCAGGACTACGCCATGATGATGGTGATGCACCACCAGGGAGCCATTACCATGGCCCAGGAGGAATTGAAAAATGGCAAGGACACCCAGATGCGGGACCTGGCCACCCGCATCATTGCTGCGCAACAGGCCGAGATTACGCAGTTTAACGCGTTTCTGGCAGGGCACCGGGTGGAGACGCCACTCGTACCGGCGTTTAACACGCGCCAGATGATGGCCATGGATAAGATGATGCGCGCCAACGACCTGCGCGTTATCACCGGCAATACCGACCGCGATTTTGCCCAACTCATGCAGGACCACCACCAGAGCGCCATCGAGACGTCGCAGGCCGATTTGGACCTGGGTCGCCACACCGAAACCAAAGCCCTGGCGCGGCAGATAATCGACGAGCAAATGATGGAAATAAAGGAGATGCAGGAGTGGCTGCTGACCAACAAAGGCTACTAATGTCCTCCTTCCTTTCACCTGAAAAGCAGCGGGCTACGTAGCCCGCTGCTTTTTAATTTACACCCATTCCCAATGGAAATGCACAACACTCCCTGGCTGCCGGAATGGGTCCTCTGGGCCTGGTTCGGCCTCACGTTCCTCTCGGTGCTCTACGTGGCCTGGGACCTGTTTACCAGCACCCCGGAGATGAAAGTGATGAAGTGGGGCTGGGTGCTGGTCACGCTCTACACCGGACCGGTGGGGCTGCTGGTGTACTGGTTTTCGTGCCGCGAGCCCTCGCCCGGTACCCATGAGCAGTTCGTAGCGCCACTCTGGAAGCAGGCCGTGGGCTCCACGATTCACTGCGCGGCCGGCGATGCTACGGGCATCATCGTGGCCGCCGTCATCACCGGCTACTTTGGCCTGCGCATGGGCACCGATATCTGGGTGGAATACGCGGCAGGGTTCTTATTCGGGTTGTTTATCTTCCAGGCTCTGTTTATGAAGGACATGATGAACATGAGCTACGGAGAAGCCGTGCGTAGCTCGTTTCTGCCGGAGTGGATGTCGATGAACGCCATGATGGCCGGCATGCTGCCCACTATGGTGCTGCTCATGAGCCGCGACATGCGGGCGATGGAAGCCACCTCGCCCTGGTTCTGGGCCTCGATGTCGGCCGCGACGCTCGTGGGCGTCGTGGTGGCCTACCCCGTCAACTGGTGGCTCGTCAAGCATAAGCTCAAGCACGGCATGGGTACCGAGCGCGCCCTGGGCAAGGGCGGGGCCCCGGTCGCCGCCGGGCACCAGCACGCGGGCATGGCCATGGCCGGCATGACGCATGCCGCCCCGCTGGCCGCCAGCGCGCCCGCCGGACACGCCATGCCAGGTATGCGCATGGAAGGCGACGGCCAGGTATCGGCCGGCCGCAAAGCACTGGTAACCGTGCTCACCTTGGTGATGCTAACCGCGGGCTACTACGTGGCGGCCCGGTACGGCGACCTTGCCATGCGGCCCGGGCAGCCGATGAATATGCCTCAAATGGCCATGCCCGGGATGACGCATTAGGCCGCAACAACCGGCCGTGACGGCGGATTTTGAGCGTCCCGGCTTGCGGGCCCCGGGGTTCTGCGCATCTTAGTGGTTCCATTGGCCCACCCCTATTTATGTCCGCCGCGCTACCGCCCCTTATCCAGCAATACAAAGCTGATTCCGAGTCCGTTTACAACACCTGGTTCATCAACAACGAGGAGCGCCTGAAGGCTTTCCGCTCCATCCGGCGCGGGGTGCAGCAGGTGGTGAAGGACATCAAGGCGGGCAGCTTCGGCAACGACTTTAAGGGCACCTCGCTCGAATTCGTGCTCAGCGTTATCAGCGAGCAGAAGCAGGTATTCCAGGGCGCGGCCCACCCCTTTTACTGGAAGCCCAAGCTGCGCATCCCCGACATCTACGAGCACGAGGACAACAAGCGGGCCTTCGGCCAGTTTCTGGAAAGCTGCTTGTCGGCCACCACCGAGCAGCAGCTGCTCAAGGAAATCGACATTCTGGACCGCCGCAAAATCAAGGGCCTTGGTCCGGCAGTGGCCAGCATCCTCTACTTCCTGCACCCCACGCTGATGCCGCCCTGCAACACGGCAATCGTCAACGGCTTTAATGCCTTGTTCGGGGAAAAAATCAAGCTTGGCTCCTGGTCGGAGTACCTGCGCATGCGCGACCGGCTGCGCGACCTCAACCAGGAGCACCGCCAGCACCTGAGCCTCGACTACGGCGCGTTGAGCGGTCTGCTCTTCGACGTGGGCGTGAAAAAGATGATTGCCGGCGACCAGCAGTTTGCCACCGACGAGGACCGCGACAAGTACCAGCAGCAGGCCCAGAAGCGCCACAAAGAGGTGCAGACTGAAGCCCAGGAGGAAAACCAGCACACCGAGATGCAGCACCACCTGCTGCGTGTGGGCAAGGCCCTGGGCTGCGACGTAACCACGGCCATCAACGACCGTAACCGCCTCTGCGGCGGGCAGAAGCTCTCGTTTCTCTGCCTCGACCAGCACCCCGAGCTGCCGGTGCCCGCCGACGTGGCCAGCACCATCCGGCTCATCGACATCGTGTGGTTCGCGCCCGGCACCAACCGCGTAGTAGCGGCCTTCGAGGTGGAGAAAAGCACCAGCATCTACAGCGGCATCCTGCGCCTGACGGACCTGGCCTTCTCCATGCCCGAGCATGCCACGGCCCTCTACCTGGTGGTTCCCGATGCCCGCGAGAAGGAAGTGCAGGCCCAACTCTCACGCCCCGCCATTCGGGCTGCCGGCGCTACTATCCGCTACATCCTGTTTTCGGAGCTGCGCCAGCACTGCGAGGCGCTGTGCAAGTTCGGTGACTCGCCGGCGGCCATGCTGAAAATTGCGCGGTCGGTTTCTTAAATCTTAGCTGGTTACATCACAGATGAGCATTACCAAACTCTACCTTTTCTCTAAAAACACCGATGCTAACTTTGGTGTGAGGGGCTTTCAGTATCAGATTATTAAGACCCTGCAAACTTGGTTAGCCAACTATCTGAACAAGGTAGATGAGGTTATTTATTGCGACTATGAAGAAGATATTTTCCAGCGAAACGACATTACTAAAAATGCCAAGTTCAGGCAGGTAAAACTGTATAAAACCAACTTTTCCTTTAAGAGTGAAGAGGTGCAAAAGGCAATTGCTCACTTCTTCATGCTGCATGTTAAGTCTGACTACCAAGACTGGAACAAAGAATTTGTATTCGAGGCCAATTCGAGCGTATCCGCCAACCGAGGAGATAACGAAGCCGATTTACTGCAGCGCTGGGCGGCAGGCCAGGACAATCCAAGCGACGAACTGCTGGCAGAGTGCAGTGCCAAAGTAAAATCGTTTGTGACGACCTATATCAAGGCACAAGCAGCAAAGCTTGCCGAGAGCGAAGACCCCGCTACGATTGCTGACGCGCTACTGGTATTATCGAAAATCCAGGAAAAGGAATGGCAGGACTTTACCTGCTGCATCCGGTGGGAATTTGCGGGAATTGACCCCAGCGTAGAGTTTGCCGCCGCCCTTACGGGTGTGGAGGATTTAGTAAAAGAACTGCCCTTCAAGCTATCTGATAGCCGCCAACACGCCCTAATTGGTATTCTGCATCAGGTAGTCTCGTTGAAATCAACGGCAACCGACCCGGCTGACCGAGCCCTTACGTTGGCCGAAATGGAGCACCATATCCTAGCAGGTGGCTCAGCCGATGACCAATGGTATTTGGGCGTGTTTGAAAAGTGGCAACCCGCGGCATCTGCGGGCATCCTTTACCCAGGGGAGTTATTGGAGATAATCAACGCCGCAAATTACTGCCGCTGGGAGGCTAGCCTTGTTGGTCATACCGATTTTTGGCAGGAAATGCTGCGCGGCTATATCAGCCAAAAACAGGCCTTGCCAAGCTTACGGCGAAGCGCAGTGTATGAATACCTTTTCCTGCAGATGCGGCCCACTGGCTACTTCACTCCGCCTGCTGGGACCATGAAGGGCAGCGAGGAATACGTCCGGCTTTATTTCGAAGACTTCAGTGTTTTCAAGGACCCTATAGAATTTGAAAATGCTCAAAGCCTGCTGTTTCTGGTCGTCAGCGCTTTCAAGCTCCGCCGCACCGGCGTCAGCAAGGCAGAAATTATCACGTGGCTTAAAAGCTTTGGGGATGCCTTAGCTGACGCGCTGGCAACGTCTCCCACCCCGAGCGCGCGGTGCCGACTGCTGACTTGTCACATTGCCAATCAGTTTTTCGCTATCAGGTCCCACAACGTGGCCGAGAAAATAGCTGCCTTACAGCCCGTGGTAAAGGAGTTAGTGTCTCAACTGCCTCGGGCAGACCATTTCAACGTCACCCACCTTAGCGAACAGCTTAATTTATACTCCCTGATTTTGTTGAGGGCCGGTCTCATCGAATATGAGCCGATGATTGACGAATTGCGAGAAATTAACTTGCAGCTTGCACCGTTTGTGGACGGGCGCAGCGGTGCTCACCGCCGGGCAAAAGCGCTGGTAGCACAGAGCGCTGAGTATCTACGCCAAGACAAGCCAGCTTCTACTTTGCTGGCCCTGCGTGATTTTCATAGCGCCAAGGATTTATGGAATAATAAGGAAGCTGCCGAAGGCTTTATGCTGGCCCTGCGGCAAATTGCACACCTTTATCTTTCGTTAGGCCTGAACCTGGCCGCAAAATACTATGCGCTTGGCGCTGCGTGGGTGTGTGCCCACAGCGACGGGGGCAAGTTGTCGGCGCAGGTTCCTGATGCCCTTGCCTTGGTTTTTCACGCCGATTTCCAGCAGGGCGCTTGGTTGGGTGCAACTGCAAATTTTGAAGGCTATATCCGGATGCGCTATAGCCTTGACCCGGAAGAGCTGGACTTGAGGAAAGAACCGACCGCGCTGCACGCCGTGGGAGAGTTTTCTTTGCTCGTATATGCAGCCCCGCAGGTGTCCGCTTCATTTAACGACTTGGTTGAAAAGCAGCTTGAAGCCTACCCAGCGGAAATACGGGACCAGTTGATAACTCCCTGCCTGGATGCGTATCGTACGAACGTACCAGTAGCGGAAGTGCCAAAGCTTTTGACCCAGAAGCTCACCGACTCGCCACTCAGCGATGGGGGAACTGAGCGAACCATTGTCTTTCGCGCACTGGGCTCGCTTTGGCGCCTTACCTTCTCGAACACGTACCGGGTGGTTCCCATGGCGGAGGAGTTTGCCGCCCAGCTACAAATCCTGTTAGCAGAAGTGGCCCTCTCAAAAGCCGATTTTCACCTCCCCAAAGGAGAGGTAGAGCTACGCCTGACCGATGCCAAAAAATGGCGGGCGCCCAAGCGACTCCCCTCCAACAAGCAATACGCGTGGGAAATAGCCCTGCGGCATTTCGACAGCCCCGACCCGGAGCAAATAAAGCGGGCAACTGTGAATGTTTCAGCTACGCTAATGGCCGTTCTGGACGAAATGAGCGTGCTGCCTCATGCCGAGTTTGAGGCGGCTTACGTGGCCTTGTTTGAGAAAAGCGGCTTGGCCACCAAAAACTTATTTGCGAATGCCTACCAACGCATGTACCGGTATTTTCTGTCTGCTAAACGATATAATGCGTTGCGGCACAAGAACTACAAATCAGGGCCAGCGTTGCCCGGCTTGCCGGCTGAGCGCGAGGCGCTGCAATGGAAAAGCGACCTCAGCAGTAAGTATAGCCGCGAGCAGACCCTCGACCACATCCGGCAACGGTTTAGAGGCAACACCCGCTGCATTCATTTCACCTTGGCACGGTTGAAGCAGCACCCTGGCTACGACGAGTGGCTGCAAACGCTTCGTGAGGAAGGCTGGCTGGATTGGCAAATCGCGCAAGCAATCTCCAATTACGTGCTTAGCTATAAAGTGACCCGCCAACTTGATGGTCAAAAATTCGCCTCTGCGGAAGAGTACGAGCAAGCTCTACGGGTTGGTATGGGTAAGATGTGGCAATTAGATGAGCAGGAATGCTACACGCTTTTCCCATTAGAAGCATTTAAAACCAAAGAGTTTAGGGACCAGCTGGAGATGAATGCGTTGTTTGTATTGAAGTCTTATGGGCTGGAAAACAAGTCTCAGACTCCAAACTTTGACGCTATCCGAGACTTGTTGTCCGTGCGCTTTCGCATGCAGGCCGACAATACGGAAGAGGATAATCCCTTCCTTCTGGACACGGGTAACAATGCTGAATTTGCCAATCAACTAATTGAGAAGGATTGGGCAAATGCCCGTTCGGTACGCTTTGTGAGTGATTCAGACAAGCCAACTGAACCTGCAGCCATAGTCTTGGTATTTGCCCAGCAACATCAAGGGGTAGATGGCTACGAACTGCTACTGGATTTTTATCAGAATAATAAAGCCTCGATAGCTTTATCCACCGTTGGTGGCCGGTTGAGTTTGTCTATTCAAGCTGATGGAGCACAGCAACCTCTTAAATTAAGTGAACTGGATTACCGCCCCGAAGAGTTGGCTGCTTTTCAAGCAAACGTGCCTGCTGATTCCAATTTCATGTTTATGGTTGGTTTTGAGCACCAATCTGACTTGATTATGAGTGCTTCTCGCGACCCCTTCTCGCCCCTGCTTATGAAAGCCTGTCGTTACGAAGTGCTACCCACTACGGTCTAGATTTAATGACGGTCGCTTCATTGCTGATGAAAACGCTTTACATAACCATCGTGACGCTTTAAACCACTCTTAATCGCGGAAAACGGATGGGCATCACTCCAAAATTTGGTCCCAAGGAAGCATCTCAGGAGCAGCGCCAGGCACTATCAGACCGGGCTGCTGCGCTGAATGCGACCCAGGGCCGCCAGTTGAGTCCTTTTGCCGAGCAACTGACACAGCGCTACGTTAAAGGCGAATTGAGCTTGGCCGAAGTAAATGCGCAACTGGATGTTCACTATCCAGTTGGTCAGGGTAATTAAGTCGGCCGTCTTGTTGTTGAGGGAGAAACCCCGCGCATTTTACCCGCCTATTCCGGCAAAGCAAATGGGGCTATTAACCGCTCAGGACCGCCCTTGTCGCCGATTTTACGTATCTTGTATCGATGGAAAAGACCCCATATTTCTCCGAAAACGAACGCACCGAGCAGCAGCGCCGCGACGTGGTAAAGTTTGCGGTAGGCGTGTCGCTGAGCCAGAGTCAGCCGCCCTCGGCGCAACTGGTTGAGTTGCAAAACCGGTACATAGCCGGGCAGATTGACCTGGAGCAGTTGGCTGCCGTGCTCGATGCTGAATACGGACCCGCGCCCGGCCCGGACCCGCACGCCAAATACGCGCCGGGCGAAGGCCCGCTCGTGGAGCCCGCTCAACCTTACGAACCCTATTTACAATTCGAAGAGCGCATCGTGAGCCTGGCTTAGTCAGCTGGCGCTGCGGCAACTTCTATTATCCGCAAAGCCTGGCTTATTGCCGGGCTTTTTGCTAGGCTTGCCCTGGTACTTGCCACCCTATGGCCGACCTCTTTGCCAACCCCGCCGATGGGTTGCTCTACAATAATGTGCGTGCCACTAGCGAGGTGCAGCTCGACCGCTTTGAAGCCGACCTGTCCATCAAGCGCCTGATGCTGGTTCGGGCGCAGGTGGGGCTGGTTACCCCCCGGCCAGCCAGCGAGCCTATCGTGGGCCCGGCTTACCCCATTCCCTCTACCCCACTGCGGTTTGACGAGCAGTACCTTCGCGCCATGCACCGGTATCTGTTTCAGGATGTGTACCCATGGGCTGGCGAAACCCGCCAAGACCGGGCGTTTCAGGGCTACAAGCCGGCTGCAAACGTGCAGGCTGACCACCTGATGACCTATGCCAACCACCGTCGTATCGGTGCTGATGTAAAAGCCCTGGCGGCGCAGCTCATGGCCGAGAACAACCTGAAGGGCCTGACCAAGCCACAATTTGTAGAGCGGGTGGCCTACTACCTCGACCACTTTAACCACGTCCATCCATTCCGGGAAGGGAACGGCCGCACCATGCAGGCCGTGCTGATGCAGTTGGGCCACCAGGCTGGCTACCGGATAAGCTTTGAGAAAGTCTACAAAGATTTCAATTTGGCACGGGATACCGGCGTGGTGGGCGTTTCCGCCAATCAGCATGAGAACCAAACCCGCCTACGCTACCTGCTCGACGCGGCCACTACGCCGCTGCCAGGCGCCGCTGGCTTGCTGGCTCGAATGCCCAGCCAAGCACAGCCATTGGCAGCATCCACGTTAGAAGTAGCCCGCATTGAGGCGTTGCGGGAGTTGAAAAGCAGCAGTCAGCGGGTGGGCATTCGCCACGCGGAAGAAACCGGGGCCTCTCTGAAAGCGCCCAACGGTGCGGTGCTTACCTCGCCAGTGATGAACTACGTGCAGGCTGCCATCATGGCCCGGCCGGAGGCGCTGACCGAGCAGGCCACGCTGGATGAATTGAAGAGTGCCTACCTCGTTATTGCCCGCTCAGCCAAACCCCAGTTCACCGATAAAACCATCCTGCAGCGCTTTACCCAGGCCACAGAGCAGGCCGTGAAGCTGCATCAGCAGCGGGTGGCACCGCAGCAGCAAGTGCTGCCAACAGAACCCAAAGGGGCAATTGTGCCTCCGGATACGGAAACTCCTATCCAACAAAAAGCCCCCGCGCCGAAGCGCCGGGGGCCGAAATTGTAATAGCCGGATGTAAAAGCAGTCAGCCGCACGTATTAACGAAGGGCCCAATTATATCCCCGGCGGTAAGACCAAAGCGCCAAGCTGGGGGCGATGTCTTCGGTGAAGCGGTAGCGCCCGTAGGCAAATAGGGCAAAAGCTGCCCCGAGGCCCCAGCCCCATACCGGGCTGGCCGTCGGAAACGAGCTGGTGACAAACTGCCGAACCAGCCATCCGGGCAGCAGGCAAGTAACCGCTACGCATATTGAGAACGGCAGTAGCCAGAGCCAACCCTCGCGGCGATGCTGGGCAACCACTAAGCCTTTCAGCCAGTAGAGGCCGGCATAAAACAAGTAGGCCATAGCACCCATTCCCAGCAAGCGCACTACTCCAAGCACTGGCCCGAGAAAATCCAAGGGGGCCATCACCACGAAGCCCAGCATCAGGAAGGGAGCCGCCAGCAGCACTTCAACCACTACCCGGGACCCTGCCACCAGTACCCAGCCAATCAACTGCCCAAATCCTTGCCCCAACTGCCGCGAGGCTTGATAGGAGTATTGCTCATTTCGGCCTTCGTCGAGTCCTCTTTGGTAGTCTGACATAGAAGTGCGAGTAGTGGAAGGGGTGCCTCACCGAGGTTTCAGCGGGAAAACGAATGACTTTAGTTGCTCCTAAACGGCGAATGAAGCCTTGGTGTTCCTGTTTAAGTGTTTCTGAGCAGGTGGACTGCGTCGTTTATGAGCCAACAACTATTTGAAAGAGCGAGCTTTGAGCAAGTCAGAATTCGCCAGCTTGAGCTTGATATTGCGCCCGCCGCCCTTCTCGTACAATTCGATGATAAGTTGCTTTTGCTCGGGGATGGTGAATTTCTTGAAGATGTAGACCTGTTCGAGCTGGCCTTTGGCGTCAATCTTTTTCAGCCCGCCATTGAAAACGTAAATGGGCGTGATTTCCAGGGCCTGCTCGGCTGTGCGCTTGGCCACCTGCTTATCCTGAATGTAGAATTTGACGAAGTCCACGTCGTAAGTCACGTTAGACTTATTGGCAACGTGCAGCGGAAAAAACAGGGTTTCCTGCTTGTAGCCTACGTTGCCGGCGCGCACGCTGAGTTGGTTGGCACTCTCGCTGGCCGAGGTGCCGCCCGCCGCCAGCGCTTGCCGGGAGTAAGCATCCAGGTTGCCCTGCGGGATGGGCGAGTTTGATAAAATGGCTTCGCCCTGTGCCGACGAGGCCGACCCGGCCGCACCGAGGTCGAGGCTGAGCACCTTGGGGTCGTGCTGGTAATTCACCACAAAGGAATAGAGCTTGCCATCGGAGGTCAGCACGGTCATGTTTGACTCCGGAAAGCCCGCCGAAGCTGCTTTCACCCGCACGATGTTTTCCGCGCCGGTAGCCTTCGCCGCAATCAGGCCCGAACTGCCCAAGTCGACGTAGGTGACCGGAAAGGGAAACACCAAATGAGTCGTTTTCTGGTCGCTGATGTAAAGCGGATAGGTCGGCAGCTTGTTGGCTTCCGAATATTGCAGCATCCGGGCGGCCGAGGTCTGGGCCCGCGCCGGCGCAGCTGCCAAGCCGAGTAAAAGGGCGCTGGTAGCAAATAGGGTGGTTTTCATGGGTGGTAAGCGTTAGTCTTTGTCTACTTTGAGCATCACGTTGTAGCCGGCTTTGAGGCGGACTTTGACCAAGCGGATTTTCTTCTGGCCAATGCCCTTCACGGCACTCACGGCCACGCCGGCCGCGGCGGTCGCAGGGTTGGCGCTCATAGTCATCATGTCGGCCGCGCCCAGGCTTTCCGCGCCGGCCTGCTTGGCGGCGTCGCGGGTAATGGCCCCGGGAATGTGCAGGCCTTCCAACCCGTCCACGTCGTACACTTCCAGTGCCGCTGGAAACACGCTATTACCCGATTTCAGCGTTTCAATGGCAATGCTGAGGCGCTCGCCGGCCAGGCTGCACTTGCCGTAGATGAAGGTGTTAGCCGGCAGTGAGTGGCCGTTGATAACGGCCGACTCGGTGAGACGCATCTTCACCAGCGAGCCACTCACGACTTCCTGCGATTCGTGGATGACAGCGGGTAGCGTGTTACCATCGCCGCCCGTGCCGGTTTCGGCATCGAAGCCCTGAAAAGAGGCCGTGCGCTTGCGCCCCGGCCCGTTGGAGCCCAGGCGTGATACCACGGCATCATCGTCCACGGCGCGCAGCCGGGTACTGGGCTTCTTCTTTTTAGGGGCTACGGCCACTGCCCGAGGAGCCGCCCCTCCCCCACCAGCGCTGTTCGACTGGGCCAGCATCGCGGCCATTTGCAGCTGGGCTTTTTGCTCGGCTAGGTCGCGCTCGTGCTGCGTACGCATTAGCTCCATTTGTTCCTGCGGTGTGAGGGCTCCGGGTTGAGTAGCCGGGGCGGCGGTGGTATTGGCACCGCCATTGAGTTGGGCCTGCTGCGCAGCAATGAGTTGCTGCTGGGCGGCGGCCACTGATTTATCCACCGAGCCATTGGGCCCGGCTTTCCCATCGGCTCCAATGCCGTAGGCCAAGCCGGTACCTTTCGCCGTGTCCAGCTTGGCATCGACCAGGCCCCGGTTCCGCATGGAATCGACCGGGCTAGCGTAGGCTTCGAGCTTGCTGGTGGTGATGGTGGCCTTTTCCGCTTTGGGCAGGTTAGTATTGAAACCGGTTGCGGTGCTCTGCGCTGCTGCCGGCGTACTCTGCCCGCCGCCGCCCAGATAGAACATCACGGCCAGAAAGGGCACACCCACCACCGGTAGGAAGGTGGCCATCTTGCGGGTGCGAAGAAATTGCGCGTCGTGCGGTTTGGTTTCCATGGGAGCAGATTAGCGGGGCTGGGTGTTCAAATCCTCGTTCTTCAGCACCCGCCAGTTCTCCATCAGGAAGCCGTGGGGGTTGTTTTCCGAGCGGGTAACGTCGCGCAGTGAGCACTCGGAGAGGAAGTTGCGGTTCGTAACCGAGGTGGCCCGGATGACTCGCTGGTGCCCGTAGCAGCGGGCTACCATCGGCCGCGAGTTGGTGACTACCACGCTGTCCACGGTCATTTCCAAGCTGATGTTGGCGGCAATCAAGTCGTTGTAGAATCCCTTCTCCTTGAAGTTCTCATACTGCCGCTTGGCCGAATTGTCGGCTAGGTACAGGGCCTTGTTTACGTTGCTGTCGATGGCTTTCTGGTCCGGGTCGAGGGTGAAGAACAGCTCGTGAAAGCGCGTGACGTGGCTGCGGGCTTCCACCGGCCGGTTGGCCCGCGCATCCTGCGCCCCGGCCGTGAGCAGCTGCCCGCCTTCCAGAACGTAGATGCGGTTGGCCGCCGCGTTGGTGGACTGAAACGCGAAGTAGGCAATGGTGCCGGCCAGCACCAGCACCGCGACAATGAAGAGCAGCGCCAGTGTTTTGACCTGCTGGAAAGCCGAGTCGATGGTTTTAAGGGAGGCGAACATAGCGGGATGGGAAAGTGAAAGAATGAGGAGCGGCTCCGGCTAGCCGCGCAGCCGGTTGATTCGCTCGCGCACCGCCGAGCCTGCCCGGTGGCCGAAGGATTCGCCCCGCGTGGCGTTGCTGCTCCCGGCCATGCCGGCCAGGCCTTGGCCCGCGCCGACGGCGGCTCCCAGACCATCAGCCCCGGTGCGCAGGCCCGCGCCGCCCGTGGCCCCGGCGATGCCGGCTGCTCCCACCGTGGTAGTGGTGATGAATGAGGTAGCGGCGCGACCCACGCCCGAGCCATCAATGAGCATATCGGCCGCCTTGGGCACCATCAGGTAGCCCACTATGGCCAGCACCAGCAGGCACAGATAGCCGATGTCGGCCGACTCGACGCTGCCGCCGGCCTGTAGTTGTTGGATGTTGCTGTTAAGCATCGTGACCTGCACATGGGCCAGCACCGCAGCGTAGATGTTGGCAACCGGCATCCACAGCGAAATCGTGATGAAGTAGCCGAACCACTTCATCAACCCGCCACCAAAACCGGGGATAATGGCGATGCCGAAAGCCAGCGGCCCGGCCACGCTCAGCAGCACGAGCAGGAAAGTAGAAATGAGGCTAATGGCCAGCTTGGCGGCCAATGCCCCTAATTCCAGGATGGATTTGGTCCATTCCCGAAAGTTTTGCCCGACCGAATATTGCACCTGGTTCATGGCCAGCGTGGCTTTGCGGCCGATGTCCAGCGCGCCGAGCTTGCCCAGGTCTTCCTCGTATTTTTCGTTTATCTGCATGTCCGATTTGGCTTTGGCATCGGCGGCCAGTCGGTCCCGCTCACCCGTCAGCCGGTTCACTTCCCCCAGTTGCCCGAGGCGAATGGCATCGGTGCCGTGAGCCACGGCCATGGTGATGCCGCGCAGGCCCGAGCACAGCGGCACGAACAGCAGAATAGCCAGCCCGATGGCGAACGGCCGCAGCAGCGGAAAGAAGTCAATGGGCTCGGCCCGGGCAATGTGGCCCCACACCCGGCTGCTGATGAAAAGCAATGCTCCAACCCCACCAATAGCGCGTCCCAGGTTGATGAACTGCGCGGTAAACGTCAGCATCTCGGTGTAAATCCCTTCGAGCTTTTGCTCATACAGGGCCATGTTGAGGTCGATGGAAGTTGGGTCCATGGGGTAGTTCGAAAGTTGAAGAGATGGGAAGTCAGGAAAGGCAGCTTAGGGCAGGTAGTGCTCATCGTGCACATTGGCCAGCCGCCGGGTACCCCGCGCCAGAATGCCTGCTTCCTTAGCGGCCAATTCTCCCACCAGTGCGGTTTGCGCCGGGTCCTGGGCCTTGGCCGGGTCGAGTTGGTCCAGTGCGGTCAGGTTTTCCTTGCTCTGCTGCACCATATCGGCGAAGCGTTGCTCCGAATCCTTGATATGGGCCGGGCTCAGCTTTTCGGGGCCGGTGAGCGTGGGAAGCAGCGCGACGTACTGCTTTTGCTGCGTCAGTAGCTGCTCATGCTGCTGGTGAATGGTGGCCACCCGAGGGTCTGGCTTGGCCACCTCGGAACTGCAGCTGAAAGCCAGCAGCGCCAAGGGCAGGAAAAGGAAAGTTTTCATAAGTCGGAAGTAGGAATTGGGTAGGAAGCTGCCGCGCTAGCGGGCCGTCATGAAAGCGCGCATTGATTCGCGGTCCTGCACCTGCTGGGCCTGCTGTTGCGCAATAGCCCGACACTTGCTGCTGAAGTAGTTCATCAGGTTGTGCTGCTCGCTGATGCGGTCGGCGATGTTGTCGATGAACTCGATGCGCTCCGGGTCGGTCATCTTGGCCTTGCTGGCACTGAGTACTCCGGCCAGCTCTCCCATCAGGGCAATGTTCTCCGTGAGAATACCCTGGTACACCGTCGAGGCCTCGCTGAGTTGGGTGGGTGACAATTGCTTGGTGCGCAGTTCCGGGATGATGGCCGAAAACTGGCTAATCATCTCGCCTTGGTGGGTGTAGATTTCCCGAACCCGGCGGTAGTTGCGCACCCCGGCGCTGATTTGTAGCAGGCTGCTGTACCACTGGTCGTGCAGGGCCTGCGTCTGGTCGATAACGCCCTTAATCTGGCCGCTGACCTTGGTCATGTCGCCCGCCAGCACCTTGCCCTGCCCGAGTAGTGTCGTGGAGATGCCCTGATGCACCACCTGCTTACGCGACTGGTCTTCGGCAATCGGAGCCGAGATGACGGCCGGCATTTGCGCGTAAGCCGGGCCAGCCAGCAGGGCCAAGCTTACGACGAGAAGTTGAGTGCTTGATTTCATAGTAGATAGCCTGGGAAAGTGGAAGTAGACCTTAGCGGGCGCCCATCAGCGCATTGAGCGCCTGCGCGTCCTGCGCTTTCTGCTCGGCTAGGTGCATCTGCACTAGGTTGCGCTGGGTGAAGTAGTTGATGAGGCCCAGCTGGTCGGTGATTTTCGCGTCGAGCTTGTCGATGAAGCGCATCCGGTCGGCATCGGTCATTTTGAGCATGGCCGGGCTCACGATGGTCTGCAAATCCGAGAGCGTATTGGCACTTTCGGTTAGCATCTTCGTGTAAATTGTCGTCATGGCCGAGAGCTGTTCCGGGGCCACATAGGGCGACTGGCGCAGCGTTTCAATGGCCGTCGAGTAGTTCTGAATGATGCGGCCCTGCTTCTCAAAAACCGACTGCACGCGCCGGTAGCCACGCACCGCCGAGCTAACTTGCAGCAGGCCGTCGTACCAGGTTTTGGCCAGCTGCAGGTTCTTTTCCGAGAATACTTTGGTCAGTTCCTGCTCCTTCACCCCGGCCTTCACCAGCACGTTGGCCGCCGAGGAAAGGCCCTTCATGGTATTCTGCAGGCCCGTTTGCACGCCCGACTGCACCTCCAGCACCGGTGCCGTGACCACGAGCTGCGCGGAGGCTTTATTGATGCCTAGACCCAGTAAAGCCAAGCTTAGGAGCGTGATTTTCGTTTTCATGATTTTCCCTTTGGTTGAAATCAGCCGCCCTATCCTTCGCGCAGCTCATTGGCGAAAAGCTTGATGGCCGTAGGCATGTCGCCGGTCTGCTTGAGCTTCTCGAACAGCCGCACTTTCTCGGTTTCCTCGGTGGTGTAGGTCACGTATTCTTCCTTCGACACCTCGATAGCGTACACTTTCGACACTACTCCACCCAGGCTGATGAACACTTCCGTGTAGCGGCCCCGGGCAGCCTTGTTGTCGCGGTTGATGCTCAGCACCAAATCCTTTTCCTTGGGCGTGAGCGAGAGCAGGGCCTGTATCTCATCGAAACGGTTGATGAACTTGCGCTGGTCGAGCAGAATCTTGCAGTCCGAGTTGTTGATGATGGCGTCCTTGACAATCTCGTTGCCGATGATGTCGTCGATTTCCTGCGTCACCACGATGGCCTCGCCGAAGAACTTGCGCACCGTTTTGAACAGATACTTGATGTAGGCGGCCATGCCGGGCGTGGTCAGGGCCTTCCAGGCTTCTTCAATCAGTATCATTTTCCGCACCCCTTTCAGCTTGCGCATCTTGGAGATGAAGGTTTCCATTATGATGAGCGTGACCACCGGAAACAGAATGGGATGGTCCTTGATGTTGTCGAGCTCGAACACGATGAAGGGAGCCTGCACCAGGTCCAGCTCCTTTTCCGAATTCAGCAGGTAGTCGTACTCGCCGCCCCGGTAGTAGGGCTTGAGCACATAGATGAAATTATCGATGTCGAAATCCTTCTCCCGGACCCTTTCCTCCTCCAGAATCTTGCGATAAGGTCCTTTAACAAACTCGTAGAACGTGTTGAAGCTCGGCTTGATAAGGGCGTTGGCTTCCAGCATCACGTAATACAGACTCACGGCTGTAGAGAGCGACACGTACTCCGATTGGCTCACCGATTCGTCGTCCTTTTTCCAGAGCGCCTGCAGCAGCGTTTTAATGGATTCCTTCTTCTCCACGTCCAGCTTACCGGATATCAGGAAGGGGTTGAAGGCAATCGGGTCGTCCTCCTCGTAGGTGAAGTACACCCCACCCACCAGCTCGCAGAGCCCTTTGTAGGAGTTGCCGGTGTCCACCAGCAGCACGTGCGCGCCCTGCTCGTAGTACTGGCGCACCATGTGGTTGGTGAAAAACGACTTGCCCGAGCCCGAGGGGCCGAGCACGAACTTGTTGCGGTTGAAGATGATTTGCTTCTTCATCGGCTCATCCGAAATATCCACCAGCACGGGCTTGCCGGTGAGCCGGTCGGAGAGCTTGATTCCTTTCGTGGCCCCGGTGCTGCGGTAGTTGGTTTCGCAGGCCCAGAAGCAGACGGCCTGCTCGATGAAGGTGTAGAAGGTTTCCTCGCTGGGAAAGTCGCCCGCGTTGCCCGGAATGCCGCCCCAGTAGAGCGCGGCGATGTCCACCGTGTTCTGCCGCGGCTTGCAGTTCATGGCGTTGAAGGCGGCGTTCACCAGCTTGCGCACCTCGGTCAGCTCCTCCTCGTGCCGGCCCCAGGTGACCACGTTGCAATGAACCCGCACCGGGCGTCGCTTGTGGGCAATCAGCTCATTCAAAAAAGCATTGTAGTACTCGAAATTGATGGCGTTTTGCCGCGAGTAGAGCGAGAGCGAGTTGAGCCGGTCCTTCTTCTGCTCGAAGGTTTTGACCGTTTTGGTGGTGTTATCCAGGAACACGTACTGGTTCAGGATGTGATTCGCGCCCAGCAATAGCCCCAGCGGCGCGGCAAACGAAATGGGGAAGTCCGAGTACTCGGTGCTGTATTGCTCGTAGCGAATGTCGGTTTCCACCGAGGTGGGTAAGTCATCGAGGTTAGCCACCGAGAACATCTGGCAGAACTCCGCCCCCACTTTCAGTCCATCGGTCAGGTCCAGGTCCACCTGCAGGGCCTGGTCGGAGAGGTCCAGGGCCAGGTACTTTTCCAGCAGCCCGGCCTTTTCGGCCGTGCCGGCCAGCTCATCCGAGGTCAGGCGGTGCGAGCGGATGTAAGGCGCGTTGGTCGGCCCCACCCCTTCCAGCGTGCGCACGAACTGGCCCACGTTGTCGAAAAAGCTCTCCAGCACTTTCGTGTCGAGCATGTCCTTGGGCACGATGTTGCGCCGGGCCAGCAGCCCCGAGGTGCTGCCCCAGTTGGGCCGCTCCGACGAGGTTTTGGTGATGTAGAGGTAGCAGAAGTGGTTGAGGAAGGGCCGCTCGTTGAAATGGCGCTCGTAGGCCGAAGAAAGGAGCGTGCGCTCGGCCTCGAAGCCGGGGGCGTACTTATCCTCCACGTACCAGTCCTGCTTGTGCACCACGCAGTGGTCGGGCAGCAGGCGCACGGCCTTCACGAAAGCGGCCTGCAGCTGGGCGTAGTCTTCCCGCGAGAGGGTGAAGATTTCCGGCAAATCCAGCCGAAACGCCACGGTCACGTCCGCATTCTTCGAGATGAGGCAGTCCTTCTCCACCTTGTAGATGGGCTGCTTGGATTCCAGGGAAACGGAGGGCAGAACCTTATTGCTCATAAGCGGGAAAGCACCCAAACCAGCCGCTAGGCGCGGCTGGTCGGGTCCTCGTTGAGGCGTTGGAATAAGCGGCTGTGCCGGTTGGTGATGTATCTGGGTGAGGAGCGGCGGGCGGCGGCCTTCATCAGCCCGTGCTCGCCGTAGCGGCGGTTCAGGGCGAAGACCCCGGCCCACATGCCGCCGCCGGCCAGGAAGGTGACCAGCACCGTGAGCACCAGCGGCAGGCCCAGCAGGTAGCAGGTCACGAACAGGGCAAACACCAGCCCGATGCCGGCGGCCAGGAAGTAGATGTTGCTGCCCACCAGGCCCTTGAATTCGACGGGCTTGTTGATGCCGCGATTGAGGTCGTAGATGGGCATGGGCGGCGGCTTAGAGGAAGAACGAGCGCACCACCGTGGCCACGATGACCAGGAAAATCATCGAGCCGAACCACGACACGGCCGTTTTCTGGGTGTCCTGGTCGCCGGCGTTCCACTTGCCGTAGACCTTGATGGCCCCCACCAGTCCCAGTACCGCGCCGATGGCGTACATGAGCTTGGTGAGCGGGTCGAAGTAGCTGGTAACCTGGGTGGTGGCATCCTGAATGCCGGCCGTGCCGTTGCCGCCTCCGGTCTGGGCGTAAAGCAGTTGTGAGCTGAACAGCAGGACCACAAGGGCCATGGAAGTGATGAGCGGTTTCTTAGTCATGGCAAGGAAAAAGGAGTCGGGAATCAATGATTAGGGAGAAAGAAGGCCGGGCTACTCATCGTCGGGGCCGAAGAGGTTATCCAGCTCGGCGTGGTTGAGGGCCATCTGCTGGGCCATTTGCTCGGCCAGGGTGGTGCCGGCCAGCTCGACTGGCGGCGCGGGCTGCTGGCCGGCTTGCAGCAGGGTCAGGTATTCGGCAACCGAAGCAGCGGCCACCAGCCGGGGCGGGTCCACGGGGGCAATGTCCAGCCGCGAGGCTACCGGTTCCTCGAAGCTGGCCAGCGGCTCGTAGCCATCCGCCACCAGGGGCAGCTGCACGGTTTCGGGCTCCAAGGCCTGGTCAACTGCCGCTTCCGCCGTTCCTGGCTTCATGGGTAGGTTGTGGGCTTCGCGCCGGACCAGAGCAGCCAGGTACTCATCGGCCTGGTCAGCTACTTCGGTGCGGTTTTCGTCGAGCACCTGAGCCTCATCGCCTGCGGCGGCCATGGCCTCCATCAGGGCGGTGTCGCCGGTGCTTTCGTCGTGGCCAGTGGCCGTGCCAGTGGAATCAGGCAGCGCCCCGCTGACCAGCGGCTCGGCCGCTGCGGGAAGGTTCTGGTCCGCGCCGGCTTCAGGGGTTTCCGCGTCATCGGCTTCTTCCAGGGTTTCCGTGGCCGCTGGCGTAGCCTTGACGAAGGCCGAGGTGGGGCGCACCAGCGAAGGAGGTGCCGCCACGCCGCCCGCGCCGGCGAGCTGGGCACCGGCCGTCTTTTTGCCCGGCGTCAGCAGGGCCGTGAGTTCCACCCGGTAGTAGAGCAGGCCCACCACCAAGTAGTAGAGAATAACCACAACCAGAATGAAAAGGCCAAACTGGCCCCAGGAATAGGCGCTGAGCATCGCGGGGAAATAGCGTGGCACCCCGGGCCGACCGGCCCGGGCGTGAACTTGCCAAACCGTGATTTGACGCTACAAACCTATCCGGGCTATAAACCGCTTGGGTAGAAAGTTGACGAATGGTTGGAATTCGATGGTGAGGTGCAGCCCCGACACACGAACGGCACAGCCTTTAAACTTAAAATATTGAGAAAATTACCGCTTGCGTGAACATCAGGCGGAACCAACGTGCCGGGCCGATGGGTGAGCCATTTATTGCGCCCTTACGTTTAGGTGTTACACTTTTCCCTTCTTTATGGACCTGCACTTCGTTCGCCGCGGCACCGGCCGCCCCTTATTACTGGTTCACGGCATCGGCGGCAGCTGGCGGTCCTGGAACACCCTCCTCGATACTCTGGCGGCCGAGCGTGACGTCATTGCCGTGGACTTGCCCGGCCACGGGGACACCCCGAAACTGCCCGGCATCCATTCCATCGGCACCTTGGCTGATGCGGTGACGGACTTTCTGGTCCAACACGACCTGCTCGGCATCGATGCCGTGGGCAGCTCGATGGGCGCGCGGCTAGTGCTGGAGCTGGCCCGGCGCGGCGGCGTGCTCGGCGCGGTGGTGTCGCTGGACCCGGGCGGGTTCTGGCAGGGCTGGCAGGTGCCGTTTTTCTACCACTCGGTGTCCATGTCCGGGAAGCTGGTGAGGGCCCTGCAGCCGGTGATGCCTGCGCTGGCCGGTTCGGCCGTGGGGCGCACCGTGCTGCTGCCGCAGTTTTCGGCCCGGCCCTGGGCCGTGGACGCGCAGGTGGCCCGCGACGAGATGTACAGCTTCGCCCACTCGCCCGCCTTCGACGAGCTGCTCGACCAGCTGGCGCACGGCGAAGTGCAGCTACCCGCCCCCCAAGGCAGCATTCCCGAGCCCTTGGTCATTGGCTGGGGCCGGCAGGACCGGGTGTGCCTGCCCAGCCAGTCGGCCCTGGCGCTGGAGAAATTCCCGGATGCGCGCCTCTATTGGTTCGAGCACTGCGGCCACTTTCCGCAGTGGGACCAGCCCGCCGAAGCCGCGCGCCTGATTCTGGCCGTCACCAGCCGCGCGGCCTTTACCGATGCCGCCATTGCCGGAGTAAAATCAGAAAAATCAGAAAAGACGGCACCGGCCTTGCCCCAGGCGGCTATCGTGGGGGCCGCGCTGGTGCTGCTGGCCGGGGGCCTCTGGCTGTTGTCGGCGCGGCGAAAACCGCAACGGTCGCCCGGGGAGTAAGCGGATGTCAGCAAGTTGGCGGCGCTAACTGCTCCACAAAAAAGCCCCGGCTCCTTCGCAGGACCGGGGCTTTTCCAGGTTGAGCAGCCGCTTAGCTGTTCTGGCCGGCGCGCACGTCCGCGCCGGTAGCAAAGGCAATCAGGTCTTGGTTGAGCTTGTCCTTTTCGGTGATGAACAGGCCGTGCGGCGCGCCATCGTAGGTGATGTAGGTAGCATGGGGCAGGTGCTGGCTCATGCGGTCGGCGCTGTTCTTGATGGGCACCGTTTTATCGTCGGCTCCATGGATGACCAGGGCGGGTACTTTGATGCCCGCCAGGTCCTGGCGGAAGTCGGTTTCGGCGAAAGCGTGGCCACAGGCCACCGTAGCCTGATGCGAGCCCAGTGCCGCCATGCCGAACGACCAGTCCAGCACGGCTTGGCTCACGGGGTTGCTCAGTGGCCCGTCGCCGTAGAATTGCTTGCCGAAGGTTTGCAGGAAGCCGAACCGGTCCTTGGCGATATTCTCCTGAATGTCGTCGAACGTGGACTTGTCCACGCCGTCGGGGTTGGCATCGGTTTTCAGCAAATAAGGCGTCACCGACGACACGAAGGCTACTTTGGCCACGCGGGCCCCGCCATGGCGGCTCATGTAGCGGGCCACTTCGCCGCCGCCCATCGAGAAGCCCACCAGCGTCACGTTTTGCAGGTTGAGCGTGTCGAGCACGGCCTTCAGGTCGTCGGCCAGCGTGTCGTAGTCGTAGCCCTCAAAGGGCTTGGACGAATTGCCGAAGCCGCGGCGGGTGTAAGCCACCACGCGCAGGCCGTGCTTGGGCAGCTCGCCCAGCTGGTAGGTCCAGGCCTCGTGGCTCTGGGGCCAGCCGTGGATGAGCACCACCACGGCCCCCTGGCCCTGGTCGGTGTAGTGCAGCTTGATGTCTTCGCCGTTGGCGTCCTGGCCGGCCTTGATGTAGCTCATGGGATTGGGAAAATGGGGAACGATGGAAAATGGATGGTCTTATTGAAAGGCTGATTTGAGGCGGGTAGCGGCAAAGTCCTGCGCACCTGCCTACCGGCCGCCGGGCGCTTACTTGCTGTCGGTATCCAGGCTTTTCAGATACGCCACCAGCTCGGTGCGTTGGGAAGGCGTGACGACGTAGAACGGGTGCGGGGCCGTTTTGCCGCGTTTGGGATTGAGCAGTTCGTCGAGGCTGTGCACCGAGTCATCGTGCAGGAAAACCGGCTTGCGGGCCAGGTCCAGCAGCAGGGGCAGCGCGTTGCCGCGCGGGCCGCCGCCGGGGCTGGCGTCCACCACCACCATCTTGTCATCGAAGGTGCCTGGCGCGTTCTGAATGGGCGTGAGCGGGGCTTTGCGCTGGGCAATGACTTTGGGCGCGTAGCCGGGCCAGATAACGTTCATGGGCACCAGCTTCGACTGCACGGCCTCCCCTTGATTGGTGTTATGGCACGAGGTGCAGTTCTGCGCCACGAACAGTGCCCGGCCGCTGGCCACCAGCGCGGTACTGCTCACTACGCCCTTCGGGGCCTGCAGGCTGTTGACGTAGGCTTGCAGGTCGCGCAGCTTTTGCTCATCCACCCGCTTGCCGGTGGGCGTGGGCGGCTCGCCGGGCTTGCCTTTGAGCGCGGCCGTGACGTAGGGGTAGCCCGTGACGCCCGTGGCAGCCAGCACCTTGGTATAGCCGGCCAGCATCGAGTCGCCAGCGGCCGCCCCCAGCGTGTGAATGAACTGCCGCCCGCCCTCCGAGAGCAGGTTGCTTTGGTCGAACAGGGCCGTGTACACCGTGTTATTGAAGTCGTTCAGGTCGCTGTTCTGGCCCGACGAGCCGTAGGGTGCGGCCAAATCCTGCCGGAAAAAGGGCGTGATGTGAATCGGGTTGCCCACCCCGTCCGGGGAGTCGTCAAACGAGCCGATGGGGTAGTACTTCGGGTTGCTGAAGTAGGCGTCGAACTCGGCTTCCGTCGACTTGGCCGTCAGGCCCTTGGCGGCCCGGCCAATGGTGCTGCCATCGGGCATCTGCAGCTGCGCGGTGGTGAAAAAGGCCCGCGTGTTCGCGCAGGTCGCCAGCAGCTTGCCCACGTTGAGGGCATGCTGCGTCGGCCCGTCAATGCGCTTGCCGATGGTGCCTTTACCCGTCAACTCGTACATCGACTTGTCGGTGATGGTGTGGCACAGGGCGCAGGTGACGCCCACCTTCGCGCCTTTGGGCACCATGCCGATGACGGCGTTGGCCTTCACCAGCGCATCGAGGGTCGCCGGGTCGTTGAGCCTGGGTGCCTTCGCGGGCGAGTGGTCCGTTTTTACCTCGTTGGCCAGGGCCGCTCTCAAATCGGCGGGCATGGCCTCCACATCGAAGTTGACGCCGGCTTTCAACGCGTCGAGCACCGTCAGCCGGGCGGCTTTCATGCCCTGGGGCATGCGGGCGGCGTCGGTCCAGAAGCCTTCATCCCCGAAGGTTTCGTGGCGAAATACCTCGCGCCCCCGCTCAATATTGCCCGCTTGCAAAGCCGTGGAAGGAGCCCCGGCCTGCGTGGTATCGGCCCTTTGAGCCGTGGCCGCCTCATTATTGGTCTGGGTCGTGCCTCCGCCCTGGCAGGCGGCAGCCGCTACGACCGCCAGGCCGGAAACGAGCAGGGCGGGCACTCGAAAGTGATGAAAGTGGGCCATCAGAGGAGGCGTTAGGGGTTAAAAGAAAATGACAATGGTGTACGGTTGGCAGTGGCCAGTTGGAATACAGCTGCTCAATTGGAAAAGCGGGTCAGCACCAGCAGGGCAGCGCGGGCGCGGGTTTTTACGGTGGCCAGGGGAATGCCCAATTGTTCGGCGGCTTCTACCTGGGTGCAGCCGCCGAAATACAGCAGGTCGATGACTTCGCGCTGCCGGGGCTTGAGGTGCAGCAGCAGCTCGCGCAAACCGATGTGCTCGGGGTTAAAGCTGGTCGCGGCCTGGGCCCGCTGGACCCCGGTAATATCCAGCGATTGGGCGGCGGAGTTGAAGCGGTGCCGGGGACTACGCACCGCGTCGATGGCCTGGTTGCAGCACACGCGCACCATCCAGGTAAAGAGACGGCCCCGCGAGGCATCGTAGCTGGCAATGCTGAGCCAGACTTTGAGCAAGCCTTCCTGTAGAACGTCCTGGGCCAGGGCTTTGTCGTGCACCACGCGCAGAATCACTGTCAGCAGGTTGTTGGCGTACCGGTCGTAGAGTACGCGCAGCGCCCGTTCGTCGCGGGCAACCAGTTGCGCGACAAGGGCGGCTTCCCGGTCCTCACCCGCCAAAAAAGCAGGGCTAGGTGACGTGATGGTAAGCAATAGCTCTCCTGGCGGCGCCCACTGCCGGGGGATAGCTGCCTGGGATGCAGAAGACGGAAGGATGGTAGCAACTGGCATGTAAAGGTCGTAGTACAGACAAAAGGATTTGCTTCGTCAAACCCTTTTGTCTGTACTACGCAATGTTCTGCTCCGGCGTACGGATATTTGACCATCGCATAAGCTGGGCTGGGACGAATTGGCCTTCAGACGGGACAGATTGCCCGTTTTCGGGCCTGCGATGCACCACCCCCCCAACCCTACGAAGCGAATTGCTTCAGAAATTGCTGAATGCTTTCGTTGCAGCTGCGCGAGGAGGTTAGGTGCGTGCCATCGTGCAGGGTGAGCAGGTATTCGCCGTGCGTCCAGGGGCGCAGCTCCTTGATGTATTGGGTGTTGACAATCAGGGAGCGGTGGATGCGTAGGAACAAGGCCGCGTCCAGCTGCCGCTCCAGCTGGCTCAAGGTGGAACGCAGTTGATGCGGTTCGCCCTGCGCGTGGACGGTGACGTAGTTGCCGGTTGCCTCCAGGTACTGCACCTGGGTCACGGGCACGAAGTACAAGCGGCCCGGCTGCTTGATAAGCAGCTGCGTCGGAAACGTCGTGGCCGGCGGGGCCGGTGGCAGTGTGCGCAGCAGGGCCTCCCACGGCGGGGGCACCGTGCCGGCCCGCTGCTGGCGGATGCGGTGCCGCAGGTGCGCCAGGCAGCGGCTGAACCGGTCCGGGTCCAGCGGCTTGAGCAGGTAATCGACGGCGTGCGCCTCAAAGGCCTGCAGCGTATAGCGGTCGTAGGCGGTGACAAACACCACCAGCGGCAGGGCGAAAGCGGACAGCTGCTGCAAAACCTGAAGGCCGCTAAAACCCGGCATCTGCACGTCCAGAAACACCAGGTCAACGGCGGCGTCCCCGGACAACGCCGCCACTGCCTCGGCCCCGTTGATGCATTCGCCTTCCACCACGAAGCCGGCGGCGTCGGCCAGCAGCTGCCGAATGCGCCGGCGCGCCAATGGCTCATCGTCGACAATCACGGTGCGGATGGGGTCCATGGTCAGCCGGGGTGGTTAGAGTAGGAAAGGGAGCTCAATGTGGACCACCGTGCCCTGGTGGCCGGGGGCCGGGCCCAGGGTCAGCACGTACCGCTCCCCGTAGAGCGCCCGGAGGCGCTGCTCGGTATTGGCTAGGCCCACGCCGCGCGGGCCATCCGGCTTGGGGCCGGGGCCGGAATCCCGCACTTCCAGCACCAGATACCCGCCCTGCCGGTCGGCCTGAATGTGAATGGTGCCCATCCCCGCCGCGCTCAGGCCGTGACGGACGGCATTTTCCACCAGCGGCTGGAGCAGCAGGTGCGGCACCACGGCCGGCAGCGCCGCCGGGGCCACCGCGAAGGTCACGGCCAGCCGGTCGGAAAACCGCACCTGCTCCATTTCCAGGTAGAGCTGCAAAAAGTGCATTTCCTGGGCCAGCGGCACTTGCTGCGCATCGGCGTGGTCGAGCACCATGCGCAGGAATTCGCCGAGCTTGGCCGTCACGCTCTGCGCTTTTCGGGGCTCGTCGCCAATGAGCGTGGCAATGGCGTTGAGGGTGTTGAAGAGAAAGTGCGGGTTGAGCTGCTGCTTCAGCGCCTGCAGTTGGGCCTGCACCAGCTGCACTTGTAAGTGAGCGGCTTCCAGGTTGCGACGCTGCCACTTGTCGTGGTAATCGAGGGCGTAGGCCACGAACAGCACCATCCAGTAGATGGGAACCCAGAAGTTTACCGTCGACAATACCGCCGCCCACGAAACGGGGGCCGTAGAAATGCCTACCAGGTAAAGCATCCCCAGAAACAGCCCCCGGTAAGCAACGGTAATGGCCACGCTGGCCACCGCATGCACCAGCAGGTAGGGCAGCCAGCGGGAACGGCCCGCCGTTAAGTCGAAGCGCGCGGCCAGCCCGAAGACCAGCGGCGTGAGCAGCGTGCCAATGAGGCCATAAATCAGGGGGGCTAGCAGCAGCGTGCGCCAGACCAGGGGCGTGACCCCCGTGAGGGCCTGCGCATACGCCAGCACCAGCATAAAGAGCGTAAACAGCCCCCACGCCGCCGCGATGCGAAACCAGGTAATGCGGGGTAAAAGGACCATAAGCCAAGCCAAGTGCTGCCCGGTTAAACGAACGACTCCTTGCCGAAGTTGAAAATTCGCTTTCCACCATACCCATTCCGTCCGCTGGCAGGTAGCGAGCCGGCTAGGTAGCAACATTTTCCGGCAAAACGGCGGGCTTCCATCCTACCCCACCAAGTGAATGCGGTTTTTCAGCTCATCCTTGCACGAGCGGCTCACCGGCACGTACTCCTTGCCCAGCAGCACGCTGCTTTCCTCGTAGGCCTGCACGTGGTCCAGGTTCACGATGTGGGAGCGGTGGGTTTTGAGAAACTGGTCGGGCAGCTTCTGCTCCAGCTCCTTCATCGTGGAGTCAAACACGAAGCTCTCCCGTACGGTGTACATGCGCACGTAGTTCTGCAGGGCCTCGAAGTAGAGAATGTCAGCCAGCAGCACCTTGACGTGGCCGGAGCCTTTGCGCACAAACAGGTAGTCCTTGAACTTGGGGCAGCGCTCGGCCGGCCCCAGCACCTCCGTGCCGCCGGCATTGGCGGTGTCCAGAACGGGGCCGGTGGGACCGGCCTGGTAGGCGTTGTAGAGGGCCAGCTCGACCTGCACCCGCAGCGAATCATCGGTGAAGGGCTTGACCAGATAGCCATAGGGCTGGGCCAGCTTGGCGCGGTTCAGGGTGTCGGCGTCGGAGCGGGCCGTGAGAAACACCACCGGCACGGCAAACTGCCGCCGAATGAGCAGGGCCGCCGCGATGCCGTCGCAGTCGCCGGCAATGTTGATGTCCATCAGTACCAGCTCCACGGGCTGGGTGGCCAGCACGCGCAGGGCGTCATCGCTGTTGTCGACGGGTTCGAGCGCGGTGTGCCCCAGTCGAACCAGCGTGCGTTCTATCTCAGCGGCAATAAGTAATTCATCTTCAACAATGAGAATGGTAGACATAGGGTGGGATAAGGGTCACACCGGAAGTCTCGTCATTCACGAGTAACCTCCAGATGCGTGCCCGTGGGAAAGGAACGGGTCACCACCAGCTTCGCTTTCAGCTGTTTGGTGAGCGTGCGGACCAGCTGCATACCCAGGGAGTGGGCTTTTACCGGGGCGTCCCCGGCCGGCATTCCGCCCCCATCATCGGCGACGGTGAGCTGAAAGCCGCCGGGACGACTGGCGAAGGAAACGTGCAGGTGGCCCTCGGGAAGGCCCTGAAAAGCGTGCTTGTACGCATTGGTCACCAATTCGTTCACCACCAGGCCCAGCGTGCTGGCCTCTTTGGGGCTCATGATTACCGGGGCCAGGTCCGTCCTCAGCTGGATGGTTTGCTCGGGCGTAGTAAGCGCCGTTTTCAGAGAATCAAGCAGTTCGCGCAGATACTGGTCCATGCGTACTTCGGCCAGATTATCGGCTTGATATAAGAATTCATGGACTAAAGCCATGCTCTGAATTCTTACCCTGCTGGCATCCAGCGCGGCCACCAGGGCGGGTTCGGGTAGGGTGGTCGCCTGCCAGCCCAGCAGCCCGCTCACCAGCTGCAGGTTGTTTTTCACGCGGTGGTGAATTTCCTGCAGCAGCACTTCCTTTTCGGCCACGGCCCGGCAGTTGGCCTGATTGGCCACGGCCAGCAGGGCTTTCTGCCGGCGCAGCCGCCAGTACAGCCAGCTGCCCACTCCGATGGTCGTCGTCAGCCCGCCCAACAGCAGCCACAGCGAGTGCAGCTGCGCGCGCTGGCTGCGCTGCTCAAACTCGGCGGCCCGCTTCTGCTCGGTCAGCAGCTTCACGTCGTAGCGCACTTGCAGCTGGGCCAGGGCCTGCGCCTTGTCACCGTTGAACAGGGAGTCGCGCAGGTCCTGGGCCCGGTTGTCGAGGTCGAAGGAGCGGCGCATCCGGCCCTGGTCGGCGTGGGCCCAGGCCAGGTTGGCCAGCGCGTCGGCCTCGTAGTCGGGCATCTTCAGCTCGCGGGCCAGGGTGAGGGCCAACTCCGCCATCCGCTGCGAAACGGCCGGCAGCCCCTGCAACCGGTATACGCGGGCCAGCGCCAGCGCCGAGCTCGCTATCTGGGGCCGAAACCCGTGGCGCTGCATGATGCGCAGCGCCCGGTTCATGTTCGTGGCCGCTGAATCCAGCGTGACCCTGGTCTGGGGCTGAATCATGGCGTACACCTCGCCCCGGAACTGGTAAACGTAGCCCAGGCCCCGGGCATCCCTGGCGCGCTGCATGTAGGGGAGCGCCCGGGTCGCGTAGTGCAGCACCGAGTCGTAGCGCTGCATCACCAGAAAGGTGTTGGCCAGGTTGAGCAGCAGCCCGCCCCGCTCGCGGGGTGGAACGTTGCCCACGGTTCCTTGCTGCTGGTAGGCCTGCCGCATGTACTTCAGGCCTCCTTTCACATCTTTAGTATCGACCGCTACCAGCCCCATGCACTGCGTGAAGCGCCATTCGTCAGGGAGTTGGTGCACCCTGGCCACGCCGGCGCCCTCCTGGCTGTACTGCATGGCGGCCACGTAGTCGGCGGCCCGCTCACAGTTCACCACCAGCTGGTACAAGCCATCGGCCACACCCGGCCAGTCCCGCCGGTGGCGGGCCAGCTGCACGGCCTGCTCCCCCACCCGGCGAGCCTCCGGCTCATCCTGGGCAAACAGGGCGTCGCTCAAGGCGCGCAGCGTCTGAAACCGGACTGAGTCCGGCAGCTGTGGCCGCCGGGCCACTTCGCGTAGCGAGTCAACGGTGGCGCTGTCCCCGGGCGAAGCCAGGCTGTTTTCGGCCGGCAAACAGGTTGCGCGGGCTACCGTACCGGCCCACAGCAGGGCCAGCACGGTCAAACGCTTACCGCCTGCCACGTCGCTTCGACGCTCCTTGGGGGCTGAGAATGATAGTACTGCTGGTACGCATTGCTGGTAGAAAATAGGGCCCCTCCCCTACCCTGCCCAGGTGGGCCGGCAGCGGAGGGATAGTTTGAAATCGGGATGGAAGAACCGCCCGGCTTCCAATCGAGCCGCGCCGGCGAAATAGCCCCTAACGGATAAGCTTACTTTTTGGGCGACATCATCTGGCGCAGCTGCCGCTGAAACGCTTTCTGAATCTGGGCCTCGTTCGCCGCTTTGAACTGGGCGAGGATGTTGTGAATCACATCAGTCGAGGAAGCTCCCCCGCCCAGCAGCAGGCCCATCTGCTGGAAAAACTGCTGGTGACTGGCCGTGATGCGAATCTGAAAAGTCTTCTTCTCCGCCGAATCCGCAAAGAGGGAAGTCAGGTCCAGCTTATCCTTGCCGTCCCCCGTGGCAACTGGCGTCGGCGCAGCTTCCACTTCCACCTCTTCTTCCAGGTCATCTTCACCGGGTGCCCCCGCCGCCGGTGCGGCCGGCGGTGCCGGTGCCACCACGGCCGATGCTTTTTCTCCCTTTGGTTCTACTGTTACTGTACTGACGGCTGGCACGGGAGCCGCCGCCAGCTGAGGCGCGGGCTCCGAGGCAGCCACGGGTGCGACTGGCACCGACGGTTCCGGTTTTGCTGCTGGTACCGGGGGCGCGGCTTCGACGTGCACCGCGGCCGGCTCCGCGGCCGAAGCCGCCGGTGTGGGCGTCGTCTCCGGGGCCGGGGTGGGCAGCACGAAGGGCTGACTGGTCCCCATGTGGCTGATGGCTGCGACGGAGCCCGTCAGGCGGGCCAGCTCGGCCATTTGTTCTTCCGGGGTGAGTTTGGGTTTCTTGGTGGAGGCTTTGGCCATGACGAAGGGAGGATGCAAGTTTGGAGTTTAAGAGGAAAAGCAGCGGCGGTTGGGCCGTGAGGCTACGCGCCGGGGGCTGACTCGACGGCCGGGGCCGTAAACGCAATGGTTTTACCCGAGGGCGTGACGGACCCCTCCCCTACCACGAGGGTCAGGATTTCCAGGATGAGCTGACCCAGGCCGAGGCGGTTGAGGTCGCGCTCCGGCAGCGGAAACATCGTGGAGCGGTTTTCCTTGTAGGTCATCAGCAGCTCCACCCGGCTCTTGAGCAAGGGCAGGCCCTTCTCCTGAAACAGCTCCTCGGTCTTGTCATAAATCCCTTTCTTCTCGGACTTCACGAACTTGTTCCAGAAGGCGTAGAAGCCCAGCAGGTTGGAGTCTTCATCGCGGGCCTGCACAAACTGGCCCAGGATGCCCATGTAGGACATGGTAGAGGCGATTGAGCCCTTGTCCGGCTCAATCGGCAGGAAGATGTAGTCCACCAGCCGAAGCAGCTCCGGGAGCCCCACCACGTTCACCGTGCCGGGTGTATCCACCAGGATGAAATCGTAGTCCTGCTCAAACAACCCTTCGATGGAACTCACGGCCTTCTCCACGCTGGAAATGATGACCGGATACGGCGGGATGCCCTGCTTCAGCAGGCGGGCCTGAAACGGCGCTTCCGACTGCAGGCGGTTCTGCTCTTCGAGGCGGTAAGCGTGCAGGGAGTTCTGCGGATAGTCGCAGTCCACCATGGCCACCTTGTAGCCATAGTAGTAACACAGCGCCGAGGCCATATGCGTGCCGATGGTCGACTTACCAGCGCCCCCCTTCTGGGTGGCAAATGCGAGTACGTGGGGTTGATTCATGCGAAGGGCCAGAAGGGTTAAATACGTTGGATGGTTAGTTGCATAGTGGCGTTATTGTACCGCCACTCAGCTGCAATGGTGCAATGTAATAAAGTTGCTTTGTTGCAAAAGTTAAAAGTTGTCTTGTTACAATGTGGCAAGACAACAAAGTTTGACTGTTGCACTGTTGTTTA